>Ga0209370_1000197_pt1 | contig 113681 bp, 116 predicted proteins | sample AgamicAtPrz_FD_187164 | JGI IMG/M metagenome (GOLD analysis project Ga0209370, IMG submission 187164) | Agave microbial communities from Guanajuato, Mexico - At.P.rz (SPAdes) (version 2) | ecosystem: Host-associated > Plants > Phyllosphere > Phylloplane/Leaf | place: Guanajuato, Mexico...
GCCTTAAGGTGGTTATTGCGGCGGGGCTCACCTCTTCCCATCCCGAACAGAGAAGTTAAGCCCGCCAGCGCAGATGGTACTGCAGTCATGTGGGAGAGTATGTCGTCGCCTTTCTTTTGAAAAACCCTGTTTCTAAACGAAACGGGGTTTTCTGTTTTATGGCAATTTTCGCAATCCCGCAATGCAGCTGCCCTAAAACTTTTTTCTAAACAGATGCGTCAGGGATGGAAGCGGCATCTCCCGAATTTGAATAACAAGGCCTTTTTAGCCGCATCTAAGTATTTTTATTAGTGAGACTAATTAATATGTTTTATTTGATTGATTTTTATTCAGAGGCCAACTTAGGTCAACTTTTTATTGATGAGCTTAGAGTGGTTATAATTGATTAAAATTGTTGATTTTTACTTGGGTAGCTTTTGTATTAATTTTGTCTTAAATTTGACTATAATGAAATTAAAAATCGATGGAAGAGTTAATTCGAATTATAAATAGTTTTCAAGAATTAAATTTGAAAACAGAACTTGCCATTTAGCAGGGCTCTCCAATAGTCGAAAACTGATGTATTGTAGTTAATCTACTTATATTTGCCCAATCTTGAATAATTGCTTCACCAGCCTTCCAGCACTAAAAACTAATCCATTATGACAAAATACAGCACAGATTCTAAAGTTGATTTTTATTTTGAAAAGGCTGAAAAGTGGAAAGCCGAAATTGAACTAATGAGAGAAATTGTTTTAGATTGTCATTTGTCTGAAGAATTGAAATGGGGCTCTCCTTGTTATACTTTCGAAAAAGCCAATATTGTATTAATCCATTATTTTAAAGAATATTGTGCTTTTTTGTTTTTCAAAGGTGCTTTGATGAAAGATCCAGATAATGTTTTGATTCAACAGTCAGATAATGTGCAGGCAGCTCGTCAAGTTCGATTTACTAATGTTGAGGATATTTGTGCAAAAAAAGAAATTTTGAAAAAGTATATTTTTGAAGCTGCCGAAATTGAGAAATCAGGACAAAAAGTAGAACTGAAAAAAGTTTCTGATTTTGAAATTGCTGAAGAACTTCAGAGTAAATTTGATTCTGATGTTGATTTTAAAAAAGCTTTTTATGCTTTGACTCCTGGTAGACAGCGAGCGTATTTGCTTCATTTTTCTCAACCAAAACAATCTAAAACTAGAGAAGCTAGAGTAGAAAAAAATATTTCAAGAATTCTAGATGGGAAAGGCTTGAATGATTAAAAATATATAAATAAAAGAAAAACTCCTTTGTATAAAAGGAGTTTTTTGTTTTTATGTTTAAGAAATTTGCTGTTCAATGGTGTTTTTCTTTCGAATAGAAATAATAGACTGAAATAAAACTGAAGTCATCACTAAACTTATTCCAATGTAAAAAGATAAATTGACCGATTGCCCTTCATTAAAAAATAAAAAGGCTAATATTATGGAATAAATTGGCTCTAGGTTGAATGTTAGATTTATGGTAAAGGCGGGAATCTTTTTAAGGGATTCTGCAAACATTACATAAAGGGCGACCGTACAGCATGAAGCGAGAATCAATAAATAGAATATGTCTCTTAAGTTTGGAATAAAGGTTTGATCTGGAAAATTATAAAAATAAAATGGCAGAGCTGCGCCTAATACCAATGTTCCGCCAAGCATCTGATAAAAATTAATGAGTTTGCTATCATAATATTGTACGAGTTTTTCGTTATAAATAGTATACAAGGCAGCAAATGCAGAAGAAATTACTCCAAGTAAAATTCCAAGTTGGTAAGAAGAATCAAAATGGAAAATCAGACTTATTCCTAATAAGGTAAGGATGCTTAATAAAACTTGAACCAGATTAAATTTCTTTTTATTGAGAAGTGGTTCAAAAAAAGCAGTAAAAAAACTAGTCAAACAATAACACACAACGCCAATTGATATGTTAGAATATTTAATGCTAGCATAAAAGAAAATCCAGTGAATGGTAATTAATACTCCATCTTTAGAGATTTTTAGTGCTTCAGAAAATGACTTTAGCATTTTCAGATTATATATTTTTAGAATAAAAAATAGAATAATTGAGGCCAAGAATACTCTATACCAAACCAGCGTGATTTCATTAAGAGAAATAAGCTTTCCGAAAACGCCAGTAAAACCAGCGAGTAAAACTGCAGAATGCAGTATCAAATAAGATTTTTTCATAAGAAGTTGTCTATCCTTTTTTGGAGGATATATTTTAAATATTAATAATGTGATTGAGGTAAAGACACAAGAAATCGGACTGAAGATTCAGTCAAGTGTCATACTAAAGACGTATTATTAATTTACTGGAGGAGGCAGACAACCTTTAAAACTCATGATAAAATTTGATTTTCAGCAAAATTAGAAAAAAAGCATTCTGTGAAAAAACGTAAAAAGTTATTTAAATGTGAAACTTCAAACATTTTAACAGTTGAATCGAATAAATCTGATTTTGATTTGAATATTTATTTGTAGAACTTGCAATGTCACCAAATCACCTAATTTATAAGCATACTATAATCTAATGAGTACAAGCCAGTCAATTACAGTTCTTGAAACAAAACAGCATTTTGAAATTTTAGACGGATTAAGAGGTGTCGCAGCTTTTGCTGTTGTCGTGTTTCATTTTATGGAATGGATTTTTACCGATCCGAGTCAGAATTTTATTGGACACGGATTTTTAGCTGTTGATTTTTTCTTTTGCCTTTCAGGATTTGTAATCGGATATGCTTATGATGATCGCATTGCAAAAATGGGACTTCGTCATTTTTTTATATCGAGAATTATAAGATTGCATCCGTTAGTTATTGCAGGATCAATATTAGGATTGTTGGCATTTTTATTTGATCCGTTTGGAGGTCATTTGGAATTGTATAGTACAGGAAAAATTATTTTGACATTTATCTGTTCTATATTTCTTATTCCGTTTCCGGTTATCGCAGATCGCGGTTTTAATTTATTTAGTTTTAATGCACCGGCATGGTCACTGTTTTGGGAATATATTGCCAATATTGTTTACGCATTTGTGCTTTATAGAATTGGTAGAAGCTTTTTATTGCTGTTAACTATATTGTCTGCAATTGCAATTTGTTATGTCGGATACAATTCTGGCAATTTGTTAGGAGGATGGAGTGGACCAACTTTTTGGGATGGATGCGCTAGAATTTCCTATTCTTTTTTAGCAGGATTACTTATTTATAGATCCAATTGGATTATTAAAAACAAGCTCGGTTTTGGCGGATTGACTATTTTATTGCTATTAGCTTTTATTATGCCGTTTTCAGAATACAATTGGATTTCGGAACTTTTGGTTGTATTATTATATTTTCCGTTACTAATTTCTTTAGGAGCTGGAGCTGTTTTAAAACCTGGATTAAAAAAAGCTTGTATCTTTTCTGGCCAAATATCGTATCCGCTTTATATGACGCATTATGCAGTTTTATGGATGTTTGGAAATTATTATACCAATTACAAACCAGATACAACACAATTGACTTTGATAGTCGTAACTTCTGTGATTCTGCTGGTTGGTTTTGCATATTTAGTGATGGTGGTTTATGATATTCCATTTAGGAATTATTTGACGCAGAGAAGAAAAAAGATGATGGTAAAAGACATCCGATAGATATTTCTAATATTATAAAATTTGAGATGAAAAAATATTACTTAATTTTCGTGCTCAAATTATTTTTTAATCATTCAAAAGGACAAATAAAAAAAACATATCTATCATGAAACAAGTAGTAACAGCCAGTTTAGTTAATGTTTGTAAAAGTAAGCTTGATATTTTTCATCGTTTTATGAGGAAAGGGGCAGCTGATGTTGAAATACAAGAACTGGAAAAATTTGTGGACCAAAAATTACCTGCATCTTATGTTAAATTGTTAAAAACCTATAACGGAGAAAAAAGAACATTAGGTTTTTTGGGAGGATTCGGATATTTAAGTATTGAAGCAGTTAAAAGAGAATGGTTGTTTTTTAAAAATGCTCCAGATACAAAGCCTGAAGCTATTAATCAGGTAAGAAAAATTACGAATGTTTTGTATTCGACTAAAAGAATTCCATTCGCCCACGATGGTTCTGGAAATTTTCTTTGTTTAGATTTTATTCCAAATACAGATGGTATTTTAGGGCAGGTCATCTATCTTCCTTGCGGAGATCCTGAGCCAATTTCAGTAGTTTCTGATAGTTTTGATGATTTTTTAAATTTGATGATTAGAAAAATTCAGTCCGAGAAATTAAAACTGGTTGATGAAAGAGAAGATTGGGACGCAGAAGACTGGGCGAAAGCAGATATTTATTTTGAGCGTACATGGAATAATGATTGGAGTGATATTGCAGAAGAATATAATTCAAAAGATAGTTTTGGTTGTTAATTGCAATCATGCTGAGTACCATTTTTTTAAATCAGTGTTTTTTTATAGATTATCCTTAATTCGTTTTGTTATTTCTTCAATTGTACCCATTCCGTCAAAAGTTAAAACTTTAATTTTGGACTTCATATATTCGATTGCTGGTCTGGTTGAACTTTCAAAAACTGCAATTCTTTTAAGGTGAATATTAACATCTTTGTCATCCTTTCTGTTAGAAGTTTCGGCTCTTTTCTGTGCTCTTTTTAAAAGTTCTTCTTTTGGAACGTCAATATTAATTACTTTTCCAATTTCTAGATTTTTAGATTTAACGAGTTCTAATAAATCATTTACTTGCGGTTCAGTTCTTGGATAACCGTCTAAAATGATTCCTTTAGCAGCGATATTTTCATCCAATATTTTGCTAAAAAGATCTTTCATTATTGAGTCAGGAACCAAATCTCCTTTTTCTTCATATTGAGACATTATTTTTCCAATTTCCGTTTCATTTTGTTTTTCCAAACGGCATCTGTCTCCAGTTGAAATATGTTCAAAATGAAGTTCATCTTTTAAAATTTCGCATTGCGTGCCCTTGCCTGAATATGGAGGGCCAGTAATTATTAATATTTCCATTTGTTTGTAAATCGTTTAATTCTCTTTCGAGTTTTATAGTTGTGAATGCGGTATTCTGATTTTACAAGGAATCACAAATTTACAAGAAAAAAATATGCTTTTGCATAATAAAAACCTTAGGGGTGAGGCATTTGCAGGTAATTTTAGAAATGTATAGCAGTTCATCAGCTAGCAATAGACTTTTTTTAATGTGAGTTTTTGCTGAGAAATTCTAAGCGCTGACGAAATTGAAATAAAGCTTCTTTATAATTTCAAAAAAAGCTTAACTAAAAATAATGGAGTTTTTTATTTGAAATCTCATTTCTCGTGTTTTGAAATTTTAAAAATAAAAATAATTGGTATATTTGTATCTAAATAGTATAGACTATACTCTATGCTTTGTGGTTTTTCAAAAAATAAAATTATGCTTGTAAACGAATTATCAAAAAAAACCGGATTGTCAATCCATACGATTAGATATTACGAAAATTTAGGAATGATCAAGGGAATGACTGATGAAAATATGACTTCTAATAATTATAAACATTACGATGCTAATACTATTGAGCGTCTAGAAATTATTATAGAAGCGAGAGAAGTCGGATTTACTTTGGCGGAAATAAAGAAAATATTGATCAGCTGGTTCGAAACAACTGATTCTAAACCAGAAACATTGGAGCTTTTTCAAGCCAAAATAAAAGAGATCGATGATAAAATGAAATATTTTAAGCAAACCAAAAGCCTTCTTGAAAAAGTATGTGAGAAAATAAAAAATAATGAATGATAATTTGTTTTCAATCAGTGAAGTATATAATAAAAAAACTCCATTAGAAATAATGGAGTTTTTTTATGCTTTAAAAGGTTATTTTCCTTTTGCTATTTTTTCGAGATATTCAACTTTGTCTTTTTCAGCTTGGATTAAGCGTTCATAAAGTTTTTCTTTTTCTCCGTAAAGTTCTACAATTTTATCAAGAGGATTAAAATTGGGTTGAACATTAATTGAATTAATTGTTGAACTATCGTGGCTAGTATTGGTAAAAGTATTGTTTATGATATTTAGTACCATATCATCACAATAATTTTTAATAGCTTCTACTGTTACGCCAAGAGCTTTTGCAACTTCAGCTAATCTTGTGTCGTCTATAGTTTCGCTGTTTTCAATAGCAGAAACCGTTTGCTGGCTAGTGCCTAAAGCTTGTGCCAATGCTTCTTGCTTCATATCGCGAAGTTCACGAATACGGCTAATATTTCTTCCGATGTGTTTTGGTCTTGATAGTGTGCTCATAATTCAAAGATAATAATTAAGTGAATAAACCAGAACTGTAAAAAACAGATTTTAAATGTATGTTACAGATTTTCTTGGGGAGCGGTAAACAAAAATACAATTTTTATAGTCAGGATTTTGAATTCTGTTTCTCAGGCTTAATTTTAGACAAAGATTTGTCATCCTGAGGAACGAAGGATCACACTAGAAATTCCGTAAAGTATATCGCCAATTTGTGCCGATACTCGAGTGAGATTTCTCGTTCCTCGAAATGACAAGATTGTGTTGAATTAAACTTAAAAATAACTTTTACGAACCTGTTTGCAAGACATTTTTTGCAGGATTTGAAGAAAATTTCAATAGAATAATTCCTCTTTTTGAAGATTTGTTATTTATTGTACTCGTAAAAATAAATTAGTTAGATTTACTTTTATATTAAAATATTAAAAAGAAGAAAGATGAATGAGCATCACGAAGGGGTTTTGAAAATTTTAGGAGAGTTAAATGAAACTGAAAATAAATTAAAAGCTACTGAAACTTATAAAATAGTAGATGAAATTTCCGATTTATATTTAAAAGACGGATGTGGAAAAGCTTTTATCAAATTGATTGAAATAGATAAGGAGAAACAACTGATTGTTAATAATTATATCGATTTAATTGATATTTATTTTTACGAGAATAAATTATTAATTAAAAGCCCAAAGGATAAAGCCATAATTGATTTAATTCAGTCATATTGTGGTGGTTTTAATGATGATGCATTGGATTATTTGGAAAGATTTGCCTATAAAACTTGTGATGAGCAGCCTTATGCATTGACTATTTTGTTATTGCTAGCTAAAGTTGAAAAAAGACAAGAAGAAACACTTAAAAATGTTCGAATGAATTTCAATTCTTTTGATGTTAAAATTCAGAATTTTGTGAATGATTATTCTTCTGCTTTATTTACAGATAGAAAAATAAATTTTGTTTCGAACAATAGAAATCTTCAACAGAATAACATGAAAGATTCAGAGAATGTTTCTAGAGAGGAAATAGACGAAAAAAAATGGTGGGAATTCTGGAAATAAAATAAACAAAAAAAACTCCTTAATTTCTTAAGGAGTTTCTTGGTGGGCGATGAGGGGTTCGAACCCCCGACCCCCTCGGTGTAAACGAGGTGCTCTGAACCAGCTGAGCTAATCGCCCTATTTTACTAGGTTGCTATCATTTCGTGATTGCGAGTGCAAATATACGCTAGTTTTTGAGTTCTGCAAAGAAATTCGAATAAAAAATAAAAATTTTTTAAAAATAGTTTATATCTCCTTGTTTATGAATTTGTTATTAAAATGATTTTTTTGAAGTTTTTTCTACATCAAAAGTATATTTTAGTTCAAAGGCAACTCGGCAACCACAAAAGTGCTTCCGCCAACGTAGATGAAATCATTTTCTGAAGCATTTTTCTTTGCTTCCGCGAAAGCGATTTCAACAGAATCGTATTTTTCTCCAATTAAACTGAATTTTTTAGCTGCATTTTTTAAAGTCTCGGCTGGCAAAGCTCGTGACGAATCTGGATTGCAGAAATAATATTGCGCTTCTTTTGGGAAAAGTGGCAAAATAGAATCTAAATCTTTATCGTTTACAACACCCAAAACAATATGCAGTTTTTCGTATTTCTCGTTTTTCAGCTGATTCATTACAACCGATAATCCGTGTTTGTTGTGTGCTGTGTCGCAAATAATTTTTGGGCTTTCTCCCAATTGCTGCCATCTGCCTTGTAAGCCCGTATTTTTTACAACATTCAGTAAACCTTCTTTCAATTGTTCTACGGAAATTTTAAAATCGGTTTCATTGTTCAAAATTGAAATTGTCTGCTGAACCGTTTTTTTGTTGTGAAACTGATAATCTCCAATCAAATCAGATAAATAAATTTGGTCAATTAAATCTGAAGCAAAATAAATCGGTGCGTTGTTTTCTTCTGCTTTAGCCAAAAAAACTGGTTTTGTTTCATCGGTATATTCGCCAATAACAACAGGAATATTCGGTTTTATAATTCCGGCTTTTTCACCAGCAATGGCTTCCAGAGTATTTCCTAAAAACTGCGTATGATCTAAACCAATATTCGTAATTACCGAAACCAAAGGCGTAATAATATTTGTAGCGTCTAGTCTTCCGCCAAGACCAACTTCGATAATCGCAATGTCTACTTTTTCAGCAGCAAAATAATCAAAAGCCAATCCGACCGACATTTCGAAGAAACTCATATCATTAGCTTCAAAAAAAGATTTATGTTTTGCAATGAATTCAATCACAAAATCTTCTGAGATTTCTTTACCGTTGATTTTAATTCTTTCTCTAAAATCTTTTAAGTGTGGAGAAGTATACAAACCTACTTTGTAACCTGCTTCTTGCAGAACAGAAGAAAGCATGTGCGATGTAGAACCTTTTCCGTTTGTTCCCGCAACGTGAATGCACTTTAGCTCATTCTGCAGATTATCAAGATGGGCTGCCAATAATTTGATATTCGTTAAATCTTCTTTATACGCAGAAGCACCTTGCAATTGGTACATTGGAAGCTGATTAAACATCCAATTAGTAGTCTCTTGATAGTTCATTTGTTTAGATAAAATGGTTGTTGATTGAAATAAATTTCGATTTTTGTAGTTTAATATTACAGCGAAAATTATCTTTATTGCAAATTTCAAATATTTTTTAGAATTAATTATTAAAAACCAGAATTAATATATGTTTACTTTTATTCAGTTACAAACAGATACAATCGCAAATGCTTCAAATGTAGTGGTCGAGAAGATCGCGACACCGCAAAATGAAATTTCAATGTTTGGTTTCATCATGAAAGGGGGAGTGTTCTTAATTCCAATCGCGTTGTTGCTGTTTTATACGATCTACCTGATTTTTGAACGTTATATGTACATTAGCCGAGCGTCTAAAATTGACAGCAGATTAATGCAAGATATTGGTGAAAAATTACATTCTGGAAATATTGAATTAGCAAGAACAATAGTAGAAAGAAATAATACTGCGGCCGGAAATATTTTGAAAGAAGGTGTTCTAGTAATCGGAAGACCAATTGCTGAGATTGAAGCCAACATGGACCGCGCTGCCGATATCGAAATTGGAGAAATGGAGAGACACTTAGGTCATCTAGGACTTATCGCAGGTATTGCGCCAACGTTAGGTTTCATCGGAACAATTTCCGGGGTTATCAAAATTTTCTATAGCATTTCGGTTACCGAAAATATCAGTATCGGAAACATTTCTGGAGGTTTATACGAGAAAATGATCAGTTCTGGTTCTGGATTAATTGTGGGGATTATTGCTTATAGTGCATACCACTTATTGAACGGAAAGATTGATAATTTTGCTTTAAAAATTCAGAAACAGATTTTAGAATTTGTCAATATAATTCAAAGAGCATAAGCCATGTCTATTAAAAGAAAAAGAAGATTTCACGCCGAAGTTGCGACTTCATCTTTGAGCGATATCATGTTTTTCCTGCTGTTGTTTTTCTTAATTATTTCAACACTGGCAAATCCGAATGTGATTAAGATGACTTTGCCAAAAGCTAAAGCGAATGAAAAGACCAATAAACAGCTAATTAGTTTATCAGTTACCGAAGATAAAAAGTTCTATATTGACAAAGAACAAGTTGATTTTGAAAATCTAGAAACGAGTTTAATGTCAAAAATAGGAACAGACAAAGAGCAAACCGTTGTAGTTCGAATTCCATTTAACCTGCAAGTTCAAGACTTAGTAGATGTTTTACAGATAGGAGTGAAGAACAATTTGAAGTTTGTAATTGCTACAAGTCCGAAGTAGTCATTGCGAGGAACGAAGCAATCACAATAAGGAATGTGCCACAATCTTGTCATTTCGACGAAGGAGAAATCTCCACAAGTAACTCCGTAATGAATATCCAATCTTTGTAGAGCTTCTCGCGAATATTTCTCCTTCGTCGAAATGACAAACGAGGCGAAGTGAGTGTGTCGAAATAAAACTTAATAAAAAAGGCTTTCAGAAATCTGAAAGCCTTTTTCTATGATAACAGTGTAAATTTGTATAATTCGTGTTTTTTAATCCAAACTGAAATTATAAATAATTTTTCCAACTTGTTTTGCGGCGGCATTTGCATCGGCAGACCATTTGGTGTTTAATGCTGCGATTTTAGCTTGTTCTAGTAAACAGCTCGCTGTATTTGTTGTTCCTTTAACTCCTGGCGTTGCGCTTATCGTTTTTCCGTTTTGGTCAACTGTAACTTCTACAACTACTTTTCCTTGTTCATTACAAGTATATTTAGGAGCAGGTTTAGATAATGCTTTTCGTCCATTTAATGAATATCCAGATCCTCCACCAGAACCGCCGCCACTTCCGGCTCCGTAACCGCTTCCGGTTCCAATGCCATTTCCAGTTCCGTTACCGCCTCCAGTTCCTCCGCCAGAGCCACCAGAACCGTAATATCCGTTAGAATTTAAACTTCCGTTAGATTTTCCTTTATTTCCTGCAGCTTTATCGTCTCCGTCACCACCTTTGTTTGAACCTTTCATAATGCTGGCTAATGCATCGTTTGTAGAGTTAGAAACTTTTGGTTTCTCCGGTACAGGTTTTTGTATCGGTTTTTCAACAGGAACAGGTTTTTTAGGCTTTTCTTTTGTCGGAATTACAACGTCATTATCTGCAGTTGTATTTTCTTGTGTAATTATCGACTCTTCTTCTGGAGTTGCTTTTGCAGGAGCTTGTTTTACATTGTTTTTTACATCCAGAACTTCGCTTTTATAATTGGCGCCAGAACCTAAATCGCTGTCTCCAAAATTTATGGTTACACCTCCACCGCCACCTCCGCCATCAGCAAGAGCAACATTGTTTTCTGGATTATATGGTGGCCAGAAACGTATAAATAACAGTAATAGAATTATTACTGCATAAATAGCTGTTGTGAATAGCAATGATTTCTTTTGGTCTGAAGAAATTGAGGAACTCATTTAAATTCTAAATTTTGAAATGTATTATTTTAAAAACGTTTAAAAGTAGTAAAAATTGTTTAGAATGAAAGAGAGAATTTAACCGCAAAGGGCGCTAAGATTTTTTTAAATTATAACGCAAAGCACGCTAAGATTTACGCAAGGAAACGCAAAGCTTTAATTGACTTAAAAATGAGTGAATCTTAAATATTAAGTTCGCAAAGCTTTGTCAAGATAAAGCTTTGCGAACTTAATATTTAGATATTGCTTGCGCTCTGAATTAAAATATCTTAGCGTGCTTTGCGTTAAAAATCTATGGGTACAAAAAAAACGAGCCAAATAAAAATCTGGCTCGTTATATATTAAAGTGTAAAATATATTACACTAACTGTTTCAATGCAATCTCAAAAGCAGTTGCACTGATATTTGTTTTAGATGGGCTTAGAGCATGCGCTTTAACAATTGCATTTTTAATAGTTTCTGAAGTGTCATTAAAAATTGCCTCATCTGTCATTTGAACTTTTTTCTCCATGAAATAAGCAAAAACTCTCGCCATTCCGCAGTTTGAAATAAAGTCTGGAATCAAACTTACTTTGCTGTCAACTTCTTCCATAATAGAACCGAAGAAAATTTCTTTGTCTGCGAAAGGAACATTTGCTCCGCATGAAATTACTTCCAATCCGTTTGCGACTAAACTGTCAATTTGAGTTTGAGTTACCAATCTTGAAGCTGCGCAAGGCGTGAAAATCTCAGCGCCAATTGTCCAGATTTTAGAATTGATTTCCTCAAACGGAATCATATTATCAGCAACTAATTTGTTTCCGTCTTTGTTTAAGAACAAAGTTCTGATTTCTTCAAAAGAAAAACCTTCTTCTTTTATTAATCCGCCATCACGGTCGATAATTCCAATTACTTTTGCGCCCATTTCGGCTAGATAAAAAGCAGCGGCAGAACCTACGTTTCCGAAACCTTGTACGATTGCTTTTTTGCCTTGAATGTCTCCGCCATAAGTTGCATAAAAATGACGAACTGCTTCGGCAACACCAAAACCAGTAATCATATCAGCAACTGTATATTTTCTAGTTACGTCTGGTGAGAATTTTGGGTTCTCGATAACCTTAATTACACCTTGACGCAATTGCCCGATTCTATTAATTTTATCAGCTTCTGTTGGTTTGAAGTGTCCGTTGAAAACTCCTTCTTGCGGATGCCAAACACCACATTCTTCTGTCATTGGAATTACTTCGTGAATTTCATCAACATTCAAATCTCCTCCAGTTCCGTAGTAGCTTTTTAGTAACGGAGAAACCGCTTTGTACCAGCGTTGCAAAACTCCTTTTTTGCGAGGATCGTTCGGATCAAAATTTATTCCAGATTTAGCACCACCAATTGCAGGGCCTGAAACAGAGAATTTAACTTCCATTGTTTTAGCTAGAGATAAAACTTCGTTCATGTCTAAGCCTTTTCTCATTCTTGTTCCTCCACCCGCAGCTCCTCCACGAAGTGAATTAATAACAGTCCACCCTTCGGCTTCTGTTTCTGAATCTTTCCAATTGAAAACAATTTCAGGTGCTTTGTTTTCAAATTGTTGTAATAAATCTTTCATTTTGTTGTGATATGTTTATTTTGCGTAAATGTATAAAATAGAATAATGCGAATAATGTATTTTGCATCAAATTTATAAAACAAAAAAGAAAAGCCGAAAACTATTTGGTTTTCGGCTTTTTGAATATTCAAAAAATTAAGAATTATTGTCCTAATAAGTGTTTTTTCAAAGTTTCGTCTACTGGTTTGTCAGAAAGCCAGATTCCGAATAATGCTTTTTTGAAATCGAATCCAGGAATTTTTCCTTTTAAAACTTCATTTTTACTCACATAAACATTTTGGTCTAACGGATTGTATGCTAAAATGAAAACATCTTTTTCTGTAATGGCATCGCTTAAAAAGCTTTTTAATTGCTCAATTCTAGGGCGCAATTGTTCCAAATTTGCACCAGCAGATTTTTCAAAACCTGTATTCATTGCTTTTGTTAATTTGCTAGAAGAAACCATAGAAGAAGTGATTTCGATTCTCACAGCCATTTCTGTGTCACTGTCAATAATGAATTGTGGATCTTGAGTTAATTGAGATAAATACAATGCCTGAACATAAACTTCTAACCACATTTTTGATCTTCCGCCTGCTCCGTTTAATTGTAATGACTTGCCTTGAAATTCTATTTTTCTAGGAACTGTAACACCATTAACATCGATTTGAGTTTGTGCTGAAACAGTAGAAAATTGCAAGCTTAGAAGGATTGTCAGTAAAAGTAAAATCTTTTTCATATTCATCAATTTTTTATTTTTAGGGCAAAAATAATAGTAATTTATCAATATTTAGGTTACATTGAAAATGTTTTTTTACTAAAATTTTCACGTTTAATTTTTGTATTGCATTAGCAATCAATTTAGTAAGAGTAGGTTTACGTAGTTTTACTGATTTTAAGAATTGTTTAATTTTTGGAGTACTAAAAAATTTCATTTTTCTGATTTTAAAACGCTTTTTAAGCTCATTTTTGAATGAGAGATTTTATAGAAATTGTTGTCAAATTAATGCTCTTTTGAAAAAAAATATAAATAATAACGAAAACGTTATCGTAATCTTTGCTGATCTATTAATTTTATATGCGCGCATTGTAATTTAAACATTAAAAAATTATCTTTGGAAGCCTTTGTACAAAAAAATAAGGCATCGAAAAAACACAAAAAACATAAAAAAATCATCAACTATAGAAATCTGTTTTGAAATCTGGTTGAGAAAAACATTTAAAGTAAACTACTATGGATTTTAATCTTACCGAAGAACATTTAATGATTCAGCAGGCAGCAAGAGATTTTGCTCAAAATGAATTATTGCCGGGAGTTATTGAACGTGACGAAAAACAAATTTTTCCAACTGAGCAAATCAAAAAAATGGGTGAGCTTGGATTTATGGGAATGATGGTTGATCCTAAATATGGAGGAAGCGGTCTTGACGCTGTTTCTTATGTGATTGCAATGGAGGAAATTTCTAAAGTTGATGCTTCTGCTTCTGTTGTAATGTCGGTAAACAATTCATTGGTTTGCTGGGGATTGCAAGAGTATGGAACTGAAGAGCAAAAACAAAAATATCTTCCAGGTCTTGCTTCGGGAGAAATTCACGGTGCGTTTTGCTTAAGTGAACCGGAAGCTGGAAGTGATGCAACTTCGCAAAAAACGACTGCAATCGATATGGGAGATCATTATTTAGTTAATGGTACAAAAAACTGGATTACAAATGGAAATACTGCATCTGTATATTTGGTAATTGCACAAACTCATCCAGAATTAAAGCATAAAGGAATTAACGCTTTGATTATGACGAAAGATATGCCAGGTTTCTCAGTTGGTCCAAAGGAACAAAAAATGGGAATTCGCGGTTCTGACACGCACTCTTTAATGTTTACTGATGTGAAAGTTCCAAAAGAAAACAGAATCGGAGAGGATGGTTTCGGATTTAAATTTGCTATGAAAACACTTGCTGGAGGTAGAATTGGTATTGCATCTCAAGCTTTGGGGATTGCTTCTGGAGCGTATGAATTGGCTCTAAAATATTCTAAAGAGCGTAAAGCCTTTGGAACTGAAATCTGCAACCACCAAGCAATTGCTTTTAAGTTAGCAGACATGGCGGTTAATATCGAAGCAGCACGCCATTTATGTATGAAAGCAGCTTGGGATAAAGATCAGCATAGGAGTTATGACGTAAGCGGTGCAATGGCGAAGCTTTTTGCTTCGCAAGTTGCAATGGATACAACGGTTGAGGCTGTTCAGATTCACGGAGGTAACGGATATGTAAAAGAATATCATGTAGAGCGTTTAATGCGCGATGCAAAAATTACTCAGATATACGAAGGAACTTCTGAAATTCAGAAAATTGTAATTTCTAGAGCGGTTATTGCTGGATAAATAATCTTAGAATTTTTTTTTATACCCTTTCGGCTTTTAGTTGAAAGGGTTTTTTTATGAATATTCTATTACTTTTCATAAGTTTATAGTCCAATAAATTTTATAATCAATCATCAATAAAAAACAGAAAACTATGAGAAAGCTATACTTTTTGCTTCCAGTTATTTTTTTAGCCTGTAAATCGGGAACTTCAACAACAAAGGAAAATGAAGTAAAAACAGATTCAAAGCCAATAGAAATCAGCTATAAAGTAAAAGAAAATGAAATCTCAGATTTTCTTAAATACCTTTCTTCTGATGAATTGGAAGGTCGTGAAACCGGAACAAAAGGAATTGAAAAAGCGGCAGTTTTCTTGGAAGACTTTTTAAAGAAAAATAAAATCAAACCTTATTTTAAAACTTACAGAGATACGTTGACTAATTTTAATACGCCGGCTTTTAATATTGTTGGGGTTATTGAAGGAACAGATCCTCAATTGAAAAAAGAGTTTGTAGTATTGAGTGCGCATTACGATCATATTGGTTTGGAGAAAAAAGATCAAGCTGACAAAATTAATAACGGAGCTAATGACGATGCTTCGGGTGTGACTTCTGTAGCAGCAATGGCAAAGTATTTTAGCGAAACAAAATCGAATGAAAGAAGTATTTTAGTTGTATTCTTCGCAGGAGAAGAAAAAGGATTATTGGGATCTAAAAGTTTAGTGGAGAAATTGAAAAAACAAAATTTCAATCTTTATACGCAATTAAATATCGAAATGATTGGTGTACCAATGAAACGAGATTATCTGGCTTACATTACGGGTTTTGATAAATCGAATATGGCGCAAAAAATAAACGAGTACACCGGAAAAAATACTATCGGATTTTTGCCAAAAGAGGCAGAATATCAATTGTTCTACCGTTCTGATAATTATTCATTCTTTCAAGCTTTTGGCAAACCATGTCAATCTTTAAGTACTTTTGACTTTGAAAACTTTGATTTCTATCATCATGTTTCAGATGAATTTAAAGTGATGGATATTCCACATATTACTAGATTCACACAAGAATTATTGCCTGCTGTGACCAAAATTGCGGTTTCGCCTACGCAAGAAATAACCATGAATAAATAAGAGGCTGTTTTACAGCATTTGATTATTTTTGCTCCATGAAAAATATTATTGTTACAGGAACAAGCAGAGGAATTGGTTATGAATTGGCCTTGAAATTTGCTGAAGCAGGTCACCAAGTTTTGGCCATTTCCAGAAAAATACCGCAAACACTTTTAGAACATCAAAATGTAACTTGTCTATCTGTTGATTTGGCAGATGAAACTGCTTTAGATCAAGTTGAAAATTTCCTTTCTTCAACTTGGAAAAAAGTAGATGCAGTAGTTCATAATGCAGGAGCCTTACTTTTAAAGCCTTTTGCAGAAACTACTCAAGCAGACTTTGAAAGTATTTATAAAGTGAATGTTTTTGCAGTGGCGAATTTAACTCGTATCTGTATTCCGTATTTAGAAAAAGGAAGCCATGTTGTTACGATTAGTTCTATTGGCGGAGTTCGCGGAAGTTTAAAATTTGCAGGATTAGCGGCTTACAGTTCCAGTAAAGGTGCTGTAATTACTTTAACTGAATTGCTAGCAGAAGAATATAAAGAAAAAGGAATTTCTTTTAACGTTTTGGCTCTTGGCTCTGTTCAAACCGAAATGCTTAATGAAGCTTTCCCTGGTTATCAAGCGCCAATTTCAGCAGAAGGAATGGCAACTTATATTTATGATTTTACGCTTAACGGAAATAAGTATTTTAACGGAAAGGTTCTTGAAGTTTCATCAACAAACCCTTAGTTAATTATAAATTATGAGTTATGAATTATGAGTGAGAGTATTGTAAAAACTAAAAGTTTTGAGTTAGCTGTAAGAGGAGTTAATTTTTATAAATGGCTAGTTGCGGAAAGGAAAGAATTTATAATGAGTAAACAATTTTTACGTTCTGTTACCTCTGTTGGTGCAAATGTTCGTGAAGCTGTAAATGCACAAAGCAAACCTGATTTTATTCATAAACTGTCAATTTCTCAAAAAGAATGTGATGAGTCAATGTATTGGTTAGAAATATTAATTGCAACAAATTATATTTCTAATGCTGAATTTGAATCAATGCATAAGCAATGTGAGGAAGTGCTAAAGATCATAAAAAGTATAATCATAACGTCAAAGAAAAAACTCATAACTCAAAACTCATAATTCATAATTACCTTGAGCGAAACTTTAGCTAAATATATTCCAGAACATGCGGTAAAACCCGTTTTCGATTTGATAGTGGCCAATCAGGTTCATTTGAAAATTGTAAACGAACGCCAGACGCGTCATGGAGATTATAGACGCGGTCCGAGTGGAAAGCATGAAATTACGGTTAACGCTAGTTTGAATAAATACAGGTTTTTAATCACTTTAATTCACGAAATTGCACATTTGGTTGCTTTTGAAAGGTTTGGAAGAAATATAAAGCCGCACGGGAACGAATGGAAATACACTTTTCAGCGTTTAATGGTTCCGTTTATTCGGCCAGAAATATTTCCAGGACATATTTTGCCTTTGTTGGCGAGGCATTTCAAAAATCCTTCAGCAAGTAGTGATACAGATACAACTCTTTCTTTGGCTTTAAAGCAATATGACAAAGACAATGACAAGAACTATGTTTTTGAAATTCCCTATGGAAGTATTTTTAGAATCAAAAACGGTAAAGTTTTTAAAAAAATAGCCGTTCGGACAAAACGTTTTGAGTGTTTAGAAATCAGCTCTGGAAAAACGTATCTTTTTAATCCAAATGCGGAGGTTGAATTAATTACTTTAAAAAATTCCAATACCTAAATTTCAAATTCCAATAATTGGAAAATCAATAAAAAAATCCCAAATTCCAACTTAGTTAACTTTGGAATTTGGGATTTGTATTTTGAGTATTCTTATTTTTGGAATTTTAAATATTGGAATTTAAAAGACTATAATCCTTTCAAATACGCTTCACGTACTTTCTTAAATAAGTTTGAAGAATAAACGAATTTTACGATTGCTTCATTATCGGTTCTAAAGATTTCTTCTTTAGTTCCCTGCCAAGCTTTTAATCCTTTCTTTAAGAAAACAATATTTTCGCCAATCTCCATTACAGAGTTCATATCGTGCGTGTTGATTACGGTAGTGATATTGTACTCTTTTGTAATTTCCTGAATCAAGTTGTCAATCAAAATCGAAGTATTTGGATCTAAACCTGAGTTTGGTTCATCGCAAAACAAATATTTCGGATTGTTTACAATAGCGCGTGCAATTGCCACACGTTTCTGCATACCTCCAGAAATTTCAGAAGGTAATTTTTTATGAGCGTCTACTAGATTTACCCTTTCTAAAACAAAATCAACACGTTCTTTGATTTGTCCTTTGCTATTATTGGTAAACATTTTTAACGGGAAAGCTACATTTTCTTCAACAGTCATAGAGTCAAATAAAGCACTTCCTTGAAATACCATTCCGATTTCAGTTCTCAAGTCGCGTTTTTCATCTTTATCTAAATCAGAATAAACTCTTCCGTCAAATTCAATTGTTCCTGAGTCTGGCGTGTGAATTCCTAACAACGTTTTTAATAAAACTGTTTTTCCAGATCCACTTTGCCCAATAATCAAGTTGGTCTTTCCAGTTTCAAATACCGTCGAAACGCCTTTTAAAACTTTGCTGTCGCCAAATGATTTTTCTATATTTTTTACTTCTATCATTATCCTAATAATAATTGAGTTAATATATAATTTAGAAGGATGATAGTTACAGATGTCCATACAAATGACGTTGTACTTGCCTTACCAACTTCTAATGCACCACCTTTCATATAATAACCATGAAAAGATGGAATCGTTGCCAATAACATAGCAAAGATTAAAGTCTTGATAAAGGCATATGTAATATGAAACGGTATGAAATCTTTCTGAGCTCCCATAATAAAATCTGCTCCCGTTGAAAATCCTCCGTAAGCGCAAGCAAGCCATCCTCCAAAAATTCCTAAAAACATACTTATCCCGATTACAAAAGGGTACATCAATAAAGCTATAATTTTTGGGAAAACAAGATAATTTACTGAGTTTACTCCCATAACTTCTAAAGCGTCAATTTGTTCTGTAACACGCATTGTTCCTATACTTGAAGTAATGTAAGATCCCATTTTTCCAGCCATAATTACCGATATAAAAGTAGGGGCAAACTCCAAAACCACAGACTGGCGTGTTGCGAAACCGATTAGATATTTTGGAATCAAAGGATTAGTCAGGTTTAATGCCGTTTGGATAGCAACAACTCCTCCAATGAAGAAAGAAATAAAGCATACAATTCCAAGTGAATCAATAATCAAATCGTCTATTTCTTTGAAAATTAAATTTTTCATAACCGACCATTTGGTCTGTTTATTGAAAATTTCTTTCAACATTAAAAAATATTTTCCTATCTGGGATAAATAACGAATTAGCATCATAAGTTTTAAATATTGGCTAAGGTAAAAAGAAGTTATGAGTTTTGAGTTATGAGTTAAGAGTTTTCGGCACGTTTCCGAATCAAATTAACTTTTTTTTCATTTTTTGCAAACGATAATTTCTGATAAACTTAGCTTGTTCAGGAGTTACAAGTAAAGGTGTTTTGGCGCTTTTAGCTTTCATAAATCCTTTAATGTAATCTAAAAACAGAAATGGTTTTTTCTTCATCATCGCCAATTTTGCAGAAGCAATTGCCGTGATCCAGAAACCATAACCCAAAGTATAAAAAGCTTCGCCTTGTTTATAGCGAGCTGTTTTGTTGTAATTTGCACCAGTCGGTTTTAGATGTTTTACATGTAAAGATTGGTCGGTAACTATTTTCCAATCGTAATATTTACACAATAATTCATCTACAGTATCCCAGCCCATTGCTGGTTTTAAACCGCCAATTTGCAGAAAGGTTTCTTTGCGATACGCTTTTAAAGCTCCGCGAATATGATCTTTATCGGTTAGGTTTTCTAAAACCCATTCGCCATTTTTATCAATATAGCAGAATCCGCCGACCATTCCGATTTTTGGATCAGATTCGAAATGTTTGATTATGGTTTCGAAGTAGTTTGGAGGAAAAATTAAATCACCGTCTATTTTTACAATAATATCGTAATCAGAATCCAGAGTTTCAAAACCTTTTTGAAATGCCTGAATTACTTTGCTTCCCGGCAAATGAATCGCATCTGAAGTTTTGTTTACAACAGAAATGTATGGATTTTCTTTCGCAAAACTTAAAACAACTTCTTCTGTTTTATCGGTTGAATTATCATTTACGACTACAACTTTAGAAGGCAAAACAGTTTGGGAAACCAAAGATTGTAAGGTCAGGCCAATTAAATCTTGCTCGTTATGTGCGGGAATGACGATATAGTACTTCATTTTAAATTCCAATTTTTAAATTCCAAATTCCAAACCTTGAGAATAAATCCCAATCTTCTAAAATTCCAAATTCCAATCTTAACGATATGGTTAAAATTGGAATTTGGAATTTAAAATTTGGAATTTATTTTATCTTTTCCGCAACAACGATATAATATCTCGGAGTGAAATATCGTAATAATGGTCTTAATCCAAGCTTTTTTACTGGATGTGTAAACTGCAGACGGTCTGTTATTTTCCATCCCGTTTTTTCTAAAAGCCAATCCAATTGCCAATCTTCAAATTCATGGTAATGTCTGTCCCACATATCGGTTTTAGAACGATAAGCAGGCGAGAACCATAAGCGTAACGGAATTGAGATTAACAATTTGTCACATTTTACATTCTGTAAAATCGTGTACGGATTTAGTAAATGTTCGAAAATTTCAAATGCTGTAAAAACAGTATATTCTTCTGTTTGTAAAGCAGTATGATCGTTGTCTAAATCTTCTCCTTTAGTGTTTTTTACCTTGTATCCGTTTTCTTCCATTATTTTAGAAAATGGATTTGGTACGCCAAAATCAAAAATGGTTTCAGACGTGCTAACGTGTTTTTTTAAAAACTCTAAAGTAAGTTTGAATCTTTTATTCGGAAACGTTTTTTCGTACATAGTCATTGCGAACGAATCTCTCGTTCATGAATTGTTAATTAGGTCGCAAATATACTAAAAAAGTCCGCACTATAAGATGCGGACTTTTTTTAGTTTTCAGTCTCAGTCACAGTTTACAGTTGGTTAAACTGAATACTGCGACTAGTATCGGTAAACAAAAGCATTAATGTTCATTCCCGCTCCCACAGAAGCAAAAATAAGAACATCACCTTTGTTGATTTCGTGGCCTTCAACTTTTCCTTGAAGAATTAAATCGTATAAAGTAGGAACAGTTGCAACACTGCTGTTTCCTAAATCGTGAATGCTCATTGGCATAATGTCTTTAGGTGCTGTTTTGTCATATAATTTGTAGAAACGTTCGATGATCGCTTCGTCCATCTTTTCGTTTGCTTGATGAATCAGGATTTTTTTAACTTCATCTATTGCAATTCCGCTTTTATCCAAACAGCTTTTCATCGCACACGGGACATTGCTTAAAGCAAATTCGTAAATTTTGCGTCCGTACATTTTAATGTATTTCGTATCTGGATCTAAATCTTTATTGTATGATTTTCCAAAGAAAAGATAATTAGCTTCATCAGTTGCGTAAGTTGCACTTTCATAAGCCAATAATCCTGCTTCATCTGTGGAGGCTTCTAAAATTGAAGCGCCAGCACCGTCAGAATAAATCATAGAGTCACGATCGTGATCGTCTACAACTCTTGATAAGGTCTCGGCTCCAATTACCATCACTCTTTTTGCCATTCCAGATTTAATGAAAGCATTGGCTTGCAAAACACCTTCAATCCATCCTGGACATCCAAAAATAATATCATAAGCGACACACTTAGGATTTTTGATTCCTAGTTTGTTCTTAACACGTGTTGCTAAACTCGGCAAAATATCAGATTGAGTAGTTCCTGGTTTTACATCTCCAAAATTATGGGCGATGATGATATAGTCTAAAGTCTCTGCATCAATTGCGGCATTTGCAATTGCTTTTTCAGCAGCAAAGAAAGCTAAATCAGAAGCGTTGTATTGTGGTTCAGCATAACGGCGATTTTCAATTCCAGTAATGCCTTTAAATTTTTTAATTACAACTTCATTAGGATAACCAAAAGGAGTTCCGTCCTCATTTAAAAAAACATGCTTATCAAAATCTGTGTTTTTTACTTCTAAATTAGGAATATAGCTCCCAATACCAATTATTTTTATTTTCATTTTTCCCTTTATTATCCGATAAATTTAGCGCTAATGTATAAATAATATTATGATAACAATCATAAAAAATAGTATGCATGCATATAATTATGAAATAGCTATTTTTCGGTTGATATATTGTATTTTTTCTAACGATTTTTTAATATTTCCTAGATTTCAAACGATTGAAGACGATTATGAAGGTAAAGTTTTTTTGGTATTATTTTAATTTATTCGAAATAATTTCACAAAAGATTAGCTAAAAGTTATGTTTCTTTAAATCAGATTTCTTCTTTGGTGTTTTGTTTTAAAAAAGTTTCAGGTTTCAGGTTTCAAGTTGCTTTTCGAAACCTGAAACAAAAACAAAACCCGACAGGTTTTTAAAACTTGTCGGGTTTGGATATTTATAAGAAAACTAATTTTAGCTTTCCATATAAGCTTCGATTGGAGCACAGCTACAAACTAAATTTCTGTCACCATAAGCATCATCTACACGACGAACAGATGGCCAGAATTTATTGTCAGCAATGTAGTCTAATGGGTAAGCTGCTTTTTCTCTTGAATAAGGGAAATCCCATGCATCATTAGTTAACATTGCTAAAGTGTGAGGTGCATTTTTTAATACGTTGTTTGTATCTTCAGCTGTCGCAGCTTCAATCTCTTTTCTGATTGAGATAAGAGCATCACAGAAACGATCTAACTCAGCTAAATCTTCAGATTCAGTTGGCTCAATCATTAAAGTTCCTGCCACAGGGAAAGAAACTGTAGGAGCGTGGAAACCGTAATCCATTAAACGTTTTGCGATATCACCAACTTCAATTCCGTTTTCTTTAAATGCACGGCAATCTAAAATCATTTCGTGAGCCGCTCTTCCGCATTCTCCTGTATAAAGAATTGGATAGTGTCCTTCAAAACGAGCTTTCATGTAGTTAGCATTCAAGATTGCATGTTCAGTAGCGCTTTTTAATCCGTCAGCCCCCATCATTGTGATGTAACCGTAAGAGATTAAACATACTAAAGCAGAACCGTAAGGTGCAGATGAAATAGCTGTGATCGCATTTTCGCCACCAACTTTTAATATTGGGTTTGTTGGCAAGAATGGAACTAATTTTTCGTTCACACAAATTGGTCCAACACCAGGTCCGCCGCCACCGTGAGGAATAGCGAATGTTTTGTGTAAGTTTAAGTGACAAACGTCAGCGCCAATTGTAGCAGGATTTGTTAATCCAACTTGCGCGTTCATGTTTGCACCATCCATATATACTAATCCGCCGTTTTCGTGGATTAATTTTGTGATTTCGATAATTGAAGATTCGTAAACTCCATGAGTAGAAGGGTACGTTACCATTAAACAAGATAAATCATCTTTGTGTTCGATAGCTTTTGCTCTTAAATCTTCTACATCAATGTTTCCTTCTGGAGTAGTTTTCGTAACAATGATTTTCATTCCAGCCATCGCAGCAGAAGCAGGGTTTGTTCCGTGAGCTGATGAAGGAATTAAACATACATTACGGTGACCTTCATTTCTTGACATGTGGTAAGCTCGAATCGCCATTAAACCAGCATATTCTCCTTGAGCTCCTGAGTTTGGCTGTAAAGTTGTTCCAGCAAATCCAGTAATTACATTTAATTGGTGCTCTAATTTTTTAAGCATTGTAATGTAACCTTCAGCTTGTTCAACTGGTGCAAACGGGTGAATGCTGTTCCAGTTTGGCATTGAAAGAGGTAACATTTCAGAAGCTGCGTTTAATTTCATTGTACAAGAACCTAAAGAAATCATCGAGTGATTTAATGATAAATCTTTACGCTCTAATTTTTTGATGTAACGCATTAATTGGCTTTCTGAATGATGATTGTTGAAAACATCATGTGTCAAGAAAGAAGATGTTCTTTCTAATGAAGCCGGTAATTGACTAGCTTCAGTTAATTCAGAAACAGAAACTGTTTCTTTTCTTAAAGCCTCAGCAAAAATCGCAATAATTTGGTTGATGTCAGAAATCGAAGTTGTTTCGTTAAATGAAATCGAAACTGATTCAGCATCAGGATAGAAGAAGTTTACTTCGTTTTTCTCAGCAACTGCTTTTACTTTTTGAGCATCAGCTTTTACTAAGATTGTATCAAAGTAAGCTGAGTTAGTTTGGTAAACTCCTAATTTATTTAAAGCTTCAGCAGTAGTAACTGCAGAGGCATGAACTTTGTTTGCAATGTATTTCAAACCTTCTGGTCCGTGGTAAATAGCGTACATTCCAGCCATAACTGCTAATAAAACCTGAGCAGTACAAATGTTAGAAGTCGCTTTTTCACGTTTGATGTGTTGTTCACGAGTTCCCAAAGCCATACGTAAAGCGCGGTTTCCATTTGCATCGATAGAAACCCCAATAATACGGCCTGGCATAGAACGTTTGTATTCTTCTTTAGTTGCAAAATAAGCAGCGTGAGGACCACCGTAACCCATTGGTACACCAAAACGTTGCGTTGTTCCAACTACCACAGCAGCTCCCATTTCTCCAGGAGAAGTTAAAGTTGCTAATGATAAAATATCAGCAGCAAAAGCAACTTTGATTTCGTTTTCTTTTGCTTTAGCAACAAAAGCACTATAATCGTTTACTTGACCGTATTTTCCTGGGTATTGTAAAATCGCTCCGAAGAATTCATTTGAAAAATCAAATGTTTCATGGTTTCCAACCACTAATTCAATTCCAATTGGAGTCGAACGTGTTTGAAGTACAGATAAAGTCTGAGGTAAAATTTCTTCAGAAACGAAGAATTTATGTGTATTGTTTTTCTTTTGATCTCTTGTACGAACGTCAAATAATAAAGCCATAGCTTCTGCAGCAGCAGTCCCTTCATCAAGTAGAGAAGCATTGGCAATCTCCATTCCAGTTAATTCAATAACCATAGTTTGGAAATTCAAAATAGCTTCTAAACGACCTTGAGCAATTTCTGCCTGATAAGGCGTATAAGCTGTATACCATCCTGGGTTTTCAAAGATATTTCTTTGAATTGGAGCTGGAACGATAGTTGGGTGATAACCCAAACCGATATACGATTTGAATACTTTGTTTTTCTTTCCTAATTCCTGAATGTGATTTGCGAATTCATATTCAGTCATTGCAGGATCTAAATTCAAAGGTGCTTTTAAACGAATGTCGTCTGGAAGGGTTTCATAAATAAGTCGCTCGATGGAGTCAACACCAATAGTTTTCAGCATATGCTGAAGATCAGTTTCTCTAGGACCAATATGTCTTAAAGCAAAAGCATCTGTTTTCATGTAGCTATCTAAGTTTTTTAAATTAATGTGTTCGAACACCATTTTGCTGAACGAATCACATTTAAAAGTAAATGTGTTGTTTTTTGTGGCGCAAAATTAAGTATTATTAATAATTTAATAGGTATTTTTAACTTCATTTTTTGTCAAATTTCTAACTAATGATATGATTTGTTAATAAAAGATTAGATTTGAGGTATGATAGTATCAAAACGCTTCTTAGATTTTTATCTGAATAGCAGTATTCATGTAGCTTTGTCGTGTTATGCACTTGTGCGAATAACGTTTCATGTATTTCATATTCAGTATGATGAACCCATGGCGCTTTTTGTTTTTTTTGGAACAATTGTAGGATATAATTTCGTAAAATATGATGCGCTGGTTCGCGTAAAGAAAAATCCGATTGGAACTCAGCTAAAAATTATTGCTATTTTGAGTTTTATTTCGGTCGTTTTAGTCGGTTATTATTTTTTCCATTTAAAGAGAATTACGCAAATAGTCTCGGTCGGAATTTTTGCCATAACGGCGCTTTATACTTTGCCTTTTTTTCCAAACAGAAAAAATGCTAGAAACTGGGCAGGTGTAAAAATTTATATTGTCGCACTTTGTTGGGTTGGAGCAACTTTAGTCCTGCCTTTAATAAATGCTGAAATTCCGTTTACCACAGATTTCTTCATTAAATGCATTCAGCGTTTTATATTGGTTTTTGTGCTGATTCTAGTTTTCGAAATTTTAGATTTAGCCAATGACGATCCGCATTTGCAAACCGTTCCGCAGACGATCGGTGTAAAAAGAACCAAGATTTTAGGACTTTCACTTTTAGTTCCGTTTTGGTTTTTAGAGATTTTCGTATCAACTTTTAATTATCATGATGCATTCATCAATTTGATAATGGTTATTATGCTCATGCTTTTTATCATTTTCGCCAATCCAAACCGATCTAAGTATTATACTTCTTTTTGGGTAGAAGCTGTTCCGATTTTTTGGTGGCTGATGGTGGTTTTTTTATAAAATTTAAACTTAAATTATTTATGGAAGAACAAGGAAAAGAAACAATATATTTTCTGAGATTTCGTTTTACGTTTTTACAATTTTGGGCATTATTCTTTGGATGGAATTTCTTTATCTGTTTTGTCTGGCCAGTTTTGATTGATTCTTATTTTGGAGTTACCATTTTTGTTTGCGCTTTTTCCTTAGTTTTTGCAATTGCAGTTAATAATACACTGGCTTTACTCTTTAGTTTTATTTCATATTAATAAGAATATTGTAATTTTTTATCAAAGAGCAATGTTGTTTATCAGCGCTTATTTAGGAACTTGTGTTTTCAGCTGGTTTATGCCTCCAATGGGTATTTATGTTTTTTTAGAACATTTATTTATAAATACGCTTACCATATTTTTGTATTACACCATGGTCACAAAAGCAACTAATAATAGTTAGTAAATTCGGTTTGTTTTTTCACAAACCTAATCATTTATCTTATTGTTTGCAGGATATTGTCATTCCGATATAGGAGAATCTTGGTAAGTACCTTCACAATGAAGTTCCAATTTTTATCAATCTTCTCGCGAAAATCTCTCTTTTTTCTAAACATATTTAACAGATTATAAAGTTATGTTAATTCAAACCCTGAAATTTCCGATTAAATAATGATGCAGCTATTTTTGTAAAAATCACATTTTATGGAATTATACTACACATTTTCGGTGCTGATTGTATTAGCATCTTTCTTCGCCTATTTGAATTTAAGATTTTTAAAACTTCCAGGAACCATCGGAATTATGATTATTGCTATGCTGGTTTCAGTTGGAATTCGCCTTTTGGGAGATTCGTATTTTCCTGCAACAACAAAGCATTTTTTTGATCTCATAAAAGAATTTGATTTTAATGAAATACTAATGGGAGCGATGTTAAATTTCCTTTTGTTCGCAGGAGCTTTGCATGTAAATATGTTTGATCTTAAAGAGCAAAAAGTTCCCATTATGATTTATTCGACAGTCAGTGTCGTTTTATCAGCTTTGATTATTTCTATTCTGCTTTATTATATCGCACCGTTTTTCGGAATTACGATTCCTTATATATTTTGTTTGGTTTTTGGAACCTTAATTTCTCCTACAGATCCAATTGTGGTGTTGGGAGTTTTAAAAGAAGCTAAAGTTCCCAAGAGAATCGAAACCAAAATTGTTGGAGAATCATTATTTAATGACGGAGTAGCAGTAGTAATGTTTGCCGTTGTTCTAAAAATGGCGACCGACCCGACATTTGATGCTACTTTCGGTTCAATATCTTGGTTATTTATTAAAGAAGGAATTGGCGGGCTTTTATTAGGAGCGGTTTTCGGATTTACAGCATCTAAGGTGATGAAGAAAATTGATGATTATAAAGTTTCTGTTCTTATAACGCTTTCTATTGTAATGGGAGGATTTTTAATTGCCCAAAGTTTACATGTTTCTAGTCCATTGGCGATGGTTGTTGCCGGATTGATTATTGGAAACTATGGCAAAAAAGTTGCTATGAGTGAAGTGACCAAAGATTATTTAGGGAAATTCTGGGAACTTATAGATGAAATTTTAAATGCTGTTTTGTTCTTATTTATTGGTTTTGAATTGTTATTGTTGCCAGATTTAAATAAGCAATTGCTGACAGGATTCATCGCTATTTTTATAGTACTCTTTTCAAGATTAACTTCTATAGTTTTACCGTGGAAATTCTTTGATATATTTAAATTCTTCGGAATCAAATCGGCTTACAACAAAGGCTCTTTAATGGTTTTAGTTTGGGGTGGAATCCGTGGTGGAGTTTCTATCGCATTAGTTCTTTCTATGCCAGAGAGCGAATACAAAAACCTCTTATTGGAAGTAACTTATATTGTGGTATTATTTTCTATTGTTGTTCAAGGATTGACAGTTGGAAAATTGGCCAATAGGGTTTTGGAGAAAGAGTAAAGAGAATAGAAATAGAACAAAGAGTAAAGATGAAAGTTCTTTATTTTTAAAACGTAAAATAAAAAAGGCTGACTCACTTTCGAGACAGCCTTTTTTATTAGAATGCTCCAGCGGAGCAAAATGTTCTTCAATACTTTTATCGTTTATATTCTTTAGAAAAGTTGGATTCTCCATTTATATCAATTTGAGTTCCTAAAAAGCGAGGTTCGCGATTTCGTAAAACATCAAAAAAAGATTTGAAAATAGAACCATATTCTCTAAAGCAAACATATTTATAACCTAAATATTCTCCCTTGTTTGCGGAATATCCAACACATTTAATTCCTAGTTTTTGTCCGATATAAATAGCGCGATTTAAATGATATTTCTGAGAAATTAAGGTTGCTCTTTTAATTTTGAAAATATGTTTGGCACGATACATTGTCGAGTAAGTGTCAAAACCCGCATAATCAATAAATATCTTGGTAGTGTCGACGCCATGATTATAACAATAATTTTTCATCACCGTTAATTCATCATATTCATCGCGACCATTATCTCCCGAAAGTAAAATTTTATTGATGCGTTTGGCTTTCCAAAGCATAATTCCAGCATCCAAACGATCTTTTAAATATTTGCTTGGCTGGTTTCCATTAATTCCTGCACCAAAAATAATTCCGACATCATTCTTCGGAAATTTTTTTATTGAGTAATAAATGTTCTTTTTAGTCGAAGATTTTACGTAATAGTTTACAGAAACAATGGCAATCAATCCAATAATGGCAAGATAAAATGCTGTTTTAAAATATTTTTTCACGGCTTGTATTTGTAAGATTAAGATTTAAAAATACGAAGATAACTAAAGTAAAACCAAATAAAAAAACCGAAGCAGGAAAGAAAGCTTCGGTTTCAAAAATATCTAATAGTCTAAGAAGTCTAAAAATCTAAGAAAGTCTAAAGTAATCCTGCTCTTTTCAATAAAGCTTCAGGTTTTGGTTCTTGACCTCTGAAACGTTTGTACAAAGTCATCGGGTGTTCTGTTCCTCCTTTTGAAAGAACATTATCTTTAAATTTCTTAGCAATATCTTCGTTGAAAATTCCATTTTCATGGAAATATTCAAAAGCATCTGCATCCAGAACTTCCGCCCATTTGTAGCTATAGTATCCAGAAGAATATCCGCCTTGGAAAATGTGTGAAAATGCCGTACTCATTGCATTTTCTTTTACATCAGGATACAATTGTGTGTTGGCAAATTGTTCTGTCTCGAAAGTTTTCAAATCTGTGATGTTGGTTGGATTTTGTCCGTGCCAAGCCATGTCTAATAATCCGAAACTTAATTGGCGTAAAGTCGCTAAACCTTCTTGGAAACTTGCACTTTCTTTAATTTTCTGAACATATTCAATCGGAATGATTTCTCCTGTTTCGTAATGATTTGCAAACAAAGCCAAAGCTTCTGGCTCATAACACCAGTTTTCCATAATCTGACTTGGTAATTCTACGAAATCCCAATAAACAGAAGTTCCAGATAAACTTGGGTAAACTGTATTTGCTAACATTCCATGTAATCCGTGACCAAATTCATGGAATAAAGTCGTTACTTCATTAAAAGTCAATAATGAAGGTTTTGTCTCGGTTGGTTTTGTGAAGTTGCAAACATTCGAAATATGTGGTCTTTCATTTACGCCGTCTTTTACATATTGCGATTTGAATGAAGTCATCCATGCGCCATTTCTTTTTCCTTTTCTTGGAAAGAAATCAGCGTAGAAAATCGAAACTAAATTGCCATCAGCATCTTTTACTTCGTAAGTCGTAACTTCTTCGTGGTATTTATCAATATCAAAAACCTCGGTAAAAGTTAATCCGTATAATTTTTTGGCAACGGTAAATGCGCCATCTAAAACTTTTTCTAATTGAAAATAAGGTTTCAGTTTTTCATCATCTAAATTGAAAAGCTGCTGTTTTAATTTTTCAGAATAATATGCGCCGTCCCATTTCTCTAATTGTTCAATTCCGTCTAATTCTTTCGCGAAAGCGGTTAATTCAGTAAATTCTTTTTGAGCTGCTGGTTTTGCTTTTGCTAATAAATCATTTAAAAAAGAAAAAACTTTCTCCGGACTTTCTGCCATTCTTTCTTCCAGAACAAAATGAGCGTGTGTTTTATAGCCTAATAAATTGGCTCTTTCATGACGAAGTTTAGCAATCTTTAAAACAATTTCTTCGTTGTTAAAATCGTTCTTCTGGAAACCTTTTGCTCCAAAAGCAATTGCCATTTTTTTACGTAATTCGCGATTATCGGCATAAGTCAAAAACGGAACGTAACTTGGATGATCTAAAGTAAAGATCCAGCCTTCTTTTTCCTGATTTTTTGCTAATAATCTTGCCGCTTCGATTGTTCCTTCCGGCAAACCTGACAAATCTTTTTCATCCGTTAAATGCAGTTCGAAGTTGTTGGTTTCTGCCAAAACATTTTCGCCAAACTGCAAACTCAATTTCGATAATTCTTTGTCGATTTCTCTTAGTTGATTTTTCTTGTCTTCTGGCAAGTTCGCTCCGTTTCTTGAGAAGCTTTTGTATTTTTTATCTAATAAAGTTGTTTGTTCAGGGTTGAGGTTCAAATTTTCTTTTTGATCGTAAACGGTTTTTACTCGTGCAAAAAGTTCTGCATTTAAACGAATATCATTTCCAAATTCTGAAAGCCAAGGCGAAACTTCCTGAGCAATTTTCTGCATTTCGTTATTCGTTTCAGCCGAATTCAAATTGAAGAAAATACTAGAAAGACGATCTAAAATGTCGCCTGAAAAATCCATTGCGACAATGGTATTTTCAAAAGTCGGCTCATCTGGATTATTTACAATTGCATCAATTTCGGCTTTAGCCAAAGCAATTCCTTCTTGAAAAGCAGGAACGTAATCTTCGATTTTAATTTGCGAAAAAGGCGCTGTGTTATGCTTGGTGTTGAAATATTGTGTTAATACGCTCATATTTTTAGTTTTCAGTCTCAGTCTCAGTTTTCAGTATGAAATTGAGACTAAAGAGTTTATTTTTTGAGTTTTCAGTCGCAGTCTCAGTTTTCAGTGTTCACTGTGACTGAAAACTGAGACTAAATACTATTTTAAGCTTTCAGCCGCTTTATTAACCGCCGCTTTCAATTCTTCTTTATAAGAAATAATAGTATCTAAAACTTTTTTGTCATGGCTTCCGATGATTTGCGCTGCTAAAATCCCTGCATTTTTTGCTCCGTTTAAAGCTACTGTTGCAACAGGAACTCCGCCTGGCATTTGCAGAATTGACAATACAGAATCCCAGCCATCAATAGAATTGCTTGATTTTACTGGAACTCCAATTACAGGAAGCGGAGACATTGAAGCTACCATTCCAGGTAAATGCGCTGCGCCACCAGCACCAGCAATAATTACCGAAATGCCGCGATTGTGTGCGTTTTTGCTGAAATCGAATAATTTTTCCGGCGTTCTGTGTGCCGAAACGATATCTACTTCAACTTCAACATTAAATTGTTTTAATATGTCGATTGCATCCTGCATAACTGGCATGTCTGAGATGCTTCCCATTATAATGGCTACTTTGCTCATGAGTTTTTTTGTTTTGTTGGTTTCAAGTTTCAGGTTTCAAGTAATACTGAGACTTCAAAAAAATATAGTTTTTAAACTGAATACTGTAACTGCGACTGAAAACTACTCACTAATAACTTTAATAGTATTCTTCACTTCCTGTGCAATTCTTCTTGCTTCAGCCATGTTTTCATTTACGATCGTCACGTGACCCATTTTTCTAAAAGGACGTGTTTGTTTTTTACCGTAAATATGTGGTGTAACGCCATTCCATCCTAAAATGGTTTCAATGTTTTCATAAACCACATTTCCAGAATGACCTTCAGCACCGACTAAATTTACCATAATTCCAGCAACTTTGCTGTCTGTGTTTCCTAAAGGAAGATCTAAAATGGCACGTAAATGATTTTCGAATTGTGAAGTATAACTGGCTTCGATTGAATAATGTCCAGAATTGTGCGGACGAGGTGCTACTTCATTTACTAAAATTTCATCATCCTGAGTCTGGAACATTTCAACTGCTAAAAGACCAACGTGATTGAAGTTTTCTGAAACTTTTAAGGCAACTGCTCTCGCTTTTTCAGCTACTTTATCGTCGATTCTTGCCGGGCAGATTACGTATTCTACTTGGTTTGCTTCTGGATGAAATTCCATTTCGACAACCGGATACGTTTTCATTTCTCCTGATGGATTTCTAACCACAATTACCGCCAATTCGTTTTTGAACGGAACCATAGTTTCTGCAATGCATTCTACATTTGGCAAGGTGTCTAAATCTGATGCTTGACGAACTATTTTCACTCCGTTTCCGTCATAACCAAATTCGGTGCATTTCCAAACAAAAGGCATCTCGACTCCGCTCGATGTGACAGCAGTTTTTAATTTATCTAAATTTTCAAATCTTTCGAAAGGTGCGGTTGGGATATTATTTTTAGCGTAAAAATCTTTTTGAACGCCTTTATTCTGAATTCCTTTTAAGGTTTTTGGAGACGGATATACTTTTAAACCTTCATTTTCCAATTGCGTTAAAGCTTCAAGGTTTACCAATTCGATTTCGAAAGTCAAAACATCGACTTGTTTCCCGAAGTTGTAAACGGTTTCATAATCCATTAAATCACCTTGAAAAAACTTGTTGCAGGCAATTTTACTTGGCGCTTCATCACTCGGATCTAGAACGTAAGTTTGTATGTCAAATTTTCTAGTGTCGAACAAAAGCATTTTACCTAATTGTCCGCCACCTAATATTCCTAATTTAAAATCAGAAGAAAAATAATTCATTGTTTTATAGTGTGTTAAGAAATTCATCTGGAGTGTAAACATTGATTTCAGAAAATTTAAAGTCTTTCAAATCTCTAGTAATAATACAATCCATTGAATTTATTGATTGAGCTGATATAATCTGAATTGCATCTTCAAAATCTTTATGGTTGGATTTTAAACTTTTTTTCAAAATCGATTCAGTCACTGCTATTATTGAAATTGTGTCTAGCAAATCTTCAATAATGGAACGCAACTCTTTTTCATCAACCACTTTTTTTGCAATATAATGTACAGTTGCAATAGAGTGCGATGTAGAATACATTTTAATTTTATGACGTTGGCAATAGTCGAAAATTGAAATAGCATTTTTTGAAAATGGGAATCTATTCGCAACAATATCAACCAGAATATTAGTATCGAGAAAAATGTTTTTAAAGGCCATATTTCTCTCTATAGTGTTCCTCTTTTACTTTTTCTTCATCAAAATCTGGTGGTAATGTAATTCTTCCAATCAGTTTTTTAACTTTAGGATGAATATCATCGTAAGTTTGTTCTTTTTCTGTTAGATTTTTAAAATAACTTTCTACCAGTTCAGATAAACTTCTGCCTGTTTTTTTTGCATACGATTTTGCCTGCTCGATAACTTCTTTCTCTAAAGATAATGTGAGTTTAGTATTCATATACGTAATGTTTTTGCAAATATACGTAAAATAATTATTTTGCATTTTTTTTCCGTCCCGAATTTGCTTCGCCTGTTCGCTGTCGCTCGAGCCACAAATTTATCTTTTGCTTTGTGCATAAAAATAATTCGTGAATTCGTGGCTATCAAAACCTATTTTATTTTCTTCAAAACTTCTTTGGCGACGGCTTTGTATGCGGCGGAATGGTCTCCGAAATCTTTATCGATTATTACTTTTAGTTCGGGGTGAATCCAGTCGTAATAATTTCCTAGAATATATAAGGTTCTGATGGAATATGCTTTTGTTGCAACTTTTGTATCGTTAATCAGCCAATCGAAAGAGGCTTCAATGCAGTCTTGAAGATTTTCTTCGGAGAGTTTGATGCTGTTTTCGCTTTTCTTATAATGTGATTTTACTAAAAGCTGAACGATTTTTGCAATCGGGCGCATGGCACTTTCGTCTTTTAAAACTTTCAGATTGGAACAGAAAAAATCGAGGTGAGGCTGGAGCCAAAGCAATTCTTCGTAAGAAACAAATTCTAAAATCCAGCAGGCTTTATGGTTGTTTTTGTCTTCGGGTGAAAAGCAAATTGAAACTAATGCGCTGAAAAGTGAAGGGTTTTCTAAAACATCTTGCGCGGTTTTGAGGCGGTTTTCTCTATAAGCATTAACATAATCCAGTTTTTTCTGCAGTTCGGAAAGCATTGTCTTTGAAATTTAATACGCCACTAAAATAAATAATTTAATGAGATAATTCCGTAATAGTTTATAGGTAATCCTGGATAGTAAAATCTTGGTTGTGCATTTCCGATAGCAGTTGCATTAGTTAAAATCATCGAAGCGTATTTTTCGTTCGTAACATTATTTATTCCTGCGTCTAAATGCGCTTTTAATCCCGATAAAATTTCAAATTGATATCCTGTTTTTAAATTTAATAAAGAATATGAATCTGAAAAATCGGCATTTGAATCATTCATCGGAATTTTATCGGTAAACTGAAAATCGACTGAAAAATAAAATCTTGAATTCGTATTGAAATTAAAACCTGCGCTCGCGGTATTGGCTGGAACTCCAGTTAGTTTATTTCCAGAATAATCATTTCCGTTGTCAACAAATTCTTTGAATTCGTAGTTTCCGATTGAAGCTCCGACATAAGAATTTAGAGTGAAAATTCGATTGATCGGCCAATTATGATTTAGCGAAATTTCAATTCCCTCATGAAAAGTCTTTCCAGCATTTACACCTTCATATTGATCATCACCGATTCTTTTGGCAACCAATAAATCTTTAATTTCCATTCGATAGACTGCAATTTCAGCATATAGTTTTTTGCTAAAAAGATGAAGTTTGCTTCCTAATTCAAAATTGTAACCTGTTTCGGGTTTGATGTTTTGATTGATATTTCCCGTTGAAGTTAACGTTTCTTCGGTTGCGGGAAGTGAAAATCCTCGGCTTGCAGAAAAGTAAAAAGTTTGAACTTCATTTGGTTTAAATAAAAGAGAAAGTTGTGGCGAAAAAATGCCATCATAACTATATTCTTCCTTTGGATTATTCGCGGAAGCGGGAAAATCATTCTGAAGTTCGAATTTGGTTTTGTTGTAATTTAAACCTGCTTGAATCTCAAAATGTTCCGAAAGCAAAGTTTTAATTTGAGAAAAAATGTTGTAAAAATCTCTTTTCTGATTTGTTGCTGTAAGTTGATCACCTTGCAAACTTCCGTTTCCATTATTCTGCTGATATAAGTTTTCGAAAGTATTCCCGCTATAATTATCTCTGAAATATTCTAATCCAGCAATAAATTGATTTTTGATTTTTCCGATATTGAAATCTCCCGAAAACTGCGTTCTCGCACCCGAAGCAAAAGTATATTGGCGCAAAATATCAAAAGGGCGCGGTTCGTTGCTGTCTTTATAATTGATGAAAATTGAAGTTGAATTTTTTAAGTTTTCATTAATTGAAAAATCGTAAGCCAATCCGCCTAAAGTTGACTTGTATTCTTTAAATCCTTTTGAAGCAACCCAAGTTGGAGCTCCAGCTTGCGGATTATTTTCGAAAGTGGTTTTATTGATTGAACTCGGAATGTACGCTTTCAAATAAGTGTAATTGGAAAAATAAGTCAGTCTGCTGTTTTTCTTTCTGAATAATTCTCCGCCAAGCGTAATTCCTTCCAGATTGTAAGCGCTGTTTTCTCGCCAGCCGTCGGTTTTTAAATTATGATAACTGAGATTTAAAGAAGCACTTTTTTCATTCAAATTAAAACCGACTCTGTTTTTCAATAATCCAAAAGACCCAAAAACAGAACTAACTTCAGTTTGATAGTTGGATTTATTGAATGTTTCTGGCGAAATCAAAATTGCTCCGCCCAATCCAGCGCCATAAATACTAGAAAGCGGACCTTTTATAACTTCAATTTGATTGATGTTTTGAAGATCAATATCGTCAATCACGGTTTCGCTGTTTCCGGATGTTAGCGGAATGCTTCCGTAAAAAGCTCTGATTTTATTGGTTCCGTATGGAGTTCTCGCTCCAATTCCGCGAATCGAAATTCGGGTTGTGGTAATATTAGACGATTGCATAAAAACGCCAGGAATAGTATTAATGACATTACTTATGTCTGTTGTGTTGTTTCGAAGCAATTCTTTTTCGGATAAAATGCCAATAGAAGCGGGGCTATTTTGCAAATTACGATTAATATGAAGCGGACTTATTAAAACTTCGTTCAGTTTTTGAGTTTTGACTGAATCAATATTTTGAACTTCTTTTTCTTGTGCGGAACTATTTTTAGAAATAAAAAGAACAAAAAGAAGAAGAAAATATTTTTTGAAAGGCATAAAAGGAGATGGATTAAAGTGTGGTTTATTTTAACACATAGAAACATAGCAATGATTGAGGCAAAAAAGGCGTTTTACTTGTCAAAAGCCACATAGTACTATGTGTGAAAACTAGTTTTCTTAATAACATCTTTTTAAACAATCCCGATGAATCGGGACTATGTCTCTATGTGTTTAAATGTTTTTATAGTTGGATTTGGAATTTTTAGTTTGGAGTTTTATTTCGCTGTCACTTTCCAAATCGTATTTCCGCTATCATCATTTACTAAAAGTGATCCGTCATTCATAACCGTTACCGCAACTGGACGTCCGTAAACTTCGGCTTTGTTTTCGTCAGAAATAAATCCGGTTAAAAAATCTTCTGGTTTTCCGGAAGGTTTTCCGTCTTTAAAAGGAACGAACAAAACTTTATAACCTGAAATTTTAGAACGGTTCCAAGAACCATGCTGTCCAACAAAAGCTCCGTTTTTATATTTTGCCGGAAATTTTTCTTTTGTATAAAATGCCAATCCTAGTGAAGCAGTGTGAGAACCAACTGGAACATCTGGAACAATTGCTTTTTCGACCAAATCTTTTCTTTGGCCTTTCATTCTTGGATCTGGAATACTTCCAAAATATGAATATGGCCAACCGTAGAAACCATCTCTTTTTACACTGGTAATATAATCAGGAACTAAATCATCTCCGAGTTCATCACGTTCATTGACTGCTGTCCATAATTCTTTATTGACAGGATTCCAATCCATTCCTACAGGATTTCTCAGTCCAGAAGCAAAGATTTTTTCGCCAGTTCCGTCAGGATTAATTTCGAGAATTGCTGCCCTGCGGATTTCTTTATCCATTCCGTTTTCTCCATTATTACTTCCAGAACCTACCGAAACATAGATTTTGCTTCCATCAGGACTTGCCAATAGATTTCTTGTCCAGTGATTGTTGTAGCCGCCCGCGGGAAGTTCAAGTATTTTTTCTCCTTTGCTTTCCAGTTTTAGCGGATTGTTTTTATAAGGATAGCGGTATAATCCATCGGTATTGGCAATGTAGAAAAAGTCTTTTAAAACTAACATTCCAAAGGGTTTGTTGAGTCCAGAAATAAAAACCTGACGAGTTTCAAATTTTCCGTCCTTGTCTTTATCTCTTAAAACTGTGATTTGATTTTTACTCGATCTCGTTCCGCTTTCAACCACAAAAATATCTTGATTTGGTGCAATATAAGTCCATCGCGGATTTTCGAATCCGTCAGCAAATTTGGTTACCGTAAAACCTTCAGGCGCTTTTGGTGTCTTGCCAGCTGGCCATCCAATTACTTTACTGTTATTAGTTTTAGATTCGGTAGCGTATGGAGGAGGAAGCGTAATATCTCCAATGGCAGTTTTTACAACATTGCCTGGCTGGTTGGCGAGCGCTTCTTTTTCTTCTTTTTTTACTTGCCCATTGCAGGCAGTCATTAAGGCTAGTAGTGGTATAGATAATAGGGTTGTGGTTTTTTTCATCGGTTTTTTGTAGTTAAATGATTATATCACAACAATTTACTGAAATTTAGAATAGCGTCAAAAAACAAATTGTAAACATTAACTGATATTTAACATTCATAAAAAAATATCTCGATACAGTTTATTTTGATAGAAGCTGTTAAGTTCTAATTCTTTATCTTTGTCCATTATTTTAAAAAGAAAAATAATGATACAACTTCACGATAAACAATTTGTTCCGTTTATTTCGGCTAAAGAAATTGATTTTGCTTTGACTAAATTGGTAGCTCAGGTAGAAGACGATTTTGGAGATGATACGCCAATTTTTATTGGAGTTCTGAATGGCGCTTTTATGGTAGTGTCAGATTTTCTAAAAAAATATAAAAAGCCATGTGAGGTTTCATTTATCAAAATGGCATCTTATGAAGGAACACAAAGTTCTGAATCAGTTAAAGAATTGATCGGAATTAACCATGATTTGACAGGAAGAACAGTCATCGTTATAGAAGATATTGTTGATACTGGAAATACAATCGAAGAATTAAAACACTTGTTTAAAGCACAAAATGTAAAGCATTTTAAAATTGCGACATTATTCTTTAAGCCAGAAGCATATAAAAAAGACATCAAAATAGATTATATCGGAATTCGAATTCCGAATAAATTTATTGTAGGTTACGGTTTAGACTACGATGGTTTAGGAAGAAATTTAACCGAAGTTTACAAATTAGCAGAATAACAAAACACAACTAAATATTCATTTAAAAAAACTTCTGAAAGACAGAAGTAACAACACTCATTTCAATTATGATTAACATCGTTTTATTTGGAAAGCCTGGTGCAGGAAAAGGAACTCAGGCAGAATTTTTAAAAGAGAAATACAATTTAACACACCTTTCGACAGGAGATATTTTTCGTTTCAATTTAAAAAATGATACTGAACTAGGAAAACAAGCAAGAGTTTTTATGGACAATGGAGAATTGGTTCCTTGCGAAGTAACAACTGCCATGTTAATTGATGAGGTGAAAAAACACCCAGATACAGCAGGATTTTTGTTTGACGGTTACCCAAGAACAATCAATCAGGCTGAGGCTTTAGATAAATTTTTGCCAACAATCGGATCAAGCGTAACAGCAACAATCGCTTTAGAAGCTGATGATGAAATTTTGGTAAAACGTCTATTAGAGAGAGGAAAAACAAGCGGGAGAGTTGATGATCAGGACGAAGAAAAAATTCGTGTGAGATATCAGGAGTACAATGAGAAAACAGCTCCTCTAATTGGATATTATAAAGAACAAGGTAAGTTTCATGCTGTAGACGGTATTGGAACTATCGAACAAATTACAGAGCGCTTAACGTCAGTTATAGATAATTTGTAGAAGCTTTTTCCAGCTGTACGTTACGAGTCCTCGCTAAAAAAACTATTTTTCTATACCATAAAACGAGCTTCCTGCGGTCGCTGTTTTCTGGCAAGAAAAATTAGTTTTTTTAGCTCTGGGCTCTTCTCTTCCATCTGGGCTATTTTAGATTACGGTTACAAATTATATAACGAGACTATTTTATAACGAATCCCCCTATCAATTGGAAATACTAATAATATTTTTTCTAATTCTACTAAACGGAGTTTTCTCCATGTCAGAGATCGCTTTGATTTCGGCCCGTAAAAACAGGTTGGAAACAGCAGCGAAAAAAGGCAACAAAAGTGCTAAAACGGCACTCGATTTAGCCAACTCCCCAAATAAGTTTTTATCTACAGTACAAATCGGAATTACCTTAATCGGGATTTTGACGGGTATTTATTCTGGTGACAAAATCACAGCAGATGTTGAACTTTTTGTGGCAGGAATTGCAGTTCTAAAACCTTACGCACATTCAATTGCGGTGGGAATTGTAGTTGTAGTTTTAACTTTTTTCTCATTGGTTTTGGGAGAATTACTTCCAAAACGAATCGGATTAAATTATCCAGAAGCTATCGCTAAAATGGTTGCAATGCCAATGAAAGTGATTTCTATTATTACGGCACCATTTATTTGGCTGTTGACTTCATCAACAGATTTTTTATTGAATGTTCTTCAGATTAAACCAACTGCTGACGGAAAAGTGACCGAGGAAGAAATTAAAGCTATCATTAAAGAAGGAACAGAAGTTGGAGAAGTTCAAGAAATTGAACAAGATATTGTGGAGCGTGTTTTTCATATTGGAGATAGAAAAGTAAATTCTTTAATGACGCACCGCAAGTCGGTTGACATGTTGCCATTAAAAGCCGACAAAGAAAAAATCAAAGAACTTGTAGTTCAGGATCTTCATGCGGTTTATCCGGTGTACAACGATAATTATGATGATATAGTTGGAGTTGCTACACTGAAAAATATATTTGCCAATATTGAAAATGATAATTTTGATTTTTCATCTATAATAACTGAAGCGCCTTATTTAATGGAGCAGACAACGGCTTACAAAGCGTTGGAAAATTTTAAGAAAACGGGAGTTCATTACGCGTTAGTTTCTGATGAATATGGTGTTTTTCAAGGTATGATTACGTTGAATGACATCTTAGAAGCTTTAGTTGGAGATGCCTCAGAATTTTATAAAGATGAATTCCAGCTTATCGAAAGAGAAGACGGTTCATGGCTGGTTGATGGACATTATTCGTTACACGATTTTTTAACGTATTTCGAGTTAGACGAACTGACAAACGATTACGAAGTAAACACCGTAAGCGGAATGATTATGACTGAGCTTTCGCATATTCCAAAAGAAGGTGAAAAACTGATTTGGCAGAAATTCATCTTGGAAGTTGTCGATATGGATGGTGTTAAGATTGATAAAGTGCTTGTGAAAGCATTAAAAGAGTAAAATTTGTTTCAAGTTTAAAGTTTCAAGTTAGTTGACGTTCTGTTGACTTGAAACTTGAAACATGAAGCTATACATAAACAAGAAAAAATGACAGAAGGAAATTTTGTAGATTACGTTAAGATATATGTTTCTTCCGGAAAAGGAGGAAAAGGTTCTACGCATTTACATAGAGAGAAATTTATTGAAAAAGGTGGTCCGGACGGTGGAGATGGCGGTCGCGGAGGACATGTGTATTTGGTTGGAAATAAAGGACTCTGGACATTATTTCATTTAAAATTTGCGCGTCACATTAAAGCAGGTCACGGTGGAGATGGAGGTTCTGACAGAAGTACAGGTGCAGACGGAGAAGATAAAATCATTGAAGTACCATTGGGGACTGTTGTAAAAGACAAAGAAACTGGAGAAACACTTTTTGAAATTACAGAACACGGAGAGAAACAAATTCTTGCAAGAGGAGGAAAAGGAGGTTTAGGAAACTGGCATTTTAGAAGTTCTACAAACCAGACGCCTCGTTATGCACAGCCAGGTTTGTTGGGTGTAGAAATGGATGTGATTTTGGAATTAAAAGTTTTGGCCGATGTTGGTTTAGTTGGTTTTCCAAATGCTGGAAAATCTACTTTATTATCTGTTTTGACTTCTGCAAAACCTAAAATCGCCGATTATCCGTTTACGACTTTAAAGCCAAATTTAGGAATTGTTGCATACAGAGATTTCCAATCTTTTGTAATTGCTGATATTCCTGGAATTATTGAAGGAGCCGCAGAAGGAAAAGGTCTTGGGCATTATTTCTTGCGTCATATTGAGCGTAACTCAACTTTATTGTTTTTGATTCCTGTTGACACGGCAGATATTAAAGCAGAATATGATATTTTGGTTAACGAATTGACTAAATACAACCCTGAAATGTTGGACAAAGAGCGTCTTGTCGTGATTTCAAAATGCGATATGCTGGATGATGAATTAAAAGCTGAATTGAAAGCTGAATTAGATGTATCATTCAAAGATGTTCCATATATGTTTATTTCGTCTGTTGCACAGCAAGGTTTAACAGATTTGAAAGACAGGCTTTGGAAAATGCTTAATGAATAAGATTCTGAGTTTCTAAGATGCTAAGCTCAAAAGAGAAAACTTAGAATCTTAATTGCTTAGTATCTTAGTAACTTTTCAAAAAAGGTGTTCTGTTCTCAGAGCGCCTTTTTTGTTTTATACTGTTAAATTCGTAATAAACTGCTAAAAATATAATATCATTTTTAATTTTAAGATTGTTTAGGTTGAGATAATTGTCAAAATGGCTTATATTCGCATCACTTAAACAAAATAACATGAAAAAAGTAATTTTATTCTTGACCATGTGCCTTATGGCTTTCCCGATGAGAGCCGATGAAGGAATGTGGTTTTTGATGTTTATCGAAAGATTGAACCATAGAGATATGGAAAAAATGGGCTTGCAATTGACAGCCGAAGAAATTTACAGTATTAATCACCACAGTTTAAAAGATGCGATTGTACAATTCAATGGAGGATGTACAGCAGAAATCGTTTCAAATACTGGTTTGGTATTGACTAATCACCACTGCGGATACGGTGCGATTGCAGAACTTTCGACTGCAGAACAAAATCATTTGAAAGATGGTTTTTGGGCAAAAAGCCGTTCTGAAGAATTGAAGCCAAAATCTTTATTTGTTCGTTTCTTCGTTCGTATGGATGATGTTTCAAAAAGAATCTTGTCAAAAGTAAATGATACCATGACAGAAACTGAAAGAAATAAAATCATTCAGCAAGAAATCGCTTTGATCGAAAAAGAAAATAGCGAAAACGGAAAGTACACAGTTTCTGTTCGTCCTTTTTTTCAAGGAAATGAATATTACTATTTTGTTTACCAAGATTACACAGACGTTCGTTTAGTTGGAACTCCTCCTGAAAGCGTTGGTAAATTTGGTGGAGATACAGACAACTGGGAATGGCCTCGTCAAACAGGAGATTTCTCTATGTTTAGAGTTTATGCAGATAAAGACGGAAATCCTGCTGCTTACTCAAAAGACAATGTGCCTTTAAAACCAAAACATTATTTACCTGTTAGTTTAAAAGGTGTAAAAGAAAATGATTTTGCGATGATCTTGGGTTATCCAGGACGAACAAACCGTTGGATGCCAGCTGGAGGAATCGAGCAAAACATTAAATATGCTTATCCTGCATGGGTTGAAGGTGCAAAAACAGGAATGGATGTAATGAAAAAGTATATGGATAAAGATGCAACTGTTCGTTTACAGTATGCTTCTAAATATGCTTCGACTGCAAACTACTGGAAAAACCGTCAAGGTATGATCGATGCTTTAACAAAAGCAGGAACGGTTGATACAAAAGCAGAACAAGAAGATAAATTTTATGAGTGGGCGAGCAAACCTGCTAATAAAGAAAAGTACGAGAATGTAATTCCGACTATCAACGATTATTACAGAGAAACAAACTTAAAAGCGCGCCATGATAATTATTTGACTCAGCTTTTACGTACTTCTGCTTATGCCACAGGACCAGCTAATTTAGGAAATGCATTGATTGCTTATTACAAAGAAAACGACGCTAAGAAAGCAGAAATGCTTCCTAAAATCAATGCAATGGTAGAAAGCATTTATGGAGATTTTTATGCTCCATTAGAAAAAGATGTTCTAACAGCCCAATTGAATTTATATGCTTCTAAAGCTGCTGAGTACGGACTTGCTCCAGAAATTGCAAAAATGAAAACGGCTAATAATGGCGACTTTACTGCTGATGTAGCAAAAGCAACTGAAATAAGTTATTTTTCGACTAAAGAAAAAGTATTAGCATTTTTAGCTGATCCAAAACCATTGGCAATTGTACACGATCCGTTGTATATTATTTCTAATGATTTATTGACTAAATACCGTTCTAAAACAGACGACCAAGCAAAAGCTGATGATGGTTTTGCAACAGCTTACCGTAAATTGGTTGAAGGTTTAAGAGAGTCTAAATTAAACGCAATTAAATATCCAGATGCAAACTCTACATTGAGATTGACTTACGGAAAAGTTCGCGCTTTACCAGCTGATCCTCGTAACGATGCTAAAATCAACAACTATACTACAATGGAAAGTATGGTTAAAAAATACAAAGCAGGAGATCAGGAATTTGATTTGCCAGCTCGTTTATTAGAATTAAACAAGAAAAAAGATTATGGGCAATATGCTGATAAAGCAGGTTACATGCCAGTAAACTTCTTAACAGATAATGATATTACTGGAGGTAATTCAGGTTCACCAGTTCTTAATGGAAAAGGAGAATTAATCGGAATTGCTTTTGACGGTAACATCGAAGCTATGGCTGGAGACGTTATTTTCGATTCTAAATTACAAAGAACAATAAACGTAGATATCCGTTATGTGCTTTGGATTATCGACAAATACGCTGGAGCTAAAAACATTATTGACGAATTGACGATTGCCAAATAATCTCAATTTCTATATAAATTAACCCGACAAGTTCTGAAACTTGTCGGGTTTTTGTTTTATATATTTCCCTATTTTTGATATATGAAAAAGCTGCTACTTTTCTTTTTAATTGTTCCAATGTATTGTTGGGCGCAATCTAATTTTGAAAAAGCAGAAAAATTATTTCAGTCAAAAAAATACAGTGAAGCCCAATTGCTTTTCGAAGGAATTTTAAAAAATAATCCGTCAGATGTAAAAACTTTGGAGTATTTGGGTGAAATTTCGGCGCACCAAAAATCTTGGGTGAAGGGCGCAGAATATTTCAAAAAACTAAAAGAATTGAAGCCAACTATGGCTGATTATTTTTTTAAATATGGGGGCTGTCTGGCAATGCATTCTTTGGAAGTGAATAAAATAAAAGCTTTTGGGATGGTCGGCGATATGAAAGAAGCTTTTGAGAAAGCAATTGAACTCAACCCGAAACATGTTCAGGCCAGATGGGCACTAATCGAAATTTATTTGCAATTGCCTGGAATTCTAGGCGGAAGCGAATCAAAAGCACTTGCATATTCAAATGAATTGACGCAGTTTTCTCCAATTGATGGTTATTTGTCAAAAGGACGAATTGATGAATATTTCAAAAGATATGATTCGGCTGAAAAAAATTACAAAAAAGCACATGAAATTGGCAATTCAAAAGTCACATTTCAAAAATTATATAATTTATATTTGAACAAATTAAAAGACACAAAAAAAGCACAGGATTTAAAACGAAAATTCGAAGCTTAAAATAAAAATCTCAAAATACAAATTCTTCATACAATTAGAATTTGGAATTTAATAATTGGAATTTAAATGAAAACACATTTCATCGCGATAGGCGGAAGTGCAATGCACAACTTAGCATTAGCATTGCATAACAAAGGATATCAAGTTACTGGCAGTGACGATGCTATTTTTGAACCATCAAAATCAAGATTAGAGAAAAAAGGAATTTTGCCAGCTGAACTGGGTTGGTTTCCAGAAAAAATAACGGCAGATATTGATGCGATTATTTTAGGAATGCATGCAAAAGCAGATAATCCTGAATTGTTGAAAGCGCAAGAATTAGGTCTGAAAATCTATTCGTATCCTGAATTTTTATACGAACAATCTAAGAATAAAACGCGTGTTGTAATTGGTGGTTCTCACGGTAAAACGACTATTACATCGATGATTTTACATGTTATGAATTATCATAATATCGCTGTCGATTATATGGTAGGGGCGCAGCTGGAAGGCTTCGACACGATGGTTCATTTAACTGAAGAAAATGATTTTATGGTTTTGGAAGGCGATGAGTATTTATCTTCTCCAATTGACAGACGTCCGAAATTTCATTTGTATCAGCCAAATATTGCTTTGATTTCTGGAATTGCTTGGGATCATATTAATGTTTTTCCAACGTATGAGAACTATGTCGAGCAGTTTGAGATTTTTATCGAAAAAATTACAAATGGCGGAATTTTGGTTTACAACGAAAATGATCCAGAAGTAAAGCGTGTTTCTGAGGCAGCAACAAATCCGATTAGAAAAATTGCATATTCAACTCCAGAATATTCTGTAAGCGATGGCGTGACGTTATTAAAAACTCCAGAAGGCGATATGCCGATTGAAGTTTTTGGAGCACACAACTTAAATAACTTAGCCGGAGCAAAATGGATTTGTCAAAATATGGGCGTTGACGAAGCTGATTTCTACGAAGCAATTGCAAGTTTTAAAGGCGCTTCTAAACGCTTAGAAAAAATTGCTGAAGGAAAAGGTAAAGTAGCGTACAAAGATTTTGCACATTCTCCAAGTAAAGTGGCTGCGACAACAAAAGCAGTTAAAGAGCAATATCCGAACAGAACTTTGGTGGCTTGTTTAGAATTGCACACTTACAGCAGTTTAAACGCTGCATTTTTGAGAGAATATGAAGGTGCTTTGGAATATGCTGATGTTGCTGTTGTTTTCTACTCGCCAGACGCAGTAAAAATAAAACAGTTGGAAGAAGTAACTTATGAACAGATTGCTACTGCATTTAATAGAAAAGATCTAATTATTTATACTAATCCTGCTGAATTTAAAGAGTATCTATTTAATTTGAATTTAGACAATTCAGCACTTTTATTAATGAGCTCTGGAAATTATGGAGGTTTGAATTTTGATGAGGTAAAAGGTTTGATTAATTAGAAAATTAGGAAATTTGATAGTGTGCCAATTGCTTTGCAGTTGGCACTTTTTTTAAAAAATAATTATCAAATTGGCACATTTTCTAATTGTAATTAATTGAAAGAATTTTCCTCTTTTTTAATATCTTCGCTTCTTTAAATTGTTATTATGGAAGGAGGACATTTCGCTATTAAAAACTGGTCAGATGATGACAAACCACGTGAAAAATTAATGCTCAAAGGAAAAGATGCTTTGAGTGACGCTGAATTATTAGCAATTTTAATTGGTTCAGGAAGTCGTAACGAATCTGCAGTTGCATTAAGCCAACGAATTTTAGCCTCTACAAAAAATCTGACTGCTTTGGGAAAAATGTCTATTTCGCAATTGATGCAATTTAAAGGTATAGGTGAAGCAAAAGCGGTTTCAATAGTTTCGGCTTTAGAACTAGGCAGAAGGCAGAGAATAGAAGACGTTTTAAAGGTTAAAAAAATAACTTCAAGTAAAGGTGTTTTTGATATTATGCAACCCATTATCGGAGAACTTCCGCATGAAGAATTTTGGGTGCTTTTTCTTAATAATTCTAATAGAGTAATTTATAAATCACAATTAAGCAAAGGAGGTATCGCGGGAACAATTGTAGATATACGATTGGTTTTTAAATTAGCTTTAGAAAATGGGGCTACAGGCTTGATTTTGTGCCATAATCATCCTTCTGGAAGTTTAGTTCCAAGTAGTGCTGATAAACAAATTACCAAAAAAATTAAAACTGCAGGAGAAATTTTAGATGTTAAAGTTTTAGACCATGTTATTATTACTGAATCAAAATATTATAGTTTTGTAGATGAAGGAATTTTTTAATACATGAACACCAATATTACTGACATCTTTTTTGATTTAGATCATACGCTTTGGGATTTTGATAAAAACTCAGAAATGGCTTTTGATCGAATTTTTAAAAGTAAATATCAAGAAATCGTTACTCAAGATTTTATTAAGGAATATATTCCCATCAATCAAGAATGTTGGAGATTGTATCAGAATGATAAAATTACGCATCAAGAGTTACGTTATAATCGTTTAAAATATTCATTTGATGCTTTGAATTATGTGATTTCAGAAGAGAATATTTTGGAAATTGCCAACGACTATATTGAGTTTCTTACTGATAATAATTATCTTTTTGATGGAGCAATTGAAGTTTTGGAATATTTAAAGCCGAAGTATAAACTCCATATTATTACAAACGGATTTGCACATGTGCAGGAAAAGAAAATTAATAATGCATCGATTGGAGGTTATTTTAGCACGATTACAAATTCGGAATTAGCAGGGGTTAAAAAACCAAATAGCATTATATTTGACTATGCTTTAAATTTGGCAAAAACTTCAAAAGAAAAGAGTATAATGATCGGAGACGACTTTGAAGCTGATGTAAATGGAGCTTTAAATGCAGGCCTGGATGCTATTTTCTTTAATGAGAAAAAAGTTGATGTTTCGGGAGAATATAAACAAATTAACCATTTATTAGAACTAAAAAAATATTTATAATGATGAAGATTAAATTTTTACTTGCTGCAATTTTATGCTCAGTTGTTGGATTTGCGCAATCTATTAATGATTACAAAGCTGTAATTATACCTTTGAGATATGAGTTTATGAAGACTGACAATCAATATCGTTTGGCTACATTAAGCAAGGCAAATTTAGTTAAGGCTGGTTTTGAGGCTTTTTATTCAAATGAACAGCTTCCTGATGGTTATACTGATCGTTGTCAAGTTTTGTATATTGACGTGAAAAAAGATAATGCTTTTTTGGTAACTAAACTTTTTGTTGAATTTAAGGATTGTTACGGACAGGTGGTTTATACATCGGAAGTAGGTAAAAGTAGAGAAAAAGAATATGAAGTTGCCTATAAAGAAGCGTTAGATAATGCTTTTACATCAGTTTATGCTTTGCATTATAAATATAGCGGTAAACCTGTTGCTTCGGCTAAAGTTGTACAGAAAATTACAGCAGAAAGTTTGGCAGCAACAGCCTCTGTTGCTCCTGCGGCAGCGGCAGTAAAAGTGGCAGCAACACCGGCAGCTCCCTCGCCAGATTTAAAAGATCCAAATTTATTGTATGCTCAACCTACAGAATCAGGTTACCAATTGATTGATAAAACACCAAAAGTGGTTATGAAGCTTTTTAAAACATCGCAACCAAATGTTTATATTGCTTCCAAAGATAATGTTCAAGGTTCTTTGATTTTGAAAGAAGATGGACAATGGTATTTTGAATCTTATCAGAATGATAAATTAGTTTCAGAAAAAATTGTTGTTAAATTCTAAAATACAAAATACGGTTTAATAACCGTATTTATCTTTCCAACGGTTCTTTAAAAATTCGCGGGTACTGTTCTCTCTAGAATTGTTTCCGGGATTGTAAAGAACCGTTTCTTTTATGGCATCTGGCAAGAATTCTTGTTCGGCAAAATTGTTGGCAAAATCATGCGAATATTTATATTCATCTCCATATCCTAGTTCTTTCATTAATTTAGTAGGTGCATTTCGCAAATGAAGTGGGACTGGCAAATCGCCAGTTTGTTTTACCAATTGTTGTGCATTTCCTATTGCCATATACGAAGCATTGCTTTTTGGAGAAGTGGCCAAATAAATCGCACATTGGCTTAATATGATTCTGCTCTCCGGATATCCAATAGTGGTAACGGCTTGGAAAGTATTATTAGCCATTATTAAAGCAGTTGGATTGGCATTGCCAATATCTTCGCTCGCCAGAATTAGCATTCTTCTAGCGATGAATTTAACATCTTCACCGCCTTCAATCATTCTAGCTAGCCAGTAAACAGCTCCATTTGGATCGCTGCCACGAATGGACTTGATAAATGCAGAAATAATATCATAGTGCTGTTCGCCTGTTTTATCATAAAGAACCGTATTTTGCTGTACAAGTTCTAAAACGCGATCATTGGTTATAATAATTTCATCACCCGCAGAAGCATTAATAACCAATTCAAAGACATTGAGAAGTTTTCTTCCGTCACCGCCTGAAATTCGAAGTAAAGCCTCGGTTTCTTTTAGATTTATCTTTTTTGTCAATAAATAGGCATCAGTTTTCATTGCTCGCTCTAAAAGAGCTTCTAAATCGGCTTTTGTAAACGCGTTTAATATATAAACTTGACAACGTGACAATAATGCAGGAATCACTTCAAAACTTGGGTTTTCGGTTGTAGCGCCAACCAAAGTTATCCAGCCTTTTTCTACAGCGGCTAAAAGTGAATCTTGCTGTGATTTACTAAATCTGTGAATCTCATCAATAAATAGAATAGGATTTTTAGCAGTAAAAAGTCCGCCGCTTTGTTTTGCTTTATCGATAACATCGCGAATATCTTTTACGCCTGAATTTATGGCACTAAGAATATAAAATGGTCTTTTTGATTCTTGAGCAATGATTTGGGCCAAAGTTGTTTTGCCTGTACCAGGAGGTCCCCAGAAAATTAACGAAGGAATTATTCCTTTTGAAATTTGCTGAGTTAAGGATCCAGTTGGTCCAACCAAGTGCTGCTGGCTGATATAATCTTCTAATTTCTGCGGACGAATACGCTCTGCTAAAGGTGCTTCCATATTACAAAATTACTGTTTTAAGATTTAAATTTCATTTATTCAAAAGTTAAAACACTTCACGTGGGAAGGATTGTTCCAATTTGAGACAATTTCTTATTTTGATATGACAAAATATCAGTAAATTTTTTTTGGATAGTTTTTTGAGTTCTGTTAAATATTATTTTGTAAAAATATGAGCAATACTAATTTTAAGTTTTCAAATTCGGTTGTTGGACTTCCGCTTTTTTTTGTCCTTTTTTTATGGATTGTGTATTGGCTTCAGATTCGTTTTGACTTTGATTTTTATCGATACGGAATTTACCCAAGAGAGCTAATTGGTTTACGCGGTGTTTTATTTAGTCCATTTATTCATGAAAATTTAGATCATTTATATAATAATAGCATTCCACTTGTAATACTATTAGCTGCGATGCGATTTTTTTATCCAAAACAGACATTAGGTGTAATCGGTTATGGTATTTTATTTTCAGGATTGATTACTTGGCTTGTTGGGCGAGAAAATTTCCATATTGGGGCAAGTGGATTGATTTATGTTCTCGTGAGCTTTATTTTCTTTAAAGGGATTCAGACTAAATATTATAGACTCGTAGCGTTGTCATTAACTGTAATCTTGCTTTATGGTGGAATGATTTGGTATGTTTTTCCAGATGTTGATCGATCCATTTCTTGGGAAGGGCATTTGGCAGGACTTATTACAGGTTTTGTTCTCACTCTATTCTATAAAGCACCAGAATATGCAAAACCGATTGTTTATGATTGGCAGCGTCCTGATTTTGATCCCAGCAGTGATCCTTTTATGAAGCATTTTGATGAAAATGGAAATTTTGTACCCCGTTCTCATGATGAAGAAGGTTTTGAATATTTTTTTTCTAGTCATCCGGTAAATTATATTGTAATCAAAAAAGAAGAACAGGAGGAGCAAGAAGAAAGATAATGAGTAACTGTCTTTAAAATAAAAAGATTAAATTTGTTAGATAACGATTTAATCTTTTGAGCATTATGAAGAAAATGAAATTTTTGGTTTTGTTCTTGTGTTTTTTTGTTCATGCAAAAGGCAATGCTCAATGTGAAGTGAAAAATAGGGTACAGGCAGACGGAAGTATGATTTACTATTTTGAACCTGCCGTATTTTATACTACAAAGTCAAAATCGTTAAAAATTAATATTGTTACAGATAAAGAACACTATTTTGTTGCCTTACAGCCGACGCCATTTCCTGAAAAAAGAGAAGGAAAAAAAATCAAAGATGATTTAATAATTCATCTTGCAGATAGTAAAACGTACAAGTTGGCGCATTATGATACCCAATATAGACGTAACGATTCGATAATGCAGGTTCTTTATTTGATTGATGATAAAGATCTTGAAGCATTTTCTAATTATGAGGCTGTTAGTGCAGAAATCAATATGCAGGGTACTGAATTTATGCGAAGCTATAACTTTAAGCTTCATAAAAATGCAATTGTTGAACAGCTTAAATGCTTTTTAAAGAAAGAAGAAAACTAGATTACTCCTCATCTTTTGCCTCTGGAGTTTTTCTTTCTTTAAATTTCTTTTGAAGATTTCGAATAAGGTTATTGAAAGTTATAGTAAGGGATGCAGCGTTAGTGGTTTGATTTCCGTTGTTTCGTGGGAGGTATTCGTTGCAATAAGTTAATTCGACCTGAAAATCATCGGTAAATAAATAACCAGCCCCCACATTGAATCGATTCCTATCGAAGAAACTTTCACCCGTAACTTTCGCTCCAGATTTAAAGTAAATTTCATCTGAAGCAATTCCATATATTACGCCGCTTCTTAAGAACTTACTGTTAATAGGCTGTATGTATTTAATTTGTTGGCGATACCGAAAAACATTTTCATAATCATCATCTTTATTTTTCATATGACGGAATTCAGTGCGCATTCTTGTGCTTAAGGTGTATCCAGTTTTATGAAAATAATAAATTCCTTGAAGAGCAAATCGTGTTTCAGGAGATTCGAATTGGCCAATTTCGGGAACATCTCTATTATTGAAATAAGCGATAAATGCAGAAAATTTCCATCTTGGAGAAAAGTAATAATGTCCCCAGCCTCTAATAGATCTCTGGATTGTATTTTCGAATAAATTTGGTGACGATTCAGTACTGCTATAAGTTGCGGCAAAATCTATCTCGGTTGCCCATTTTTTGCTTAAAGTCTGGTTAAACTGAATTTCATTCCAAAACTGATTATACGTAGTATTTTGTCCGTAGCTGTTTGTAATCAATAAAATCACAAACAGGCATCGGAATATGATAACTTTTGATTTTGAATTAGATTTTGAAAGCATTAATTAAAGGTATTTAATTATTTCATTCGCATCTTAATCTCTAAATGTATTTTTAGGTTCTTTGTCGAACAGCTTCGTATAGGAAAGCACCACAGGCAACAGACACGTTTAAAGATCCAATCGATCCAAACATTGGCAGTTTTGCTTTTTCGTCCACTATTTTTAAAACAGAAGGATTTATTCCTCGATCTTCAGATCCCATAATTATGGCTAATGGTTCTGCTAGTGATATATCGTAAATATTTTGATCAGTTTTTTCAGTTGCAGCAACTGTTTTGATTCCTGAGCCTTGGAGGTAGAATATAGCATCTTTTATATGCTCAACTTTGCAAATAGGTACATTGAATACAGCGCCGGCAGAAGTTTTAACGGTGTCGCCATTTACTGGAGCCGAACCTGCTTTTTGTACAATGATTCCGTTTACGCCAGTACATTCGGCTGTTCTAATAATTGCGCCAAAATTTCTAGCATCTGATATCTGGTCTAAGATAAGAAAAAGAGGTTTTTTGCCAGATTCCATTGTAGATTCAACCAGATGTTCCAAATCAATAAATCCAATAGGAGAGATGGTTGCTACGGCACCTTGGTGATTATTTGGAGTAAGGCGGTTTAGTTTTTCTACAGGCACATAAGAGAAGTTAACGTTTGCACGTTTCATTACCTTCATTAAATCTTTCATAAGCTCACCAGAAATGTCTTTCTGAATGAAAACTTTGTCTACTTCTTTTCCTGCCTGAATTGCTTCTATGATGGCTCTAATGCCAAATATTTGATGTTCTTTTTCCATTGGACAAATATAGGTAATATGTTTATATAAAAAAACCATCCCGAAATGGGATGGTTTAGTTTTATTTTAAAGAACTATTAGTCAGGTAAAACTTCTTCTTTGTAAGAGAATTTCAACTCTTGACTAGTTGTTCCTTGACTTTGTCAGTAACTCGTATTATTCTGCAGCCGTAAAGGTAACTGTAGTAGAAATGCTATCTGTTTGGTTTGTTCCTGATGTTATAGTGAACTTGTAAGTAATTTTGTCACCAGCAACAAGTCCTCCATATGTAGAGTATGGAATTGCAGCTAAGTCTACAGTTTGTTTACCAGTAGTTAAAGTTAATGGTAATGCAGTATATGTAGTACTGTCATTTTTAGCCCAATATCCAACAATACTTGTAATTGTAGTCGTAGCTTTCTTGATAGGAGCAATATATACTTTAGCAGGAGTTAAATCATTAAGCTCTATTGTTGATATACCGCTTGCACTAGTGTTAACTAGATCTCCAGCGTCATCATAACCTTGCCAAGTAATTCCTTTTCCAACTGCTAAACTGAATGTAGCTTTACTTGTAGTTCCGTCAGAGTAAGTTCCTAGAACAGCTAGTTGGAATGTTCCTGTTTTACCAGTTAACGTTGTTACGCCATTTGATGTTACAGGAAAATTATCAAAACTTCCTAATTTAGAAGTGTTGAAAGTAGCTTTGCCTTCACTTAAAGTTGCATCTGCAACTTTATCTCCAAGTACAATAGGCTCTGAAGTTGCTTTTGCATTGTTTTTGAAGATTTCAACTTTAGAAACAGTTACGCCTGCTTTAGTAAAAGTGTTAAGCACTAAATCATAGTTGTTATCCAAGCGACTTATGCTAGACGTTGTTGGAACTGCATTACCTCCCGTAGTTCCAAGTTCCATATTGTCATCTGCAGAACAAGAAGCCAATGTTGCAATTAATGCAAACGCAGCGATTTGTTTTATGTATTTTTTCATGTTTGTACTATTAAGTATATATTAATGTTTGTCCCAGAAAATTTTAGTAGTCACATTATTGTTACCCAACTTTGCAACTGCAGCTTCTAAGTTAGCAGCGTTTAATGTCTGCTCGATTCCTGGATAAGAGTAACGTTTTGGAACTTCAGTGATGTCACCAAAAGTTACAGGAGGCGCTACTAAAGCAGGGAAGTCTAACCTTCTATATGATGTCCAAGCCTCAAATCCTCTATTGTAGTAAGCAATCCAAGCTTGTTCTCCAATTTTTTGTTGCCAAGTTCCAGTAGCAGTAGCGTAAGCAACGTCAGTTCTAGCTAAATAAGTAGCGATATCTCCAGCAGCCACTCCCCAATCTTGTAAAGATGCAGTGATAGCAGCATTATAATGAGATTCAGCAGTACCACCAACAGCAATACCTCTTTCTACAGCTTCAGCTAATAAGAATTCAACTTCAGAATACGTGAAAAGTACACCTGGATAAACTGGGTCTTTAATTGTTGGAGTTATGTGAGAGAAATCTCCATAGATGTTAACAGTTCCGTATACACCACCTTTGTATTGTCCAGATCCTTCTGGGTACTCAGTGAAATATTTAGCTCTTCTTGGGTCAGAAAGTGCGTTTAATTTGTTAACAAAAGTGTTAGCTGGAATAAAATCATCACGTCCGCTAGCTACTAAATCAAGGTATAGCGGGTTGTTATTTGTTGTGTTTGTAGCATAAGGCATGTAAGTACCGTCAGCACTTGTCAAGATTAAGCCATCAGCTTGTGCAGCTAAAGCTTCAGTACTAGCATAAGTATGATCAACATCATCCATTGTTATAGCCATTCTGAAACGTAGAGAGTTTGCAAACTTAGCCCATTTAGCAGTATTACCACCGTAAATAAGATCTGCATCTCCAAAACTTCCAACAGATTTATCTAACTTATGAGATGCTTGAGTTAATACAGTGATTAAGCTTTTGTAAACAGTTTGAGCATCATCGTATTTTGGTTGTGGATGACCATCAATATCTAAAGCTTCAGTGTAAGGAACATCTCCAAAAGTATCTACCAAGATATTGTAGCAGTATGAACTTAAAATGTCAATAATTGCAATTTTATTATCAATTACTACTAATCCTTCTGGTGCTCCTGTGTAAGAAGCTTTTTCCTGAATCAAAAGGTTTTTGGCTTCTTTATAGTCTCTAAGTACATCACGGTAGTAAGTTGCCCAATGGTTATCTGGAATTCTACGTCCAGTAAGGTCATATTGAGTTTCTTGTGGGTACTGTACCTCTGCCCAGTGTTGAGCATATAATCTGAATACGTTAAAGTTCACAGATGTGCTTGTCACCTGATCTACCATAACTTTCTCAGCATTTGTAAATAAATAGTCTGGAGAAGTAATGGTAGGGTTTTTTGTGTCTTGGTTCATGTTCCCAAAGTCATCTGAGCAAGATGAAAATAAGGCGATGAACGATATTAATATTATTAGTCTATTTTTCATAGCTTAGAATTTTATTGTTAAGTTACAACCAATATTTCTAGTTGTTGGTAAAGAACCGATAGAAAGTCCTTGAGATCCTACGTTAGATCCTAATCCACTTTCTGGGTCTGCATCTGGAAGATTCTTTTGGATGATCCATAAGTTAGATCCAATAAGCGAAATCTTAGCATCAACTAATTTCATTTTTTGAACTAAAGAAGATGGTAAAGTATATGTAATGTTTACCTCTCTTAATTTAATAAAACCAGCATCGTATACATATTGGCTTCTAGGTCCGTTAGTGTAAGCATTTGTAATAGCTCCACCTGTTGAGTAAGCAGTTCTTGTTGTATTTGGAGTTCCATCAGCATACACACCTGGCAAGATTACACCACCACCGTTTACTAAGCTGTTTCTTTTTGGATTTCCAAGATCGTTGTTTCCACCTGTCTCATCAGTTAAACCAGTTCCAACTCCATACCATTGGTCAGTAGAGAATATATCTCCTCCGTGTTTAGCATCGATTAAGAAGCTGAAAGATAAGTTTTTGTAAGAGAATTTGTTGCGGATACCTCCAATCCAGTCTGGATTGATGTTTCCAATAATATTGTTTGTAGATGTATTGATTACATATCTACCTGTTGCTGGGTTAACGATTCTTTGGCCGTTAGCATCATAAGTGTAATCTGTTCCTTTTAATACACCAAATGGTTGTCCTACAACAGCATTTAAAGTTACTGTACCAGGGAAAGAAGAGATTTGTAAGTTGCTTACGCCATCAGCTAAAGCTGTAACCATGTTTTCGTTTTTAGACCAGTTCACATTAATATCCCATGCAAAGTTGTTTGTTTTAACAGGAGTTGCGTTGAACTGAACCTCGATACCTTTGTTTTCTACTCTTGCAGCATTTACATACTTAGAAGTATAACCTGTAGAAGTTGAGTAAGGTACTCTTACTGCTTCTCCGTCATTTACGTTTTTGTATAAACTCACATCAAATCCAAGTCTTCTGTTTAAGAATTGCATTTCAAGACCAACCTCTACAGTATTTGTTTTAATAGGTTGAAGATCAGGATTGTTTTTGAAAGAGTTTACAGAATACATCTGGTTTCCATTGAATGGATCATATTTAGTATAAGTATCAACCAGTGCTAAAGCAGGTGTTCCAAGTGGGCTTTCAGAGTAACCCCCTCTTAATTTACCAAAATTTAACCAGCTAGCATTAATGTTTTTAGAGAATACCCAGCTTCCAGAAACAGAGTAACTAGGAATATTGTTGTCATCAGCAGGTAGATTTGAGAAAGCATCTCTACGAGCAGTTGCATCTATAAAATAAGTGTCTAAGTATCCTAAAGAAGCTGAAATGTAATAACTGTTAACAGAGGCTTTAGTTTCTCTCTCATAAGGGTATGGACTAGCAGCTTTTGAGTTTGATAAGCTGTAAATGCCAGGGATGATTAAGCCTCCTTGAGTAGAAGCTGTAATTTGGTTAAAATAAGTATTTCTTATTGTTCCCCCAGCTACTCCACTTAAACTAAAGTCCTCACCAAACTTTTTGTTGTAAGTAAGAAGTAAGTCATAGTTTTGCTCAGAGAAGTTACCATTGTAACGTTGGTATCCAGAAGTTTCATCAAGGGCATTTATACCGAAAACTTTTGATACAGATCCTACAGCAACTCTTTCTTCACGTATCTCAGAATATGTATCTGTAGATATTTTTCCAGTTGCAGAAAGCCAGTCTGTGATTTTGTAAGTTAAGTTAGCATAACCGATAAAACGATTTCTACTATCGTTTTGGTAGTTTTGGTAACGCTCAAAATAAGGGTTGTTCCAGTATGCAGGTCTTCCATCTTCAACAGATTTTCTGTTCCAAGTAATGTTTTGTCCTCCTGAATTGTTGTAAGCTCTTTCTAATTCTTTAATATCAACGTTTGTTTGCCACCACTGACGGAAACCAGAGATTAAGTTGTCACTGTATCCTGTCATGTTTCTACCAACTGTTTGTTGTGCGGAGAAGTTAGCAAATGTGCTTAAAGACAATCTGTCTGTAAATTGGTGGTTTAATTTTAAACTGAAATTGTTTTTTCTTAATTCACTGTTAATTAACACACCAGTTTGGTCAGTATTTGTATAGTTAAATACAACGTTTGTTTTTTCGTTTCCATCCTCAAAAGAGATACTGTTCACTAAAGAAAGTGAGTTTTTGAAGAAAGAAAAAGGATCATTTGCGGCAGCTTTCCATGGAGTTGCTTTTCCATAATTAGCATTTCCTGGATAAGCAGAGAAAGCATCCCATTGGTAAACGTTTAATGAAGGGTCAAAACGATCTCCCACAGAAGCATCATCACCCATAAGAACCACAGGATCGTTTACTCCATCACCATCGATATCTTGCTCAGAAAAAGAAGAACCATATCCAGCACCATAATTTTTTTGGTATTTTAAGAAAGTACTTCTATCTGGGCTACCTGTTACTACTTCAGAAGAAACAGTGATCCCTAATCCTTTTCTAGCTTTACCTTTTTTAGTGGTGATCATCAAAACCCCGTTACCAGCTAGGTATCCGTATAATGCAGAAGCAGCTGCGCCTTTTAATACGTTCACGCTTTCAATATCTTCTGGATTGATGTCCATAGCATTGTTACCGTAGTCAAAACCTTGTCTACCTGTTGATTGACTTGTAGTACCATCCACTGTGTTGTTACCATTGTTGATTGGCATACCATCAATAACGATTAACATCTCATTACTTTGTCCAATAGCTTTAACTCCTCGAGAGATTGCACTTGTAGAACCTCCAAAGTTTGTGTTTCTTGTAATGTTAACACCGGCAACTTTACCAGAAAGCTCGTTTAAGAAGTTACCACTTGAAGTACCATTTCTTAAATCTCCTCCTTTTACCTCTTGTGTTGCATAACCAAGAGATTTTTTCTCTCTTTTAACCCCCAAAGCTGTTGTTACTACAACGCTTTCAAGTTCTTGAGCATCTCCAGCCAATTTTACGTTAACTGTTGATGAAGTTGCAGCTATCTCTTGAGTTTTCATCCCAATGTAGCTAAATACCAATACTTGGCTTGATGATGCTTTGATAGTGTATTTACCATCAAAATCGGTTTGCGTTCCAGCTTTTGTTCCTTTAACTAATACACTAACACCTGGTAAAGGCATTCCTGCATTGTCAGAAACTGTTCCCGAAACAGCTCTTTCTTGCGCAAAAGAAAGTTGCGCAACTAGTACTAATAAAAGCACTAAGAATCCATTGAACTTTAGTTTCATTTTTAAATATTTTGAATTAGTATCGCAAAACTCTTAATAATTTGTTAACTTTCCTAATAAATAAAAATCTTTTTTTGGTAAACTTTAAAATTTAACATTATAACATATGTTTACGATAGTGTTATATAATTGTATTTCTTGCTGATTTTGCTTACCATTCGTGAGAATAATTCGCAAAATTCCATTTTTTGTTTGTATTCCTGCACCTATTCCAATTCCTATTAAATTCATAATTTTTTTAGGATTTGAAATATTCGTTAAGTCTTGATATATAGCGTAATCCGCAATAGAATGAATATAAGCGCTTTTTGAAAATATATATCTATATTCTGTAAGAATTGCAGAATAAAAGTTTCCTTGAAGACTATTTTCGGAAAATCCTCTTATTGAATTCATTCCGCCAAATCTGAATAATTCGTTTGAAATATAATTTTTACTATCTAAGTAGAAATTTTGTGAATTTAGGTTAATGAAATTCTTGTTATTTAGTTCAAAATTATAAGACGCATTTAGATTTATATAGAATTGCTTGCTTGGTTCTGCTGTGTCAGGGTCGTTGTTTGTTTCTCTTTTTCCGAAACCTAAAATTGAGCTCAGAAATGCTTTTCCCTGCATTAGAGTATTGTTAGAGTCTATTTTTTTGTATTCGTATGTGGAAGTAAAGTAAGAATTATTAAAATCGCTGATAAAAGAATTATTGGTATTTTGGATGTCGCTCGATTCGGTAGATTGGTATCCCAAATAGATTTTAGAGTTATAATTTAGGTAGTATCCCAGATTGATATCTGTTTTAGTATTCTGAAATGTGCTGTCCTGTTTGAAAATGTTTAATTGCGCTTTTATTCCAAGAGGAGATTGGAATAAATAGGGGATTTCGAGTTTAGTGTTAAAGGTTTTTTGTTGGTTACCGTCGCTCTTCCAGTAAAGGGAGAACTTTTCGCCAGCGTGAAGTGTATTAGTTAGCGAAATATCTAAATAGCCGTTTAGAATCAGTTTTTTGTTTTCGTCGTTCGAAAATCCAATATAGCCATCAAAATTGTTTGCTTTTCTTTTTTCAATATAAGTGTAGACTTTTGTCGAGTCTTTGGTGAATAAAATTTCGGGGTATTTGGTTTGAGAAACAAATTCAAAACTGTTTATATCTTCATAAAGTCTTTTTACAGTTTCTTGGTTGAATATTCTGTTGGTGTATTTTTTATTTAATTGTTTTAATGCTCCTTTTGGGAAGTAGTCTTTTAAAGAGAGATCTGTGTAATTTACAATAATGGAATTTAGTGTTCTTTTTTTTTCGGAATTAAGATTTAAGTCAGCGTAAATTATGGAATTCTTTTTTTTGATATTTGCTAGATTGATTTTGGAAAATGCAAAACCTGCTTTTTCATTGCTTGAAATTTCTTTATTAAGGAAGTTTTCAAGCTCTGTAAAAGGGATAATTATGCTGTCTTTTGTGTTTTTCTTATATTCATTAAAAAAACTATTTATACCTATATATATATGTACTTCTTTGATTTTGGTTTTTAAGTCTATAAATGCTGTATAAGTGCTGTCATTTATCTTTTTGGTTTCTAATATTTTAGAATCTATATAGCCTTGTTTTGAGAGTTTGTTTGTTACTGAAAAAAGTTCGTCATTTAATGATTTTATGTTTACGTGTTTTTTTGCATATGGAATAGAATCGATTGTTAGGCTTTGTTTTTTGTTAATTCCATTTATATTCAAATAAAATGACTGTGCGAAACAATTTACGGATAATAGTAAAATGAGTATGTAATATAATTGTTTCAAATGCAATTGTTTTGTTAGTTAAATGTAAAGCAAATATCTAATGTTTCTTTGTTAAATCATAGATATAAATAATGTTGTTGAAAATTAATGATTTAACGTTTGTATAGTGAAAATTATTTTATACATTTGCAACCCCGTAAAAAGCGGGAATTTAATAAACATAATAATTTTTAGTATTAATTATGCCAACAATTCAACAATTAGTAAGAACAGGAAGAACTCAGATCACTAAGAAGAGTAAATCGGTTGCTTTAGATTCTTGTCCTCAAAGAAGAGGGGTTTGTACGCGTGTTTACACTACTACACCAAAAAAACCAAACTCTGCAATGCGTAAAGTTGCGCGTGTACGTTTGACAAATGGTAATGAGGTGAATGCTTACATCCCTGGAGAAGGACATAATCTACAAGAGCACTCGATAGTATTAGTGCGAGGTGGAAGGGTAAAAGATTTACCAGGTGTTAGATATCACATCGTTCGTGGAGCGCTTGATACGTCAGGTGTTGCAGGAAGAACGCAAAGAAGATCTAAGTACGGTGCTAAACGCCCAAAAGAAGCAAAAAAGTAATTTAAAAACTTTTAAGAAAAAGACATGAGAAAAAGAGCGGCAAAGAAAAGACCACTTTTACCGGATCCAAGGTTTAATGACCAATTAGTAACACGTTTTGTGAATAACTTAATGTGGGATGGTAAGAAATCTACAGCTTTTAAAGTATTTTATGATGCTATTGATATCATTGAAACTAAAAAGCAAAATGATGAGAAAACTTCATTAGAGATCTGGAAAGATGCTTTAACTAACGTTATGCCTCACGTAGAAGTACGTAGCCGTAGAGTTGGTGGAGCTACATTCCAAATTCCAATGCAGATTCGTCCAGACAGAAAAATTTCTATGGCAATGAAGTGGTTAATACTTTATTCAAGAAGAAGAAATGAAAAATCTATGGCGCAACGTTTAGCTGCTGAGTGTTTAGCTGCTGCTAAAGAAGAAGGTGCTGCGGTTAAGAAAAGAATGGATACTCACAAAATGGCAGAAGCTAATAAAGCATTCTCTCACTTTAGATTTTAATTCGTAAAGAAATGGCTAGAGATTTAAAATATACAAGAAATATCGGGATCGCTGCTCACATTGATGCTGGTAAAACTACAACAACTGAGCGTATTCTTTTTTATACTGGAAAATCACACAAAATTGGTGAGGTTCACGATGGTGCTGCAACAATGGACTGGATGGCACAAGAGCAAGAAAGAGGTATTACAATTACTTCTGCTGCTACAACTTGTACTTGGAACTTTCCAACTGAGCAAGGTAAAGTTTTGCCAGAATCAAAAGCGTACCACTTTAATATTATTGATACTCCTGGACACGTTGACTTTACTGTAGAGGTTAACCGTTCTTTACGTGTATTAGACGGTTTAGTGTTCTTATTTAGTGCTGTTGATGGTGTTGAACCTCAATCAGAAACTAACTGGAGACTTGCTGATCAGTATAGAGTTCCTCGTATGGGATTCGTGAACAAAATGGACCGTCAAGGTGCGAACTTTTTAAATGTATGCGGACAGGTTAAGGACATGTTGAAATCGAATGCGGTTGCAATTACTTTGCCTATTGGAGATGAAGCTGATTTTAAAGGTATTGTTGACTTGGTTAAAAATCAAGCTATCGTATGGCATGATGAAACTCAAGGAGCTACTTTTGATATTGTTGACATTCCTGCTGATATGGTTGATGATGTAAAGCACTATCGTTCTATCCTTATCGAAGAGATTGCTACTTATGATGAAAATCTTTTAGATAAGTACATGGAGGATGAAAACTCTATTACGGAGGAGGAAATCAACAATGCATTAAGAGCGGCTACTATTGATATGGCGATCATTCCTATGCTTGCTGGTTCTTCTTTCAAAAACAAAGGGGTTCAATTCATGTTAGATGCAGTTTGTAAATATTTACCGTCTCCTTTGGATAAAGAAGGTATTGAGGGAATTCATCCTGATGATGCTGATTTATTGGAAGAAGATCAAACTAAAATCTTGCGTAAGCCAGATGTAAAAGAGCCGTTTGCTGCTTTAGCATTTAAAATTGCTACTGATCCATTCGTAGGTCGTTTAGCTTTCTTCCGTGCGTATTCTGGACGTTTAGATGCAGGTTCTTATGTTTTAAATACTCGTTCTGGTAATAAAGAAAGAATTTCTCGTATTTACCAAATGCATGCTAACAAACAAAATCCAATCGAATTTATTGAGGCTGGAGATATTGGAGCTGCTGTAGGATTTAAAGATATTAAAACTGGAGATACTTTATCTGATGAAAAGCATCCAATTATCTTGGAATCTATGAAATTCCCAGATCCTGTAATTGGTATCGCTATCGAACCAAAAACTAAAGCTGACGTTGATAAAATGGGTATGGCTTTGGCTAAATTGGCTGAAGAAGATCCAACGTTTACGGTTAGAACTGACGAGGCTTCTGGTCAAACTATTATTTCAGGTATGGGTGAGCTTCACTTAGATATCTTAGTTGACCGTATGAAACGTGAATTTAAAGTAGAGGTTAATCAAGGTGAGCCACAAGTAGAGTATAAAGAGGCGTTTACAAGATCTGCTCAACACAGAGAAACTTACAAAAAACAATCTGGAGGTCGTGGTAAATTCGGTGATATCGTATTTAGAATCGAGCCTGCTGATGAAGTTGATGGAAAAGTACCTGTTGGATTACAGTTTGTGAATGAAGTAAAAGGAGGTAACGTTCCTAAAGAGTATATTCCTGCAGTTGAAAAAGGTTTCCGTGAAGCTATGAAAACTGGGCCTTTAGCTGGATATGCTGTTGATAGTTTAAAAGTGACTTTATTAGATGGATCTTTCCACCCTGTGGATTCTGATGCTCTTTCTTTTGAATTAGCTGCAAGAATGGGTTATAAAGAGTCTGGTAAAGCTGCTGGAGCTGTTATCTTAGAGCCTATCATGAAAATCGAAGTTATCACTCCAGAAGAAAACATGGGTGATATCGTAGGTGACTTGAACCGTCGTAGAGGTCAAGTTAATGATATGGGTGATAGAAACGGAGCGAAAACTATTAAGGCAGATGTGCCGTTAGCTGAGATGTTTGGTTATGTTACTACATTAAGAACATTATCATCTGGTAGAGCGACATCTACAATGGAGTTTTCTCATTATGCAGAAACACCTTCTAACATTTCAGAAGAGGTAATCAAAAAAGCAAAAGGTAACGCTTAATTTTAAGAAAATGAGTCAAAAAATCAGAATAAAACTAAAATCTTACGATCATATGTTAGTGGATAAATCTGCTGAAAAGATCGTGAAAACAGTAAAAACTACTGGGGCAGTTGTAACAGGTCCAATTCCGTTGCCAACTCACAAAAAACTTTTCACTGTATTGCGTTCTCCGCACGTTAACAAAAAAGCGAGAGAGCAATTTGAAGTAATGTCATACAAGAGATTGATTGATATTTATTCATCTTCATCTAAAACTATTGATGCTTTAATGAAACTTGAATTGCCAAGTGGAGTTGAAGTTGAGATTAAAGTATAATTTTTTTATATTTTTTTATATAAAAAGCGAGACATTTTTTGTCTCGCTTTTTTTTTGTTTTTAAAGTTGTTTTTAATTTGAAAAAAAAATAAAATTAAATATTTTTTTAATGTTTTAAATATTCTAAATTCCTTTGTTTTAGGGTGGTGAGAGTTTTTTTAGTTGTGATTTTATTGCTTAATTTTTAATTGGAAAATGTTACTGCTATAAAAAGAAGTACTTGAATTTTGGTGTTGATGCAGCTTGTTTTCTTGTTGTTTTAGTGCTTGGATTTTGATAATGAGCGATTTAATTTTTGTAACTGTTTGGTTTATTCAATTTTAATATCTACTTTTGCACTCCCTGTTTGGAAATTTCTGTTATTTTCAAATTGAAGGGAATTTTAGTAATTAATAATTAATATTTATGTCTGGGTTAATTGGTAAGAAAATCGGCATGACTAGTATCTTCGACGAAAACGGGAAAAATATTCCTTGTACAGTAATCGAAGCTGGACCATGCGTTGTTACCCAAGTCAGAACCAACGAGGTTGACGGGTATGAAGCGTTACAACTTGGTTTCGATGACAAAAACGAGAAACATTCTACTAAAGCGGCTTTAGGTCACTTTAAAAAAGCTGGAACTGTTGCTAAGAAAAAAGTCGTTGAATTCCAAGATTTTGCAACTGAACAAAAATTAGGAGATCTTATTGATGTTACTATTTTTGAAGAAGGAGAATTTGTAGATGTACAAGGTGTCTCAAAAGGTAAAGGTTTCCAAGGTGTTGTTAAACGTCACGGTTTTGGTGGGGTTGGACAAGCAACTCATGGTCAGCACAACCGTTTAAGAGCGCCAGGTTCTGTAGGAGCTTCTTCTTATCCATCTAGAGTATTCAAAGGAATGCGTATGGCTGGAAGAATGGGAGGAGAAAATGTAAAAGTTCAAAACCTTAGAGTTTTAAAAGTAGTTGCTGAGAAGAATCTACTTGTTGTTAAAGGATGTGTTCCTGGACACAAAAACTCTTATGTAATCATTCAGAAGTAATGGAAGTAAAAGTATTAGATTTCAACGGAAAAGATACTGGAAGAAAAGTTCAACTTTCTGATTCAGTATTCGCAATTGAACCAAACAATCACGCAGTATATCTTGATGTTAAGCAATATCTTGCTAATCAGAGACAGGGTACTCACAAGGCTAAAGAAAGAGCTGAAGTAACTGGAAGTACGCGTAAGATTAAAAAACAAAAAGGAACTGGTACTGCTCGTGCAGGAAGTGTTAAGAGTCCTTTGTTTAAAGGTGGTGGAACAGTTTTCGGACCAAGACCAAGAAGTTATTCATTTAAATTGAATAAAGGTTTGAAAAGATTGGCTAGAAAATCTGCTTTCTCAATCAAAGCAAAAGAGTCAAATATCGTAGTTGTAGAAGACTTTAATTTCGAAGCGCCAAACACTAAAAATTTCATTAACGTTTTGAAAGCTTTAGGGTTAGAGAATAAAAAATCTTTATTTGTGTTGGGTGAGTCAAATAAAAACGTATATTTGTCGTCACGTAATTTAAAGGCTTCAAATGTCGTAACTAGCTCAGAATTAAGCACTTACGCAATATTAAACGCTAATAATTTAGTGCTTTTGGAAGGTTCTTTAGAGTTAATTGAAGAAAATTTAAGTAAATAATAGGAATATGAGCATCATAATTAGACCTATAGTAACGGAAAAAGTAACCAAAGAAAGTGAAGTTCTAAACCGCTTCGGATTCGTTGTTAACAAAAAAGCAAACAAAGTTGAGATTAAGAAAGCTGTAGAGGCTGCTTATGGAGTGACTATCGTTTCTGTTAACACAATGAATGTGAGACCAGATAGATCTACTAAATACACTAAAAGTGGTTTAATCAGTGGAAAGACAAATGCATACAAAAAAGCAATTGTTCAAGTACAAGAAGGAGAAACAATTGATTTTTACAACAATATCTAAGATAGAAAAATGTCAGTAAGAAAATTAAAACCTATTACCCCGGGTCAGCGATTTAGAGTTGTGAATGGTTATGACGCTATTACAACTGATAAGCCGGAACGCTCTTTGATAGCGCCGATAAAAAACTCAGGAGGTAGAAATAGTCAAGGAAAGATGACCATGCGTTATACGGGTGGTGGTCACAAGCAGAGATATCGTATCATCGATTTCAAAAGAACTAAAGATGGAATTCCAGCTACAGTGAAATCAATCGAATACGATCCAAATCGTACTGCATTTATTGCTTTATTAGCTTATGCTGATGGAGAGAAAACTTATATTATCGCTCAAAATGGATTGAAAGTTGGTCAGAAATTAGTTTCTGGACCAGAATCTCAACCAGAGATTGGTAATACTTTACCTTTAAGCAGAATTCCTCTTGGAACTGTTATATCTTGTATTGAGTTACGTCCAGGACAAGGGGCCGTTATCGCTCGTTCAGCTGGAACTTTTGCTCAGTTAATGGCAAGAGACGGGAAATATGCAACAATTAAAATGCCATCAGGTGAGACAAGATTAATCTTGTTAACTTGTTCAGCTACAATTGGAGCTGTTTCTAACTCTGACCACCAATTAGTTGTATCTGGTAAAGCAGGTAGAACAAGATGGTTAGGAAGAAGACCTAGAACTAGACCAGTAGCGATGAACCCTGTTGATCACCCTATGGGAGGTGGTGAAGGACGTTCTTCTGGAGGGCACCCACGTTCAAGAAACGGATTGCCAGCTAAAGGTTACAGAACTCGTTCTAAGAAAAACCCGAGTAACAAGTATATCGTAGAACGTAGAAAGAAATAATAAGATATGGCACGTTCATTAAAAAAAGGACCTTTCGTTCATTATAAATTAGACAAGAAAGTTCAAGAAAACGTAGAAAGTGGTAAAAATGCAGTTGTTAAGACTTGGTCTAGAGCTTCAATGATTACACCAGATTTCGTTGGACAAACTATCGCAGTTCATAACGGTCGTCAATTTGTACCAGTTTACGTAACAGAAAACATGGTAGGTCACAAATTAGGAGAGTTTTCACCAACTAGATCTTTTAGAGGTCATGCTGGAGCAAAAAATAAAGGTAAAAAATAAAAGAAGCAATGGGAGTTCGTAAAAGAGAAACAGCAGATGCGAGAAAAGAGGCTAATAAGTCTATCGCTTTCGCAAAATTGAATAACTGCCCTACTTCACCTAGAAAAATGCGCTTAGTAGCGGACTTGGTAAGAGGTCAGAAGGTAGAAAGAGCACTTAACATTTTAAGATTCAGTTCTAAAGAAGCTTCAAGAAAATTAGAAAAACTATTATTATCTGCAATCAATAACTGGGAGCAAAAAAATAGTGAAGGTAATTTAGAAGAGGCTGGATTATTTGTTAAAGAGATCAGAGTAGATGGTGGAATGATGTTAAAAAGACTTCGTCCAGCTCCACAAGGTCGTGCACACAGAATAAGAAAACGTTCTAATCACGTAACAATCGTGCTTGGAGCTATCAATAACACACAAAGCAATTCTTAAGCAGCATGGGACAAAAGACAAATCCAATTGGAAATAGACTTGGTATCATCAGAGGATGGGACTCAAACTGGTATGGTGGAAATGATTACGGCGATAAATTAGCTGAAGATCACAAAATCAGAAAGTATATCCATGCTCGTTTATCAAAAGCTAGTGTATCAAAAGTAATCATCGAGAGAACTTTGAAACTTGTAACCGTTACTATCACTACTGCTCGACCTGGTATTATTATCGGAAAAGGCGGACAAGAGGTAGACAAGTTAAAAGAAGAACTTAAGAAAGTTACTGACAAAGAGGTTCAAATTAACATCTTTGAAATTAAAAGACCTGAGCTAGATGCTTATCTTGTGGCTACAAGCATCGCTCGTCAAATCGAAAGCCGTATTTCTTACAGACGTGCAATCAAAATGGCTATTGCTGCTTCTATGCGTATGAACGCTGAAGGTATCAAAGTTTTGATTTCTGGTCGTTTAAATGGTGCTGAGATGGCGCGTTCAGAAGGTTTCAAAGAAGGTAGAATTCCTCTATCAACTTTCAGAGCTGACATTGATTATGCTTTGGCTGAAGCTCACACTACTTATGGTAGAATGGGTATCAAAGTATGGATCATGAAAGGTGAAGTTTACGGTAAGAGAGAACTTTCTCCACTTGCTGGAATGGACAAAAAACAATCTGGTACAGGTGGTGGAAAAGGTGGAGATGCTCCTAGAGGCAAATCTAACTTTAACAAAGGTGGAAAACCAGACGCTCGTAAAAGAAAGTAAATTTTTAAACTAAAGAAAAATGTTACAGCCTAAAAGAACAAAATACCGTAAGGTACAAAAAGGTAGAATGAAGGGTAACTCTCAAAGAGGGCATGAACTTTCAAATGGAATGTTTGGTATTAAATCTGTACATGAAGATGGAATGTTCTTAACATCTCGTCAAATCGAAGCTGCACGTATCGCTGCAACTCGTTACATGAAGAGAGAAGGACAATTATGGATTAAAATTTTCCCAGACAAACCTATCACTAAGAAACCTCTTGAAGTACGTATGGGTAAAGGTAAAGGAGCAGTTGAGTATTGGGCTGCTGTTGTTAAACCAGGAAGAATTATGTTTGAAGTTGGAGGGGTTCCATTGTCAGTTGCAAAAGAGGCTTTACGTCTTGCAGCTCAAAAACTTCCAGTAAAAACTAAGTTCGTCGTTGCTAGAGATTTCGAAGCATAATTTATATTTATTATGAAACAATCAGAAATAAAAGATCTTTCTGCAGCGGAGTTGCAAGAAAAGCTTAGTCAAACTAAGAAAGTATATGCTGACCTAAAAATGGCTCACGCTATTTCTCCAATTGCTAACCCACTTCAAATCAGAAGCGTTAGAAGAACAGTTGCAAGACTAGCTACAGAGTTAACTAAAAGAGAGTTACAATAATTGTATTCTGCTGAAAGATGGAAGAAAAAAGAAATTTAAGAAAAGAAAGAATAGGTGTTGTTACTTCAAATAAGATGGATAAATCTATCGTTATTTCTGAAGTAAGAAAAGTAAAACACCCATTATACGGTAAGTTCGTGTTGAAAACAAAAAAATATGTTGCACACGACGAAAAAAACGACTGTAACATTGGTGATACTGTAAGAATTAGCGAAACGCGTCCTTTAAGTAAAACAAAATGTTGGAGATTAGTTGAAATCTTAGAAAGAGCTAAATAATTATGGTACAACAAGAATCAAGACTAAAAGTAGCAGATAACACGGGAGCTAAAGAAGTTTTAACTATTCGTGTTTTAGGAGGTACTAAAAGAAGATATGCCTCTGTTGGTGACAAAATTGTAGTTTCTATCAAAGATGCAACTCCAAACGGAAACGTGAAAAAAGGAGCTGTTTCAACTGCAGTTGTTGTGCGTACTAAAAAAGAAGTGAGAAGAGCTGATGGTTCTTATATCCGTTTCGATGACAATGCATGTGTTCTTTTGAATGCTGCAGGGGAAATGAGAGGAACTCGTGTTTTTGGTCCGGTAGCAAGAGAACTTCGTGAAAAACAATTCATGAAAATTGTATCATTAGCACCAGAAGTGCTTTAATTCGTTTTAAGATGATAAAGCTAAAAATAAAATCAGGAGATATCGTAAGAGTTATTGCTGGAGACCATAAAGGTGCTGAAGGTAAAGTTTTACGTGTTTACCGTGAAAAAAACAAAGCGATAGTTGAAGGTGTTAACTTGGTTTCAAAACACACTAAACCAAGTGCTAAAAACCCTCAAGGTGGTATCGTTAAGAAAGAGGCTTCTATTCAAATTTCTAACATTGCTTTAATTGATCCTAAAACTAAGGAAACAACTAGAGTAGGTATTAGAGTAGAAGGAGATAAGAAAGTAAGATTTTCAAAAAAATCTAATCAAGTACTATAGTAATGGCATATACACCTAGACTAAAAGAAGAATATAAGAGTAGAGTAATCTCTGCTCTTAAAGAAGAGTTCGGATATACAAACGTAATGCAAGTTCCTAAACTTGAAAAAATCGTTTTGAGCCGTGGAGTTGGTGCAGCTGTATCTGATAAAAAACTTATTGACTATGCAGTTGATGAGTTAACAAAGATCACTGGACAAAAAGCAGTATCTACAATTTCTAAGAAAGACGTTGCGTCTTTCAAATTAAGAAAAGGGATGCCTATTGGAGCAAAAGTAACTTTACGTGGAGAAAGAATGTATGAGTTTTTAGATAGACTTATTACTTCTGCTTTACCACGTGTAAGAGATTTCAACGGTATTAAAGCTACTGGTTTTGACGGAAGAGGTAACTACAATCTTGGAGTTTTAGAGCAAATCATTTTCCCAGAAATTGATATTGACAAAGTAAACAAAATTTCAGGAATGGATATTACATTTGTTACTACTGCAAAAACTGACAAGGAAGCGAAGTCATTATTGGCTGAATTAGGATTACCTTTTAAAAAGAATTAAGACATGGCTAAAGAATCAATGAAAGCCCGCGAGGTGAAAAGAGAGAAAACGGTAGCTAAGTATGCTGAAAAGAGAAAAGCTTTATTAGAAGCTGGAGACTATGAAGGTTTACAAAGATTACCAAAAAACGCTTCACCTGTTCGTTTGCATAACCGTTGTAAATTGACTGGAAGACCAAGAGGTTATATCCGTCAATTCGGTATTTCACGTGTAACTTTCCGTGAAATGGCTAACAATGGATTAATTCCAGGTGTGAAAAAAGCAAGCTGGTAATTTAAAAAAGTTTATAAATTGATTAAAGGTTCAGGAAGCGGGGTGCTTCCTGAAAACCATAATCGCAATCAAATACATATGTATACAGATCCTATTGCAGATTATTTGACTAGAGTTCGTAACGCTGTGGCTGCAAACCACAAAGTTGTTGAAATTCCAGCTTCTAATCTTAAAAAAGAGATAACTAAGATCTTATTTGATCAAGGTTACATCTTAAGTTACAAATTTGAGCAGAACACAGTTCAAGGTTCTATCAAAATTGCTTTAAAGTATGATAAAGATACTAAAGAGCCTGTAATTAAAGATATCCAAAGAATTAGTAAACCTGGTTTACGTAAATATGCAGGTGCTGCCAAATTACCAAGAATCCTTAATGGATTAGGAATTGCTATCGTTTCTACATCAAAAGGTTTGATGACTGGAAAACAAGCGAAGCAATTAAATGTAGGTGGTGAAGTAATTTGTTACGTATACTAATTTTTAAAGACTAAATAAGATGTCAAGAATAGGTAAAAGTCCAATTGTAATCCCTGCTGGTGTAACTGTTGAAGTTAACGAAGGTGTTGTTACAGTAAAAGGAAAGAAAGGTCAACTAACTCAGGAGTTCTCGGACGTAACTGTAAAAGTTGAAGGCGATCAGATTTCAGTTGAAAGATCGTCTGATTATAAAGACCAAAGAGCAAAACACGGATTATACAGAGCTTTAATCAATAACATGATTGTAGGTGTATCTGAAGGTTTTACAAAAGAACTTGAATTAGTTGGAGTTGGTTATAGAGCTTCAAACCAAGGTCAAAAATTAGATTTAGCTCTTGGATATTCTCACAATATTGTTTTAGAAATTGCTCCAGAAGTATCTTTAGAAACAATATCTGAAAAAGGTAAGAACCCTATCGTAAAATTAACATCATTTGATAAACAACTTTTAGGTCAAGTTGCTGCGAAAATCAGAAGTTTCCGTAAGCCTGAGCCATACAAAGGAAAAGGTGTTAAATTTGTGGGTGAAGTATTAAGAAGAAAAGCAGGTAAATCAGCTTAAAATATAAGATTATGTCATTAACAAAATCTGAAAGAAGACAGAGAATTAAATTCAGAATTAGAAAATCGGTTAGTGGTACTGCTGCAAGACCTAGACTTTCTGTTTTTAGAAGTAATAAAGAAATTTACGCTCAAATTATTGATGATGTAAATGGAGTTACTATCTTAGCTGCATCTTCTAGAGAAAAAGAAATAGGAAAAGGTACTAACGTTGAAGTAGCTGCAGCTGTTGGAAAACTAGTTGCAGAGAAAGCGTTAAAAGCTGGGATTGATACCATCACTTTTGATAGAGGTGGATATTTATATCACGGTCGTATTAAATCATTAGCAGAAGGCGCAAGAGCCGCTGGACTTAAATTCTAATATATTATGTCTAAATACAAAAATGTAGAATTGGTAAAACCTAGTGGTCTTGAATTAAAAGATCGTCTAGTTAGTGTTAATCGTGTTACTAAAGTTACAAAAGGAGGTAGAGCTTTTGGTTTTTCTGCTATTGTAGTTGTAGGTGATGAAAATGGAGTAGTTGGTCACGGATTAGGAAAATCTAAAGACGTTTCTGAAGCAATTGCGAAAGCAGTAGAAGATGCTAAGAAAAACTTAGTTAGAATTCCTTTAAATGGACAATCTGTTCCTCACGAACAAAAAGGTAAATTTGGTGGTGCACGTGTATTCTTAATTCCAGCATCTCATGGTACTGGAGTTATTGCTGGTGGAGCTGTTCGTTCAGTTCTTGAGTCAGTAGGTATTCACGATGTATTGTCTAAATCTCAAGGATCATCAAATCCACATAACGTAGTAAAAGCAACTTTTGATGCTTTATTGCAAATGAGAAGCGCTCACACTGTTGCAAAACAAAGAGGGGTTTCTTTAGAGAAAGTTTTTAAAGGTTAATTCAAGGAAATTATGGCTAAATTATTAGTAAAACAAGTAAGAAGCAAAATCAACTGTCCTCTTTCTCAAAAGAGAGGGTTGGAGGCTTTAGGTCTACGCAAAATTGGACAAGTTGTGGAGCATGAGTCAAATCCTGCTATCCTTGGGATGATAAACAAAGTTAAACACTTAGTTTCTGTTGAAGAAGCTAAATAACAAATACTGTTATGAATTTAAGTAACTTACAACCTGCTGAAGGATCTACACACAATCAAAATAAAAGATTAGGTAGAGGAGAAGGTTCTGGAAAAGGTGGTACTGCTGCACGTGGACACAAAGGAGCAAAATCTCGTTCTGGTTATTCTAAAAAGATTGGTTTTGAAGGAGGACAAATGCCACTTCAAAGACGTGTACCTAAGTTTGGTTTCAAAAACATCAATCGTAAAGAATACGAAGGTGTTAATTTAGATACTCTTCAATTATTAGTTGATAACGGTGTAATTACTGATTCTGTTTCAATGGCAGATTTCGTAGCAAATCGTCTAGCTTCTAAAAATGAAATCGTTAAGATTTTAGGTAGAGGAGAATTGAAAGCAAAATTAAAAGTAACTGCCCACAAATTTACTGCTACTGCAAAAGCTGCTATTGAAGCTGCTGGTGGAGAAGCTGTAACTATATAACTTATCTATTAAGATGAAGAAATTTATTGAATCAATAAGTAATGTTTGGAAAATCGAAGAACTAAAGAATAGAATCTTAATTACTTTAGGATTACTTTTAGTATATCGTTTTGGAGCACACGTTACGCTTCCTGGAATTGACGCAACGCAATTGACTGGTTTAGCGGGACAAACTAAAAATGGTCTAGGATCTATTCTAGACATGTTCACCGGGGGTGCTTTCTCTAAAGCTTCAGTTTTTGCTTTAGGTATCATGCCTTATATTTCTGCGTCTATTGTTGTTCAGTTGATGGGAATTGCGATTCCATATTTACAAAAACTTCAAAATGATGGGGAAAGTGGTAGAAAAAAGATTAATCAAATCACTCGTTGGTTGACAATCGCTATCACATTGGTTCAAGGTCCAACTTATATCTATAATTTATACAGAACATTGCCTAGTAATGCATTTTTGCTAGGCTTTAATTCGCCTGAATTTTTGTTCTCGTCTGTTATTATCTTAGTTACTGGTACAATTTTTGCTATGTGGCTTGGGGAAAAAATTACAGATAAAGGTATTGGAAATGGTATTTCATTGTTAATTATGGTTGGTATTTTAGCTCGTTTACCACAAGCTTTTATCCAAGAGTTTACAACTCGTGTTACCAATAACAATGGAGGTCCAATGTTATTAGTTATTGAAATTATTGTGTGGCTGTTAGTTATCATTTCTTGTGTATTGCTTACAATGGCAGTACGTAAAATCCCAGTACAGTATGCTCGTCGTACTACAACTGGAGATTACGAACAAGATTTGGCAGGAGGTAATAGACAATGGATTCCTCTAAAGCTTAATGCTTCTGGAGTTATGCCAATCATCTTTGCTCAGGCAATTATGTTTATCCCTGCAGCTGTGGCTGGATTGTCTAAATCAGATACATCACAATCTATTGTTGGTGCATTTAGTAATATGTTTGGTTTCTGGTATAATTTTGTTTTTGCAACTTTAATTATTGTATTTACATTCTTTTATACTGCAATCACCGTTCCTACTAACAAAATGGCTGATGATTTAAAAAGAAGCGGTGGTTTTATCCCAGGCGTACGTCCAGGAGCAGAAACTTCTGATTTCCTTGATAAAGTGATGTCTTTAATAACTTTCCCAGGATCTTTATTCCTTGCTTTGATTGCTGTGTTCCCAGCTATTGTTGTAAGTATTATGGATGTACAACAATCTTGGGCAATGTTTTTTGGAGGTACCTCATTAATAATTATGGTTGGTGTTGCAATAGATACTATTCAACAGATCAATTCATACTTGTTAAACAAACATTATGATGGTTTAATGAAGACTGGTAAAAATAGAAAAGCGGTAGCTTAATATATTTATGGCAAAACAATCAGCAATAGAACAAGACGGATCAATTATAGAAGCATTGTCAAATGCTATGTTCCGTGTAGAGTTAGAAAATGGACATATTGTAATTGCTCATATTTCTGGTAAAATGCGAATGCATTACATCAAATTATTACCTGGTGATAAAGTGAAACTAGAAATGAGTCCTTACGATTTGTCAAAAGCAAGAATTACTTATAGATATTAAAGGATATTCACTATGAAAGTTAGAGCATCAGTAAAAAAGAGAAGTGCCGAGTGCATTATCGTGCGTAGAAAAGGGAGACTGTACGTAATAAACAAAAAGAATCCTAGATTTAAACAAAGACAAGGATAATTATGGCAAGAATAGCAGGGGTAGATATCCCAAAAAACAAAAGAGGTGTTATTGCACTTACCTATATCTTCGGATTAGGAAAAAGTAGAGCTATTGAGATTTTAGAAAAAGCTCAAGTTAGCCAAGATAAAAAAGTTCAAGATTGGAATGATGATGAAATCGGAGCAATTCGTGAAGCTGTTTCATTTTACAAAATTGAAGGAGAATTACGTTCTGAAATTTCTTTAAACATTAAACGTTTAATGGATATTGGATGTTACAGAGGAATTCGTCACAGATCTGGTCTTCCATTAAGAGGACAAAGAACTAAAAACAACTCAAGAACAAGAAAAGGTAAAAGAAAAACTGTTGCTAACAAGAAAAAAGCAACTAAATAATAAGTAATATGGCTAAAGCAACTGCAAAAAAACGTAAAGTTATCGTTGAATCAACGGGTGAGGCTCATATTTCTGCCACTTTTAATAACATTATTATTTCTTTGACTAATAAGAAAGGTGAAGTTATCTCTTGGTCTTCAGCTGGTAAAATGGGTTTCAGAGGTTCTAAAAAGAACACTCCTTATGCAGCTCAAATGGCAGCAGAAGATTGCACTAAAGTAGCACTTGAGGCAGGACTTAAAAAAGTGAAGGTTTATGTAAAAGGACCAGGTAACGGACGTGAGTCTGCTATCCGTTCTATTCATAACGGTGGAATCGAAGTTACTGAAATTATTGATGTTACTCCAATGCCACACAACGGATGTCGTCCTCCAAAAAGACGTAGAGTTTAATTTTTTATTTTTATAGTATAATCAAGGTAGAACATAAATTATCGAAGGATTAGACCTGAATTCATAATTTCTACCTTAAAATTTTTTTTAAAATGGCAAGATATACTGGTCCTAAAACCAAAATCGCTCGTAAATTTGGCGAAGCAATCTTCGGAGATGATAAATCTTTCGAAAAAAGAAATTACCCACCTGGACAACACGGGATGGCTAAAAAAAGAGGAAAAAAATCTGAGTACGCTGTTCAGTTAATGGAAAAGCAAAAAGCTAAATATTCTTATGGAATTTTAGAAAAACAATTCAGAAATTTATTCGAAAAAGCATCAGCGACTAAAGGAGTAACTGGTGAAGTTCTATTACAATTATGCGAAGCAAGATTAGATAATGTTGTTTTTAGAATGGGAATTGCTCCATCTAGAAGAGGTGCACGTCAAATCGTTTCTCACAGACACATTACTGTAAATGGAGAGGTAGTTAATATTCCTTCTTACCACCTTAAGCCTGGTGATAAAGTTGCAGTTCGTGAAAAATCTAAATCTTTAGAAGCTATCGAACGTTCTTTATCAAATTCAAGTCATGTTTATGAATGGATTACTTGGAACAATGATCTTAAAGAAGGAACTTTCGTTTCTGTACCTGCAAGACTTCAAATTCCAGAAAACATTAAAGAACAATTAATCGTAGAGTTGTACAACAAATAATAATTGACTTAGTCGAAATTTATGGCAATATTTAATTTTCAAAAGCCCGATAAAGTTATCATGATCGATTCAACCGATTTTGAAGGTAAATTTGAATTTAGACCTTTGGAACCTGGTTACGGATTGACAGTTGGTAATGCACTTAGAAGAGTTTTGCTTTCAGCATTAGAAGGTTATGCAATTACATCTGTTCGTATCGAAGGTGTAGATCATGAGTTTTCTACTATTTCAGGTGTTGTTGAAGATGTTACCGAAATTATCCTTAATCTAAAACAAGTACGTTTCAAACGTCAGATCGAAGATATCGATAATGAATCAGTTACTATTTCTGTTTCTGGTAAAGATCAATTAACAGCAGGTGATTTTCAGAAATTTATTTCAGGTTTCCAAGTTCTAAATCCAGACCTTGTTATCTGTAACTTAGATTCTAAAATCAAATTGAATTTCGATTTAACTATCGAAAAAGGTAGAGGATACGTGCCTGCTGAAGAGAACAAAAAACAGAATGCTGCAATTGGAACGATTTTTACAGATTCTATTTTTACTCCGGTAAAAAATGTAAAATATGCAATCGAAAATTTCCGTGTAGAGCAAAAAACAGATTACGAAAAATTAGTTTTTGAAATCAAAACTGATGGATCTATTAATCCTAAAGATGCTCTTACTGAAGCTGCTAAAGTTTTAATTCACCATTTCATGTTATTCTCTGACGAAAGAATTACACTTGAGGCTGACGAAATTGCACAAACAGAATCGTATGATGAAGAGTCATTGCATATGAGACAATTGCTTAAAACTAAGCTTGTTGATATGGATTTATCTGTGAGAGCATTAAATTGCTTGAAAGCGGCTGAAGTTGATACACTTGGTGATTTAGTATCGTTCAATAAAAATGACCTAATGAAATTCCGTAATTTTGGTAAAAAATCTTTAACTGAACTTGATGAACTTGTTGCAGTGAAGAATTTAACTTTCGGAATGGATTTAGCTAAATACAAATTAGATAAAGAATAATTTACTTCATATTTTGCTCTCCATGGTGGATTGTAGCAAGATGAAGATAAAAAAAACACGTCATGAGACACGGAAAAAAATTCAACCACTTAAGCAGACAGACTGGACATAGAAAAGCTATGTTAGCTAATATGGCTTGTTCTCTTATTGAGCACAAACGTATTAACACTACTGTTGCTAAAGCTAAAGCGCTTAAACAATTTGTTGAGCCTTTAATCACAAAATCAAAAGAGGATACGACTCACAATCGTCGTATTGTTTTTGCTTACTTACGTAACAAATACGCTGTAACTGATTTGTTCAGAGATGTTGCTGCTAAAGTAGGTGACCGTCCAGGTGGATACACACGTATCATTAAAGTTGGAAATCGTTTGGGAGATAACGCTGATATGGCGATGATCGAACTTGTTGACTTCAATGAACTTTACAACGGAGGTAAAAAAGAAGTTAAAAAAGCGAAAAGCCGTCGTGGTGGTAAAGCTAAAAAAGCTGAAACTGCTGCTCCTGAAGCCCCTGCTGCTGAATCAGAAACGACTACTGAAGCTTCTGAATAATTATGAGAGTAATCATTCTATAAAGATAAAGGATAAACTAATTTTTAGTTTATCCTTTTTTTTTGATTTTTTTGAAACTGCAAAAATCTAACTTATTTAAAATGATAGTTTTATTTTTACGAGTGAAAGTTTTAAAAAATCTTGGAAGGGCTATTTTAAAGAAGTAAATTTGCAAAATTCTAATTACACTTAAAACCTTGATTAGGTTTTATAACTTGATTAAAAAAACAATACAAATTAAATAATGAAATACACAACACGACAAAGCGCCATTTTATTACTAAGTGATGGAACAATTTTTCACGGAAAGTCTATCGGTATTAGCGGTAAAACTTTTGGTGAAGTTTGTTTTAATACTGGAATGACAGGATATCAAGAGATTTTCACAGATCCTTCGTATTTTGGTCAAATTATGGTTACTACTAATCCGCATATCGGGAATTACGGTATAAATGATTTAGAAGTTGAATCAGACAGCGTGAAAATTGCTGGTTTAGTTTGTAAAAACTTTAGTTTTAATTATTCTAGGGAAGGTGCTTCAGGAAGTCTGGAGGATTATTTTACAAAACAAAATCTTATTTGTATTTCTGATGTTGATACTCGCGCTCTTGTAAGTTACATTCGCGATAATGGTGCAATGAATGCTGTTATTTGTACAGATGGAACTTCAATTGAAGATCTTAAAAAAGAATTAGCAGATGTTCCAAATATGGAAGGTCTTGAGCTGGCATCAAAAGTATCTACGAAAGAGCCTTATTTTGTTGGAGATGAAAATGCTACATATAAAATCTCAGCGCTTGATTTGGGAATTAAAAAGAATATTCTAAGAAACTTTGCAAAGAGAGATTGTTATATTAAGGTTTTTCCTTATGACACAACTTATGAAGAATTAAGCGCATTTAATCCGGATGGTTATTTCTTGTCAAATGGACCCGGTGACCCAGATCCTTTACATGGAGTAATAGATGTTGCTAAAAAAATTATTGCAGATGATAAGCCTTTGTTTGGAATTTGTTTAGGACATCAGATTATTGCCTTAGCAAATGGGGTTCAGACTTACAAAATGTTTGGTGGACACCGAGGTATTAATCATCCTGTAAAAAATCTTCTTACTGGTAAAGGAGAGATTACTTCTCAAAATCATGGATTTGCTGTAAAAAGAGAAGCTTTAGAAGGTCATCCAGAATTAGAGCTTACACATATACACCTAAATGATGATACTGTTGCTGGAATGAGAATGAAAAATAAGAATTGTTTTTCAGTCCAATATCACCCAGAAGCTAGTCCAGGACCACATGATTCTTCTTATTTATTTGATCAATTTGTGGAGAATATTAAAACTAGCAAAGTCTAAAACGATGTAGTTAATAAATAAACGGGTTTAATGAGTAAAGCTCGTTTATAGTATTAAATATTTTTATAATTTCGAAAAAAAAATATAATTTATTAATAAAAAACAAAAATAATGAGTATTATAATTAAAGTTCACGCAAGACAAATTCTTGATTCTAGAGGTAATCCTACTATTGAAGTTGATGTAGTAACTGAAAATGGAGTTTTAGGTAGAGCTGCTGTTCCATCTGGAGCATCAACTGGAGAGCACGAAGCTGTTGAATTACGTGATGGAGGTAAAGCTTATCTGGGTAAAGGTGTTTTGAATGCAGTGAATAATGTAAATACTATTATTGCTGAAGAATTAGTTGGAACTTCTGTTTTCGAACAAAACACAATTGACCAATTAATGATTGATTTAGATGGTACTCCAAACAAATCTAAATTAGGTGCAAACGCTATTTTAGGTGTTTCTTTAGCTGCTGCAAAAGCTGCTGCTAACGAGCTTGGATTGCCGTTATACAGATACGTAGGTGGTGTTTCTGCTAATACATTACCAGTTCCAATGATGAACATCATCAACGGAGGTTCTCACTCTGATGCGCCGATCGCATTCCAAGAATTTATGATTTTCCCAGTAAAAGCAACTTCTTTTACACAGGCTATGCAAATGGGAACTGAAATTTTCCACAACTTGAAAAAAGTATTACACGACAGAGGTTTAAGTACTGCAGTAGGTGACGAAGGAGGTTTTGCTCCAAATTTGGCTGGAGGAACTGAAGACGCTTTAGATACTATTAAACTTGCAGTTGAAAAAGCAGGATATTCTTTCGGTGACGAAATTATGATTGCTCTTGACTGTGCTGCTTCTGAGTTTTATGTAAATGGTAAATACGATTACACTAAATTTGAAGGTGAAACTGGAAAAATCAGAACTTCTGCTGAACAAGCTGAATACTTAGCTGAACTTGCTGCTAAATATCCAATTATCTCTATCGAAGACGGTATGTACGAAGATGACTGGGATGGATGGAAAGCTTTAACTGAAAAGATTGGAGATAAAGTACAGTTAGTAGGTGATGATTTATTTGTTACTAATGTTGCTCGTTTATCAACTGGTATTGAAAAAGGAATTGCAAACTCAATTTTAGTAAAAGTAAACCAAATTGGTACTTTAACTGAAACAATTGCTGCTGTAAACATGGCGAAAAACGCTGGATATACATCTGTAATGTCTCACCGTTCTGGAGAAACTGAAGATAATACAATTGCAGACTTAGCGGTAGCTTTAAACTGTGGTCAAATTAAAACAGGTTCTGCTTCTCGTTCAGATCGTATGGCTAAATACAACCAATTATTGAGAATTGAAGAAGAACTAGGAAGTACAGCTTATTTCCCTGGTTTAAATGCTTTTAAAATCAAATAATTCTGCAAATTATATATTGGAAAAAACCATCCGCCGCGGCGGATGGTTTTTTTTTGGACTTTTAACAAATTCATAGCAGTATTCTTTTTTTAATTAGTCTTAAATTCATTAGATTTGATAAATTATTATTTAAAGAATTATTTCCAGTATATTATGTCAAAAATAGCTACATTAGAAATAGATGGTAAAAAGGTTGAGCTTCCAGTAATCACAGGGAGTGAAAACGAATCAGCTATCGATATTAACAAATTACGTGATTTAACAGGTTATATTACACTAGATCCAGGTTATAAGAATTCAGGATCTTGTACAAGTGAAATCACTTTCCTAGATGGAGAAGAAGGAATTTTACGTTACAGAGGATATTCTATCGAAGATCTTGCTGAAAAAGCAAGCTTTCTAGAAGTTTCATATCTTTTGATTTTTGGTGAATTACCTACGGCTGCACAATTAGAAGATTTTGAAAATGGTATTAAAAAACATTCTTTGGTAAACGAAGAAATGAAAAATATTATTGACGGTTTCCCTAAAACAGCTCATCCAATGGGAGTGTTATCTGCTTTAACAAGCGCTTTAACAGCTTTTAATCCTAAAGCGGTTAACGTTGATAACGAAAAAGAAATGTACGAAGCTATTTGTAAAACAATGGCAAAATTTTTAGTGATCGCCACATGGACTTATAGAAAATCTATGGGGTATCCTTTAAATTACTATGATAACACAAAAGGTTATGTAGAAAGCTTCATGCAATTAATGTTTAAATTGCCTACAGGACCTTACACTGCAAATCCAGTAATCGTAAATGCTTTAGATAAGTTATTTATTCTACATGCTGATCATGAACAAAACTGTTCTACTTCTACAGTTAGAATGGTAGGTTCTTCTCATGCTGGTTTATTTGCTTCAGTTTCTGCAGGGGTTTCTGCTTTATGGGGGCCACTTCACGGTGGAGCAAACCAAGCAGTACTTGAAATGTTAGAAGAAATAAACAAAGATGGTGGAGATACAGAAAAGTTTTTAGCGAAAGCAAAAGATAAAAATGATCCATTCCGTTTAATGGGATTCGGACATAGAGTTTACAAAAACTTTGATCCAAGAGCTAAAATTATCAAAAAAGCAGCAACAGAAGTATTAGAAACTTTAGGTGTTGAAGATCCGATTTTAGATATTGCAAGAAAATTAGAAAAAGCAGCTCTTGAAGATGAGTACTTCAAGTCAAGAAATTTATATCCAAATGTTGACTTCTACTCTGGAATTATCTACAGAGCTTTAGGAATTCCAACAGATATGTTTACTGTAATGTTTGCAATTGGAAGATTGCCTGGCTGGATCGCACAATGGAAGGAAATGCGTGAAAATAAAGAGCCAATCGGAAGACCAAGACAAATTTATACAGGGCATCCTTTAAGAGAATTTAAGTCTAATAAATAAAAAACGAAAGCTTCACTTTACTGTGAAGCTTTTTTTATATTTGCTCAAAATATAATAAAGTTATGTTGCAATTAAATGTAAAGAACGAAACGTCTCGGCTTCGTGCTGTAGTTCTGGGTTCTGCTGTTCATAATGGTCCAACTCCAACTATAGAAGAGGCTTATGACCCTAAATCATTGGAACATATTAAGGCAGGAACTTATCCTGTAGAAAAAGATATGGTTGCTGAAATGGAGGCTTTTAATGCTGTTTTTCAGAAATATGATGTAACTGTTTATCGTCCAGAAATGATTGAAAATTACAATCAAATTTTTGCTCGTGATATTGGATTTGTAATTGACGATGTTTTTGTAAAATCTAATATTCTGCCAGATAGAGAACGCGAATTGGATGCTATTCAATATGTAATTGATCAGATTGATCCGTTAAAAGTAGTTCGTCCTCCAGAAGAAGTTCATATAGAAGGTGGAGATGTTATGCTTTGGAATGATCATATTTTTATAGGAACTTATAAGGGAAGCGATTATAAAGATTACATTACCGCAAGAACCAATATGCATGGTGTAAATTATATTAAATCTTTGTTTCCTAATAAGATTGTAAAGGAATTTGATTTAGTAAAATCAAAATTAGAAGCAAGAGATAATGCATTGCATTTAGACTGCTGTTTTCAGCCAGTAGGAAAAGATAAAGGGATAATCTATAAAAGAGGGTTTAGAGAAGAAGCAGATTATCTTTATCTAGTGAAGCTTTTCGGAAAAGAAAATCTATTTCATATTGAGAGAAACGAAATGTATAATATGTTCTCAAACGTATTTTCGATCGATGAAAATATTGTGGTTTCTGAGAAGAATTTTACGAGATTGAACAACTGGCTTCGTGAAAATGGCTTTACTGTTGAAGAAATTCCGTATGCCGAAATTTCAAAACAAGAAGGTTTGTTAAGGTGTTCAACTTTGCCATTAATTAGGGATTAAATAATTGTTTCAAGTTTCAGGTTTCAAGTTTTTCCAGAATTTGACACTTGAAATTTAAAACAAAAAAATATAAAAATGAAACAAACTACTAATGCTATCGTGATGATTAGGCCAGTTGCATTCAGAATGAATGAACAGACGGCTGTAAATAACTATTATCAAAAAGTATTGGATGGGCTTTTGCCTAGTACAGTTAATGCTAAAGCGCAGCAGGAATTTGATGCTTTTGTAGAAAAACTAAGAGCGGTTGGTGTTGATGTAACTGTTATTGATGACAATTTAGAGACTGATACTCCAGATAGTATTTTTCCAAACAATTGGGTTTCATTTCATGAAAATGGAGATGTAGCTCTTTATCCAATGTTTGCTGAAAATCGTCGTCAAGAACGTCGAGAAGATATTTTAGATACTTTGGAAGAAAAAGGATTTGAAATTTCTAATATCATGGATTATACTTCTGCAGAAGAAGACGGTATTTTCTTAGAAGGGACAGGAAGCTTGTTATTGGATCGTGCAAACGGAAAAGCGTATTGCGCATTATCTCCAAGAGCCGATGAAGAATTGTTTATAGAATTCTGTGAAGATTTTGATTATGCTCCTGTAATTTTTGAAGCTTTTCAAACTGTTGATGGTGAGCGTAAACTGATTTATCACACTAACGTGATGATGTGTTTGGGCGAAACTTTTGCAGTTATTTGCGCAGATTCTATTGATGATAAAAAAGAGCGTAAAATGGTTTTGGATAATCTAAAAGAAGATAAGAAAGAGATTATTTTAATTACAGAAGATCAGGTAAATAATTTTGCTGGAAATATGCTTGAAGTGAGAGGGAAAGATGATAAGAGATATATTGTAATGAGTGCTTCTGCACATCAAAGTTTGACTCCAAAACAAATTGCGCAACTGGAAAATCATGCAGAAATTTTAAGTTCAAGTTTAGATACAATCGAAGCTTGTGGAGGAGGAAGCGCCAGATGCATGATGGCAGAAGTTTTCTTGCCAAGAAGTTAAAAGAAAATATTTAGTAAAAAAGAAAGGGATAAAAGTCATTAAGATTTTATCCCTTTCTTTTTTAGAATATGATTTGAGCTAGAAATTTCCTTTAATAATATTAACGATGGCACTTACAATGTATTGAATGCCGATAGAAATAACTATAAAACCAACAATTCTTGAAATAGCAACAATTCCTGATGCTCCTAAAATTCTAGCTAAATAATGTGCGCTTTTTAAAATAGCAAAAATAGCTACAGCAATAGCAAAAATGGCTAATGACGAAATTATGATTTCGTTTATTTGATGATGTTCCTGATAAAAAGCGATTAAAAGAGACATTGATCCTGGCCCGGCAAGCATTGGTATTGCTAATGGTGTAAGAGCAATATCATTTCTGTGTTGTGCCTCATTTTCAATTTTTTTGTTGATCCCTCGTTTTTTATTGAATTTACCAGAGAGTAAAGAAAATCCAGAGTTAACAATTACAATTCCGCCAGCTATTCTTAGGGCGTCTATACTAATGCCGAAAAAAGTTAGAACATATTGGCCAATAAAATAAGAAACCAATAATATAATAAAAACATTAATAGCAGTCCAAAGAGAAATTCTAGATCTTTCTTTTTGAGAATCATGTTGTGTTAATCCGACGAAAATGGGTACTGTTCCTATTGGATTTAATACCGAAAACAATGCGGCAAATAGATAAATGAATAATTCCATATGATATTGGTTAGTGAAGTAAATGTAGTTATTTTTTGATGCTTTTGCATGAAAATATGTTATGATTATGTTTTTATTGGTTATCGATTCTGAATCAAAGATGTAGGGCTTAATCATTCTTTTTTGATTACTTTTGCAGTCTAAATAAAAACTATGAAAAGTAAAAAAACATTAGTTATAGGAGCATCTACAAATCCAGAACGTTACTCTTTTAGAGCTGTTAATATGTTGGTTGGTAAAGGGCATTCAGTATTAGCAATTGGACAAAAAGCGGGAGAGGTTGCAGGAGTAAAAATTCAGACAAAGGCAATGCCAGTTAAAAATATCGATACCATTACTTTGTATCTAAATCCTGTTCGTCAAAGAGATTATTATAATTATATTATAGAATCGCATCCTAAACGTGTAATTTTTAATCCAGGAACAGAAAACCCAGAATTCTATCAATTGTTAGAGTCTAATAGTATTGATGTAGAAGTTGCTTGCACCTTAGTTTTGTTAGCTACAAATCAATATTAAATTTTCGAAATATCTTCGAAATAGGTTTTTGAAAAATGCATTTATTTTGGATAGAAAAGAAAGGGGTTTCGTAATAATTTTTAAATATCGTTAAGGCTTGAATTTAATGGCTGTAGTGTAGGCTAAACCATTAAAAGTATTACATTTGTCGTCATGGAATTTTCATCAAAATTAATTGAAAAAGCAGTAAACGAAATGTCGCAATTGCCAGGTATTGGTAAACGTACAGCACTTCGATTGGTTCTTCATTTGTTAAAACAACCAAAGGGACAAACGGCCTTTTTATCGCAAGCATTATTAAATATGCGAGAGGATATTAAATTTTGTGAAAGCTGCCATAATATTTCTGATACTAAAATTTGTGAAATCTGTGCTAATCCAATACGAAATCACGAGACAATATGTATTGTCGAAGATATTAGGGATGTGATGGCAATAGAAAATACTGGACAGTTTAAAGGAATATATCATGTGCTTGGCGGAAAAATTTCTCCAATTGAAGGAGTTGGCCCTAATCAGTTGAATATTTCTAGTTTGGTGACAAAAGTGAAATCTGGAAATGTAGCGGAGATTATTTTTGCATTAAGCTCAACGATGGAAGGTGATACGACAAATTTTTACATCTATAAACAAATTGCAGATTCTGATATTATAATTTCAACAATTGCAAGAGGAATTTCGGTTGGAGATGAATTGGAATATGCAGACGAAATAACATTAGGACGAAGTATTTTGCACAGAGTCCCTTTTGAAAAAACATTTAAAAATAATTAACCAAGCCCCAAACAAAAGTTAGGTTTTCCTGAATTAAATGGAAAAGCTATACTTGCCATAAAATTGAACGAATGACAAAAAAAAGTTTTTTTCTATTTTTATTAATTTCCACATTATTTACTTCATGTATTCCGATTAAAGATTTAGTTTATCTTCAGGACAAAAATGATTCGCGAGAACAAACAGCAATTGCTGCAGTCGAATCAAAACCATATAGATTACAGGTAAATGATATTTTAAAAATCAATATAAAGGCTATTGATCCCAAATTGGTTTCTATTTTTAATACAACAGAAGATCAGAACGGACAAGCAGGAAGAAGCGAATCTGGTTTGTATTTTGATGGATTTACAGTTGATGATCATGGAAATATTAGAATGCCAATTCTCGGAGAAATAAATGTGATTGGTTATACTCTTGAAGAAGTTCGCGTAAAAATTGAAAAGAAATTACTAGAGGAATATTTTAAAAGTGAAGCTAATATTTTTGTCACAGTCAAGTTGGCTGGCTTTAGATATACCATTAATGGAGAAGTTGCAAGTACAGGAACAAAAACATTATTTAAAGATAATGTAACTATTTTGGAGGCTGTTGCAAATGCAGGTGATATTACTACTGTGGGTAATAGAAAAGAAGTAACAGTAATTCGTCAGACTCCAACAGGGGTGCAAATGCATGATATTGACCTCACAGATGTGAATGTAATGAAATCACCTTATTATTATTTACAGCCAAATGATTATATCTACGTAAAACCATTGAGACAAAAAACTTGGGGAACCGGTCAAACAGGAATACAATCTATTGGAACAATAATTACATTGTTATCTTTAGCTACAACAGTTTACCTAATTATAAAATAAAATAGATTTTAAAAATGTTAGATATTAAAGACTTCGCCATTTTTGAAAATCATTCTCATTTTGATTTTAAAGGGTTTTTGTTGAAAATTGCCAGTTACTGGAAATGGTTTCTTGCCAGTTTGATTATTACTTTTACAATTGCTTATCAGATAAACATTCGTAAAGAAAAAATTTACGAAATGCAGACGATGATTTCTATCAAAGAAGAAAGCAACCCTTTTTTTACGTCAAATACAAGTTTAGTTTTTAATTGGGGAGGAATCTCTGATCAAGTAAATGGAATTTCTACAATTCTTCAGTCAAGATCTCATAATGAATTGGTTGTAGATAAACTTCAGTTTTATATTGATTATTTGGAGCAGGGAAAATACAATTTAATAGACTCTTACGGCGCTGTTCCATTTTATGTCGATATTGATAAGACAAAAGGACAAATTGTAAATGTGTTAATTAATATAAAGTTTTTAAGTGAAAATGAATATCAAATCCAGATTCCATTTGAAAGCAACTCCGTTTCATTGATTACATATAGCAACAATTCTTATAGCAATACTTCTGTACAGCCTGTAACTTTTGTCAAAAAATACAAAGTAGGAGAACGTGTTAATCTTCCTTTTTTGAATTGGAAACTTCAGATAAATGACAACCCGGGTTTTTATAAAGGGAAAGAATACTTTGTCAGATTTAATGATTTTGACGGGACGGTATCTAGATATAAAGGAATAAATGTAGACTCTGGTAAAAGTGGTGGGTCACTATTGACTTTGTCAATGCAGGGAACAAATAAAACCAGAATGGTGGATTATTTGAATTCTACTGTAAAAATGCTTATCAAAATTCAGCTTGATGGTAAAAACCAATTTGCTACAAATACTATTAGGTTTATTGATAGTACTCTTGTGGCAATGGAATCTCAGCTTAAACAGACTGGTAACGAATTAAAATCTTTTCAAAAGGATAAAAATATTTATGAAATAGAAGACGGCGGTTCTAAAGTTTCGGAGAAGATAATGGATTTTGATGTTGAAAAGGACCAAATAACGAGAAAAATAGCTTACTATAATTCGTTAAAAGCATATTTAAACAGCAGTGTCGATTATTCGAGGTTGCCTGCTCCTTCTGTTGCAGGAATTGAAGATCCAAACATTGTTGCGAATGTTTCTAAACTTATTGCGCTTTCTACTCAAAGATCAGAAATGGCTTATGCCGTAAAGAGTGAAAAAATATTTAAAGATTTTGATAATCAAATGGCTGCAGTAAAAAATGTCCTACAAGAGAATATTGTTACGGCAAAAGCTTCTTTGTTATATGACTTATCTTTGGTAAATGCCAAAATTGGTCAAGCTGAAAGTACAGTAAAAAGACTTCCGGCTGAACAGCAAGAGTTATTGAAAATCAAAAGAAAATATGATTTAAATGATAATATTTATACAGAATTTCTTCAGAAAAGAAATGAAGCAGAAATTGTAAGAGCATCTAACCTGTCAGACATTCATTTTATTGATCCAGCAAAAGATATTGGAGGAGGTTTGATAGGTCCTAAGACTTCTGTAAATTATGTAATGGCTTTATTTTTAGGAATTTTAATTCCTTTACTGTTTGTCCTGATGATTTTTTTCATTAATAATTCAATTCAGAATACAGAGGATATTAATAAATTGACTCAAATTCCATTGCTTGGTGTAATTGGGGTTAATAAGGATTCTGGAAGTTTAGCAGTTTTTGACAAACCAAAATCAGCGCTTTCAGAAGCATTTAGGGGCATTCGTTCTTCTCTTCAGTTCTTGTATAAAAAACAGCAAGTCAACGGATCAAAAACATTAATGATTACTTCTTCTATTAGTGGTGAAGGAAAAACATTTTGTTCTATCAATATTGCTACAGTTTTCGCTTTAAGCGAAAAGAAAACCGTAATTGTTGGTTTAGATTTGCGAAAACCTAGATTAGCAGATGAATTTCAAATAAAATCACCTTTGGGTGTTGTCAATTATTTAATAAAACAAAATAGTTTAGAAGAAATTACTAATTCGACACAAATACCAAATTTAGATGTAATACTTTCAGGACCAATTCCGCCAAATCCTTCAGAATTAATTTTAAGTGATGGAATGAAGGAATTAATTGATGAACTAAAGCAGAAATATGATTATATAGTTTTAGATACTCCTCCAGTTGGTTTAGTGGCAGATTCACTAGAGTTAGTTCAATTTGCAGATGTGACATTATATATCGTAAGGCAGAATTATACTAAGAAAGATATGATAACGTTATTGAATACCAGACTGAAACGAGGCGAGTTAAGCAATGTGAGTATTGTATTGAATGGTTATGAAAATAAAGCTAAATATGGTACTGGTTACGGTTATGGTTACGGCTATGGAGCTTATTCGAATGGTTACCACGAAGAAGAAGTCAAAGTTGGATTTTGGAAAACATTCATGAATCGAATTAGAAAAAGCTAAAAGTTGGATAAATGGAAAATAAAACAAAAGATACTATTTTAATTACGGGAGGAGCTGGATTTATAGGTTCAAATTTGACCGAGTATTTTTTAGGTTTAGGCTATAAAGTTGTCTGTTTGGATAATTTTTCCACAGGGCATCGTCATAATTTGAAAGATTTTTTAAGCAATCCTGATTTTAAATTAATCGAAGGTGATATTCGAAATTTAGCAGATTGTAATTTAGCAGTAGAAGGAGCAGATTATGTTTTACATCAAGCTGCTTTAGGTTCTGTTCCAAGGTCAATAAAAGACCCAATTACGACCAATGAAGTAAATGTTTCTGGATTTTTAAATATGCTTACAGCAGCTCGTGATGCTAAAATAAAACGATTTGTATATGCTGCTAGCTCTTCAACCTATGGAGATTCTCAAGGACTGCCAAAAGTAGAAGATGTTATAGGAAAACCATTGTCTCCTTATGCCATTACTAAGTATGTAAATGAGCTGTATGCGGAAATTTTTAGTAAAACCTATGGTTTAGAAACAATTGGCCTTCGTTATTTTAATGTTTTTGGAAGAAAACAAGACCCTAACGGAGCGTATGCTGCAGTAATACCAAAATTTGTAAAACAGTTTATGAATCATGAAAGTCCTGTAATTAATGGAGATGGAAATTACTCTCGTGATTTTACTTATATCGATAATGTTATTCAGATGAATGAATTGGCAATGACTTCTCAAAATCCAGAAGCCATTAATTCAGTTTACAATACTGCATTTGGGGATAGAAATACATTAAATGATTTGGTTAAATATTTAAAAGAATATTTATCAGAGTTTGATCCGAAAATAAAGGACGTTCAGGTTATTTATGGAGAAAACAGAGCAGGAGATATTCCGCATTCATTGGCGAGCATTGAAAAAGCAAAAAAGATACTAGGGTATAATCCAAAATATTCTTTGCAAGATGGATTGAAAGAAGCTGTGGGATGGTATTGGAATAATTTAAAATAAACAGATCAAGATAAAATAGATCAAATGAAAATTACAAAAATTTGCTGCATTGGTGCAGGATATGTTGGTGGGCCAACTATGGCGGTTATAGCTCAAAAATGTCCACACATTCAAGTTACAGTTGTTGATTTAAACGAACAAAGAATAGCGGATTGGAATGATCCAAATCCTGAAAATATTCCAATATATGAGCCAGGTCTCTCTGAAATTGTAGCGGAGGCTAGAGGTAGAAATCTATTTTTTTCTACAGATGTTGATAAGGCAATAGATGATGCACAAATGATATTTATCTCGGTAAATACGCCAACCAAAACTTATGGTAAAGGCAAAGGAATGGCTGCAGATTTAAAATATATTGAGTTATGCGCAAGGCAAATAGCAAGAGTAGCAAAACAAAATAAAATAGTTGTAGAGAAATCAACCTTGCCAGTTAGAACTGCCGAAGCTATTAAAAGTATATTAGATAATACAGGAAACGGTGTTCAGTTTCAAATTTTGTCTAATCCAGAATTTTTAGCAGAAGGTACTGCTGTTACAGATTTGTTAAATCCAGATCGAATTTTAATCGGAGGAGATACTACTCCTGATGGTGAGGAAGCGATTAATGCTTTGGTAGACGTTTATGCAAATTGGGTAAGCAAAGAAAAGATTTTAACAACAAATGTTTGGTCGTCAGAGTTGTCTAAATTGACTGCAAATGCATTTTTAGCGCAACGAATTTCATCTATTAATGCGATGTCTGAATTATGTGAAAAAACTGGTGCAGATGTCAATGAAGTGGCGAGGGCAATAGGAATGGATAGCAGAATCGGTCCTAAATTCTTAAAAGCTTCTGTTGGATTTGGTGGTTCTTGCTTTCAAAAAGATATTCTGAATTTAGTTTATATAGCAAAATCATATGGATTAAATGAAGTTGCCGATTATTGGGAACAAGTCATTATTATGAACGATCATCAAAAAAGAAGATTCTCAAATAAAATCGTTCAAACATTATACAATACAGTAGCCGATAAAAAAATTACTTTTTTAGGCTGGGCTTTTAAAAAAGATACAAACGATACAAGAGAATCTGCCGCGATTTATGTGGCTGACGACTTAATAAATGAGCAAGCCAATATTTCTGTTTACGATCCAAAAGTCTCTGAAAATAAGATGTTAAACGATCTTAACTATTTAGAAACAAGAGCAAATGAAGAAAACGTAAAAGCGTTGAATGTCTTTGATAATGCTTATGAGGCTTGTAAGGATGCTCATGCAATTGCAATCTTAACAGAATGGGATGAATTTACTACTTATGACTGGAAAAAGATTTACGATTCTATGCATAAGCCCGCTTTTGTTTTTGACGGAAGAAACATTTTAAATGCTAAAGCATTAGAATCAATCGGTTTTGTTTACAATGGAATAGGTTCTTAAGTTTGTCTGGTAGTGAAGTAAAAAGGATGTGAAAATGTGAAGTAGTAAGATTTGCTTCGTTATAAATAAAAAGATGAATTGGTATGTAGTTTACACAAAGCCGAAATGGGAAAAAAAAGTTGCAGATAAACTTAATCAATTAGGAATTGAATGCTATTGCCCACTTATTACCCAAATTAAGCAATGGTCTGATAGAAAAAAAAAGATTGAAGCTCCGCTTTTTAATTCTTATGTTTTTGTTCAATTGGAAGATTCAGACAGGAATTTAGTTTTTCAGGTTGCCGGAGTTGTAAGATATTTATTTTGGTTAGGGAAGCCCGCAATTGTAAAAGATCAGGAAATCGAAGCGATAAAAAATAGTCTTAAAGCAACAAATATTAGTGAGGTTACTGTTTCCGCGCTTCAAGTGGGAGATAAAATCAAATTAGAGTCAGGTGCATTTATTAATCAAAATGCAATTGTTCAAGAAGTTTCTAATAATTATTATACTCTAATCTTGGAAACTTTAGGATGTATTCTAAAAATAAAATATAAATAACGACGTTATCAAATAAAAATTAACAGAAGAGAAGTCTTTTTTTTTAGATTTTTTCTTCTGTTTTTTTTATGAAGGAATTATTTACAGCCTGATTAATAATAGATTGTGGTTAAGTGCATTTTATTTAACAATTTGTTGGTGAGTATTACGGGAAACCGTATTGAATAACTAGACTTATTATACTATATTTGCGCGAAAATGATTAATTTAGGCATCTGAGTCAGATATTGTGACTTGGAATGGCGAAGCCGTGAATTTTTGATAGCCTAGAGAAATTAAAAAAATGGAATTAGATAAAAATGTTAAAATTGCAGTTATTGGCTTAGGGTATGTAGGACTACCATTAGCTCGATTATTTGCAACAAAATATTCAGTAATTGGTTTTGATATAAATGAATCTAGAGTCAATTCTTTGAAATCGGGAACCGATACAACTTTAGAGGTTGAAGATGATGTTTTACAAAAAGTATTAATTACGAATCCTGATGAAGAAGCAGGTCTATATTGTACGACTTCGATAGATGATATTCAGAATTGCAATTATTATATAGTTACTGTACCTACTCCAGTTGATAAAAATAATAGGCCGGATTTAACTCCTCTTTATAAATCTAGCGAAACTGTTGGTAAAGTTCTAAAAAAAGGAGATATCGTTATTTATGAATCAACTGTTTATCCCGGAGTAACAGAAGAGCAATGTGTGCCAGTTCTAGAACAGGTTTCTGGATTAAAATTTAATGAAGACTTTTTTGCAGGATATTCGCCAGAAAGAATAAATCCAGGGGATAAAGAACATACGGTTGAAAAAATTCTGAAAGTTACTTCTGGGTCAACACCTGAAATAGGATTAAAAGTAGATGCTTTATATAAGTCCGTAATTACTGCTGGAACCCATTTAGCACCGACTATAAAAGTTGCAGAAGCAGCTAAGGTTATCGAAAATTCGCAAAGAGATATAAATATTGCTTTTGTTAACGAATTAGCGAAAATATTCAATTTAATGAATATTGATACACAAGAAGTTTTAACAGCTGCTGCAACAAAATGGAATTTTTTACCTTTTAAACCAGGTCTTGTTGGCGGACATTGTATAGGGGTTGATCCATATTATTTAGCACAAAGAGCACAAGAGTTCGGTTATCATCCTGAAATCATTTTAGCAGGAAGACGTTTGAATGATAGTATGGGAGAATATGTGGCTTCACAAATAGTGAAGCTAATGATAAAAAAAGGTATTTCTGTTAATGGTGCTGAATTATTAATGCTAGGCATAACGTTCAAAGAAAATTGTCCAGACGTTAGAAATACTAAAATAGTAGATGTTGTTAAAGCATTAAAAGATTATGGAATTGTTGTAACGATATTTGATCCGCTAGCAGATGTGCATGATGTAAAAAAAGAATATAATTTAGTAACATTAGACTCTGTTCCCAATAATAAATTTGATGCAATAGTTCTAGGAGTTTCGCATGCGGAGTTTTTAGAATTAGAATTTTCAAATTTGCAGAAAGAAAAAAGTTTAATTTATGACGTAAAAGGAGTTTTAGGATCTTTAGCTGACAATAGGCTGTAGATTTTAGCTTCTTTTTTATTTTATAATATATGAGTTCAGATAAATTTATTACACATGTGATCCTTACAGGAGGAGTTGGAAGTCGTTTATGGCCTCTTTCTCGTAAAAGTAGGCCAAAACAATATCTTGAAATATTTGATGGGAAATCTTTGTTTGAAATGACTGTTGAAAGAAATAGTCATTTGGCAAATAAAGTTATGGTTGTTGGAAATGTTGACAATCATCAACTAAGCGGGAAAGTGATGGAAAAAACCAGTACTTCTTACGTAAATATTATTGAGGCGACACCAAGAAATACTGCAGCAGCTATAGCTTTCGCAGCATTCGCATCTGAACCAGAAGATATTTTAATTGTTACTCCATCAGATCATATAATAGATCAAATGGAAAATTATAATCAAGCGATCAGTGAGGCGGTTACAAAAGCCAATGAAGGATTTATAGTAACATTTGGAGTAATACCTACTAAACCAGAAACAGGCTATGGTTATATTGAAGCAAAAGGAGATAATGTAATTTCTTTCCGTGAAAAGCCAAATGAAACTACAGCAAAAGAATTTATTGCAAAAGGTAATTTCTTATGGAATAGTGGAATGTTTTGTTTTAAAGCTAATGTTCTTTTAAAAGAGTTGAAGAAATTCCAACCTGATGTGTATGAAAAATCAAAAGCGGTTTGGGAAGCTAGTAAGGAAGGTTTTCTGGATTTAGATTTATCTATGGAGATTCCTTCTATAAGTATTGACTATGCGGTAATGGAGCGCAGTAAAAAAATTAAAGTTGTTCCAGCTTCTTTTTCATGGTCAGATTTAGGTTCCTTTGAATCGGTATATGATTATTTATACTCAAAAGGGCATTCGACAGATTCCAATGGAAACATGGTTATCGGATGTGATAAACATACAACTTTTTTGGGTTTGCAAAATACTATTTTTGTATACACGGAAACAGCTAACCTAATTTTACAGAAAGAAAGCTCTCAAGATGTAAAGGATATATATAACGATTTGGAAAAACAAAATTCAGATTTGTTAAATTAATATAAAGCATGAAAAAATGAAAAAAATTCTAATAACTGGAGGTGCAGGTTTTATTGGTTCTCATGTAGTAAGGCGTTTTGTGAACAAGTACCCAGAGTATCAAATTTTCAACTTAGATGCATTGACATATGCCGGAAATCTTGAGAATATAAAAGATATTGAAAATGAACAAAATTACAATTTTGTTAAGGGCGATATTGTCGATGAAAGTTTTATTAATGAACTTTTCGAGCTTCATAAATTTGATGGGGTTCTACATTTAGCGGCAGAGTCACATGTCGATCGCTCTATTGAAGACCCACTTGCATTTGTTAAAACCAATGTTATTGGAACAATGAATTTATTAAATGCAGCTAAGAATCAATGGAAAGGTAATTTTGAAGGTAAAAGATTTTATCATATAAGTACTGATGAAGTCTATGGCTCATTAGGAGCAACAGGATTGTTTACTGAAGAAACTCCTTATGATCCAAATTCTCCATATTCGGCTTCAAAAGCCAGTTCAGATCATTTTGTTAGGGCTTATGGTGAGACGTATGGATTACCATACGTTCTGACAAACTGTTCAAATAATTATGGATCATATCACTTTCCTGAAAAACTAATTCCACTTTTTATCAATAATATTATTAATAATAATCCTTTACCAGTATACGGTGATGGAAACTATACAAGAGATTGGTTATTTGTAGAAGACCATGCAATTGCAATAGATTTAGTTTTTCATAATGGTAAAAATCATGAAACCTATAATATTGGTGGATTTAATGAATGGAAAAATATAGATCTTGTTAAATTATTATGCAAAATAATGGATGGTAAATTGGGAATAGAAGCTGGGACTTCTGAAAAATTAATTACCTATGTTAAAGATAGACCAGGCCATGATTTGCGTTATGCCATAGATGCTTCAAAGATTAATAAAGAGCTAGGCTGGAAGCCTTCGGTTACTTTTGAAGAAGGATTAGAAAAAACTATCAATTGGTATTTAAATAATCAAGAGTGGCTTCAAAATGTTACTTCAGGAGCTTATAAAGAATACTATCAGAAACAATACTCATAAAGATATATTCGGAATAAATATATTTTAAATTAATTTCTCATTTAATATGAAAAAAATATTATACGTTCTTACTTTATTTTTTGCATTAACGTTTAATGTAGTAGCGCAAGATATAATGAAATCTAAAGATTTAAGTACAGTAAAAGTAGATTATTTATCTGATGATGATTTAGCAAAAATTAGTGCTCAGTTAAAAAGCAATAATGCAACTATTGATCAGGTTGAATCCATGGCTTTATCAAAAGGTATGAGTCAAACAGAGTTTAATAAACTTAGGGGCAAACTTAATGAGTATGAAAAGAAGAATGCTAAGGATGGCGCTAAAGATAAAAACAAGGAGAGTAAATCAAAAATAGGGGAGAAAACGTCAGAGTTTGGAAGGAAACAGGATGAAATAAAAAATGAGAAAGTAAAAGATTCTTTAAATGCATTAATTTTTGGATCAGAGCTATTTGATAATCCTACTTTAAATTTTGAACCAGATTTAAACTTGGCTACTCCAATGAACTATGTTCTTGGCCCTGGTGATGAATTACAAGTAAGCGTTTATGGTGTTCAAGAATATAATGCTAATATACCCGTAAGTGTAGAAGGAAAGGTAAGTATAGACTATGTAGGACAAATCTCTGTTTCGGGAATGTCTATTGAGGCTGCTACACAAAAAATAAAAGCGGCAATTGCTAGAGTTTACAGTACAGTTCGTTCTGGACAATCTCAGGTAAGCATTAGTTTGGGAAAGATACGTACAATAAAAGTAACAATTGTTGGTGGTAAACAGCCAGGTAATTATTCTATTTCTTCTTTAGCAACTGTTTACAATGCATTACATTTAGCTGGTGGACCTGGAAAAAATGGAAGTTATAGAAATATTGAATTAATAAGAAATAATAAGGTTTACAAGAATATCGATATTTATAGATTTTTAGTTAAAGGAGATCAATCTGATAATGTTGCCTTAAAAGAAAATGATGTAATTAGAATTCCTGCCTATACTCAAAGAGTTACCGTTGAAGGAGAAGTTAAGCGTCCTGGTATTTTTGAGATGAAAAAAGGTGAAAAATTTTCTGACTTGTTAAATTTTGCTTCTGGGTTTAATGAATTTGCATATACAGCATCGGTAAATGTATTACAAAAGACAGGAAAAGAATTCAAAGTCCACGATATAAACGAAAGCGAGTATAATTCCTATCAACCTCAATCTGGAGATGTTTTTAGAATTACTAAGATTCTAAATCGATTTGAAAATCGTATCAAGATTGAAGGTGCTGTTTTTAGACCAGATTATTATTCTTTTACAGAGGGAATGAGAATTTCAGATCTTGTAACAAGAGCAGAGGGATTAAAGGAAGATGCATATAGTAAAAGAGCAAGAATCATCCGTTTAAAAACAGATTTAACCACAGAAATTGTTAATGTTGATTTAGGAGCTGCTTTGTCAGGAGATTTAAATGCAGATATTGAATTAAAAAGAGAAGATATAGTAACAGTATATTCTATTTTAGATTTTAGAGAAGAATATAAAGTAACCATAGATGGAGAAGTAAAAAATCCTGGCGAATATGAATATTTTGAAAATTTGACTTTAAATGATTTAGTTATTCAGGTTGGTGGATTAACAGGTTCTGCTTCAAAAAGAGTTGAGATTGCGAGAATGATCAAATCTGACGCAATTGATGATGCAGATCCTAAACGTATAGAATTAGTCGAGTTAGAAATTACCGCAGACAATAATGAACAAATTAAAAATTTTGTTTTAAAACCTTTCGATGTTATTAATATTCGTAGAATGGCGGTTTATGAAAAACCCGAAATGGTTAAAGTAAGCGGAGCTGTTACGTATCCGGGAAAATATGTCTTGGCCAACAAAAAGGAAAAAGTTTATAATGTTGTAATGAGAGCTGGAGGATTAACATCTATAGCTAATTTGGATGGTATGAAAATCAAACGACCAATTAAGGAAGAGCAGATTGAGCAATTGGAAAGTATTAATCTAAATTTAGATAAAAAAAATATTTCTGAAGACGAGTCTAAATCTAATTTAACTGGGAAAGATACACTTAAATCTAAATTGTCAAAAAAACTTAGAGATGAGTTAAAATACACAACCATCCCAGTTAATTGGGAGAAAATTGTAAAAGATAAAAACCATTATTCTAATGTAACCTTATTTCCTGGAGATGAAATAGAAGTTGCTGTATACAATGAAGGCGTAAAAGTGACGGGAAATGTTCTACTGACTTCGGAAATTCCATACAGGAGCGGGAAAGGGTTTAAATATTATATTAATTCTGTTGGTGGGGTTGATAATAAAGGATGGAAAAGAAAAGCTTACATCATTTATCCCAATGGTAAAGCGGCTGTAACAACTTCATTTTTATTTTTTAGATCTTATCCTAAAGTAGAACCAGATTCACAAATTGTAGTTCCAGAAAAACCAGAAAGAAAAAAAATGAGTGCAGGCGAATGGGCTGGTTTAGGAACTGCATTTGCTAGTTTGGCATTACTAATCGTAACTGCTTTTAAATAAAAAAGAATGGAGAATAAAACTGTTGTAAGCGAAGAAATTACGATAAAAGAATTAATACAAAAAGTTAGAGAATGGAGTAGCTATTTGCGTTCGAAATTGACAGTGATTTTTTTAGCAGGAATAATAGGAGCTATCTTTGGATTGACTTATTCAATACTAAAAAAACCTATATATACTGCGACATTATCATTTGCTCTAGAAGACGAAAAAAGTGGAGGTGGTCTTGGAGGAGCTTTAGGTCTTGCTAGTTCTTTTGGCTTGGACTTGGGTGGAAGTGGAGGTGGAATATTTACAGGGTCAAATTTGACAGAATTATTTAAGTCAAGATCAATGGTAGAAAAAACGCTACTGTCACCAATTAAACTTAATGGAAAGGAAATTTCTATTGCGGAAATGTACATTCAGAATAATAAATTACGTGAGCAATGGGATGAAAAACCATCATTGAAAAACATTAAGTTTATTCCAAATGCTGATCGCAGAAATTTTTCGAGGGAACAAGATAGTGTTCTTGGGGTAATTTATAATAATATTTCTCAAACTAATTTATCGGTTTCCCAAAAGGATAAAAAGATTTCGGTTATAAGTGTTGATGTTTCTTCTAAAAATGAATTGTTCTCAAAGTTTTTTTGTGAAGCTCTAGCTAAAGAGGTCGGTAAGTTTTATATTGATACAAAAAGTAAGAAAGCGAGGGTGAATATGAGTATTTTGGAACAGCAAGTTGATTCTATTAGAAAAGAACTTAATGGTGCCATAACAGGAGTTGCTATTGCAAACGATAATACTTTCAATTTAAATCCTGCTCTTAACGTTCGAAGAACTCCTTCTGCTCGAAGACAAGTTGATGTTCAGGCAAATACTGCTATTCTTACAGAATTAGTTAAACAGTCAGAACTAGCAAAAGTAACCCTACGTAAAGAAACACCTTTAATTCAGGTTATAGATCGACCTATTTTACCATTACCAAAACAACGTTTTGGAAAAGTTAAAGGATTGTTTTTTGGGGGAAGTTTAGCATGCTTTTTTACAATCTTATTTCTTATTTCTAAGAGGTTATTAAAGGAGTTAGAAAGCTAATTTTAGCCTGTTTTTTGTATTACTAAATACTAGATTGTAAATCATTGCTTTTTTTCTACTTAAATTTACTCTTACATTTGTAATTTTCAATATTTCTTCTCTGCAAGAGCTATTTATTAAATAAAAACACATGAAACTGGATAAAATATATACAAATCGCAATTTTGAAACGTGGCCAAGTTGGGACTTAGTTTTTGAATGGGAAAATATATTTAAAGAAAAACTAGGCTTAGATTTCGCTTATTTTAATAAAAAATTTTTAAAATTTGGTAACAGAATTCCTCTTTTAAAGCAATTTTTTATTCATGAAAAATTACTTGTTTATGAAATGCGAGCTATTAAACGTAATCATTTTTTTAATCATAAAAATGTAGTGATATGCATCATTGATTATTATTTGGATGAAGAAGAGATTGTCAATTTTGAAAAGGCATATAATAAAAATCCGATTGTTCTTATTTCTAGTTTAGAGGTTTACGAGTATTTATTAAAGGCGAAATGCAACTTGAAAATTGATCACTTGCCGTTATCAATTTCCGACCACTATAGACTTGACAAAAAAACTAACTTGAAAAAAGAATACGATTTAGTTTTAATGGGAAGACAAAATCCTGTTTTTGAAAAATATTTGGAGGAATATATTAAAAAGTTCCCAAATCTGAGATATGTATATAGAAAGCAAGTCAATAACCAATTTTTATATTTTACTTCAGATGGAGAATCTCTAGGAGATATTAATACAAGAGAAAAATATATCAACTTGATGCGAAAAAGTAGAATTGGATTATATTCTACGCCAGGGATTGATGGTGGAGAAAAAGTAACAAAAGGGTTTAACCAAGTTACTCCAAGATTTTTAGAACTCATAGCTTGTGGTTGTCATGTTATAGCTCGTTATAAAAAAAATCAGGATACGGAGTATTATAGAATTGATAACTTTTCTAGAAATATAGACACTTATGAGAAGTTTGAAGAAGATTTGAACTTTAAGTTAACCACTAACATTAACTTGGAGTATTATATAGAATATCTTAATGAGCATTACACTTCAACAAGAGTACTAAAACTTGAAGAAATATTAAAAAACATATAAAAACAATGGAAAAAATTGCCATAATTGGAGGTGGCTTGTCTGGTTTATCAGTAGCAAATATTTTAAAAGATAAATATAAGGTAACAATTTTCGAAAAAGAGAATAGGCCAGGGGGGCTAATAAAATGCGAAAGAGTTAATGGTAATCTTTACCATACATGTGGTGGACATGTTTTCAACTCCAAAAGACAAGATGTTTTAGATTGGTTTTGGAGTTTTTTTAATCAACAGGATGAATTTATAAAGGCGGATAGAAATGCTGTTGTCTTTATGGAAAACGGAAAAGAAATTCCATATCCTATAGAAAATCACGCGTATCATTTTGATGATGAAATGTTAAAGTCATTTACAGATGATTTAGTAACATTGTCTAAAAATGAATCAGAGCATTGCGATAATTTTGAAGATTTTTTAAAAAATAGGTTTGGTAATACTTTATATAGGGAATATTTTGAACCATATAATAAAAAGATTTGGAAGTCCGATTTGGCTCAGATTCCATTAACTTGGCTGGAAGGAAAATTACCAATGCCAACAATATCCGAAATCATATATAATAATATTAAACAAACGAAAGAGAAATCATTTGTACATAGTACTTTTTGGTATGAAAAGAATAATGGTTCACAACATATTGTTGATGCCCTTTCTAAAGATTTAGATATAAGATGTAGTTCTGAAGTAAGAAAAATATGTAGAATAATTGATAGGTGGGAGATTGAGGATGAAATATTTGATAAAGTTATATTTTGTGGTCTTATAAAGGACTTACCTGTTATTCTTGAAGGGGTCGATATTTCTCAATTTTCAGATTCGATATTAAATTTAAAATCGCATGGTACTACAACAGTTTTTTGTGAAATAGATTCGAATGATTATAGTTGGATTTATTTACCAAGTAAAAAATATGATGCCCATAGAATTATTTGCACTGGTAACTTTGCAAAAACAAATAATGCGCAAGAGAATATTCTGACTGGAACAATTGAATTTACAGATTATATAAGTAAGGAAGATATCATAAATGAATTAGTAAAGATTCCCTTAAAACCAAAATATTTAAAACACACTTTTAATAAATACTCTTATCCTGTGCAAGATAATGATACCAGAGAAATGATTTCTAATCTAAAGTTATCTTTAAGTAAAGAAAATTTTTTTATGACTGGACGATTTGCAGATTGGGAGTATTACAATATGGATGTGGCAATTGGCGCAGCTATTGATTTGTGTAAGAAACTTTAATATCATTGAAAATTTACTAAGTAATTAAATTTTGCTTGTCAATTAGATTTAAAGTAATCGTCAATTTAAGAGATTTAAAATGGATTTAATATTATTAAACTTTTAGAATAAAAAAAATAATTGAAAAAGAATACAAGTTTACTGTTCATACTTAGAATGGTAAAATTATTAGTAGGAATTTTAAATTTGTCTCTTGCTGCAAAGTATTTTGGGGTGAGTTTAGATAAAGATATTTGGTTACTAGCTTTGTCAGTTATTCTTTTCTTAGATATGGCAGTTTGGGGACCAATAAATGAAACCTTTAGAGCTAAATTCATTTTTTTGAAAGGTGAATTGGGAGAGAATAAAGCAGTAAATAAAACGCGATCATTACTATTTTTTTCACTAATTATTTCAGCTGGACTAGTTTTTTTTGTAATAATATACCCACAATTTTTAGCAAAAATTATCGCACCTACATATTCAGGAGAAGATTACAACAAACTAATAGCAATGATTAAAATCGTAGCGCCGGTTTTATTGATTACACAATTTTCAGCTATTAGTACAAGTATTTTAAATGCATATGATTCATTTTTTGTACCCGAAATAACTGGATTTATTACATCTGTGATTAATTTGGTATTATTAATTTTCTTAGCTCCTTATGTTGGTATTTACTCATTAGTAATTTCTTATTATATTGGAGCAATTTTATTGTTGCTTTTATTATTCGTGCAAATAGAAAAAAAGAAAATTCCAGTTTTCACTGGATATACGAATGTTAATTTTAGAGATTTTAAACTTTTTTTTCTTTTTGCTCTTCCATTTTTTTTGCCATATTTTTTTGGTCAGGTTAGTAGTGTGTTAGAAAAGACATTAGTTAGCACTTTAGGAGTTGGGAATGTTTCTTCTTTAGATTATTCAAGAAAGTTCACGGATATATTTTTAGGGGTTTTAACTAGTGTCCTAGCTACTATGTTAGTGCCCACCTTATCATCAAAATTTATCGAGAAGAAGTCAAATGAATTTGCGGACGAATTTATGCAAATGTTTCAATTAGGTATGCTTTTGTTATCTTTTGTAATACCAGTTTTTACTTCTTCTTCATTGCCTATTGTACTTGTTTTTTTTGATAAAGGAAAGATTCCTCAAGGCACACTTCTTGAAATTAGTCAATTGACAATTTTTTACAGTTGGAGTACACTCGCAATTTTTATTTATCTAATTTTTGGAATGGCATTATTATCCTCTAATAGTGAGAAAAAATACGCTTTTTTTGGGGTTCTAGCACAAATAATTTCTATTCTGATAAATTTAGTTTTTATAAAGATTTTAGGAATTTTTGTTTTTCCAGTTTCACTTTTACTTTCGCATATTATTTCGGGTATTATAATGGCATATAATTTTCCGTATAAAAGTAAAACTTTAATTCTAGTTTTTTTTAAATATACTTTGATATTGATAAGCACGGCAGTTTTGGTTTTTTATCTATCTAAATTCGTGAATGATCAAATTAATCCATTTTTCCAAATTATTAATAATTCGATACTAACAATATTTTTAATATTTTTCTTTATCTATATATTTAATTTAGAGGAAAAGAAATTTATTGTAAAATACTACTCAAAATTAAGACGATAAGATGCCTAGATTTTTAACAATTTTCCCATTTGCTTCTAACGTAGAATTAATAAAAGATGTTGGTATGATACCTTATATCCTTAATAATAAATATAATTATGATTCAACGATTGCAAGTTATAAAAATGGTGATTATCCCTATATTTTTTCTGAGGTAAATGGTTTAAAACAAATATTTATTAAAAAAAGAACCAAACATTCTACAATAGACTCCCTTTTATTTGTTTTTTCCAACTTTTCTAAATTCGATGTTTTGCAGACGTATCATCTTAACAGGTCGAGTTTATTGATACTGTTTTTTTTTAAGCTACTAAAAAAAATTACATTTTCAAAATCCTATACATATCTAAAGTTGGATGCAAGTGACGATATAAAACGTTTGGATGTCAGTTTTTTAGAGGTTTTTTTTTTAAAAACTATTAATTTAGTTAGTATAGAAACCAAAGGGTTGTACAATTTTTTAAATGAAAAAAAAAATATCAAAAAGAAAGTTGAATATATACCGAATGGATTTTATGACGCGGAAAATAAAGAAACAATTGATTTTAATTTAAAAGAGAATTTAATTATTACTGTTGGACGCATTGGTGCATTTGAAAAAAATAATGAAACATTATTAGAAGCATTTAAAAACTTTGCTCTAAAAAATAAAGATTGGAATCTCGAAGTTATTGGATCGATCGAAAAGGATTTTCAGAATTATATAGATAGTTATTTTAAAGATAATCCACATCTATCCAATAGAGTGTTTTTTACTGGAAAAATCACAGATAGAGAAGTTTTAAAGCAAAAATATGTAAAGGCTAAAATTTTCGTTTTATCTTCGAGGATTGAAGGGTTTCCATTAGTATATTTAGAATCAATTAAAGCGGGCTGTACTATTATCTCTTCTGCAATAACACCCGCATTTGATATTACGGACAATGAAAAATTTGGTGCCTTATTTCCTATTGGGGATGCTAAAGCTTTGGAAATAGAACTAGAAAAAGCTATTTCAAATTCTGCAAAATTAGAAAGAGATTGTTTATTAATACAGCAGTTTGCATATGAAAACTTTTATTGGCCGAAAATTTGTGCCAATATTGATTTTCTAATAAAAAACGAAATGTAATTATTGAAGATTGAAAAATGAAAAAGATAATAAAAAAAATTGCATATAGAGTAATCTCATTTTACCACTTTTTTTATTCTAATAAAACATCAATGCTTATAAAACACTGGTGTGATCAAATTTATTCAATTTGGATTTCAAACGATTTTAAAAAAGTAGGAGAGGGTTTTTATATGCAATCGCCTCTATATTTATATGGAGGTAAAAATATTGAGATTGGAAATAACTTTTTCGGTGGTAAAAGACTTAGAATGGATACTTTTGAGGGCTATCTAGGAAATATATTTAATCCCAAGATTATTATAGGGAATAATGTTTCGTTTCAAACTGATTGCCACATTGGGGCAATTAATGAAATAATAATTGGCAATAATGTTCTTGTTGCGAGTAAGGTATACATATCGGATCATTCGCACGGAAAAGTTAATTATGAAGATTTAGACTTTGGTCCATCCGAAAGAAAATTATATAGTAAGGGTGCTGTAATTATTGAAGATAATGTTTGGTTAGGAGAAGCAGTTGTAATTCTACCTGGCGTTAGAATTGGTAAAAATTCTGTAATTGGGGCTAATGCAGTTGTTACAAAATCAATTCCAGAAAACTCAGTAGCTGTTGGTAATCCAGCTCGAGTTGTAAAAATACTTAATTAAATTCGAAGACTTATTATGGTTGATGTTTCAATTCTTTTGGTAAATTATAATACCAAAAAATTACTTATTGAGTGCATTAATTCGGTTTATGCAAAAACAAGTGGTATTGAATATGAAATTATTGTTGTAGATAATAATTCAAATGATGGTACAGAGGAAGCTATCAAAAGTACCTTTAAACATGTTAATTTTATTCAAAGCGGCGATAATATAGGATTTGGGAGAGCAAATAATTTAGGAATAAAAAGTGCAAAAGGAAATTTTATTTTTTTATTAAATTCGGATACCATATTAATAAATAATGCGGTTAAAATACTATTTGATTATATGGTTAATAATAAAAACGTGGGAGTTGCTGGTGGAAATTTATATAATGCAAAAGAAGAACCTACAGTTTCTTTTAATCAATTAATGCCTGGTTTTATTAATGATTTTGATGTTTTTTTTGGAGGTGTTTATTCCCGTATTGTATACGGGCGAAATGTTTTTTTTAATTACAGTAATAAATCAATGATTTTGAATGGTTATGTCTCAGGTGCAGATATGATGATAAGAAAAGACGTACTAGATTTAGTCGGTGTTTTCGATTCGGATTTTTTTATGTATTATGAAGAAACCGAACTGACTTGGCGTATTAAAAAAGAAAATTATAAAATTGCATCTGTTCCCGATGCTAAAATTATTCATTTGGAGGGTGCATCTGAAATAATTAAAGAGAATACGATTCGCCGAATGGTAAAAAGTAAATTTTTGTATTTTGAAAAAACCAATAGTAAAATATATGCAAAACTATCATTTTATGTATTTGCTTTAACAGCATGGTCACGAATGCTATTTTATTCTCTAATTGGTAAAAGAGTTTTAGTTGATTATTGGATTAACTTACTTAAGTTAAACAAAATTGAACATGGTGCTTGGAAAAGCGTATTAAAATAATCTATAATGATTTTAATTTACAAAGTAATAAAATGAAAAAAATTTTATTGATTTTTGGAACTCGACCGGAGGCTATTAAAATGGCACCATTGGTTAAGGAATTCGAAAAGCATAGTGATAAATTTGAGACAAAGGTTTGTGTAACTGCACAGCATAGGGAAATGTTAGATCAGGTTTTAGATTTTTTTGAAATTAAACCAAATTATGATCTAAATTTAATGAAACCAGAACAAAGCTTATACTCTTTAACAGCAGATGTGATTGTTGCAATGAAACCGATTCTAGAGGATTTTAAGCCTGATTATGTTTTTGTGCATGGCGACACTACTACGTCAACTGCTAGTGCATTGGCTTCATTTTATGGAGGAATAAAAATTTGTCATGTTGAAGCGGGTTTACGAACATATAATAAAACATCTCCTTTTCCAGAGGAAATGAACAGACAATTGACAGGTAGATTAGCTGATATTCATTTTGCTCCAACAATTGAGGCAAGAGAAAATTTATTAAAAGAAGGAATTGACTCTAATGCAATTTATATAACGGGTAACTCTGTAATTGATGCTTTACTTTATTCTAAGGATAAAGTTGAGAATGTTATTGATAATCAAATTGAATCACTAAAAGAAGTAATTGATGACACAAAAGATTTAATTTTAGTTACAGGACACAGAAGAGAGAATTTTGGAGAAGGATTTATTAATATTTGTAAAGCTCTTAAAGAATTAGCTTTAAAACAGAATGTTCAAATTATTTATCCAGTACATTTAAATCCTAATGTTAAGGAACCGGTTCATGATATTTTGGGCGACATTCAATCTATTAATTTAATTGAGCCTCTCGCTTATCCTGCTTTTGTATGGTTAATGAAAAAATCAAAGATAATTATAACAGATAGCGGAGGTGTTCAAGAGGAGGCTCCAAGTTTAGGAAAACCTGTTTTAGTTATGAGAGATACTACAGAAAGGCCAGAGGCAGTTGAAGCAGGAACCGTAATTCTTGTCGGAACAAACACGAATCAGATTGTAACGCAAGCAGCTTTATTATTGTCAGATGATAATTTATATAATAAAATGAGTATGGCTCATAATCCATACGGAGATGGTAAAACAAGTATGAGAATTGTGAATCATATAAATCAAAATTAAATGGAAAAAAAAAGCATTTTATATATTATGCATGTACCATGGGGTTGGATTAAGCAAAGACCTCATTTTTTTGCGGAATATTTAAATACGGATTTTAAATTAAAAGTTTTTTTTAAAAAGCCGTTAAAGGTTGCAAAAAAGAATTTAATCAATGAAAAAAATGACAATATGTCAATTTCATCATTTTTTGTTTTTCCTTTTCAAAGAATACCCGTTGTTAAAAATATTAAGTTTCTTTATAAATTAAATGATTTACTTATCAAACTACAATTACCGTCTTTTAAAGAATTTGATAGTATCTGGATTACAAGCTGGGCAATGTATAGTTTAATATATAAAAATCTTCCACTAAATATAAAATTGATTTACGATTGCATGGATGACGAATTAGAATTTCCCCATGTAAAAAATAATAAGAAAATGTTAGAAGAAGGTTTTCTTATAGAGAAATTAGTTATGGAAAGAGCTGATCTGGTTTTTTGTTCTTCTGAATATTTAAAAAATAAAATCATTAGAAGGTCTGGTATTAATCGCGAAATCGTTGTTGTGAATAATGCAATTGCATTACCAGCGAATCAAACTTCTTTAACCATTAATGGTCAGAATGTAATTAATCAATTGCAAATAATTAGCAATGTGTTCCTTTATGTAGGTGCAATTTCTTCTTGGTTTGATTTTGAATCGATTTTATACACATTAGAAAAAGATGAATTAGTTAATTTTGTATTGTTGGGTCCTAAAGATATTGATATTCCTAATCATAAACGTTTACATCACCTAGGTACCGTTGATAGGAATGATATTTTCAAATTAATGGAGAATGTTAAAGGATTAATAATGCCTTTTAAATTAGATGAGCTTATTAAATCTGTCAATCCAGTTAAACTTTATGAATATATTTATATGTCAAAACCAATTCTCGCAACACGTTATTCAGAAACAGAATATTTGGAAGACTATATTTATCTATATGATGGAAAGTATGAATTTTACAATTTGATTAAAGATATACAAAATGATAAGTTGGCAGCTAAAAAAGAAGATACTACAAATAAAAATTTTGCTTTAAAAAATACTTGGGATGAACGTTACAGTTCAATTCTGAGATACATTTAATAATTTATAATTTATTAATTGATGTTTGTTGATTTCTTATCATTGTTTTTATATTCTCTCTTGCCGGGGTTTGCTAAAATTTTTGATCAACAAGCATTTTTTTTATTAAACCTACCCATAATTGCCTTTTTATTAATGCGGCATAAAAAATCTATCGCTATTAGGAAAGTTGATATAGTATTTTATGTTTTTTTCTTTTATATTATTGTTCAGTCAATAGTTAGTTTTTTTTCACCTCATATTAATCAGATAGCCTTATTTATGGGGATATTTATGTATTTAATACCTTTTGCAGGTTTTTTTTATTCACGATTTATAGAGTTAGAAACTTTTATTGATATTCTTTTAAAGATTGTTGTAATACATTGTTTATTAGGAATAATATTGTATCCTGCTTTTGGTTTGAGCAATTATTTGGGTACTTTTTATGAAAAACTTCATGAAGGCGTTGCTTTTGGCAGGATGAGTAGTGTTTCGGGATCACTAGGATTTGCTAATCTAATGATGGTCGGTTTTATTTCAGCATATCATAATAAAGGAAAATTATACCTCTTTATTATAGGTCTTTGTCTTATTATGTCGATGCAACGAAGCTCTTGGTTGGCCTCAATTTTTGCGATTATGTTATCTACTTCGGTTAATTTTCGATCTATAGGAGTCAAAAAAATATTTTTATTTGGGATTTTTCTAATGATTGGAACTTCACTTTTAATTAAGATTGCATCAAATGAGGATTTTGATATGTTATTTTCAAGATTTTCAGAATTTGGCAATGAAGCTGCGTCTGAGAGGTCGGATCAATGGGTTGGTGGTTTTGATAATTTTTTAACTTTTCCTCAAGGTGCAGGAGTTGGGCAAGCAGGCCAAATATCGGCTAGATATGAGACTAACACAGCATTAAATCTTGTACCTGATGGAGATTTTTTAAGAGTACTGTCTGAAGTCGGTTTTGTAGGTCTTCTGTTTTATTCTTTTATTATCGTGCTTTTATTTTATTCAATAACAACTATAAAAGTAGGCCAAAAGCGGAAAATCCTTTTAGTATCCATAGTTGCAGGATATTCAATACAAATGATAGGTTCAAATATAACGGAGTTTTATTTTACAAATTTTATTTATTGGGTCTTCATTGGTTATTTCTTCGACTTACTAATTATTAATAAAGTAAGCATAAGTAATAATCATAATAATACTACACAATGTTCCAAATATGAAAATTAGCGTTTGTATGGCATCTTATAATGGTGCTAAATATATAAAAGAACAAATATCTTCTATTTTAATTCAGCTAAATGAGAATGATGAATTAATTATTTCTGATGATGGTTCCACAGATAATACGGTTAATATAATAAATTCTTTTAATGATAGTCGCATCATATTAGTAAATCACACAAGAAATAGACAGAATGGGAAAAGTAAATATCCACATTATTTGGTGTCATCTAATTTCGAAAATGCTTTAAATGTTGCCAGAGGTGAATTGATTTTTTTATCTGATCAAGATGATATATGGTGTACGAATAAGGTTGAAGTTTTGTCTAGCTATTTAAAAAAATATTTGCTTGTAATGAGTGATTGTTCAATAATAGATCAAGACAACAAAATTATTGCGAAATCATTTTTTGATAAGACTATTGTTTTGCCAAGAGGGCTACTGCAAAATATAGTTAAACCTTTGTATCATGGATGTTGTATAGCTTTTAGAAGAGAAGTTTTAAATGTTGCTTTGCCTTTTCCTAACAGGATGATACTTCATGATAGTTGGATAGGAATTTTGGCAGAGAAGCTTGGACAGGTAAAATTCATTGATGATCAACTTGTTTTATATAGAAGACATTCTTCAAATTCGTCTTATTCTCCAGGTAAAAGTAAAAATTCATTTTTTTTTCAATTTACTTATAGGGTTAGACTTTTTTTTCAAGTTGTTAAAAGATTATTTTTGGATAACAGTAGTAATAAAAAATAGAAATATAAAGTTGAATTGAAATATAAAAACTCAATTCAAAATTAAATTAAATTATTGATTTTAATTTTTATGACAAAATTCTCAGTGTTAATGTCTATTTATTTTAAAGAAAATCCAATACATTTTAGGCAGTCTTTGGAATCAATTTTTAAACAGACATTCCTTCCTAATGAGATAGTTTTGATAAAAGACGGACCTTTACCGATAGAGCTTGATGCTATTATAACCGAGTATACAAATAATTATCCCAAAATATTTAAAATAATATCTTTGTCTGAGAATAAAGGACTTGGCAATGCATTGGCTGTTGGTGTTGTAAAATGTTCAAACCAAATTATAGCTCGAATGGATACCGATGATATTTGTGCGATTAATCGTTTTGAAAAGCAAATAAAGTTTTTAGATAGTAATCCTAATATTGATTTAGTAGGTTCTAATGTGGAAGAATTTAATAATGCCCCTGGAGATTTAAAGCGTTATCGTAAAATGCCAGAACAGGGAGAAGCATTAAGAAAATATTCGAGATTTAGAAATCCAGTTAATCATCCTTCAGTTATGTTCCGTAAAGATAAAGTCTTAGAAGCGGGTAATTATAATGGAGATATATTGTTATTTGAGGATTTTTCTCTATTTATAAGAATGTTACATAATGGATGTGAATTTTTTAATATTCAAGAGTGCTTACTTTATTTTCGGACCGGTATAGGAATAGAAGTTATAAAAAGAAGAAGCGGAATATTCTACTTAAAGAATGAATGGAAATTTGCAAAGTTAGCATTGAAAATTGGTAGCTTAAATATATTTGAATGGTTGTTTTACATCGCAACTAAATTGCCACTTCGTTTATTGCCTCCCAGAGTAATTCTTTATGTATATAATCAATTTTTAAGGCATTAACTTTAGTAAAGATGAATAATATATTAATAACTGGTTCGAATGGTTTTCTTGGGAAATTAATTGCCACAGAATTAGAAAATGGATATAAAATTTTTGGGTTATCTAAAAATTCGGGAGATTATAAGCTTTCATTAGAAAAAGATATTCCAGTTTTTAATCATAATTTTGATCTCGTAATACATAGTGCTGGAAAAGCACACGTAGTTCCTAAAACTAAAATTCAGAAAAAAGAGTTTTATGATGTTAATGTATTAGGAACTCAAAATCTATTAAAAGGATTAGAAAAATCTATATTACCTAAAGAGTTTATTTTTATAAGTTCAGTATCTGTATATGGACAAGATAAAGGTAATGATATTCAAGAAAATCATCCTTTGCAAGCTACTGACGCATATGGACAAAGTAAAATTGAAGCTGAAAAAATTATAACAAAATGGTGTGAAGACAACAATATTGTTTGCACAATTTTACGTTTGCCATTGCTTGTAGGCAAAGATGCTCCTGGAAACCTGGGAGCAATGATAAAAGCGATAACCAAAGGATACTATTTTAATATAGGAGGTGGGATAGCAAAAAAAAGCATGGTACTAGCAAAAGACGTAGCTTCAGTAATTATAAAAGTTGCTCCAATTGGTGGGATTTATAATCTTACAGATGGACATCATCCAAATTTTGATGAGTTAAGTTTGGCAATTTCAAAAAATAAAAACAAGAAAAAACCATTTAACTTACCAATGAAAGTAGCTTTGCTTGTGGGTAAATTTGGAGATCTTTTGAAAGGGAAATCGCCAATAGATTCGTTAAAAATAAAAAAGATGAGTACTGACTTAACTTTTGATGATAGCAAAGCTAGAAACTTGTTGGACTGGAATCCTCAGTCAGTGATTGAATATATATATAATAATAAAATATAAAAAAATAAAATGAAAACAGCACTTATAACAGGAATCACAGGTCAAGATGGATCATATTTAGCAGAATTATTATTAGAAAAAGGATATATGGTTCATGGTGTAAAAAGAAGAGCTTCTTCTTTTAATACACAGCGTATTGATCATATTTATCAAGATCAACACGAAGCTCATGTGAATTTTAAGCTGCACTATGGGGACTTGACAGATTCTACGAACGTTATTAGAATAATTCAAGAAGTACAGCCTGATGAAATCTACAATTTAGGAGCAATGAGTCACGTAAAAGTATCATTTGACTCTCCAGAATATGTTGCCAATGTAGACGGAATAGGTACCTTAAGAATTCTAGAAGCCGTTCGTATTTTAGGGCTGGAAAAGAAAACTCGTATTTATCAGGCATCAACATCTGAATTATATGGTGGTTTGGCTGAAAATAAAAACGAAAAAGGTTTTTATGATGAGAATTCACCTTTTTATCCACGTTCTCCCTATGGAGTAGCAAAGATTTACGGTTTTTGGATTACTAAAAATTATCGTGAGGCATACAATATGTTTGCG
>Ga0209370_1000198_pt1 | contig 113471 bp, 98 predicted proteins | sample AgamicAtPrz_FD_187164 | JGI IMG/M metagenome (GOLD analysis project Ga0209370, IMG submission 187164) | Agave microbial communities from Guanajuato, Mexico - At.P.rz (SPAdes) (version 2) | ecosystem: Host-associated > Plants > Phyllosphere > Phylloplane/Leaf | place: Guanajuato, Mexico...
GCTCAGGTACTTTCGGCGCCAAGGTTGTGACCGTATGAGGGCCGCCAGGTGTCCGCCGCAATCCTTGCAGCGCCTATCAGATCGAGCGCCGCCCGCGCGGCGCTCGATCTCAAAGACGCTGCCAGTCACCCGTCGAACACCCCGGCAAGTCTCAGCAATCGAGCATCTTGTGATAGGTCACGAAATCCTGCTCGGCCACATACCCCAGTGACTCATACAGCGCCTGGGCGGCGAGGTTGGTCCGGGCGGTGTCCAGGCTCAACCGCTGCGCGCCCTCGGCCTGGAAAATATCGGTCAGTTGCTGCATCAGGTAGCGGGCATGACCGCCCCTGCGGGCGTGCGGGGCAACGAACAGGTCATACAGCCAGTAGAAGCGCTTCATCGCCAGCGAACAGGTGGCCGGGTATAACTGGGCAAAGGCGATGGCCTGGCCGTCGGCGTCCAGCAGCAGGTAGATACGCGAGTTGCCGGTTTCGAGGTTGGTCTTGAGGAATGCGCGGGAAGCGGGGAGGTCATCCGCTTCCTGGTAGAACATCCGGTACTGGTTGAAGAGGTCCGCGGCGGCGTCCAGGTGGTGCAGATCACAGGCAATGACGTTCATGTCGGGGCTCGCTATCAGGCTGTCCAGCGCCCTTGCTATGTGGGGCGATCCTGCAGGATTTCATGAAACACATCCGGCCGTACAGATGCGATATGCAGTAGCGTACGTGCAGCTCCCGAAGGCGTGCGCCGGCCTTGTTCCCACTCTTGCAACGTACGTACGGAGACGCCGAGCAGCTCGGCGAACTTCAGCTGGGACAAGCCGGTCTTGCTCCGGGCCTCTGCGGCTTGCTGGCGTCCATTCAGGCCATTAGCATCCGTTTTCCTCACTCACGGCCATGCGCAAACCATGGCCGGCTCCAGGATCAAGGACGAATGTTGCCGTTGCTTTCCCGTTTCCTGCTGCACGCATTGGCCTGTGTGGCGTTTCCCTTCCTCTTGAGCCTGGGCTTCGATCTGTACCGACAGCATGTCGGCCCACCCATGGCACGAGGCGTCAGCGTCGGCTTGGCGACGATGATGGTGTTCTACGCCTTCGTGCTCTTCAACCTGCTGATGGTGGCCATTCCAAGAACGTCAATCCGTTACGCGCTGGCGTTGTTGCTGGTGCTGTTGGTGCTGGCGTTCTTCAATACCTTGCATCCGTTGCGGGCGCTGGGCTTCGCGTTGTTATGCGGTGGTTTGTGCGCAGCGGCGATCAGCATGACGCCTGCGGTGACATCGCTGTTGAACAAGTGCCGCAGGTGAGGGCCTCGGCGCGGGGGATCAGCAGACCAGCACGCGTCGCTCTTCGAGCCATCGTTCGAAGCAGGTGAAGGTCTCGACCGCTGCCTTTACCGTCTGGGCCTGGGCGGCAGGCTCCTGCTCGGCGCCAGCCAGTCGATCGAGGAAGCTGCGCCAGCGTACGCCGGTCTGCGGGCCGTAGACGTCGAGAAACGCACCGCCGCTGTCGGCGTCGATGCCCAGGCGTTCAGCCATTGCCCGCTTGAGCACCTGGCCACCCAGGGTGGAGCCTTCCAGTACATACATCACACCGAGTGCACTGGCTTCATCGTCGATGCGAGGGAGGGCATGGCACAAGGGCAGCGCTTCGACATCGATGGCCAGGGCGCCCAGGTCGCGGGACAGGGCGGGTGTCTTGTTGCGTTCGGTGCCCTGGTACTCGGCCAGCAAGGTGTCCAGCGGCGCATGGAAGCCATGGTAAGCCGCAAGTAGACGCGCATAGGCCGCCCGGTCGAAACCTTCGCTGAAGAACGGCAGGCGCGCTTCCAGCCCTTCGTGGCAAGCGCGGGTACCTTCGCGCAAGGCAAGCAACAGCGGGCTGACGGTAGTGGACATGGCGCAGGCTCTGAACATGACGCAACCGATACTGCCAGATCCCGTGGCGCAATCACCACTGTGGATTTTCCGCACCTGGCATTTGATCTGTGGAATCATTGCGCCGCCTCTGGAGTGGGGCTTTCACGGCTAAGACAGGAATGCAGCACGATGCGCGCAACAACAAGGAACTGGCTGGCCCTGGGGCTGGCGTTGCTACCGGGCCTGGTCGGCGCGGCGGAGCCAGAGCCGGTACCGGTGTACCGGGAGATCAAGGACTGGGTGGTGGGCTGCGACAACACGCGTTTCTGCACCGCGGTGCTGGCCGATCATCCGGAGAAGATGCGGGTGGGCATGCTGGTGCAGCGCGAGGCGGGTGCCTGGGGCAACCTGCACCTGACCCTGGTGGGCAGCACCGACTGGTCGGGCGAGCCCATGCTCGATGGCCAGCTGCTGGTCGCCCCTTGGCGCATGACCCGCGGTGTCGAGACCACCCTGGAGCTGGAGGGTGCCGATGCCTATGCCGTGTTGCGGCAATTGCGCAATGGCCAGCGCCTGGTGGACGACACCCGGCCAGGGGAGCGCGTGAGTTCGCTGCAGGGCCTGAGCGCCGCCTTGCTGCTGATGGATGCGGTGCAGGGCCGGATCGGCCACTACAGCGCGCTGGTGCGGCCCGGTGACAGCGTCGCCGACGCCCAGTTGCCCATCCCGGCCAAGCCCCAGGTGCCGGCCTTTGTGGCAGCCACGCCCCTTAGCGAGCAGGAACTGGCGGGCATCAACCCGGTGGTGATGGCCAAGGCGGCCGCCGAAGACCAGCTGAAGAACGAATACGATGTCGCTCCCAAGCTAGAGCTGCATGCCCTGGACGACCAGCACACCCTGGCGCTGCTCAGCTACAACTGCAACGATTTCCATTGCCTCTACGCGTTGTACAAGGTGTCGCGCAAGGCGCCTTATGCCCTTGGGCCGCTGGAGTTCGAGACGCCGTCCAGCCCCGTGCTGATCAGCCGGATGCGCGACGCCATCGAGTTCTACCCCAAAAAGGGCGAGCTCTACAGCTATGCCAAGGACGACTATCCCGGCAGTTGCGGAGTCGAGGAAAGCTGGCGCTACGACGGCATGCGCATGCGCCTGGTCAGGTTGTCGCGGATGGACCGGTGTGCCGAGGTGGGCACTGACAGTTGGCCGGTACTATGGCGCAGCGAAGGCTGAGAACGTGAAAGGGACGTCAGGGGCAACACCATGCAATGGATGAAACACCACCGTGCGGCACTGCTGCTGGTGCTCGTGGCGCCACTGGCCGCGCAGGCTGAAAGCACCCAGGCAGCGCTCGAAGCGGTGCCGCTGTACCGGCAGGTCAAGGACTGGGCGGTCGGCTGCGACAACACCCGTGCCTGCACCGCGCTGCTGGCCATCGACGACGAGCTGATGAGCGGCCTGCAGACCATCGTCCGGCGCGAGGCGGGGCCGCACGGCAAGCTCGAGCTGACGCTGCGTGTCGGGCCGGCGTTTGCCGATCAGGTACTGCTCGATGGCCAGGAACTGTCGGCTCAATGGCGGCGAATCGAACGTGAGTACGATTTCGACCTGCAGCTCGAAGGTGATGCGGCACTGGCGCTGATCCGTCAGATACGCAACGGCAATCGCCTGAGTTCGTTGACCGAGGATGGCGAGCTGGTCGCGTCGTTGCAGGGGATCAGTGGCGCGTTGCTGGCCATCGATGCGGTCCAGGGGCGGGTAGGGCATGTCGATGCGCTGGTGCGGGTGGGTGACGCCCCGGCTGCCGAGGTGCCTGACGCTCCTGTCGCGGCGGCGTTGCCACGGTTCGTCGCCGCGCCGGGCATGAACGACGAGCAGGCGCATGAAATCGGCAGGACGGTGAAGCACCAGGCGGATGTCGAGGGTGATGTGCCGGGCCTCAGCTTCAGCCACTATGAGGTGTACCCGCTTGACGCTGACAGCACCCTGGTCATTCTCAATGTCGGGTGCAGTGGCGAGTTCTGCGCCAATTACCTGTATCGGGTGTCCCGCACCGCCCCTTACCAGATCAACAAGATAGCGTTCGAGACCCCGATGCCGTTACTGGCGCCGCTGCTCAGTGGTCATGTTGCGTTCGATCCGCAAAGTGGCCAATTGCAGGCCACTGATAAAAGCCTGTTGGAGCGTGGTTGCGGGCTGGTCCAGCAATGGCGCTATGACGGTGAGCGCATGCGCCTGGAGCGCGTGGCCCGGCTGGATCGCTGTGGGTATGTGAAACCGGAGTTCTGGCCGGTGCTATGGCGCCGTGGTTGACGCGTTCCCTGTAGGAGCGGCCTTGTGCCGCGAAAGGGCTGCGCAGCGGCCCCAGGATTTCAGCGTTGACGCAAAGATCGCCGGGGCCGCTTCGCGCCCCTTTCGCGGCACAAGGCCGCTCCTACAGGGTCTGAGGGACGGTTCAGAACGCCAGCTTGTAGCCGATCAGCAACAGCATGGTCGCCAGGCAAGGCCGCAGCACGCGGTCGGAGATGCGCCCGGTCAGGTGACTGCCCAGGTAGATCCCCGGCAACGAGCCCAGCAGCAGGTAGCCCAAGAGCGACCAGTCCATGTTGCCCATGCCGGCATGACCCAGGCCCGCCACCAGGGTCAGCGGCACGGCGTGGGCGATCTCGGTGCCGACCAGGCGGCGGGTGACCAGGAACGGATACAGCAGGAACAGTGCCACGGTCCCCAGCGCGCCAGCGCCGATGGAGGTGAGGGTGACCATCACGCCCAGCACCACGCCGGTGATCACGGTGAGGATGTTCAGGGTGCGGTCGCTGAGGTGGTAGTGATCGCCGGCATGCTTGCTGGCGAAGGCCTGCAGGCGCGATTTGAACAGGATCGCCAGTGCGGTGAGGATCAGCACCACCGCCAGGCCTTGCTTGATGATGGCGTTGAGCGCTGAGGTGTCGGCGTGCAGGGTGCTGAGGAACCACAGGGTCAGCGCGGCGGCCGGGACACTGCCCAGGCTCAGCCAGCCGGTGATCTTCCAGTCGATGTTTTTGTTGCGGCCATGCACCCAGACGCCACTGGCCTTGGTGATGGCGGCGTAGAGCAGGTCGGTGCCCACGGCGGTGGCCGGGTTGATGCCGAACCACAGCAGGATCGGGGTCATCAGCGAACCACCGCCGACGCCGGTCATGCCGACGATGAAGCCCACAACCAGTCCCGCAATGGTGAAACCGAAAGAACCTACATCCATACGCTACTCGACGCCCAGCTTGCCCGTGATCGGATGGGTGCCAGCATATAGATTTTTTTATAGCCAAATAGACTTGTTCGTTATTAGGTTATAACTGTTGCGGGAGTCCACTGGCTTTGTGTAGGAGCGGCCTTGTGCCGCGAAAGGGCTGCGTAGCGGCCCAGGATTTCAGCATCGACGCAAAAATTGCCGGGGCCGCTTTGCGGCCCTTTCGCGGCACAAGGCCGCTCCTACAGGGGATGGGTAACCCCAGGCCTTTCACCGATCAGTCATCACCACCATCACCTGCGCATCGCCGCCATCCTCGCTCTCCGACAGGTAGATATGCCCCACCTGGCTGTCGAAATACGCCGTCTCCCGCGGGCCGATGCTGACCGCCTCGCCGGTCTCGAACTCGATGCGCACGCGCCCGCTGATGACCATGGCGAATTCCTGACCGGGGTGGCGGATAAAATCGTCGAACTGGCCACGTTCACGGGCGATGATGCGGGCATAGGCCGGGGTCATGCGCCGTTCGGGGAAGGCGCCGGCAATCGGGTAGTAGTCGTAGGTGCCAGTGGAGTAACCCGCCACCGCCGCCAGCGAATCGACCACCACGGTGGCCGGCTGCGGTTCGCCGACCGGGCCGCTGGCGCGGAACAGCTGGGCGATGTCCAGGTTCAGGGCGCGGGCGGCGGCGGCCAGTTTTTCGTAGCTTACCGAAACCTGCGCCAGCTCCATTTTCGACAGCGTGGACAACGGCACGCCGCTGAGCGCCGACAGCTGCTTGAGCGTCATCTGCCGGGCCTTGCGCACCTGACGCAGGCGCGCGCCGACTTCACTGCGGTCGAGCGGGGGGCGGGTGGAGGGGGCTTCGGGCATCGGGGCTCTCGGGCTGTGCTTTGGTCGGGCATCTTACCTTGGCGCCTTGCGTATTCCTAAATTCTCATATATTAGAATTCTCACAAATGATAATTGGCGCCGCAGGAGCGTACATGGGACAGGTCCACGACATTATGATCATTGGTGCTGGCATCGCCGGCGCCTCCCTGGGTTACCGCCTGGCCGGCCAGCGCCAGGTGCTGCTGCTCGAACGCGAGGCGCAGCCGGGCTATCACGCCACCGGGCGCTCGGCGGCGATGTTCATGGAGGCCTACGGCACCCCGCAGATCCAGGCCCTGACCCGCGCCAGCCGGGCGTTCTACGAGCATCCGCCGACGGGCTTCTGCGAACACCCGCTGCTCGAACCCCGTGGCTGCCTGTATGTCGCCAGCCATGAGCAGCACGACCTGCTGGAAAGCACCTACGCCCAGAACCTGGCCAATGGCACCGCCGTCAGCCTGCTCGACAGCGCGGCGGCGCTCGAACTGGTGCCGAGCCTGCGCGGCGAATTGCTGGCCGGCGCCGTGCACGAGAGCGGGGCGATGGACATCGATGTACACGCCCTGCACCAGGGCTTCCTGCGCGGCCTGCGCCAGGCCGGTGGCGAGGTGAGCTGCAATGCCGAGCTGGTGCAGGCGTACTATCTGGATGACCTGTGGCATGTCGAGCTGGCCGACGGCAGCCGCCTGCGGGCGCGGGTGCTGGTCAATGCCGCCGGCGCCTGGGCCGATCAGGTGGCCGGACAGTGCGGGGTCGGCAAGGTCGGCCTGCAGCCGTGCCGGCGCAGCGCGTTCACCTTCCCCGGCCCGGCGCAGCACGACTTCGCCCGCTGGCCGGCGGTGATCGGTGTCGACGAGAGCTTCTACTTCAAGCCCGACGCCGGCCAACTGTTGGGCTCGCCCGCCAACGCCGACCCGGTCGAACCCCAGGACGCCGCGCCCGAGGAGCTGGACCTGGCGCTGGGGATCTACAACATCGAGGCGATGACCACCCTCGAGATCCGCCGGCCCAGCCACAGCTGGGCGGGGCTGCGTTCGTTCGTCGCCGATGGCGACCTGGTGATCGGCTTCGACCCGGTTTCGCCCGCGTTCTTCTGGCTGGCCGCCCAGGGCGGCTATGGTATCCAGTCCGCCGCCGGGGCCTCGCGCCTGGCGGCCGACCTGTTGCTGGGCCTGCCGCTGTGCGCCAGCCTTGTCAGCCAAGGGGTCGAGCCAGCACGGCTGTCCCCGGCACGTTTCATCCAACCCTGAATGGAGAGTCCCATGAGCAATGAAATTAAGCGTTTCCCCAGCAGCCTGCCGTTTCCCTTTTCCCGCGCAGTGAAGGCCGGGGGTTTCCTGTTCCTGTCCGGGCAGGTGCCGATGAGCCCGGGCGGTGAGGTGGTGCGTGGCGATATCCAGACGCAGACCCGGGCGGCCTGCGAGCGTATTGCCGAGAGCCTGGCGGCGTGCGGTGCGCGCTTCGACCAGGTGGTGAAGTGCACCGTGTGGCTGTCGGACATGAGCCATTTCGCCGGTTTCAACGAGGTCTACAAGGAATTCTTCGGCGCGGCGCTGCCGGTGCGTTCGACGGTGGCTTCGGCACTGGCGCTGGGGGTGGATGTTGAGATCGAGGTGCAGGCCTACCTCGGTCAGGACAACTGACAGCGTGGCAGCGGGCTTGCCCCGCGATGGCTGTATCGCGGGGCAAGCCCGCTGCCACGACACCCTGCTACGACCCGACACAACAATAAAAACCAGAGGTGCACATGCAAGAGCAGCTGAAGATCGCCGGCGCATTCGTCGGCGTGATCGTGGGGGCGGGCTTCGCGTCCGGGCGGGAACTGCTGTTGTTCTTCGTCGATTTCGGCGTCTGGGGCCTGGTCGGCGCGCTGGTCAGCGCCGCGTTGTTCACGTTCCTCGGCATGGCCCTGGCGGGGCTGGGCAACCGCCTTCAGGCCACCTCGCACAAGGCGGTGATCCAGGCCATCTGCGGTCGCCACCTGGGCGTGCTGGTCGACTGGCTCATCACCTTCTTCATGTTCGGCGTGACCGTGGTCATGCTCGCCGGCGGCGGCGCGCTCCTCGAGCAGCAGTTCGGCATCCCGGCGCTGGCCGGCAGCGTGCTGGTCACCGTGCTGGTGGTGGCCATCGTCTGCCTGGATGTGCAGAAGGTGATGGTGGCCATCGGCGCGATCACTCCGTTGCTGATCCTGGTGGCCTCGGCCATCGCGTTGTATGCGGTGTGCACCCGTAGCCTGAGTTTCGCGGCGCTCGACCAGGTGGCCAGCCAGCAGGAGGCGGGCACCCACCACTGGTTGCTCGGGGCGTTCCTGTATGTCTCCTACAACATCGTTGCCGGGGCGCCGATCCTGGCGATCCTCGGCGGCTCGGCGCGCAACGGGCGGGTCGCCGTGGTCGGCGGCCTGCTGGGCGGCGCGGCGCTCGGCGGGCTGATGCTGGTGATGAGCGCGGGGCTGCTGTCGCGGCTGGACAGCGTGGCCGCGCTGCCGATGCCGATGCTGTCGATTGCCGGCGAGGTGTCGCCGCTGCTCGGGCTGGTGATGTGCCTGATCATCTTCGGGATGATCGTCAACACGGCGGTGGGGACGCTGTTCTCGTTCCTGTCGCGGCTGTTGCCGGCGGGCACGGTGAAGTTCCGCTGGGGAGCGGTGGTGGCAGGTGGGGTAGGTTTCATCTGCAGCTTGGTGGGGTTCATCAGCCTGGTCGGGCAGGTGTATCCGCTGTTCGGCTACCTGGGGTTGGTGCTGATGGCGGCGGTGCTGGTGGGGTGGTTGCGGCGGGGCAGGGGGGCGAAGGTGGCGGTGGCCTGAGGGCCACGCTGGCGAGGCAAGCCCGCCCCCGCAGTGCATGCGGGAGCGGGCGGCTGGTCAGATGCGGAAGCTGCCGACCAGTTGCTTCAGGCGCCCGGCCTGCTGGCTCAGGGCGTCACAGTGGCGCAGGGTCTCGTTGAGGTTCTCCACCCCTTGCTGGTTCAGCGCGTTGATCTGGGTGATGTCCAGGTTCAGGCTCTCGACCACGGCGGTCTGCTCTTCGGTGGCGGTGGCCACCGACTGGTTCATGCCGTCGATCTCGCCGATGCGCTGGGTGACGCTGGCCAGGCGCTCGCCGGCCTCGTTGGCTACCTGCACGGTCTCTTCGCTTGAAACCTGGCTGGTGTTCATGGTGTGCACCGCCTCGCGCGAGCCGACCTGCAGGCTGGTGATCATGCGGTGGATTTCTTCGGCCGACTCCTGGGTGCGGTGGGCCAGGTTGCGCACTTCGTCGGCGACCACGGCGAAGCCACGGCCGGCCTCACCGGCACGGGCGGCTTCGATGGCGGCGTTGAGCGCCAGCAGGTTGGTCTGCTGGGAGATGCCCTTGATCACGTCGAGGATCTTGCCGATCTCGTCGGTGCTGGCGTTGAGGGTCTCGATCTGCTCGCAGGACTCGCTGATGCGCTCGGACAGGGCGGTCATGGCGCTGATGGCCTCTTCGACCACCTGGCGGCCACCGTTGGCCTGTTCGCTGGCGCCACTGGCGTGTTGCGAGGCATCGGCGGCGTTGCGGGCGATTTCCTGGGTGGCGGCGCCCAGTTCGTTGATGGCGGCGGCGACACTGTTGGTGCGCATGCTCTGCTCTTCGGAGCCGGAGAGCGAGGCGTTGGAGGCGCCCACGACTTTTTCCGACAGCTCATGCACCAGGCGGGTGGCCGACGACACTTCGCTGATCGAGGCGTGGATACGCTCGACGAAGCGGTTGAACGAGGTGGCCAGTTCGCCGAATTCGTCCTTCTGCTGCACGACCAGGCGGCGGGTCAGGTCGCCTTCACCTTCGGCGATATCCTGCATGGCGCGGCCCATGGTGGTCAGCGGGCTCATCAGTACCGGGATCAGCAGGCCCAGCAGGCCGGCGATGACGGCCACGGCGATGAGCATGGCGATGATGGCCGAGGTGCGGAACTGGCTCAGCGGGGCGTAGGCCTTTTCTTTGTCGATCGACAGGCCGATGTACCACTGTGCCGACGGCAGGCCGTCGACCGGGGCGAAGGAGATGATGCGCTCCTTGCCATCGAGGCTCACTTCCTGGATGCCGGTTTCCACGCGCAGCGGCGAGCCCGGGTAGATGTCCTTGAGGTTCTTCATCACCCGGTCCTTGTCCGGGCTGACGATCACCTGGCCATTGCGGTCGACCAGGAAGGCGTGGCCGATGCCGCCGAAGTCGACGGCGTTGATGATGTCGACCAGGGTGTTCAGGCTAAGGTCACCGCCGACCACGCCGATCAGCTCGCCGCTACCCTTGGCCTTGACCGGCATGGCGATGGTCACCACCAGGCCACCTACCGCCGCCATGTAGGGCGGGGTCAGCATGGTCTGGTTGGCGGCCACGGCCTGGGTGTACCAGGGGCGCTGACGCGGGTCGTAGCCATCAGGCATCTTGGCGTCGGGGCGTTGGGTGAACAGGCCGGTGTTCTGGCCGAAATAGGTGAACTGGAAGTTGCTGGTGTACGACGGCTGGTCGACCAGGCCCGGCACGTTGCTGCCGGCACCCTGCTGGGCGATGTCCTGGGCCAGGTTTTCCAGCACCAGGATGCGTCCGCTCATCCAGTTCTGCACGCTGCTGGCGGTCTGCGCGCCGGCCTGGCGCACCGAGGACTCGATGTTCTGGCGGATGGTATTGCGTTGCAGGTAGTCGTTGTAGAGGGTGAACAGCGCAAAGGCCAGTACGACGACTGCGCAGGCACTGAGCAGGATCTTGTGGCGGAATTTCAGGTTCATGTTTCGAGACCTTGAGCCAGTGAAAGGAGGGCGCCGCGTGCTTGTGGCACGAATGGCGGAGCCTGTTGCAACGCTATCGGCCGATTCTGAAAAATGTTGAAAGACTAAATGTCGCAGTGCTTGGCGCAATTGCCCTGACAGGGTGACAAATCATTTCGAAGCCAACAGGCTCACCAGTGCCCTGGCCGCCTGGCCGAGGGGTTGCTGCTTGAGCCAGAAGGCATTCACCGGCAGTTGCAGTTCGTTGCGGGTGTTGTGGAATTCCAGGCGCACCAGGCGCCCGGCGTCGATCAGCGGCGCGACCCGCGACAGGGGCAGGTCACCCCAGCCCAGGCCCGCTTCGACCATCTGCACGGCGAGGTCCAGGCTGTCGGTGCGCCAGTGCGAGGTGCCGATCAGCGAGCGCGGGTCGGACAGCGGCAGGTCGCGGCTGCGCACCAGGATCTGGCGCAGGTTGACCAGGTCCTCAAGGTGGCGGATGCGCCCTTCACGCAGGGCGGGGTGCTGAGGCGACAGCGTGGCCACCAGCGATTCGATGGCAATGTGCTGGAAGCTGCGCCGCGGGTCCACCTGCAACCCGGCGAAGGCCAGGCACAGGCCGGCGCGGCCGCTGTCGAGCAACTGCAGGGCCTCCTCCTGCGGCGCGGCGAGCAGTTCGATGTCCAGTAGCGGGTAGCGCTCGCCAAGGCGGGTAATGGCGTCGAGCAACGGGCGCTGGTCGATGTCCGGGACCACGGCGATGGCCAAGCTGCTTTCCAGCCCGCGCGACAGCTCCAGCGCGTGCACCTCCAGCAGCCCGAGCTGTTCGGCGATCAGCCGGGCATGGGGTTCCAGGGCCTGGGCCTGGGCGGTCGGGCGCGCTTCGCGCGAGCCGCGCTCGAACAACGGGTAGCCGAGTTCCGCCTCGAGGTTGCCGATGGCCATGCTCACCGCCGAGGGCACGCGCCCGAGGGCCCGCGCGGCGGCGGAAAACGAGCCGCGGTCGAGCACGGCGAGAAACAGCAGGATGGTGTCGCTGGAAAAGTTCATGGCAGTCTCCTTTCAGTAAATCTGAAAGCCGCCGACTTTTTCTGTCAAGTATGTTGATGCATTCTGCGCGCTTTCGTCATACCCGCAGCAAGGTAATCCCGTGCAAGGACTCAAACGCAAACTGGTCTACGTGACCTTCTATGAACTGATCGGCCTGTGCATGTCGACCCTGGGCCTGGCCTACCTGTCCGACACCCAGGCCTCGCACACCGGCCCCCTGGCGGTGATGATCACCACCATCGCCATGCTCTGGAACCTCATCTACAACACCTTGTTCGAGCGCTGGGAGAGCCGCCAGGCCAAGCGCGGCCGCAGCCTGGGCCGGCGGGTGGCGCATGCCATCGGCTTCCAGCTGACCCTGGTGGTGTACCTGATCCCGCTGATTGCCTGGTGGCTGGACATGACCCTGCTGGAGGCATTGCTGGTGGACCTGGCATTCATCATCCTGGTGCCGTGCTACACGTTCGTCTACAACTGGGCGTTCGACCGGATCTTTGGGCTGCCGACCTCGGCAATGGCACCAGCCTGAGATTTCTGTAGGAGCGGCCTTGTGCCGCGAATGGGGCGCGCAGCGGCCCCTGGATTTCAGCACTTATACATAGATCGCCGGGGCTGCTGCGCAGCCCTTTCGCGGCACAAGGCCGCTCCTACAGGGACCGTGTTGGCTTCGGATCAGGGGGATCGATAGCCCAGCAAGCTGTCCTCCACCTGCCCCGACAGGTAGTACACCCCGGCCATGGCCCCGCTCTGACGGTTCTCCATCAGCTCCTGCCATTCCTGGTTCAGCGCCACATTGAGGATCACCCGCAGCTGCTCGACCATTTGCGGCTGCTCGCGGTCATGGGTGATGATGCCGTAGCCGGTTGCCGCCACCGAGATCAACGCCCCCGCCGCCTTGCCCACCGCCGCCGCGATCGCGCTGGCGGCGCCGCGTGGGGCCAGGGTGGCGCCGAGTTTTTCGCTGGCCTGGGTGGCCACCGACGACAGCCCCGCGTCGGTCTGCCCGGGGCCCTTGGCGGCCTGCTGGTGCAGATGCTGGCGCAGTGATTGCCAGGCCGGTTGCTGGTCTAGCGATTTAGCCCGCAGCAGTTGGTAGAGCGAGGCGTTGCGTGCGTCCGGCGGCCCCAGGGCGATGATCGGGATACGGTTCAGGCGCTGGCTGAACTGCTCGGGCGGCGCGTTGTAGCGCTGGATGATCGCCGGCAGTTGCTGGCCAAGCAGTTGCAGGTACAGCTCGCTGGCACGGTCGCGGATGCCCTCGGGGTTGATCTGTTCGGCCACCGGGTCGATCACCCGTTCGCGGTATTGCGCCTGCAGGTACAGGCCCAGGCGCTTCTCCGACGGCTCGTTGCCGTTGCCGCTGTTCATCGTGTACCAGGCCACCTTGAGCGTGAGCCATTGCTGGGTCCAGTAGCCGGTGAACCAGGGGATGAAGTCGTTCTCGGTGCGTTGCTGCACCTGTTCCTTCCACACGCGCATGGAGCGTCGGGCGTAGTCGTTGGCCGAGCCTGCGGCGGCGACCGAGGCCTCGATGATGTCTTGGTCGATGCGTTGCCAGACGGCGGGGGGCAGGTTTTGCGGTGGCGACGCCGCCGGGGGGCGTTTGCCGGCGCAGCCGGCGAGGGCCAGCAGGAGGCAGAGCGCAAACATCACGAGGATTGGTTTCACGCGGATTGCCCCCTTGGCGAGAGGCTGGGTGGTTATTCGAAGTATAGGTTTGTCTTGAAGGCCTCATCGCGGGGCAAGCCCGCTCCTACAGGTACTGCACAATACCTGTAGGAGCGGGCTCGTCCCGCGATGGGCCGCAAAGCGGCCCCCTTTGCAGGCGTGAATGACATGCTCACCCCTCCAGCTTCAAGTGCAGCAATGGATACGGATCGCCCTGGCCATCCACCTCGGAACGGCCGGCCTGGACGAACCCCTGTTTCAGGTAGAACCCCACCGCCTGCGGGTTCTGTTCATTGACGTCCACCTCACGCACGCCCAGTTCCTCGACCACAGTGGCCAGCAGCGCCTTGCCGATGCCCTGGCCGCGGCAGGCGGGGTCGATGAAGAGCATTTCCAGCTTGCCGTCATGCACCCCGGCAAACCCCTGGATATGGCCGTCGCTGTCGCGCCAGGCGCGCAGTTCGACAAACCCCAGGTACTGCTCGCGCACCAGCGGCCGCAGACGCTCGATATAGCCATCGGGAAGAAAGTCATGGGTCGCCCGTACCGAGGCTTCCCACAGATCGGCCAGCCGATCGAAATGTTCCGCGCCCACCGGCGCGATAGCGTGTTTCATGTTGGCCTCCAAGGCACTGTGATGAATCGGCGGTCATGGTACGGCGCGTCCTGGTGCTGCGCTATGCTCGGCCTTTCATCTCTCTCCCTGGAGCGTCGCATGCCCACTGAACCGATCCCCCGGGCCGAGGCCCTGTTGCTGGTGGACGTGCAATGCGCGTTCATGGAAGGGGCCGACGCGGTCCCCGGTCACCTCGTCCTGCAGGCGAGCATCGCCCGCCTGCTGGCGCGGGCACGGCAGGCCGGTGTACCGGTGATCTTCCTGCAGAACGACGGCGCGCCCGACACCCCGGACGCCCCGCACACGGCCGGTTGGCAGTTGTACTTCCCGGCGGGCCGGGGCGAGCACGTGCTGTTCAAGACCGAGGACGACGGCTTTGTCGAGACCGGGCTGCAGGCCTTGCTGGATGAGCTGGGCGTCCAGTGCCTGGCCCTGTGCGGCCTGCTCTCCGAAATGTGCCTGGCCGCCACCGCCCGCGCCGCGCTGCAACGGGGGTTCGAGGTGTTGCTGGCGCACGACGCCCACGCCACTTACGACGTACCGCCTGGCCCAGGCGGTTCGCCAAGTGTGCCCGCCGCCCTGGCGGCGCGGGCGGCGGAGTGGTCGTTGGGTGATGAAGTGGTGGTCCTTCCGTGTGTCGAGGCGGTGCCGTTTATTTGATTCAGCCGACCTGATGCAGATCGAGTTTGGCCTCAAGGCGGTCCAGGTGTTCATGCATCAGCGCCAGTGCAGCCTGGCCGTCACCGCTTTCCACCGCATCGATGATCGCCGCGTGTTCCTGCCAGGCACAGTGCTCGCAGCACGGTGACTCGTAGCGGGCGATGATCAACGAGGTCATCGGCACCAGGCCATTGAGAAAGCGCGCCAGCGGTGCGTTGGCGGCCATCTGCGCCAGTTTCATGTGGAACTCGCCGCCCAGGCGGATCGCCGTGCAGCGTTCGCCGCGCTCATGGTGCTGGCGCTCGCGCTCGACCAGCTGGCGCAGCTGGCGGATCTGCGCCGGCCGGGCGCGTTGGGTGGCCAGGCCGATCAAGGTGGTCTCGGCCAGGCGTCGGGCGCTGAGCACCTGGCGCGCCTGCTCGGGGTCGGGCGCGGCCAGGAGCGCGGTATGGCTGGGGCGCTGCACCACCACCTGCTGGTCGGACAGGCGCCCGAGCACCCGGCGGATCACCGTGCGGCTGACGCCGAAGGCATTGCCCAGCGCCTGCTCGGGCAGGGCGCTGCCGGGCGGCAGGCGTTGCTCGAGGATGGCGTCGAACAGCCGGGGGTAGATCTGTTCCGCCGACAGGCGGGTCTCGCCGGCACCGAGCAGGGCAGGCAGGCGGGGGGCGGCTGGGGCGCAGGCGGTCATGGTCGCTCTCCTTCTTTGTTCAGGTGCCTGGTTGGTCGTCCGGGATGTTCAGGGCGATGCCCATGCGCTGGCCCTCGGCGAGGATGTGCTGGCGCATCTGCTGGCTGGCCTTGGCGCTGTTGCGCTCGCGGATGGCGCGCACCACCGCCTCGTTTTCGCTCAGGCGCGCGGCCAGGTGCTCGGGCGAGTTGCGCAGCATGGCGGCGCTCTGCTTGAGGGCATTGCCGGTTTGCTGCACCACGCTCTGGAAGATCGGGTTGGTGGTCAGGGCGAACAGCGCCTCGTGGAAGGTGATGTAGGCATTGATACCGGCCTCGCTGTCACCGGCATCGAGGGCTTCGCGCATGTCCATCAGGGTCAGGCGCAGCTGGCCGATGTCCTGGCTGCCGGCCGATTGCGCCACCAGCCCGGCGATGAAGGGTTCGAGGGTGTAGCGCAGTTCGAGCACGTCGGCCAGGCTGGCCTCGGCGACGCTGTCCGCTTCCTGCGCCTGTGCGGCGTCGGCATCCAGCACCAGCACGCCCTTGCCGGGCATCGAGCGCACCAGGCCCAGGGTTTCCAGGACGATCACCGCCTCGCGCAGGCTTGGCCGGCTGATCCCCAGTTGTTCGGCCAGCTCGCGCTGGCCGGGCAGCATGTCGCCGCTGCGCCACTGGCCGCGGGCCAGGGCCTGGCGGAGTTTCTCCACCACTGAATTGACTACGGTCGAAGAGCTGATCACGGTTCGCTCCTTGGTTGACGCGGCATCTTTGCGCTTGGCCGGCCGGCGCTGGGCGCCGGCGGCCTTGGGCTTAGAATTCCTGTTGATGGGGTTGGCCCTGCTTGCGGGTGATCGGGGTGAAGCCAGGCTTGTTGGCCAGCACGTTATGGGCACGCTCCAGGTCGATGTCCTTCTCCCAGCGGGCGATGGCCACGGTGGCGACGCAGTTGCCGATCAGGTTCGTCAGCGCCCGGCCGATGCCCATGAACCAGTCCACGGCCAGTACCAGCACCAGGCCCACCACCGGAATCGCCGGTACCGCGGTCAGGGTCGCGGCAAGGATCACCAGGGCCGAGCCTGGGATGCCGTGGGCACCCTTGGAAGTCACCAGCGACACCAGAAGAATGGTCAGCAGGTCGGTCATCGCCAGCGGCGTGCCGGTGGCGTTGGCGATGAACACGATGGCCAGGGTCAGGTAGATGGAGAAGCCATCGAGGTTGAACGAGTAGCCGGTGGGGATCACCAGGCCGACGGTGGAGCTGCCGATGCCGAGGTGTTCGAGCTTGCGCATCACCTGGGGCAGCACGGCGTCGGAGGAGGCGGTGCCGAGGACGATGGACAGCTCCTCGCGCAGGTACTTGATGAGCGGCAGCAGCCTCAGGCCCGACAGGCGCATCACCGTGCCGAGGATGATCAGCACGAAGCCGGCGCAGGTCAGGTAGAACAGCGCCACCAGGCCGCCCAGGTGCTGCAGCGAGCTCAGGCCGTACTTGCTGGTGGTGAAGGCGATGGCGCCGAACACGCCGATCGGGGCCAGGCGCACGATCATGCCCATGATGCGGAAGATCACATGGCTGAGCTCGTTGATCAGCCGCGAAATGCCCGAGGCCGACTCACCCACCAGGTTCAGGGCGCTGCCGAACAGCACCGAGAACAGCAGCACCTGGAGGATGTTGTTGTCGGCGAAGGCGCCCACCACCGAGGTGGGGATCAGGTCCATGAGGAAGGTGGTGGTGTTGTGGATGTGCGCGCCGCGCTCGGCCAGGGCGCCGGCATCGGCGCTGGACAGCTGGTCGAGGTGGATGTTGGCGCCGCTGCCGATGCCGGTGGAGAAGGCGAACACCAGGCCGATGACCAGGGCCAGGGTGGTCAGCACTTCGAAGTAGATCACCGACTTCAGGCCGATGCGCCCGACTTTCTTCAGGTCACCGGCACCGGAAATGCCGCTGACCACCACGCAGAACACGATCAGGCCGATGAGCATCTTGATCAGCTTGATGAAGCCGTCGCCCAGGGGTTTGAGTTGCAGGGACAGGTCGGGGAAGCTCAGGCCGCAGACAATGCCGAGGGCAAGGCCGAGCACAACCTGGAGGAAGATCGAACGCGAACACCATTTGAGCATGGGAGGAGTCTCTGGTCGGTGTCCTTGCCCCCCAAGCCACACGGAGCGAAAGAGCGCAGGACTTAATTATTGTGGTCTTACCGGTTTGTTCACTGCCTAGCCATAAAACGCCGATTTTTTTCACTTTGCAAGTGAATTCGGCCTTACCGGTCTGACCAGTTAAGGTGCAGTGAAGACGCTTCTGCTCTAGTGTGGTGCACAGGGGGATTTCAGGGCTTGGAAAGCACCTGATCGACGGCGGCGATCAGCTTGCCAAGGTCCTTGGGAGGGGCGTTGTGGATCACGCCGAAGAGGTAGGCGCGCTGTTCGTCTTCGTCGTCGGGGTCGCTGAAGAACACTTTCGGCTTGACCCCCAGGGCCTCGGCGAAGCTCACCAACGACTCGATGCTGGGGGAGTAGGTACCGGTTTCGAAACGGCTGATGGTCTTGGGGTCGAAGCCGGTTCGCTCGCCCAGTTGCGCCTGAGTGAGGCCCGCCAGTTTGCGGTAGCGGCGCAGGGCTGGACCTAGACCTGTTCTCGTCATCGCTCAATTCCCATTTAGAATCAAGCACTTAACGATATATGTCGATATGGCGCAACGCCATGATTCGTCACCTTTATTTGCAAAATGTGATGGAATTCGTAGAATTCGCCGCTTTGATTGATCAGTCATTCAAGTCGTCGTCCAGGGCGATCCGGCCATGTGCCGGCCCGTGTGCAAGCGTTGTCGGACATTGGAACTGATCCAGGATGAACGGTTCCGGCGCCCCTGGTCTCCTGTCAGGCCGTGCGTCGGGCCGTGTATGAACGGAGTCTCATCGTGCGTCAGAACCTGCCGGTCTATCCGGTCGAGCAAAGCTTTCCCGAGCACCAGCGGCTGATTTCGGCGACCGACACGGCCAGCCTGATCACCTACTGCAACGCCGAGTTTGCCGCCATCAGCGGCTACAGCCAGGACGAGCTGATCGGCAGCCCGCACAACCTGGTGCGTCACCCGGACATGCCCGAGGCGGTGTTCGAGCTGATGTGGCAGTACCTCAAGGCTGGCCGCAGCTGGATGGGTATCGTCAAGAACCGCTGTCGCAACGGCAACTTCTATTGGGTCAACGCCTACGTCACACCGATGCTCGACAACGGCCAGGTGGTCGGCTACGAGTCGGTGCGCGTGCGTCCGACCCGCGAACAGGTGGCCCGCGCCGAAGCCCTGTACGCCCGGCTGCGTGAAGGCAAGGCGGCGCTGTCGCCGACCCGGCGCCTGGCTTTGTTGGTTCGGGCCATGGCGCTGCCGCTGCTGGCGGGGGCCGTGGCCATTGCTGCTGGTCAGGTATTGCCGGACCTGCCTGCCCAAGGCCTGACCCTGGCGCTGTTCGCCGGCGTCGGCCTGTGGGCGCAGAGCCGCATGGGGCGCCACTTGCGGCGCATCGTTCAGGTCGCGGACAACACCTTCAGCGACCCGGTCGCGGCCTTGACCTATAGCGACCTGCCCGGTGCCGCCGGGCAGTTGGAGCTGATCCTGGTCAGTGAGGAGGCGCGTCTGAAGACCGCGCTCACCCGTCTGAGCGACCTCGCCGTGCAGATGGCCGGCGCCGCCCAGGATGCCGGGCGCTTGTCGCGCAGTACCGAGTCGGCGCTGCTCGAACAGCGTGCCGAGACTGACCTCACCGCCACCGCCATGACCGAGATGGCCGCCTCCATAGGCGAGGTCGCCGGCCACGTGCAACTGACCGCCGAGCAGGCGCACACCGCGCACCTGCTGGCCGGGCAGGGCAGCCAGGTGGCCGACGCCAGCGGGGCGGCGATCCAGAGCCTGGCCGGCACGGTCGGGCAGATCAACCAGGCGGTCAACGACCTGGCCGGTCAGACCGGTGCCATTGCCGAGGCAGCCGGAATGATCCGCGCCATCGCCGAGCAGACCAACCTGCTGGCGCTCAACGCCGCCATCGAAGCGGCCCGTGCCGGCGAGCAGGGGCGCGGCTTCGCGGTGGTTGCCGACGAGGTCCGCGCCCTGGCCGACAAGACCCGCCAGTCGACCCTGCATATCCAGTCGATCATCGACAGCCTGCGCGGCGGTGCCGAGCAGGCGGTGAGCATCGCCAGCCAGGGCCTGGAAGGCGCGCAGCAGGGCGTGACCCAGGTCGCCCTGACCCGGGAGGCCCTGCAGGGCATCCAGCACGCGGTGCAGCGCATCAGCGACATGAGCCAGCAGATGGCCGCGGCCTCGCAGGAGCAGTCCAGCGTGGCCGAGGATGTCTCGCGGCAGATCAACGGCGTGGCCGGCACGGTGCAGCAGAGCGCCCGCCGCGCCAACGCCGCGGCCGTGCGCGGCGCTGAACTGGAGCAAGTGTGCGCCGGGCTGCGTGCCCTGGTGGAGCGCTTCAACCGCTAGGTTGCGAGGCTTATGGACGACAACTACCGCGCGGCCGTCGATGCGGCCGCGATCTTTTCCGAAACCGACCTGCGCGGTTGCATCACCTACGTCAACCAGCAGTTCTGCAGCATCTCCGGCTATAGCCGCGAGGAACTGCTGGGGGCCAACCACCGCATCCTCAACTCCGGGCTGCACGAGCCGACCTTTTTCCTCGAGATGTGGCGCGCCCTGGCCGCCGGCCGGGTGTGGAAGGGCGAGATCTGCAACCGCGCCAAGGACGGCTCGCTGTACTGGGTGGACAGCACCATGGTGCCGCTGATCGACCCGCACACCGGCCAGGTGCGCAAGTACGTGTCGATCCGCTTCGACGTGACCGAGAAGCGCCAGTTGCTGCACACCCTGCAGTGGCGGGTGGGGCATGACGTGCTGACCGGCCTGCCGAACCGTGCCTACCTGTCCGACCTGCTCAACCAGGCCCTGGCGTTCTCCCGGCGGGAGAGTATTCCGTTGGCGGTGTGCATGCTCGACCTCGATGGCTTCAAGGCGGTCAACGATGGTTACGGCCATGCCACCGGGGACCTGCTGTTGGTGGAAGTCGCCCGGAGGCTGCAGAACATCCTGCGCGGCGGTGATGCCGTGGCGCGGTTGTCGGGCGATGAGTTCGTGCTGATCCTGCGCCATATCGAAGGCCCGCAGCAGTTGCATGCGGCGTTGCAGCGCATACTCCAGGCGCTGGCCGCGCCCTATGTGGTGCGCGAGCAGTCGTTGAGCCTGAGCGCGAGCATCGGCGTGACCCTGTTCCCACAGGATGACGAGGACGCCGACACCCTGGTGCGCCACGCCGACCAGGCCATGTACGTGGCCAAGCAGCGCGGACGCAACCGCTACCACCTGTTCGACGTGTCCCAGGAGCTCGAGCTCAAGGCCACCCACCAGACCGTGGCGCGGGTGCGCCAGGCCATGCGCCAGGGCGAGCTGTGCCTGCACTACCAGCCCAAGGTGAACATGCGCAGCGGCCAGGTGATCGGTTTCGAGGCCTTGCTGCGCTGGATGCATCCATCCAAGGGGCCGGTGCCGCCGGGGGAGTTCTTGCCCTTCGTGGAGCAGACCGACCTGATCGTCGAGCTGGGCGAGTGGGTCATCGACCAGGCCCTGACCCAGTTGCAGCAGTGGCAGCTGTCCGGGCGAGACTGGTCACTGAGCGTCAACATCGCTGCCCGCCAGTTGCAGCGCGGCGACTTTGCCCAGCGCCTTGAGCGCCTGTTGGCGTGTCATCCCGGGGTGTCGCCGGGGCGTCTGGACCTTGAAATCGTCGAGTCGGTGGCGATCGACAACCTGCCGCGGGTCGGCCGTTGCCTGGATGCCTGCCGAGCCCTGGGCGTGCGTTTTTCCCTGGACGATTTCGGTACCGGCTATTCCTCGTTGAGCTACCTCAAGCGCCTGCCGGCGCAGACCATCAAGATCGACAAGTCTTTCGTGCGCGACATTCTTCATGACCATGACGACCTCGCCCTGACCGGCGCGGTGATCGGCCTGGCGCGGGCGTTCGGGCGCGAAGTGATCGCCGAGGGGGTGGAGAGTGTCGAGCACGGGCGGGTGCTGATGGGGCTGGGCTGCGAGCTGGCCCAGGGTTACGGCATCGCCCGGCCGATGCCGGTGGAGGGGGTGGCGCAGTGGGTGGCGGACTACCGGCAGCCAAAGGCGTGGCGCTGAGGGTCGGCAGGTTGCTTAACCTGTGGAAGCGGCGCACTGACGCTCCCACGCTGGTGATGCTTGCGTCTTTGGTCCCAACGCTATGTCAGCGGTCCCTGAACACCGGCCGATGGTTGCGCTGGAACTGATCGTTGGCATAGATCCGCAGTCGTTCCAGCCATTCCTCGGTTCGGGTCCTGGATATGCCCATCGCCTTGGCCGCTTCCTGGAGCAGCGCATACTCGGTGCGCAAGGTCGTCGGAATCACGCCAGGATCGTCGGTATTGATCGTGACCCGGATCGGCCCGCGTCGCAGTCCGAAGCGATTGTGTATTGCGCCGCGCTCCAGCGTGCTCTCGTCCGGAGGGTTCCAGCGGAAGATCGGGTGATCGGCGTGCTTGCCGATCCGGGCGATGTACACATTCGAGCTGGGATTGGTCTCGAAGATGATCCCACGCTGGTCGCAAGTTTCGATCAGGTGGTCCTGCAATGCCTCCATGAATTCCAGCTCTTGCGGGGTTTCGTAGTCCGGCAGCAGGCCTTGCTCGCCTGGCATCGGCGGGGTCTCGACCAGGGCGTGGCGCTGGATGCGCACATGCACCATGCGGGGCTTGTACTGGGCATGGCTGAGCAGGGTGGAACGACGCCAGTACAGCAGCGCCGCCCCAGGGTCGTCATGCTGGCCGTTGAGCTTGAGGAAGTTGACCGTGCCGAGGATCTCCCGGTCGGGCAGGGCGGCGCGCATCTTGTCATCGAGCGGTTCGTTCGGCCGGTACTGCTCCAGCATGTGGAAGCAGTTGCGGCGCAGGCGCCAGGCTTCATGCAGGGTGTGCGGGTTGATGTAGCGCCGCGACTCTTCGGGCTGGGATTGCGCCTGGCCTTTGCCGAGCTTCTGCCGAGGGTAGAACGTATTGAGGTAATGAGGGCTGGTCCAGGCGACATGGGGCACGAACTGGGCGATACGGCGTTCCAGCCGCGGCAGGATCTGATTCGCCAGCGGGACGCAGGTTGCCAGTTGCGTGGCGTGGTGCCAGAGCCACACCAGGTTGTCCAAGTGCTCATCCACCGGCAGCAGCATGTCGCCCTGGTTCTGGCACCACTGCAGCGGCGACACGCCGACCGCCAGCGCATGGCCGATGCGGTCACCGTGGCGCATCTCGCAAAAGTGCACGGTCTCGTCGATATGGCGCATGCCCGACAGCGGGTGGGCATAGTCCTCGCCGGTGTGAATGCTCAGGTGCAGCCCGCCCTGGAAGCCATCGCCATGGCCGGCCGGCTGCAGGCCGGCACGCAGCCAGCGCAGCATCGGCGCATAGAGCTCGTTACGGGTCTTGTTCTCGTCGCCGGCGACATCCAGGCCGCGCACCCAGGCGCTTGGGTCGAAACGAAAGTGCTCGCTGACCTTGCCATGCAGAAATGCCGGCGCCGACCAGCCAGAGTGCTCGCGCAACTTGCGGTAGAGCTTCTCGCCATCGGACCAGATCTTGCCGCGCTTGTGCAGGTGTTCCTCACGGCGCAGGAAGTGCACGCACAGGTGCCAGCGTTCCATGCGTGAGCGGAAGTGCTTGGCCTGATGGGCGCTGACGGGCTTGAGAGGGGCAATCGGCGGCTGGTCGTGGTGCTGTTCCAGGGCGCTGACCCAGCCGGCCATGAAGTCGCTGGTGAAGACGTTTTCGGTGATCTTCAGTTCCGCGCAATCCTCGGGGTTCTGGAACAACTGGCGCGCGCAGGCGCGTCCGTAGGTCAGCAGGTGTTCTTGCGGATTGTGCCTGGAGGCCTTGCTGAATCCGCCGTAGATCGCGGTGAAGCGGGTAAGGCCCTGGCCATCCATCAGCAGCTTGCGCCGCTCGGCCATCAGTGCCAGCACCAGGTAAAAGATGCCCATGCGCAGCACAGGGGGCGTTTCGGCATCCTGGTATTGGCTCCACAGCCAGATCAGCAGCCACAGCCAGGCCTTGTTCAGGTCGCCCGTGTTGATTGCCTCGGCCAGCTGCAGCTTGAGCCAGCTGGGGTGGCGGCGGTCCTCGGTATGGGGATGCAGCGTGCTGTAGCCCGGCCAGCTGAGAATCAGCGGTCCATCGGTGAGGTGTGCCTTGCCGAGGGTGCGCTGGTACAGCTTGAGGATCTTGTCCGGCGTGCGGTTGCCCAGGCGCCCCGGCCATTCACCGAGCAGGCCGTGGCACAGGCGGTGCAGCGGCGCGAAGGCTTCCAGGCCCGGCTGGTGGGTGATCTGGTTCATCAGGATGATGCCTTCGAAATGCGCACCACCCAGGTGCACATGGCCTTCGGAGAAGGCTTTGTTGGCGATCGAAGGCGGACTGAACAGCGGTTGCTGGGCCAGCACGATGCGCTGGGCGTCGGCTGCCGACAGGTGCGGGTTCTGCCTGAAGCGTTGCGCCAGGTGCCAGGCGACAATGACGGTCGGATCGACCATGGCGCACAGTTGGGCGTAGTCCGTCAGGCATTCGGGGCGGTAGTGGATGTGGTCGCCGTTGCACAGGAAGAACGCCTGGAACAGGGTGTCCAGGGCTTTCTGCTGCGGGGTACGGAAGAGGTCAAGCGGGCAGAGCTCTTCTGCTGCCCGTGTAAGGTCGTTGAGCCTGAAGCGTCCGGGGGAACGCTGATCCACGGCGTTGCGGATACAGCTTCGGTACTCTTCGATGACTGCCTTGGATTCACGGATGCGCAGGCCGAGGTCCTTGGTCAGGAGGTCACTTTTTAGACGCGCAGCGAAAACCGGGCATGAGAAGAACGCGCCGGTGGTGAGTTCGAGCAGGGATGGCGTGAGCATGGCGAACTTACTTGCCTGCTTCGCCGGTCAGATACTGGAAATGTGGGTTGCCATCGATGACGTCTTCGGGAATTTTTTGGCTGATGCAGAAATCACGAATGGCCTCGATATCGTCTTGAGCGACCTTGACTGAATAAGCATCACCGATTGATTCAACCTCGAAGTGGCGTTTTATGATCTCCGTGACAGAACGGGTGGTGGGCGGGTACACCCACTCTTCTTCGAAATCGGAGTCTTCGAACTGATCTGCATATTTCTGAAGATTTTCGATCATCCTGAGGATCGGATGGTTCACCAGCGCACTGGTGAAAGAGCGGGTCTCACCTCCAAACGACTGCTCGCCATGGCGACGGAGGAACGGCAGGATGTTCTGTCGATATGCCAGACCCTGCTCGAACCTGTCTTTGTCGCCCATGCTGAAGCTCGTGACGATCGAGGGCATGCCGAAGACTTCACCTTTTTCCAGGCTGGCAAAGGCATTCCACAGCGTCCGGAAGGCCCGGCGAGCGGTCATGCTCAGCATTCGCAGGCTGGGGTCAGCGGGGTTCTGGTTGGGTTTCAGTGGTTTGTTGAACTCCCAAGACTTTGCAAAGTAACTGTTCATGACGTTGTAGATCAGCCAGCCTGAAACTGTCTGCTCATCGATCCTGTGCTCTGTGCGCCAGTCATTGATGTTTTTTGCCAGAGAAATTGTCAGGGGGTCGATGTATGTATCTGGCGCACTGTCCTCTGGGGTAAGGTCCTGGGGATCAAGGTCGTCGTCGCTCAAGGCGGGTACAGAATAGAACGGTGCTCGATTCACTAGCTCGCTCAGGTCATTTGGCTCCAGGTTCCTTACCAGGCTGGCAATCACCAGCTCGAAGAGCCGGCCGGTGAAAATCATGTTGGTTTTTCGACTTTCGCTGAAGAAGCTCCGGTGCAGCATGAGTTCAGCAAGGAATTGAGCCTCAAGCGGCAGATCCGATGTGTCGTAGCGCTTTATGGCATGCCCCACTTCGGCCAGTGCGTAGGGATGGCGCTCCTCCAGGCTGACGATTCCCTGCAAGTCCTTCGGCGCATGCTTTTTCCATTCATCCAGGTTGGAGCGTACCAGGGCAGCCGGGAATGACAGGGCGCTCTCCTTCGTCAACTGGGTCGGTTGGAACAAGGTAGCCTTGAACAAGGTCGACAACCGGGCGGTTGGCGTCGTCTGGATGTTCAGGATATGCGCATCCGCCTCAAGCGCGAGGCTGGCAGCCGAAGACGCATGCTCATGATGCAGATAGTTGAGCAGGACTTTTTTGGCCTCGGTGATGCAGTGTCGCCACTCAACCGCCGAAAGCGGGTCCGCCTCATGCTTGGTATTGAAGAAATTCTGGTAGGCATGATTGCTGGCCGTTTCGCGCTGCGTCTTTTCCTCGAGGCGTTGCGCGCGATGGTATTCCCGGGAAAATTCGTTCAGCGCCGGGATGATGCCGATGGGCATGATCATCGCGCGGTGCAGCGCCCACTCATTGGTAATGGACGGGCCCCAGCGCTTGAGCAGGCCACTGAGATCGGGAATGTTCTGTCTGAACGCAAAAATCAGCTGCGTGAGCTCGCGGACGGTCTCCAGCTTGATCGAAAGGCGTCGTTCGGCGGGGGTGTTCAGCCGTTCATTGAGCAGCGCGTCGATCCAGCGCCAGAACACGGGCAGGGAGAAATACTCCTCGGTGTCCTTGCAAAGCAGGATGTCCTCGTTCACCAGGTAGTTCGCCGCCGTGGGCATGTCCCTGCGAAGCTGCAGCGGCATGATCTTGCGCTGATACTCGGTCGCCAGGCTCTTGGCGGTGTCCAGGGCATCACGGGTCTTGATCTTGCTGTTCTGCGTCAGCTTGCTGTAGAAGTCGCGCCAGGTCACTTCATGGTAGAGCGCCAGGTCACCACTGATGATGGGCTGGACGTAAGGAGAGGTCAGGTAGCGCCTTACTACTTCGAGGTTCTCGAAGGCCCGGTTCAGGGAGGTATCGACGTCGTCGATCGGCAGGACCAGGAGCTTCTTGCCGATCAGCTCAAGCGATTTCTTGAAGAGTTCATGAACTTGCTTGTTCAGGTCGTGGCTGCCCATGAACGCCCTGACCTTGTCCAGGCCGTATTTGTTGCGCTGGGACTGCAGTTGCTCCAGGGTGTTGCCCAGCACCTGCAATTGAAGGTGGAACTCTTCGGCCTTGTGGTCTGCGCGGCTGAGCGCTTCGGCGACCGACTTGTCCCGGATGATCGCGGCGACGATCACGTTCAGGAACAGATCATCGGTGTCCTCCAGCAGCGTCGGGTCCACTGGCTTGAGCACATGAATGGCTTTGGCCAGATCAGCCCGTTCGCTCTCGAGATACAGGTTGAGGTTGACCAGTACCGAGCTTTTGCCTGTGCCGCGCTTGCCATCGATCAGAATCGCATTGTGCGAACGGTGCTGGTCCAGATCGTCCTGGTCAGGTTGGCTCTTGAGGCCGTCCTCGAGCAGGTCGGCCAGGTCTTTGTAGATGTCCCGCGCCAGCAACGTACTGTGCTCCCGCTGCGCCGCCTGTTCCTTCTGCTCGATGGGGAAACGAATACGCGAATCGTTGGATTGCTTGCTGGCCACGGCTGTACATCCCTGGAAATGTGGAAACGCCCCGCGGGTTCACCCGCGAGGCGTGGTCATTGGATCCAGTAATGTTACTAAGCCACTATCTTGCGCCACAAGCGCTACCTTGGCTCAGGCCTGCGGCGCCGTGCTCTTCACCGCCGCCAGCTCCGGATGCGCCACCAGCTTGTCGATATGCAGCTCGTCGTTGTTCATCCAGGTCTCGGTCAGCACCCGGTAATGCTCCATGTCGCGGCAGCGCATGCGCAGGCTGTAGTCGAAGTGCCCGCTGATCAGCTGGCACTCGTAGACCTGCGGGCAGGCGCGCACGGTGGCCTCGAAGGCCCGTTGCGCCGAGCGCCCGCTCTGGTTGGACAAGGCCACCAGCACCAGCAACGACAACCCGGGGGAGACCTGCTGCAGGTCGATGATTGCCCCGTAACCGCGGATCACCCCGCGCCGCTCCAGCTTGCGCACCCGTTCCAGGCAGGGCCTGGGGGTCAGGTGCACGAGGGTGGAGAGCTTCTCGTAGGTGATCCTTCCTTGGTGTCGCAGCACGTCGATGATCGCTTCGTCGATGCGATCCAGCGGTGCGGCGGCGGGGGTGATGGCCTTGGTATCCATATGCGGCGTGACTTCACTTCAGACGATTGGAGAGGAACTGCCGCAGGCGCTCGCTCTGTGGCCGGTCGAGGATCTCGGCGCTGCCGCTTTCCTCGACCAGGCCCTGGTGCAGGAACAGCACCTGGCTCGACACCTGGCGGGCGAACCCCATTTCATGGGTGACCATGAGCATGGTACGTCCTTCCTCGGCGAGCGTCTGTATCACCTTGAGTACTTCGCCGACCAGCTCGGGGTCCAGCGCCGAGGTGGGCTCGTCGAACAGGATGATTTCAGGCTCCATCGCCAGCGCCCGGGCGATGGCCACGCGCTGTTGCTGGCCACCGGAGAGAAACGCCGGGTACTGGTCGGCGGCGCGGGCCGGCAGGCCGACCTTGTCCAGGTACTTGCGCGCCCGCGCCTCGGCTTCGCCGGCGCTGATGCCCAGCACCTTGCGCGGCGCCAGGCAGATGTTCTCCAGCACCGTCAGGTGGCTCCACAGGTTGAAGTGCTGGAACACCATGGCCAGGCGCGTGCGCAGGTTCTGCAGCTGGGCCGCTGGCGGGGTGCCCTTGCTCAGGTCGAGGGTCTGGCCGTCGAGGGTGATGCTGCCGGCGTTGGGCTTTTCGAGGAAGTTGATGCAGCGCAGGAAGGTGCTCTTGCCCGAGCCGCTGGCGCCGATCAGGCTGATCACGTCGCCCTTGCGCGCCTGCAGCGAGACACCCTTGAGCACCTGGTGCTCGCCGTAGTGCTTGTGCAGGCCGTCGACGCTGAGCTTGATGGCGCCGGCATGGGTGCGCGCCTTGGGAGCCTGTTCGAAGGTGGTGAGTGGCAGTGCGGTAGCGGTCATGGGTTCAGCCTCGTACAGGGTCAAGGAAACGCATCCAGCGACGTTCGGCCACGCGGAACAGACCGACCAGGGCGAAGGACAGCAGCATGTACAGCAGGGCGGCCACGCCGAAGGCCTGGAAGGTCAGGAAAGTCGCGGCGTTGGCGTCGCGGGCCACCTTGAGGATGTCGGCGACGGTGGCGGTGAAGGCCAGCGAGGTGGCGTGCAGCATCAGGATCAGCTCGTTGCTGTAGGCCGGCAGCGAACGGCGCAGGGCTGCTGGCAGGACCAGGAACAGGTTGAGCCTCCAGCCGCGCAGGCCGTAGGCCTGGGCCGCCTCCAGCTCGCCGGCGGGCAGGTTGCGGATGGCCCCGGCGAAGATCTCCACGGTGTAGGCGCAGGTGTTGAGCACGAACGCCAGCAGGGTGCAGTTGAGCGCGTTGCGGAAAAACTGGTCGAGCAGGGCATGCTCGCGTACCACCTGCAGGCCGTAGAGTCCGGTGTAGCAGATCAGCAGCTGGATATAGAGCGGCGTGCCGCGGAACACGAAGGTGTACAGCTGCACCGGCAGGCGCAGCCAGGCGTGGCGCGAGGTGCGTGCCAGGGCCAGCGGCAGCGACAGGACGAAGCCCAGCACCATGCTGGCCAGGAACAGCCAGAGGGTCATGGCCAGGCCCGAGAAACCGCTGCCGTCGTGGTAGAGGTAGGCCAGGCCGTATTCCTGAAGGAGTTCGATCATCGCGCCAGCTCCTTGATGCCGATGTTGTAGCGCCGCTCCAGGTGCTTGAGCAGGCAGTTGGACAGGGTGGTGATGGCCAGGTACACCAGGCCCGCCAGGCACAGGAAGAACAACACGTCGTTGGTGCTCTTGCCGGCGTTCTGCGCGGCCTTGACCAGGTCGGCCAGGCCGATGATCGACACCAGCGCGGTGGACTTGAGCAGCACCAGCCAGTTGTTGCCCAGCCCCGGCAGGGCGAAGCGCATCAGTTGCGGGAACAGCACCAGCCGAAACCGCTGTGTCCGGCTCAGGCCGTAGGCGGTGGCGGCCTCCAGCTGGCCGGCGGGCACGCTGAGGATGGCGCCGCGAAAGTTCTCGGTGAAGTACGCGCCGTAGATGAAGCCCAGGGTGATGACCCCGGCGCCGAACGGGTCGATCTCGACATAGTCCCAGCCCAGCGCCTCGGTCAGGTCGTTGAGCCAGATCTGCATGCTGTAGAAGATCAGCAGGATCAGCACCAGGTCCGGGACGCTGCGGATCAGCGTGGTGTAGAGGGTGGCCGGCAGGCGCAGCAGTCGGGATCGCGACAGCTTGGCGCTGGCGCCGATCAGGCCGAGCGCGAGGCTCAGCGCCAGCGACAGCAGGGCCAGCTTGATGGTCATCCAGGTGCCTTGGGCCAGCAGCGGGCCGAAGCCTTGCAGGCCGCTTGTGAGGAAGTCGTGCATGACGGGGATCTCGCGGTGGTTTCTTCGCGGGTGAACCCGCTCCCACAGGAAGTGTGCAGGCCGAAGGCTGGTGGTTACTTGTGGGAGCGGGCTTGCCCGCGAAGAGGCCGGTGGGAACTCACTCGTTATAGATGTCCAGGTCGCCGACGTACTTTTTCTGGATCTCGGCATAGGTGCCGTCGGCGTGGATCATGGCGATGCCCTTGTCGAGCAGGGCCTTGAGCTCGGGGTCGGTCTTGCGCAGGCCCATGGCGATGTCCAGCGGCAGGGTCGGGTCCTTGATGGCCGGGCCGCTCCTGAAGTCGGCGCCCTCGGGCTTGGAGAGGAAGTTCAGTTGGGCTTCGAGCTTGTCGGTGACGGTGGCGTCGAGGCGGCCGTTGAGCAGGTCGGCGTAGTTCTGGTCCTGGCCCTGGTAGGCCTTGACCTGCGCGCCCAGCGGCGCCAGCACGGCGCGGGCGTAGGCCTCCTGCAGCGAGCCCTGGAGCACGCCGACCTGCTTGCCCTTGAGCGATTCGGCGCTGTCGCCGAAGTCGGCCGACTTGCGCACGATCACCGAGGTGGGGCTGAGGAACAGGCGGTTGCTGAAGTCGATCTGCTTCAGCCGCGCCGGGGTCACGGCCATCGACGACATGATGGCGTCGAACTTGCGGGCGCGCAGGGCGGGGATCATGCCGTCGAACTCATTGTGCACCCAGGTGCACTTGACCTGCAGCTTGGCGCAGATGGCATTGCCCAGGTCGATGTCGAAGCCTTGCAGGCTGCCATCGGCGGCGACGGATTCGAACGGTGGGTATTCGGGGAAGACGCCGAAGCGGATCTCGGTCCACTCCTTGGCCTGGGTGAGGGTGGTGGCGCACAACGAGAACAGCAGCACGCCGAGGCGTTTTCGCATGGAGGGCATGGTCTTGGGTCCCTGGGTGTTGTTATTGGTAGTAGGGCGATTAGCGCGTGTAGGTCCGTCGGTGACTCATGGGTCGGCCTCAGAATGCGCGAGATAGACAGGTTTTTTGTGTCGTTTGCCTGCGCGTGGGCTGCCGGATTCGGCTGTAAAGTTTCTTTTTGCAGCCGAATCGGCTGTACCGACAAAGATTTATGGAAGTGCGACAGCGGTTTCTGTCATTGGCATTGCCCAAGTGGCGTCCTTTGGGCTTGTGCATACCCTGTAGGAGCGGCCTTGTGCCCCGAAAGGGCCGCATCGCGGCCCCAGGATCTCAATATTGAACACAGATTGCCGGGGCCGCTTTGCGGCCCTTTCGCGGCACAAGGCCGCTCCTACAGAGGGGGGCGGTCAGGCGGCGTTGACCTTACGTGCCGCCGCTTTGGGCTGCAGCAGGGCAAACAGGTCCTTCGGATTCTCAAGCGTCGGCACCAGCGCGATATCCCGCCCGATGTCCAGCGCCCTGGCCACATCCAGCACATAGCGCAGCGCCGAGTAGTCCTCCAGGGCGAAGCCGACCGAGTCGAACAGCGTCACCTGCGCGGCGCTCTCGCGCCCGGCGGCGATCCCCTCGACCACCTGCCAGAACTCGGTGGTCGGCGAGTCCGCAGGCATCTGCTGGATCTCGCCCTCGATCCGGCTCTGTGGCTCGTACTCGACGATCACCCGCGCCCGCTCGACGATGTCGCGGTGCAGCTCGGTCTTGCCCGGGCAGTCGCCGCCCACGGCGTTGAGGTGCATGCCTGGCTCGATCATCCCTGGGGTGAGGATGGTGGCGTAGGCCTTGTCGGCGGTGACCGTGGTGACGATGTCGGCGCCGCGTACCGCCTCGGCCACACTGTCGGCAATGATCAGCTTCAGCTGTGGGAAACCGGCCAGGTTGGCCAACAGTTTCTCCGAGGCCTTGCGGTCGATGTCGAACAGGCGGATCTCCTCGATGCCGAGCAAGGCATGGAAGGCGATGGCCTGGAACTCGCTCTGCGAGCCGTTGCCGATCAGCGCCATGCGTTTACTGTCCGGGCGTGCCAGGTAGCGGGCGGCCAGGGCCGAGGTGGCGGCGGTGCGGATCGCGGTGGTCAGGGTCATCTCGCTGAGCAGCACCGGCGCGCCGGTGTCGACATCGCCCAGGGCGCCGAAGGCCATCACCGTGAGCATCCCGTTGCGGGTGTTCTTCGGATGGCCGTTGACGTACTTGAAGGCGTACAGGTTGGCGTCGGACACCGGCATCAGCTCGATCACTCCGTCCGCCGAGTGGTTGGCCAGGCGCGGGCATTTTTCGAAGTCGTGCCAGCGCAGGTAGTCCTGGCGGATGTACTCGGCCATCTCGGCCAGGCAGGTGGGCAGGCCCTTGCGGTTGACCAGGTGGGCGAGGTCGTGCACGTCGATGTAGCGGGTCATGATGATTCTCCTTGTCGAGTCAGTGGCGCGAGGGCAGGTGGACTTCGGCGAGCATGCAGCGCGCGCTGCCGCCACCGATGCGTTCGATATGGTCGATGTTCACCACCAGTGGGTGGCTGTGCCGCTCGACCTGGCGGCGCTGGTCGGCGTCGAGCGCATGCCAGGCACTGCGCGACATGACCAGCAGGGAGCGACCGTCACGGTCATGGACTTCGAGCATGTTGCCGGCGAAGTTCTCCAACTGGTCGAAGTTCAGCGTCAGTACCTGCTTGCCGGTATCGCGCAGCGAATGCTCCAGGGCGCGGCGTTCATCGTCGCGGGGCAGGGCGTCGAGGCAGGCCATGGCGAGCTGGCGGCCGACGTTCATCATCACGTTGCTGTGGTAGATCGGCGCCTGGCGGCGGTCGACGGCGTGGAACAGGCACAGGCGGTAGTCCAGGCGCTCGGCGAACTGGCGCAGGGCGTGTTCATGGGTGCGCCCGGAGTGGCAGGCGTAGCTGATGCGGTGTTCGCGGTCCAGGACCATGCTGCCGGTGCCTTCGAGGAACAGATTCTGCTGTTCCAGCGGGCTCAGGTCGATGGTGCGCTGGATGGCGAAGCGCTCCTGCAGCACGCCCAGCACGCCCAGCACGCCCTTGCTGCGTTCCAGGCGGCGGTTCTCGCCCTCCATCGGGTACAGCACCAGGCTGCCGTCGGCGTGGCTGCTCCACCAGTTGTTGGGGAAGATCGAGTCGGGCGTGTGGGGTTCGGGGGTGTCCTGCACCACCAGCACATCGACGCCGTGCTGGCGCAGGGAGTCGACGTAGCCGTCGAATTCTTCCAGGGCCTTTTCACTGGCGGCCTGCGGGTCCGGCGGCGCCTGCTGGAAGCGGTTGTTGGCGGCGGTGTCGGGGTTGAAGGCGAACCGCGCCGGGCGAATCATGAGGACGGTATTTGTTGTTTGCATTGGGCACGCATCCACGGGTGGGCTGTGTGACCATTGTGTGGTGGTTTGCGGTGAGATCCCGGCTGAAGCGGGCGGGGTGGGCAGCGGGTCCAGCTGAAATGGCTTGCTTGACAGCGGAATCGGCTGGTGACGCAGAAATGGGCGCCGCTCCCACGAAGTGCGCAAATGAAAACGGCGCCTCGAGAGGCGCCGTTGCGTCATTGCCGGAACAACCTACTTGTGCAGCTCTTCAGCCGCATACAGGGTGTTCTCCAGCAGGCAGGCGCGGGTCATCGGGCCAACGCCGCCCGGCACCGGGGTGATCCAGCCGGCGCGGGGCAGGGCGGTCTCGTAGACCACGTCGCCGACCAGCTTGCCGTCGTCCTGGCGGTTGATGCCGACGTCGATGACGATGGCGCCTTCCTTGACCCATTCACCCTTGACCAGGCCCGGCTTGCCGGCGGCGACCACCACCAGGTCGGCGCGGCCGACGTGGCCGGCCAGGTCCTTGGTGAAGCGGTGGCAGACGGTGACGGTGCAGCCGGCCAGCAGCAGTTCCATGGCCATCGGTCGGCCGACGATGTTGGACGCGCCGACGATCACCGCGTTCATGCCGTACAGGTCCTGGCCGGTGCTGTGCAGCAGGGTCATGATGCCCTTGGGCGTGCACGGACGCAGCAGCGGGATGCGCTGGGCCAGGCGGCCGATGTTGTAGGGGTGGAAACCGTCCACGTCCTTGTCCGGGCGGATGCGCTCGAGCAGCAGGGAGGCGTCCAGGTGCTCGGGCAGCGGCAACTGCAGCAGGATACCGTCGACGGCCGGGTCATCGTTGAGGCGATCGATCAGGTCGGTCAGGGCTTGCTGCGTGGTCTCGCTGGGCAGGTCGAACGCCTGGGAGATGAAGCCGACCTCTTCGCAGTCCTTGCGCTTGTGCGAGACATAGACTTGGGAGGCCGGGTCGGTGCCGACCAGGATCACCGCCAGGCCTGGCGTGCGCAGGCCCTGCTGGCGGCGCTCGGCGACACGTTGGGCGATCTGCTGGCGCAGGTTGGCGGCGATCGCCTTGCCATCGATTAGGTGTGCAGTCATAGACGCGTGATTAACCATCGAGAAGGGAACATATATAAGAAGCGCGCATTCTCGCACGACACGGCCCAAGGGCAAAGGCGGGTGGTCGGGCAAATCCCCTAACCCCTTCAATAATTTAAATTTTTTTGCGAAAGGTGTTGACGACCTGCAGGGTCGCCTATAAGATTCGCCGCACTTGTCGGGCACTGCCTGGCACGGGTTGGCAAAGTCGGGCAGAATAAGCGGTTCGTTTGTTCGGCTGGACTGTAAGCTTAAGCGCCCGTAGCTCAGCTGGATAGAGCATCCGCCTTCTAAGCGGATGGTCGCAGGTTCGAGTCCTGCCGGGTGCGCCATTAAGGCCTGGGCAAGTAAGCAGTACCGCAATATGGTGGGCGTAGCTCAGTTGGTAGAGCGCCGGATTGTGATTCCGGTTGTCGTGGGTTCGATTCCCATCGTCCACCCCAGATTCTGCAGGGGCGCCTCGATTGAATGATCCGGCGCCTTTGTTTTTGAGTTTCATGCGGACGTGGTGAAATTGGTAGACACACTGGATTTAGGTTCCAGCGGCGCAAGCTGTAAGAGTTCGAGTCTCTTCGTCCGCACCATGTTTCTGTAAGGCTGTACCGCAACACTGCATTATGGTGGGCGTAGCTCAGTTGGTAGAGCGCCGGATTGTGATTCCGGTTGTCGTGGGTTCGATTCCCATCGTCCACCCCATATTTGAAGAAGGCGCCCGGATCGGATGATCGGGCGCCTTTTTTGTTTTCGCTGTACGGGTCTTGTGGCTACTGGTGGCGGAGCGATAAAAGCTGATAGATTTCAGCCGGTTGAAGGGCTGGCCGAGATGCCGGTAGAGGAATAGCGCAGATGATCGCAAAAGAAGCGCGCCAGGCCCTGGCGCTGCAACGTTTCGCCGAGGCCAATCCGCAGCTGCTCGAGGAGATCCGCGAGCTGGATGCGCGCGAGCAGGCCCAGCAGATCGAGTGGGCGTTCGAGGATGCGGCGCAGGAGCAGGGCGTCGAGCCCTGGGAGTACGCCTTGCAGCTGATCGCCGAGTCGCCGGAGCAGCTGCAGGCCATGCGCCTGGAGACTCATCGCGAGGTGGCTGAGGCGCTGGGCATGGCCTGGGAAGAATACTGCCAGTTCAACGACCTCGATCCACAGTAAGGCGGACGATCGTTCTGGCTGTTGTTTGTTTGACAAGGTTTTACAACCGCGCGGGCCAAAAGGGCCTGCGCGGCCGTGAATGAAGCAGGCTCGACGCCAAGGCGGGCGGGCCGTTCAAGGAAATCGACCGGCGCGGTCCGCCGACAATCCGGGTGGGGTGACTTCTGCTTGATGAGTCACTAGAATGTTTGCCCTTGATTCTGGAGTCGGGCTATCGCCGGCTAACGTCTGTGCAACGAGGAATATCCATGCAAGTTTCTGTTGAAAACACTTCCGCTCTCGAGCGCCGCATGACCATCGCCGTTCCGGCCGAGCGCGTCGAGAACGAAGTCAACAAGCGTCTGCAGCAGACTGCCAAGCGCGCCAAGGTTGCCGGCTTCCGTCCGGGCAAGGTGCCAATGAGCGTGATCCGCCAGCGTTTCGAAGCCGATGCCCGCCAAGAGGCCTTCGGTGACCTGGTCCAGGCTTCCTTCTACGAAGCCATCGTCGAGCAGAAGCTGAACCCGGCTGGCGCACCTGCCGTCGAGCCAAAGTCGTTCGAGAAGGGCAAGGACCTCGAGTTCGTCGCCATCTTCGAAGTCTTCCCTGAATTCACCGTTGCCGGTTTCGAGTCGATCGCCGTCGAGCGCCTGAGCGCCGAAGTGGCTGACGCCGACCTGGACAACATGCTGGAAGTCCTGCGCAAGCAGAACACCCGTTTCGAGGCCGTCGAGCGCGCTGCTGCCAATGACGACCAGGTCAACATCGACTTCGTCGGCAAGATCGACGGTGAAGCCTTCGCCGGCGGTTCGGCCAAGGGCACCCAGCTGGTGCTGGGTTCCGGCCGCATGATCCCGGGCTTCGAAGAAGGCCTGGTCGGCGCCAAGGCTGGTGAAGAGCGCGTGGTCAACGTGACCTTCCCAGAGGACTACCAGAACCTCGACCTGGCCGGCAAGGCCGCCGAGTTCACCATCACCGTCAACAGCGTTTCCGCTCCTGTGCTGCCTGAGCTGAACGAAGCCTTCTTCGCCCAGTTCGGCATCAAGGAATCGACCCTGGAAGGCTTCCGCGCCGAAGTTCGCAAGAACATGGAGCGTGAACTGCGCCAGGCCATCAAGGCCAAGGTCAAGAACCAGGTCATGGACGGTCTGCTGGCCGCCAACCCGGTCGACGTGCCGAAAGCCCTGCTGGAAAACGAAGTCAACCGTCTGCGCGTGCAGGCCGTCCAGCAGTTCGGTGGCAACATCAAGCCTGACCAACTGCCGGCCGAGCTGTTCGAAGAGCAGGCCAAGCGCCGCGTCGTGCTGGGCCTGATCGTCGCCGAAGTGGTCAAGCAGTTCGACCTGAAGCCGGACGAAGCCAAGGTTCGCGAAGTCATCGAAGAGATGGCCTCGGCCTACCAGGAGCCTGAGCAGGTCATCGCCTGGTACTACAAGAACGACCAGCAACTGAACGAAGTCCGTTCGGTTGTGCTGGAAGAGCAAGTTGTAGATACTGTCCTGCAGAAAGCGACTGTGACCGACAAATCGGTCTCGTACGAAGAAGCCGTCAAACCAGCACAGGCTCCTGCCGCCGCTGAGTAACAGGCTACTCTCGTAGGAAACCCCCACAAGCCAGCCTTCGCGCTGGCTTGTGCGTATTCAAGCCATGACTATTTGGGAGCGAGTGCAGGACATGTCCCGCAATTCTTATATTCAGCAAAGCTCTGACATCCAGGCCGCAGGCGGCCTGGTCCCGATGGTTATCGAGCAGTCCGCCCGTGGCGAACGTGCCTACGACATCTACTCGCGCCTCCTCAAGGAGCGCGTGATCTTCCTGGTCGGCCCCGTAGAAGACTACATGGCCAACCTGGTGGTGGCGCAGCTGCTGTTCCTTGAGGCGGAAAACCCGGACAAGGATATCCATCTTTATATCAACTCCCCGGGCGGCTCGGTAACTGCCGGCATGTCGATCTATGACACCATGCAGTTCATCAAGCCGGACGTCTCGACCATCTGCATCGGCCAGGCCTGCAGCATGGGCGCCTTCCTGCTCGCGGCCGGTGCCGCTGGCAAGCGCCACTGCCTGCCCAACTCGCGGGTGATGATTCACCAGCCGCTGGGCGGCTTCCAGGGCCAGGCGACCGACATCGAGATCCACGCCCAGGAAATCCTCAACATCAAGGCGCGCCTGAACGAGCTGCTGGCCCATCACACTGGCCAGGACCTCGAGACCATCAAGCGCGACACCGAGCGCGACAACTTCATGAGCGCCGCGCGCGCGGCCGAGTACGGCCTGATCGACTCGGTCTACGACAAGCGGCAACTGGCATCCTGAAGCAATGCGCCAGAGCGCGCGGGCGCGGATTGCGCCCGTGCGCGGACTTGAAAAAGCCAGCGATTGCCTTCATCTTGTGTTTCAAGCCTACCGGATTGGATCGATCGAATGACTGACACCCGTAACGGCGAGGACAACGGCAAATTGCTCTACTGCTCTTTCTGCGGCAAAAGCCAGCATGAAGTGCGTAAATTGATTGCCGGCCCCTCGGTATTTATCTGCGACGAGTGCGTCGACCTGTGCAATGACATCATCCGTGAGGAGGTGCAGGAAGCCCAGGCCGAGAGCAACGCGCACAAGTTACCCTCGCCGAAAGAAATCAGCGGCATCCTGGACCAGTACGTCATTGGTCAGGAGCGCGCGAAAAAGGTCCTGGCAGTAGCGGTGTACAACCACTACAAGCGCCTGAACCAGCGTGACAAGAAGGGCGACGAAGTCGAACTGGGCAAGAGCAACATCCTGCTGATCGGGCCGACCGGCTCGGGCAAGACGCTGCTCGCCGAGACGCTCGCGCGCCTGTTGAACGTGCCGTTCACCATTGCCGACGCCACCACCCTGACCGAAGCCGGTTATGTCGGTGAGGACGTCGAGAACATCATTCAGAAGTTGCTGCAGAAGTGCGACTACGATGTGGAAAAGGCCCAGATGGGCATCGTCTACATCGACGAGATCGACAAGATTTCGCGCAAGTCGGACAACCCGTCCATCACCCGTGACGTCTCGGGCGAGGGCGTGCAGCAGGCGCTGCTGAAGCTGATCGAAGGCACCGTGGCCTCCGTGCCGCCGCAAGGGGGCCGCAAGCACCCGCAACAGGAGTTCCTGCAGGTCGATACCCGCAATATCCTGTTCATCTGCGGTGGCGCCTTCTCGGGCCTGGAAAAGGTCATCCAGAACCGCTCGACCAAAGGCGGCATCGGCTTCGGTGCCGAAGTGCGCAGCAAGGAAGAGGGCAAGAAGGTCGGCGAGTCGCTGCGCGAAGTCGAGCCGGACGATCTGGTCAAGTTCGGCCTGATTCCGGAGTTCGTTGGTCGTCTGCCGGTGCTGGCGACCCTGGACGAGTTGGACGAGGCTGCGCTGATGCAGATCCTCACCGAGCCGAAGAACGCGCTGACCAAGCAGTACGCCAGGCTGTTCGAGATGGAAGACGTCGACCTCGAGTTCCGCAGCGATGCGCTCAAGGCCGTGGCACGCAAGGCCCTGGAGCGCAAGACCGGCGCCCGTGGCCTGCGTTCGATCCTCGAGGGCGTGCTGCTCGACACCATGTACGAGATTCCTTCGCAGAAGGATGTCAGCAAGGTGGTGATCGACGAAAGCGTCATCGAAGGCTCGTCGCAGCCGCTGCTGATCTACGAGAACAGCGAGCCGCAAGCCAAGGCCGCTCCCGACGCCTGATCGGGCAAGGGGCAGCACGCACGAAGGGGCCTTTTTGGCCCCTTTTTGCATTTCATGGCCTGGGCGCTTGTAATTTACCAGGCCTGCCCCCACATTAGCCCCAAGCACCATTTCCAACGGTTTCCGGCCACCAAGGCCGCTGTAGAGGCGAAATCATGAAGACCACCCTCGACTTGCCTCTTTTGCCATTGCGCGACGTCGTCGTCTATCCGCACATGGTCATCCCACTGTTCGTGGGGCGTGAGAAGTCCATCGAAGCCCTCGAGGCGGCGATGACGGGCGAGAAGCAGATCCTCCTGCTGGCCCAGAAGAATCCGGCCGACGATGATCCGGGCGAAGACGCCCTGTATCGCGTCGGTACCGTCGCCACCGTGCTGCAACTGCTCAAGCTGCCCGATGGCACCGTCAAGGTGCTGGTCGAGGGTGAGCAGCGCGGCGCCGTGGAGCGTTTCAACGAAGTCGACGGCCATATCCGCGCCGAAGTCAGCCTGATCGACGAAGCCGAGACCGCCGAGCGCGAGTCCGAAGTGTTCGTGCGGACCTTGCTGTCGCAGTTCGAGCAGTACGTGCAGCTGGGCAAGAAGGTCCCGGCCGAAGTGCTGTCCTCGCTCAACAGCATCGAGGAACCGGGCCGCCTGGTCGACACCATGGCCGCGCACATGGCGCTGAAGATCGAGCAGAAGCAGGAGATCCTCGAGATCGTCGACCTGCAGGCCCGCGTCGAGCACGTGCTGGCGCTGCTGGACGCCGAGATCGACCTGCTGCAGGTCGAGAAGCGCATCCGTGGCCGGGTCAAGAAGCAGATGGAGCGCAGCCAGCGCGAGTACTACCTGAATGAGCAGATGAAGGCCATTCAGAAGGAGCTCGGCGATGGTGACGAAGGCCACAACGAAGTCGAGGAGCTGAAAAAGCGCATCGATGCCGCCGGCCTGCCGAAGGACGCCCTGGCCAAGGCCCAGGCCGAGCTGAACAAGCTCAAGCAGATGTCGCCGATGTCGGCCGAGGCCACCGTGGTGCGCTCGTACCTCGACTGGCTGGTGCAGGTGCCGTGGAAGGCCCAGAGCAAGGTGCGCCTGGACCTGGCCAAGGCCGAGGAAATCCTCGATGCCGACCACTACGGCCTGGAAGAGGTCAAGGAACGTATCCTCGAGTACCTCGCCGTACAGAAGCGCGTGAAGAAGATCCGTGGCCCGGTGCTGTGCCTGGTCGGTCCGCCCGGCGTGGGCAAGACCTCGCTGGCCGAATCGATCGCCGCCGCCACCAACCGCAAGTTCGTGCGCATGGCCTTGGGCGGCGTGCGTGACGAGGCCGAGATCCGTGGCCACCGTCGTACCTACATCGGTTCGATGCCCGGTCGTCTGATTCAGAAAATGACCAAGGTCGGTGTACGCAATCCGCTGTTCCTGCTCGACGAGATCGACAAGATGGGCAGCGACATGCGCGGTGATCCGGCCTCGGCGTTGCTGGAGGTGCTCGACCCCGAGCAGAACCACAACTTCAACGACCACTACCTGGAAGTCGACTACGACCTCTCGGACGTGATGTTCCTGTGCACCTCGAACTCGATGAACATTCCGCCGGCGCTGCTCGACCGCATGGAAGTCATCCGCCTGCCGGGTTACACCGAGGACGAGAAGATCAACATCGCGGTCAAGTACCTGGTGCCCAAGCAGGTCAAGGCCAACGGCCTGAAGAAGGACGAGCTTGAGGTCGAGGTCTCGGCCATCCGCGACATCATCCGCTACTACACCCGCGAAGCCGGGGTGCGTGGCCTGGAGCGCCAGATCGCCAAGGTCTGCCGCAAGGTGGTCAAGGAGCACACCGGGGCCAAGCAGGTGAAGGTCAAGGTCAGTGGCGAGCAGCTCGAGCAACTGCTGGGCGTGCGCAAGTTCCGCTACGGCCTGGCCGAGCAGCAGGACCAGATCGGCCAGGTCACGGGCCTGGCCTGGACCCAGGTGGGCGGCGAGCTGCTGACCATCGAGGCCGTGGTCATCCCGGGCAAGGGCCAGCTGATCAAGACCGGCTCGCTCGGCGACGTGATGGTCGAGTCGATCACCGCCGCGCAGACGGTGGTGCGCAGCCGTGCCCAGAGCCTGGGGATCGCCGCAGACTTCCACGAGAAGCGCGACGTTCACATCCATATGCCCGAAGGCGCCACGCCCAAGGATGGCCCGAGCGCCGGTATCGGCATGTGCACCGCGCTGGTGTCTGCCCTGACCCAGATCCCGGTGCGCGCCGACGTGGCGATGACCGGTGAGATCACCCTGCGCGGCCAGGTCCTGGCCATCGGTGGCCTCAAGGAAAAACTGCTGGCGGCACACCGGGGCGGGATCAAGACGGTGATCATTCCCGAGGAGAATGTTCGCGACCTGAAGGAGATTCCGGAAAATATCAAACAGGATCTTCAGATCAAACCGGTCAAATGGATTGACGAAGTCCTCCAAATTGCGCTGCAATACGCCCCGGAGCCCTTGCCAGATGTGGCTCCGGAGATTGTCGCGAAAGATGAGAAGCGCGACGGCGATGCTAAGGAAAGAATCAGCACGCACTAGTACGTATTTCGCTGGGGGGCTTTGGTTGACAGCATTTTCGGCCCCTTGCTATAAAACGGCACGCCAGTGTCAACAGGCCACCCAGCGCTCGTTTCATTAAGCTTTTCATTACATACTTAGAAACAAACTCAATAGAGAAATAAGGGGACTTAGAGTGAACAAGTCGGAACTGATTGACGCTATCGCCGCATCTGCTGACATCCCGAAAGCTGTAGCCGGCCGTGCGCTGGACGCAGTCATCGAATCCGTCACCGGCGCCCTGAAGCAAGGTGACGATGTGGTACTGGTTGGTTTCGGTACCTTCTCGGTCAAGGAGCGCGCCGAGCGCACCGGCCGCAACCCGCAAACCGGCAAGGCGATCAAGATCGCTGCCGCCAAGGTTCCAGGCTTCAAGGCTGGCAAGGGCCTGAAAGACGCCGTCAACTAAGTCGTCTTTCAGCCGGCCCGGGCATCGTCAGGGCCGACCGCGTGACGGCGGGTCGCAAACGTTCCCGCTGGCACGCTCGCTTCGAAAAGGCGCATCCACTGGATGCGCCTTTCTTCTATCAGGATTCTACCCACGCTCCGCGGTTGTCGACGCAGTGGTACAGCCGTTTCTGGGGGACGCATGCTGCAGAATATCAGGGACAATTCACAAGGTTGGATTGCCAAGACCATCATCGGCCTTATCGTCGTGTTGATGGCGTTGACCGGTTTCGAGGCCATTTTCCAGGCCGCCAGCCATAGCCAGGACGCCGCCAAGGTGAACGGCCAGACCATCAGCCAGAACGAGCTGAGCCAGGCCGTGGACATGCAGCGCCGCCAGCTGATGCAACAGCTGGGCAAGGATTTCGACCCTGCGCTGCTGGACGAGAAGATGCTGCGCGAAGCCGCGCTCAAGGGGCTGATCGATCGCAAGCTGCTGTTGCAGGGTGCCGAAGACGCCAAGTTCGCTTTTTCCGAGGCCGCGCTGGATCAGCTGATCCTGCAGACGCCTGAATTCCAGGTCGATGGCAAGTTCAGCGCCGAGCGCTTCGACTCGGTCATCCGCCAGATGGGCTACGGCCGCATGCAGTTCCGCGAGATGCTTGCCCAGGAAATGCTGATCGGCCAGCTGCGCACCGGCCTTGCCGGCAGCAGCTTCGTCACCGACAAGCAGGTCGAGGCCTTCGCCCGCCTCGAGAAGCAGACCCGTGATTTCGCTTCGCAGACCTTCAAGGCCGACCCGGCCGCAGTCAAGGTAAGCGATGACGAGGTCAAGGCGCACTACGACCAGCACGCCAAGGAATTCATGACCCCGGACCAGGTGGTCATCGATTACCTCGAGCTGAAGAAGTCGGCCTTCTTCGACCAGGTCAAGGTCGACGACGGCGAGCTCCAGGCCCTGTACGAGAAGGAGATCGCCAACCTGGGCGAGCAGCGCCATGCCGCGCACATCCTGATCGAGGTCAACGGCAAGACCGACGATGCCAAGGCCAAGGCCCGTATCGAAGAGATCCAGCAGCGCCTGGACAAGGGTGAGGACTTCGCCAAGCTGGCCAAGGAATTCTCCCAGGACCCGGGTTCGGCCAATACTGGCGGCGACCTCGGCTTCGCAGGCCCTGGCGTGTACGACCCGGCCTTCGAGGACGCGCTGTACAAGCTGAACAAGGACCAGGTGTCCGCACCGGTGCGCACCGAGTTCGGCTACCACCTGATCAAGCTGCTGGGCGTGCAGGCGCCGGACGTGCCGAGTTTCGCCAGCCTGAAGGACAAGCTGACCCACGAGCTGAAGACCCAGCAGGTGGAGCAGCGCTTCGTCGAGGCCACCAAGCAGCTCGAGGACACCGCCTTCGAAGCCTCGGACCTGGCCCAGCCGGCCCAGGACCTGGGCCTGAAGGTGCACACCTCGGCGGCCTTCGGTCGTGAGGGTGGCGAAGGCATCACCGCCAACCGCGCGGTGATCCAGGCCGCGTTCGGCGAGCAGGTGCTGGAAGAAGGCGCCAACAGCAACGCCATCGAGCTGGATCCGGAGACCGTTGTGGTGCTGCGCGTCAAGGAGCACCGCAAGCCTGAGCAACTGCCGCTGGAGGCCGTGGCCAAGAACATCAGCCAGCACCTGGCCAAGGAGAAGGCGATTGCCGAACTCAAGGCCAAGGCTGACAAGCTGATCGCCGGCCTGCGCGATGGCTCGGCCAAGGCCGAAGGCCAGGGTTGGAAGGTCCACGAAGCGGTCACCCGCGGCCAGGACGGTATCGACCCGGCCGAGCTGCAGGCGGTATTCCGCCTCGGCAAGCCTGCGTCCAAGGACAAGCCGGTCTACGGCAGCGTGGTCCTGGGCGACGGCAGCCTGGTGGTCCTGCAGCTCAAGGGCGTCAACGAAGGCGCCGCCGCCACCGACGAAGAGAAGGCGCAGATCCGTCGCTACCTCGCTTCGCGTGCCGGCTCGCAGGACTTCGCGGCCTATCGCAAGCTGCTTGAAAGCAGTGCGGATATCACGCGCTACTGAGTAGTGCGCTGATCACGAAACAGGCCGCGTAAGCGGCCTGTTTTGTTTCCGATGATCTGAACGCTCTGCTGCCTCAACTCTCTTTCTCTGTAGGAGCGGCCTTGTGCCGCGAATGGGCCGCAAGGCGGCCCCAGGATTTCAGCGTTGACGCTGCAATTGCCGGGACTGCTGCGCAGCCCTCTCGCGGCACAAGGCCGCTCCTACAGGGCGCGCGCATAGCTACCGCCGAACCCCTTCGTGATTGTCCAGCGTATCCCGCGCAACCTCCCGTCCCAGGGCGATCAGCTCCGGCGCCTTGTAGAACTCGAAGAACCGGCACACGCGCTTGGGCACGTTGATCAGCACGTCCGGCGGGTAGCCGGCGATCTTGTACTGCGCCAGTGACGTCTGCATCACCTCGAAGCTCTGGTTGATCAGGTCGAGCAGGGAGGCGGGGCCGACGTTGTCGACGATGAACGAACCCGTGGCCGACTTTGGCGCCCCCTCGCTCTGCGGCGCGGCGGCCGGCTGCTGGCCCTCGGGGGCGGCGCTTTCAGCGAGCCACGGGTTGGGGCTGGCCAGCCCCTCGGCAGTGATTTCCTGCTCCAGGCGGATCAGTTGTTCGGCCGGCTTGCGGCGAAACGGCAGGCGCGAGCCGAGCGAACTGATCAAGGCATCGAAACGCATCTTGAACGCCGCCGGGCGTTCGATCACCGGCAGTTGGTACTGCTTCTGGTTGGTGGCGTTGAGGTTGACGGCGATGATCAGGTCGCAATGGCTGGACACCACCGGCACGATGGGCAGCGGGTTGAGGATGCCGCCATCGACCAGCGTGCGGTTGCCTTGCACCACCGGGGTGAACAGGCTGGGAATGGCCGCCGAGGCGCGCATGGCCTGGTGCAGGCAGCCCTCCTGGAACCAGATCTCCTGCTGGTTGGTGAGGTCGGTGGCGACCGCCGTGTAGGGGATGCGCAACTGCTCGATGTTGATCTCGCCAACGATCTTGCGGATCTGCCCGAACACCTTGTCGCCGCGAATCGCCCCCAGGCGGAAGCTGACGTCCACCAGGCGCAGCACGTCGAGGTAGTCCAGGCTCTCGATCCAGCTGCGGTATTCGTCGAGTTTGCCGGCGGCGTAGATGCCGCCGATCACCGCGCCCATCGAGCAGCCGGCGATGCAGCCGATCTCATAGCCGCGCCGTTCGATTTCCTCGATCACGCCGATGTGCGCGTACCCCCGGGCACCACCGGAGCCCAGCACCAATGCCACGCGTTTGCCCATGACCTTTCCCCCGCCGCTGTGCCACCATGGTCCAACAATGCACCCATTACCACCTGTGCTTCAATGTAGTCCGCGCTGGACTACGCTGAGCAGGGCACTTTTCGTTTGCTTTGCCGTCGAACGGCCACCTTAGTTTTTCACCCTCGAGGTATTACCGATGAAAGCCTGGATCACCCTTCCTCTGATTGCCCTGGCCCTGGCCGGCTGCGCGGGCAAGACGGCCTATCGCGACAGTTGCGCGACCCAGCTCGATGCCGCCTGGAAGGAACTGGACCTGGCCAAGGCCGAAGGCTTTGCCGGCACCGTGAGTTACTCCAAGGCGCTGTCGCTGTTGACCGGCGCCAAGACCCAGCAGCAGTTCGAAGGCTTCGAGGGTTGTACCCGAAAGGCCGAGAAGGCCCGTTTCTACATCCGTGAATCCCGCGCCGGGCGTTGAGCGAGGAGCTGCCCATGTCCGCCATGCTCGACCATGTGGTCGGCCAGATCCTGGCGCTGCAGGTGCGTCTGCTGGCCTGCCGCGAACGCCTGGCCGCCGACACCGACCGCGAGGCGTTGCACGACCTGCGCATCACCTTGCGGCGCCTGCGCAGCCTGCTGCGGCCGTTGCGTGGCCTGCCGGGCGTCGAGCAGCTCGAGCAGGCGGCTGGGGCGCTGGGCACGCTGACCACGCCGCTGCGTGACCGCGAGGTGCTGGCGGCGCAGCTGATCGGCCGTGGGCACGTGCAGGCAGGCGAGCGTCGCCAGGAGGGCAGGGCGCGCACCTATGCTGGTGTCGCGGCCAGTGCCCAGCTCAACCGCGTGCTGGCGATTCTCGATGCGTTCCCGATGTTCCTGCGTGCCGCCGGCCGTGAAGGGTTGGCGGCGAAGCTGGGACAGCGCATCGACAAGCGCCTGCACAAGCAATGGCACAAGCTGCAGGCGGCCCTGGCTGATCCTGCCCACGACCGCCACCGCCTGCGCCTGCTGATCAAGCGGGTGCGCTATGGCGACCAGGCCTACCCACAGCTCGAACACGCCGGCAACAAGCTGCAGCGCTTGCTCAAGGCGGCCCAGGGCGACCTGGGCGACTGGCACGACCGCGTGCAGTGGTTGCTGCAGGTGCGCGAGCACAGCGACCTGCTCGGCTGCAAGGTGGCCTGGGAGCATGAGCTGCATGCCGCCGAGGCGCGCTCCGACCTCACCCTCGAAGCGCTGCAAAAGGCCCTGGGGCGCCGTTAGTCCCGGCAAATGACCGATATGCGGGCTGTGGCTGGCGTGATCGCTGGTTACTATCGGTTCTTTTCTCGCAGGAGCCCTGGCACATGAACTTCACAGAATTGCTGACAGCCGCCCGCGCGCACCCTGAGGCCGTCATCGTGCCCGCCGGCTGGGCCCAGGGGCGCGCGGTATTCGGTGGCCTGATGGCGGCAATGGTGCACGAAGCGATGCGCCTGAAGCTGGGCGACGACCGACCGGTGCGTTCGCTGGCCATTACCTTCGTCGGCCCGGCGGCGCCGGATGTGCCGATCAGCCTGGAGGTCGAGGTGCTGCGCGAGGGCAAGGCGGTCAGCACCTTGCTCGGACGCGCCGTGCAGGATGGCCAGGTGGTGACCCTGGTGCAGGGCAGCTTTGGTGCCGGTCGCCCTTCCGTGGTGGCGGTCGACGCGCCCACCGCGATGCCGATCAAGCCGCTGCAGGAGGCGGCGCCGGAGTTGCCCTTTATCAAGGGTATTACACCGGCGTTCATGCAGCACGTGGCGTTTCGCTGGGCGGTGGGCGGCCTGCCGTTCAGTGGCAACGACTCGCGCCATATGGGCGGCTGGGTGCGCCTGCGCGATGTCGCCGAGGAGCCGGTCGGGGTGGCGCACCTGCTGGCATTGGTCGATGCCTGGCCGCCCAGCCTGCTGCCGTATCTCAAGCAGCCCGCCGCCGGCAGCACGCTGACCTGGACCATTGAGTTCGTGCAGCCCACCCCGCAGCTGTCGACCCTCGACTGGTGCCGTTATGTGGTCGAGACCGAGTATGCCCGTGATGGCTATGGGCATGCGGCCGCGGCGTTGTGGACGGCTGAAGGGGAGCTGCTGGCGTTGAGCCGGCAGACGGTGACCGTGTTCGCCTGAGTCTGACAGGACGCCGGGCAGGGGCCACTGTGCGCCCCATCGCCGGCAAGCCGGCTCCCACACCAATCGCGTTAGCCCTGGGTCATGCACCATTCCTGTGGGAGCCGGCTTGCCGGCGATGCGCCGCGTCAGCGGCGCTGTACGCACGGTTTTGTCATTTGCGATGCTTGTGTCGCTCGCGCCAAGCTCGCCACCATGCGCCACTCAGCACGAAGCGCGGGAAGGTGATGAACTGCTCGGTGAGCAGGCGCTGCACGGCGTCCTTGCGGCCACTGAACGGCTCGGGCTGCTCGGCTTCAAGGCGGTGCCCCTGGCCTTGCAGGCCCAGCCCGGCCACCAGGGCGATGATGCCCACGGCGATCTGCGACAGGTCCAGCCCAAACAGCCCCGACAGCACCAGCAGCGCGCCGAGGATGAACAGCGGCACGGCGATCAGGTGCAGCACCAGGTTGGCGGGATGGCGATGGTTGTGGTGGTAGCCGCGCCATTGCCAGGCGGGCAGGTTGGGCAGTCGTTTGCTCATGGACGGATCCTCTGGGGCCTGTCCAAAGCTTAGTGCGGCCCCCGGGCGGGGGCCAATCGAGGCTGGCTATGGTGATCATAGCCGGCGTGGGTCACAGCTTGAGCTGGCCGATCGCCTTGTTCAGCTCACCGGCGAGGGTCGCCAGTTCGCTGCTGGTGGTGGCCGAGCCGACGGTCTGCTGCACGGTCTCCTCGGTCACGTCGCGGATGCTCACCACGGCGCGGTTCATCTCCTCGGCCACCTGGCTCTGCTGCTCGGCAGCCACGGCGATCTGGGTGTTGCTTTCGCGCATCTGCGCCACGGCGCTGGTGATCTCGGCCAGGGCCTCGCCGGCCTCGCGGGCCTGCTTGACGCAATCGTCGGCCTTGAACGAGCTTTCCTGCATGAAGTCCACCGCGTCGCGAGTACCGGCCTGCAGGTCGGCGACCATGGTGGTGATCTCGTCGGTGGAGGTCTGCACGCGCTTGGCCAGGTTGCGCACCTCGTCGGCGACCACGGCGAAGCCGCGGCCCAGGTCACCGGCGCGGGCCGCCTCGATGGCGGCGTTGAGGGCGAGCAGGTTGGTCTGTTCGGCGATGCTGTGGATGACCCCGACCACGCCGTTGATCTTCTGGCTGTCGTCGGCCAGCTGGCGGATCATCTCGGCGGTCTGCTGCACGCCGCTGGAGAGCCCGGCAATCGAGTCCTGCACCCGGCTGACCACGGCCTGGCCGCTGCCGGCCAGGGTGTCGGCGGTCTGCGACAGGTCGCGGGTGGCGCCGGCATGCTGGGCGATGTGGTGGACGGTGGCGGTCATCTCGTTGATGGCGGTGGCCGCCTGGTCGGTCTCGCTCTGCTGGCCGATCATGCCGTGGCGCACCTCGTCCATGCTGCCGGCCAGGCGCGCAGCGCCCGAGTCCAGCTGTGCGGCGGTGCGCGCCACGGTGCTGACCACGCGGTGGTAGGTGGTCTGCATGGCATTGAAGGCGCCGGCCATCTGTCCGACTTCGTCGCCGCAGGCCAGTGGCACCCGGGCCGAGAGATCGCCGGTTTTCTCCACGTGCAGCATCACGTCCTTGAGGGTGTTGAGCTGGCTGAGCAAGAAACGGATCAACAGTTGCGAGGCGCAGAGCATCGCCAGCATCAGGATCAGCACGCACACGGCGTAGTTGCTGAAGCGGTCGAAATAGACCTGGCGCAGGCTCGGCGACTGGGCGATCAGCGCGAGCTGCTGGTCGCCCCGGCGCAGTACCTGGGCGCCGCGCAGCGGGTTGTCGCCGAGGACCCAGGCACCGGGCAGCTCGACCCAGCCCTGGCCGTCGCGCAGGGCTTCGAGGGGTTCGCCGGCGAACTGTGGAGTTTGCCCATTGCGCCAGGTGATCAGGTTGGCCTGGGCGGGCAGGGCCTGCCCGGCGGGCCAGGCCGCCAGTAGTTCGGCCTGGGCCTGGACTTGAGCCTGGGCGCCGGTGGCGCGGGCCTGCTGCTCCAGGTATACCGCGTAGAGCACCAGCATCAGGGTGGTGACGAAGGCCACCGCATTGACGGCCCAGAACTTGTATTTGAGGGAAACGTTGCTAAGCCAGGCACCCATGGTAGGTCTTCTCTGAGTTGGCGGAAACATTATTGGCAAGGTGCCATCATTGTGCCCGCCAAGGCCAGGGGCCTTGTTGATATGCGTCAAGAAACCTCAGGCAGGCCAAAGAACGCGCGGGCGCAGGCGCTGGTGTGGGCGGCGGTGTGCACTGCGGTTTCATGGCGATGCAGGGCCACCTCGCGCAGCACCTCGGGCAGGAAGGCCGGCTCGTTGCGACCGTTCTTCGGCTTGGGCCGCAGGCTGCGGGGCAGCAGGTAGGGCGCGTCGCTTTCGAGCATCAGGCGGCCCTCGGGGATGTTGCCGACCAGGGGATGCAGGTGGGTACCGCGGCGCTCGTCGCAGATCCAGCCAGTGATGCCGATGTGCAGGTCGAGGTCGAGGTAGGCGAACAGTGCCTGGCGCTCGCCGGTGAAGCAGTGCACCACGGCGGCGGGCAACTGGTCGCGGTAGTCCTTGAGGATTGCCAGCAGGCGCTCGCTGGCCTCGCGCTCGTGGAGGAACACTGGCAGGCGCAGCTCGACCGCCAGCGCCAGCTGCGCTTCCAGGGCCTTTTCCTGGGCTGGGCGCGGGGAAAAGTCGCGATTGAAGTCCAGGCCGCATTCGCCCACGGCCACCACCCGTGGCTGGGCGAGCAGTTCGCGCAACTGTCGCTCGCTGCCGCTGTTCCAGTGGCTGGCGTCGTGGGGGTGCACGCCGGCGGTGCTGAACAGGCGCTGGCCGGGCTCGTCCAGGCGCTGGCACAGCTCCAGGGCCTCGGCGCTGACGTCCAGGCTGGTGCCGGTAAGGACCATCTGCGCCACGCCGGCTTCCACGGCGCGCTCGACAATGGCGGCCTGCTGGTCGTGGAAACTGCTGTTGGTCAGGTTGACGCCGATATCGATCAGTTGCATGGTGCTACCTCGTGCCGCGGGGCGGCCAGCATAGCAAAAACCGGGATATCGAGAAAAAACCAAGAACTTCAAACGTTTGCCATGGTCTGTTGCGGTCATTTATCACGGATCGATCACAGCACATGGTGCCCGCCAACCGCTCTCGGACCCTTTTCCCCATGTTGCGAACCTTTTTGACTGGCCTGTTGCTGTCCGGGCTGCTGGCCGGCGGGCCTGCCGCTGCCGCTGATGCCGGGCCGCAGCAACATGTACCGACCAGCCAGGCGCGCGACCTGGCGCAGATCCGTTCGAGCAAGGTGCTGCGGGTGCTGGTCAACCAGAGCCGCAACAGCTCCGGCGAGGTCAAGGGCGAGCCGGTGGGCGTCGAGTACTACCGCTTGCGCGCCCTGGAGCACGCCCTCAATGCCCGGGTCGCCGACGGCCAGGAAATCACCCTGAAGATCATCCCCCGCGCCAAGGAGCAGCTGCTCGCGGCCTTGCAGCGCGGTGAGGGCGATCTCGCCGCCCCCGGCGAGCTGCTCGACCCGAGCGTGGTGCGCGGTGTCGGCGTCAGTGCCCCGGTGGTCGACCAGGTGCCGCTGCAACTGGTCGGGCGCAAGGGCGAGCGCGGCTACAGCCGCCCCGAGCAGCTGTCCGGGCGCACCGTCGCGCTGACCACGGCCAGTGCCGCGGGTGCGGCGATCCAGGCGATCAACCAGCAGTTGACCTTGCGCAAGCGGGCACCGATCAAGGTGGAATGGGTCGACCCGACGCTGGCGGTGGAGGATGTGCTGGAGATGGTCCAGGCCGGCATCTACCCGCTGACCGTGGTGGAGCGACCGATCGCCCAGCGCTGGGCGCGGGTGATGCCGCGCCTGCGGGTGGACAGCAAGCTGCAGCTGGCCCAGCCCCAGGCCATGCGCTGGTATATGCGCCAGGACGCGCCGATGCTGCAGGCGGCGGTGGATCGCTTTCTCGCCACCTACCGCGCCCCGGACAACCAGGACGCGGCCTTCGAGCGCATCTATCGGCGCCAGTACCGGGTGCACAACCCGTTGGCTCGACAGGATCGCCAGCGCCTGGAGTCGGTGCGCCCGGTGCTGCAGAAGCACGGTGGCGACCAACAGTTCGACTGGCTCAACCTGGCCGCCCTGGCGTTCAAGGAGTCGACCCTCGATCCCAAGGCGCGTGGTACCGGTGGCGCCCACGGGCTGATGCAGATCACCCCGTCGGCGGCCCAGCGGGTGGGGGTGAGCAACACCACCACGGTGGACGGCAATGTCCAGGCCAGCGCCCGCTACCTGGCTCTGATCCGCCGCAAGTTCTTCGCCAGCCCGCAGCTCAACGAGCGTGAGCGCATGGCCTTCATCCTGGCCGCCTACAACCTCGGCCCGGAGCGGGTCCAGGCCATGCGTGCCGAGGCCCGGCGACGGGGTCTCAATGGCAACCAGTGGTTCTTCCAGACCGAGCGCATCGCGATGGAGCAGGTGGGCATGGGGCCGGTGAACTTCGTCAACAGCGTCAACAAGTACTTCCTCGCGTTCAACCGCGAGCGGGCTTCCCTGGAGCGTGTGGCGAAGCGCTAGATAAATCGAATTATTCGATAGAATTTACGCGATTATTGCGATTTTCTTATTCGATGAATTGATTAATATGGCGCTCATCCAACACACACCTGCTCAAACAAGGAAGCAAACATGAATCACTCCCTCAAAGCCCTGTTCACCACCCGCGCCGGTTATGGCCTGAGTGTCGTGCGTATCCTGGTCGGCATCATCTTCATGGCCCATGGCGCACAGAAACTGTTCGGCCTGTTCGGCGGCTACGGCCTGGAAGGCACCGGCCAGTGGATGGAAAGCATCGGCCTGGCCCCAGGCTACCTGATGGCCCTGCTGTCCGGCAGCGCCGAGTTCTTCGGCGGCCTGGCCCTGGTGGTCGGCCTGCTGGCCCGCCCGGCGGCGCTGGCGTTGAGCGTGACCCTGGTGGTGGCGATCTTCTCGGTGCATATCGGCAACGGGCTGTTCATGTCCAACAACGGTTACGAGTTCGCCCTGGCGCTGATGGCCGGTACCGTGGCGGTGCTGATCGAGGGCGCCGGCCGCCTGTCGCTGGACCGCCTGATCGCACGCTGATCATCGATTGCGGGTCCAGCCCGCTCCCACGAAACGTGTGGGAGCGGGCTGGACCCGCGATTGCGTTTGCACAAGCGCTTGTAACTTCGTGCGTCAGCCTCTAGCATACCGATTGCGCCGATTTAAACAGCTACTTGCGGGGCGCAGGAGAGGCCCCGACGGGTCATCCGAAATACCGCTAAAGCGCTGGTTCGGTGACGCCTCCCACCGCTGCCCAGCGGGAACAGCGAGGCGGAGAGAGACTCCATGAGTTGCCCACGTACCAGTGTCTGCTTGACCCCCCTGGCCAAGAACCAGGCTTCCCGTACCCCGCGCATCCTGCTCGGCGGCCAGCATCAACCCACGCTTTTGCGCAATCTCGACGGCTTTTCCCGGCGCAAGGGCCAGGCCTGTGCCTTCCTCATCCAGTTCTCCGACAGCTGTGAACAGCTCGACCAGTACGGCAATGATCGCTTCGACCTGGCCGTGATCCAGGCGCCTGCGGCCGAAGAGGCCGCCGAGGTTATCGGCCAGCTCACTCGCATTGCTCGCCAGGGCCTGATCACCCGCCGTTGAGCGACGTGTCGCGTCCAGCCTTTTTTCGCTAAGCTCGGTCTCCCGGTAGGCGCATGGCGCCCGCTGCGGATGCACTGAGGAGACAGTCGTTGAGCACCAACATCATCACCATCGAAGGCCATGCCGCGCTGAAGCAGGAGCTTGATCACCTGTGGCGGGTCTATCGCCCGGAAATCACCCAGAAGGTCACCTGGGCGGCCTCGCTGGGCGATCGCAGCGAGAACGCCGACTACCAGTACAACAAGAAGCTGCTGCGCGAGATCGACCGCCGCGTGCGCTACCTGCGCAAGCGCCTGGAAGACGTCAAGGTGGTCGAGTACTCGCCCCAGCAGGAAGGCAAGGTGTTCTTCGGTGCCTGGGTGGAGATCGAGAACGATGACGGCGAGCAGCTGCGCTTTCGCATCGTCGGCTATGACGAGATCCACGGGCGCAACGACTACATCTCCATCGACTCGCCCATGGCCCGGGCCCTGCTCAAGAAGGGGGAGGGCGACGAAGTGCTGGTGCACACGCCCACGGGCGAGGCGACCTGGTATGTGAACAGTATCCGCTATGAGACTGGCTCTTAGGTGTCCTGAAATGCCAAGGCCCCATAACAGGAGCCTTGGTCTAATAGAAGATACCGAACAGGTCGCTACCCTCTAGGAGTTGATGCGGCTCGCGTAGAGCTTGCTCCAGAAGTGCGGATCCCGATTCTGCTGTTTGGCATACCAGGGATCGGAGGAGTATGTTTCTTTTAAGCGTTGCGAGCCCAGCGCGCGCCTCTCCGCTTCTTGCAAGCTTATCACTCCAGCCTCCCAGAACTGTTTCCAGTAGTGGTCGGCCCTCAGCGTCGACGAAGGTCTTTGACTCGAATTCATAGATTGCATTGCATATCTCCGGAACACAGGAGGCTAAGGATGCGACACCAGTTTCGATCATGGATTGGATGTTGTCCAGCGTATGCCCGTGCGTCCAGGGTAGCGGAGGAACACCCAGAGTCGAGTTGCCCTCGCGCTGATATTGGTGGGGCGCCAGATGGTCGGTGGTACCGTACTTGATGGCTGATGATAGCATGGCATCCGTGCGTCGACGCAGTGCGAGATCCGACAAGCCATCCGGATCACCGATGAAGACGCGTCGAGTGTTTCTTGCAAAGCTTGCCACCCCTGAGTAGACGGCTGATCCCCCACGGCCGGGCCGGTTGTCTGAAATGTCGAGCCACACCTTGATCGGACCGACATAGACATCGAACTGAAGGGGGCCTTCAAATTCAAATCTGAATGTCTCGGGGTAGTCTTCGGCATCCAGAGTGTTCAGATGTGCGGTGTCCGGCAAGAGCCGCCGGATGATGCTGACCAGATTTCCTTCGTCCGTGCGAGGTGTCTGAAACAGCTCATCCGCTGCTATTGCCAGAAGCCACTGCGCCGCGAAAATTCGGTGCTCACTCATGATGGCGGACTATCCCTCGCGCAACACCGCCAACGGGCTGGCATTGAGCGCGCGACGCGTGCCGATCACGCCGGCCCCGCCCACCAGCACCGCCCCGGCCAGTGGCAGCGCCAGCAGCCAAGGATGGGGTGCCCAGTGCAGGTCGAAAGCATAGCGGTACAGCGCCCAGGTGATCAGCTCGCAACCCAGCGCGGCCAGCACGCCGCTGGCCGCGCCGAGCAGGCCGAACTCGATGCGCCGAGCCTTGACCAGCAACGGGCGCGCCGCCCCCAGCGCCCGCAGCAGGGCGCCCTGGCGGATGCGCTCGTCGAGGGTCGCCTGCAGGCCGGCGAACAGCACCGCCATCCCCGCCGCCAGCACGAACAGCAGCACGTACTCCACCGCCAGGGTGACCTGGGCGAGGATGCTGCGCAGCTGCGCCAGCAACGCGTCGACCTGCAGCACGGTCACCGCCGGGAAGGCCCGGGACAGCGCGACGATCTCCGGGTCGTGGCCTGGCGCCAGATAGAAGCTGGTGAGGTAGGTGGTGGGCAGGCCTTGCAGGGTGCCTGGCTGGAAGATCATGTAGAAGTTGGGCTGGAAGCTGTCCCAGTGCACGCTGCGCAGGCTGCTGACCCGGGCCTGGCGTTGCTGCCCGCCGATGTCGAAGGTCAGCAGGTCGCCCAGTTGCAGGTGTAGGCTCTGCGCCAGCTCCGCTTCCACGGAAACCCCGGGGACTTCATCGCCGGCGGGCGCCTGCTGCCACCATTGGCCGGCGCTCAGGGCGTTACCCTGGGGCAGTTCGGCCGCCCAGGTCAGGCTGAGGTCGCGCTGGATGGCGCGCTCGCCGGTGGACTCCTTGCTGACCAGCTGGCGCACCGGCTGCTCGTTGATATGGGTCAGGCGCCCGGGAATCACCGGGTACAGCGGCGCGGCGCTGGCGTTGATCTGGGCCAGGCGCTCGGCGAACGGCTGGCGCTCGTCGGGCAGGATGTTCAGGGCGAAATGGTTGGGCGCGTCCTTGGGCAGCTGCGCCTGCCAGGTGTCGAGCAGTTCCGCGCGCAGCAGGGCGACCAGGCCCATGGCCAGCAGGATCAGGCCGAAGGCCAGGGCCTGGCCGGCGGCGGCCAGCGGGTGGCGCAGCAGCTGCCCGAGGCCCAGGCGCCAGGCCAGCGGCGCGCCCGCCAGCAACCGGCGCAGGCTGCGCAGGCCGAGCAACAGCAACCCTCCCAACAGCAAGGCGGCGATCAGCCCGCCACCGAGCAGGGCGAAGGTCAGCAGCAGGTCCAGGCTCAGGCGCCACATGATCAGGCCAAGGGCGAGCAGGGCGGCGCCGTACACCAGCCAGCTGCTCGGTGGCAGCGGCAGCAGGTCGCGGCGCAGCACGCGCAGCGGCGGCACGCGACCAAGGGCCGCCAGCGGCGGCAGGGCGAAGCCGGCCAGGGCCACCAGCCCGGTGCCGATGCCGGCCAGCGCCGGGGTAAGGCCGCCGGGTGGCACCTGGCTGGGCAGCAGGCCCTCGAGCAGGCGGAACAGCCCCAGCTGCGCCAGCCAGCCGAGCAGGGCGCCGGCCAGCGCGGCGACGACGCCTAGCATGGCCAGTTGCAGGCTGTAGAGGCCGAGGGCCTGGTGGCGGGACAATCCCAGGCAGCGCAGCAGGGCGCTGGCGTCCAAGCGCCGCGCGGCATAGCGGCTGGCCGACAGGGCCACGGCGACGCCAGCCAGCAGCACCGCCACCAGGCTCGCCATGTTCAGGTAGCGTTCGGCCTTGCCCAGGGCACCGCCGATCTGCCGGTTGCCGTCGCGGGTGTCGAGCAGGCGCTGGTTGGCGGCCAGGCTTGTTTCCGCCGTCTGCCGATACTGTTGCAGGGCATCGATATCGCCGCGCCACAGGTCGCGGTAGCTGACCCGGCTGCCGGGCTGGATCACCCCGGTGGCGTCGAGGTCGGCGAGGTTCATCAGCACCCGTGGGGTCAAACTGTAGAAATTGTTGGCGCGGTCGGGCTCGTAGGTCAGCACGCGGCTCATGCGCAGCGTCTTCATGCCGACGTCGATGCTGTCGCCGATGGCCAGGCCCAGCGCCGCGAGCAGGCGCGGCTCGACCCAGGCTTCGCCCGGTGCGGGGCCGCCGCCGGGCGCTTCCTCGGCGTAGGGCGCTGCCGCGCTGCGCAACTGGCCACGCAGGGGATAGGCGGGGTCGGCGGCCTTGATGCTGGACAGCTGGATGCCGCTGTCGCCGCCGACCACGCTGGTGAATTCAACCACCCGCGCATGGCTCAGGCCCAGCGCCGTGCCATCGGCGATCTGCTGCGCGCTGGGCGGAGCGCTGCCTTGCAGGACCAGGTCGGCGCCGAGGAACTCGCTGGCGCGCAACTGCATGGCACCGTTGAGGCGGGCGCCGAAGTAGCCGATGGCGGTACTGGCCGCCACCGCCACCAGCAGGGCGAAGAACAGCACGCGCACTTCGCTGGCGCGAGCATCGCGCAGTAACTGGCGCAGGGCCAGGACACACAGTCGCGGGAACGATAGGCGGGTCATCAGGGCTCCAGGGGCGCCACCAGGCGACCGGCATCCAGGCGGATCAGGCGGCGGCAGCGCTTGGCCAGGCGCTCGTCGTGGGTCACCAGCACCAGGGTGGTGCCGCGCTCCTGGTTCAGTTCGAACAACAGGTCGCTGATGCGCTCGCCGGTGTGGCTGTCGAGGTTGCCGGTGGGCTCGTCGGCGAACAGCACCGCCGGCTGCGCGGCGAAGGCGCGGGCGATCGCCACCCGCTGCTGCTCGCCACCGGAGAGCTGGCGTGGGGTGTGGCTCAGGCGCTTGCCCAGGCCGACCCGCTCGAGCAGGTCGCGGGCGTGTTCGCGGGCATCGCGCCGGCCGTCCAGCTCCAGCGGCAGCATGACGTTCTCCAGGGCGTTGAGGCTGTCGAGCAACTGGAACGACTGGAACACGAAGCCCACGTGTTCGGCGCGCACCCGGGCGCGCTGGTCCTCGTCGAGGGGGCCGAGGTCGTGGCCGGCGAGGATCACCTTGCCGGCGCTGGGCCGGTCGAGCCCGGCGAGCAGGCCCAGCAGCGTGGACTTGCCAGAGCCTGAAGCGCCGACGATGGCCAGGCTGTCGCCCTGGGCGAGGTCGAGGGAGAGGGCGTGGAGGATGGTCAGGTCGCCTTCCGCGCTGGGGACCACTTTGCTAAGGTGCTGCGCAACGAGAATGCTGGGGCCCATGGAGAATCCGATGCGAATGTGGTGGTTGAGTGCCGGCCTGGCCCTGTGTTGCCTGGCCCAGGGCGCGGCGGCGGGAACGCTGCTGGTCGTCGGCGATAGTATCAGCGCCGGTTTTGGCCTGGATACCCGCCTGGGGTGGGTCAGCCTGCTGCAACAGCAGTTGAAGCAGGAGGGTTTCGACGACCAGGTGGTCAATGCCTCGATCAGCGGTGACACCAGCGCAGGTGGCCAGGCGCGGCTGCCGGCGCTGCTTGCGACGCACAAGCCGGACCTGGTGGTGCTGGAGCTGGGAGGCAACGACGGCCTGCGCGGGCAGCCGCCGCAACAATTGCAACAGAATCTTGCCGCGATGATCGACCAGTCCCGCCAGGCTGGCGCCAAGGTAGTGCTGCTGGGCATGCGCCTGCCACCGAACTATGGCGTGCGCTACACCACGGCGTTCGCCCAGGTCTATGAACAGCTGGCCGCCGATAAAAAGGTGCCGCTGGTGCCGTTCTTCCTCGAAGGCGTGGGCGGGGTGCCGGAGTTGATGCAGGCCGATGGCATCCACCCGGCGGCGGCCGCCCAGCAACGCCTGCTGGAAAATGCCTGGCCGACGATAAAACCCTTGCTGTGACGCTTTTATCGGGGGCCGCTTTCGGCTAATGTTGCGCCCCCCGTTTCGAGTGCCCCCGATGCCGCGCCCCGCCTGGTCCCTGTACGCCTACCAACTGATCGAGCCCGATGAGCAGCTCGACCTGTTTGCCTGCCAGGAAGTGCGTATCCACCTGGCCGCCCGCCAGCTCGAGCTGGGCGTGCCGGTCGACCGTACCTTGTGCGGCGGCCTGCTGCCGGCGCAGCCGCGCTGGTCGGGGGTGGAGCGGGCGATCTACCGCGACGAGCGCCTGTGCCCGCTGTGCCGGGCGATCCTCGATGCCCAGCGGCGCGGCATGCGCCCGGTGTGGCCGGAACTCTGAGCGCCTTTCATCATCTGAAACGCATGCGCCTCCCGCTCTTTTAGGCGCGGGTGTACAATCGTTGTCTTGACTGATCTTTCGAAGGATTTCCCGGATGTTGCCGCGCTTTCCCGCCGTCACCCGTAGCCTGACCCTGGCCGCCATGCTGGCGGCAGGCCCCGCTGTTGCGCTGGAACTGCCGTTGCCACCTCCCGGTGAAGACGTCGTCGGCCAGGTCCACACCATCAAGGCCAAGTACGAAGACACCTTCGCCGACATCGGCACCGCCAACGACCTCGGCTACCTCGAGATGATCGCCGCCAACCCGGGCGTCGATCCCTGGCTGCCGGGTGCCGGCACCGAGATCGTCCTGCCGACCCGCTACATCCTGCCGCCGGGCCCGCGTGAAGGCATCGTCATCAACCTGGCCGAGTACCGCTTGTACTACTACCCGAAAGGGCAGAACGTGGTGCACACCTTCCCGCTGGGCATCGGCCGCGAGGGTTGGGGTTCGCCGATCGCCAACACCAAGATCACCGCCAAGACCCCGAACCCGACCTGGACCCCGCCAGCCTCGATCCGCGCCGAGCATGCCGCCGATGGCGACATCCTGCCGGCCGTGGTGCCGGCCGGGCCGGACAACCCGCTGGGGCCATTCAAGTTCACCCTGGGTGTGCCGGGTTACCTGATCCACGGCTCGAACAAGAAGTTCGGCATCGGCATGCGCACCAGCCACGGCTGCTTCCGCATGCTCAACAACAACGTGCTTACCTTGTCGAAGATGGTTCCGGTGGGCACTCCGGTGCGCATCATCAACGAGCCGTACAAGTTCGGTATCAGCGCCGGCAAGGTCTACCTCGAGGCGCATACGCCGCTGGACGACCACGGCAACCCGTCGGTGGTCGACAAGCACACCGCGGTCATCAACGCCCTGCTCAAGCGTGAAGACCTGGCCAATAACTTGCGCATGAACTGGGACATGGTTCGCGATGTGGTGGCGGCCGAGGACGGCATGCCGGTCGAGATCGCGGTGCCAACCAATGGCGCAAGCGCGCCGATGGTATCGAGCATTCCGCCAGAACTGCAGTAAGCGATTGCCCGCTGGCAACTAGCGGGGCACTTTGGGGCCGCCTTGCGGCCCATCGCGGGACAAGCCCGCTCCTACAGGTACGGTAAACGCCATGCCTTTAGGCGTGGTTTGTCCCGGGATGGGTCGCCAGGCGGCCCCAGTTGTTTGGGCGGCATCGCCCGGCTTTTTCCCAGGCAATAAAAAAGCCGACCCACAAGTGGGTCGGCTCCATAACAATCCGTGAGGATTATTATTTGCGGCTGGCTTTGTCCAGCATACGCAGAGCGCGCTCGTTGGCTTCGTCAGCGGTCTGCTGAGCCTTCTGAGCAGCTGCCAGAGCGTCGTCAGCTTTGCGGTAGGCTTCGTCTGCACGAGCCTGAGCGCGAGCTGCTGCGTCTTCGGTAGCAGTCAGGCGAGCTTCGGTTTCTTTGGATACGCTGCTGCAACCGGTAGCCAGAACTGCGGCCAGAGCCAGAGCAGAGAATTTCAGAACGTTGTTCATCGTGTTCCCCTTCAAGGACTTTCTATTAAATAGCCATCTCTCGGAAAAGAGAAACTGGCCGGCGTACATAGTACCCATTACTTGTAGTAAGTAAACTGACTGAGCGCAAGAACTGCAAAAAAAATGCTGCGCAGCCCTCCGACGACGGGGTTTGTAAACAAACTGTGAAAATCCTGGCCAGCGTTCGCAAGCGATTGTAGTACAGGAACTTTTTTGTTGAACTAAGGGTGACTTTAACTGTCGGCGGGCGTCATAGCCCAAGAACATCCGGTTGCTGTTGCCGGGCCTCGGGCGGGAGGCTGTCAGCATTTTCATGCTGCGCAGCTTGAGCATTCTCGCTGGTGCCGCCTACTATTTGAGGGGGCCATCGATGCAGAACGATCCCGGTCGCGCTGCTGTCGAAGGGGCAACAGGTGGCGTAGAGGTTCCTCCGCCGGATAAACCACATCGGTAAGGTAAGGGTCTGCCGACAAGACCTGCGAGGAGTAGTGATGAGCGAAACGCTGACCATCCACCATGACCAGGCCGGTCATCAGTTCGAGACCACCGTGGACGGTCACCGGGCCTATCTGACGTACATGGACCTGGGCAAGCAGACGCTGGACATCTATCGCACCTTCGTGCCCAACGCCTTGCGTGGTCGCGGAATCGCCGCGGCGCTCACCGAGCAGGCCCTGGCCTATGCCGAGCAGATGGGCTACACCGTGATTCCGTCGTGCTCCTACGTCGAGCGCTACATGGAGCGCCAGCAGCGCCATTCAAGCAAGGTCTAAGCTACCCACACATGAAAACGCCGGGCATTGCCCGGCGTTTTCGTTTGCGCAAGAAGTCAGCCGCGCTGACGCTTGGGCAGCACGTCCTTGAGCTTGGCGTGCATGCTGCGCAGGGTCTTCTCGGTGGCCGCCCAGTCGATGCAGGCATCGGTGACCGACACGCCGTACTGCAGCTCGTCGAGGTTCTTCGGAATGGCCTGGCAGCCCCAGTTCAGGTGGCTCTCGACCATCAGGCCGATGATCGACTGGTTGCCTTCGAGGATCTGGTTGGCGACGTTCTCCATGACCAGCGGCTGCAGGGCCGGGTCCTTGTTGGAGTTGGCGTGGCTGCAGTCGACCATGATGTTGGGCTTGATCTTGGCCTTGACCAGGTCCTGCTCGCACAGGGCGACGCTGACCGAGTCGTAGTTGGGCTTGCCGTTGCCGCCGCGCAGTACCACGTGGCCGTAGGCGTTGCCCTTGGTGGTGACGATGGACACGCCGCCTTCCTGGTTGATGCCCAGGAAGCGGTGCGGCTTGGACACCGACTGCAGGGCGTTGATGGCCACGGTCAGGCCGCCATCGGTGCCGTTCTTGAAGCCGACCGCCGAGGACAGGCCCGAGGCCATCTCGCGGTGGGTCTGGGATTCGGTGGTGCGGGCACCGATGGCCGACCAGCTGATCAGGTCCTGCAGGTATTGCGGGGAGATCGGGTCGAGCGCTTCGGTGGCGGTGGGCAGGCCCTTCTCGGCCAGGTCCAGCAGCAGTTGGCGACCGATGTGCAGGCCGTCCTGGATCTTGAACGAGTCGTCCAGGTACGGGTCGTTGATCAGGCCTTTCCAGCCGACGGTGGTCCGCGGCTTCTCGAAGTACACGCGCATGACCAGGTACAGGGTGTCGGAGACTTCCTCGGCCAGCACCTTCAGGCGCTCGGCATACTCGTGGGCGGCCTTGATGTCGTGGATCGAGCAGGGGCCGACCACCACGAACAGGCGATGGTCCTTGCCGTCGAGGATGTTGCGCACCACTTCGCGGCCGGCAGTCACGGTCTGCAGGGCCTTGGCGCTGAGGGGGATTTCCTTCTTGAGCTGATCGGGGGTGATCAAGGTCTCGTTGGAGGCAACGTTAAGGTCATCGATCGGTAAATCAGCCATCGTGTTACTCGTCAGGTCACGGGTGCCGGCCGCCAGCGTTCCCCGTGCGGCCCAGCAGCAGATTATTCGCAGCGGGGAGGCCGAACCTTAGCGCGTTAGCGGGGGCGCGACAATGGGCTGGAGCCCGTCGATACGGGGTTTTTGCCCATCGGCTGGCAAATGCGGGCAGGCACGCAGGTATAGTGGCTGTCCAACAACAATGACTCTCGATCAGGAGCACGGCATGGCGTCCCTCGACCCTCGCATTGGCAATCCCCGCATCGGCATCATCGGCAGCGGCGCAATCGGTGGCTTCTATGGCCTGATGCTGGCCCGCGCCGGCTTCGATGTGCACTTTCTGCTGCGCAGCGAATACGAGGTCGTGCGCGAGCAGGGGCTGCGCCTGGACAGCGCGGTGCATGGCCAGGTGCACATGCCGGTGCAGGCGTACGCCCGTGCCGCCGACATGCCGCCCTGCGACTGGCTGCTGGTGGGCGCCAAGGCCACCAGCAACGCGGAGCTGGCGCCCTTGATCGTGCAGGCCGCGGCGCCCGATGCCCGGGTGGTGTTGCTGCAGAATGGCCTTGGCGTCGAGGAGCAGTTGCGTCCGGCCTTGCGCCCGGACCTGCACCTGCTCGGTGGCCTGTGCTTCATCTGCGTCAACCGCGAGGGCCCCGGCGAGATCCGCCACCAGTCGCTGGGCGCGGTGAACCTGGGCTATCACAGTGGCCAGGCAGAGGACGGCGGGGCCGCCGTGGTGGAGGAGGGCGCCGGGCTGTTCCGGGCCGCCGGCATCGATTCCCAGGCCATGGCCGACCTCGACCAGGCGCGCTGGCAGAAGCTGGTGTGGAACGTGCCCTACAACGGCCTTTCGGTGTTGCTGCAGGCCAGCACCACGCCCTTGATGGGCGATGCCGACAGCCGCGCGCTGATCCAGGCACTGATGGCCGAAGTGGTGGCGGGCGCCAAGGCCTGTGGCCGCGAGCTGCCGGCGGGCTACGCCGAGCACCTGTTCCGCATCACCGAGAAGATGCCCGACTACTGGCCGAGCATGTACCACGACCATGTCCAGCAGCGGCCGCTGGAGCTGCAGGCGATCTATGCCGAGCCCCTGGCCCGGGCCCGCGCGGCCGGTTGCGCGTTGCCGCGCATGGAGGCGTTGTACCAGGCCCTGGCGTTCATCGACCGGCGCAATCGGCAGGCCTGAAGCCCGCGGCGGCTGTGCGCCGGACGGCCAGGCGACCGCCGATGGCGCTGCTAAGCTCAAGCTTGCTCTGCCGTCGCGGCAGTCGAGGAGGTCGAATGATCCGTTCCATGCTGTTTGCCACTGACCTCGGTGTCTATGCGCCCTTTGTCATGCAGCACGCCCTGGCCCTGGCGCGGACTTTCAACGCAGAGCTGTATGTGATCCATGCCGTGGAACCCATGGGCCAGTTCGCCGAATCGTTGCTGCAGAGCTACCTCGACGAGCAGACCCTCGATGCGCTGCACAGCGAGGGCGTCAACACGGTCATGGCCAATATCGAGCAGCGGGTGCTGGAGAACTTTCGCGACGAGATGACCGAGCCGGCCGACCTGGCATTGATCCGCGCGGTGCGGGTGCGCCAGGGCGACCCGGCCCAGGTGATCCTCGAGCAGGCCCAGCGGTTGTCGGTCGACCTGCTGATCTTCGGCAGCCACAGCGCCGGCGCGGGGGTGGATGTGCCGATCGGCCGCACGGCGGTGCGGCTGCTGCAACTGTCACCGGTGCCGGTGTACATGGTGCCGTTGGCTCACCATCTTGGGCGTAGGAAATCGTGAACCTAGCGGTAGGACTTTTTCCAGCGAACGTAACAAAATAGTTCTAGATTTATTTCTCAAGCCACTAATATAGTTATAACTCGTCGCTGCCGGCGCGCCGGTGACCTACCGCCTTTGAGGGATATCTATGAAGCTTCAGCAACTGCGCTACATCTGGGAAGTGGCGCACCATGACCTCAACGTTTCCGCGACGGCGCAGAGCCTGTACACCTCCCAGCCGGGTATCAGCAAGCAGATCCGCCTGCTCGAGGACGAGCTGGGCGTCGAGGTCTTCGCCCGCAGCGGCAAGCACCTGACCCGCGTCACTCCGGCGGGCGAGCGCATCATCAACACCGCTGGCGAGATCCTGCGCAAGGTCGAAAGCATCAAGCAGATCGCCCAGGAATTCTCCAACGAGAAGAAGGGCACCCTGTCGATCGCCACCACCCACACCCAGGCGCGCTACGCGCTGCCGCCGGTGATCAGCAACTTCATCAAGCAGTACCCGGAAGTCGCCCTGCACATGCACCAGGGCTCGCCGATGCAGATCGCCGAGATGGCGGCCGACGGCACCGTCGACTTCGCCATCGCCACCGAGGCGCTGGAGCTGTTCGGCGACCTGATCATGATGCCGTGCTACAAGTGGAACCGCTGCGTGGTGGTGCCCCAGGGGCACCCGCTGACCAAGCTGCCGAAGCTGACCCTGGAAGCGGTGGCCGAGTACCCGATCGTCACCTACGTGTTCGGCTTCACCGGCCGTTCCAAGCTCGACGAGGCGTTCAACCACCGTGGCCTGACGCCGAAGGTGGTGTTCACCGCCGCCGACGCCGACGTGATCAAGACCTATGTGCGCCTGGGCCTGGGCGTGGGCATCGTGGCCAAGATGGCGGTCGACCCGAAGCTCGACAGCGACCTGGTGTGCCTGGATGCCAGCGAGCTGTTCGAGGCCAGCATCACCAAGATCGGCTTCCGTCGCGGAACCTTCCTGCGTGGCTTCATGTGCGACTTCATCGAGAAGTTCGCGCCGCACCTGACCCGTGAGGTGATGGCCAAGGCGATCCAGTGCCATAACAAGCAGGAGCTGGAAGAGCTGTTCGAGGGTGTCGAGCTGCCGGTGCACTGATCTGAAATGGCTGGGGCCGCTTTGCGGCCCTTTCGCGACGCAAGGCCGCTCCTACAGGGGATCACGTTTTCTTGTAGGAGCGGCCTTGTGCCGCGAAAGGGGCGCGAAGCGGCCCCGGCTATTTCAAGCCTTGCTGATCAGGTTGCCGGCGTGCAGCCCGCATTCTTTCTGCGTCGACTCTTCCCACCACCAACGTCCTTCGCGCTCGTGCTGGTTCGGCAGTACCGGGCGGGTGCACGGCTCGCAGCCGATGCTGATGAAGCCGCGCTCGTGCAGGCTGTTGTAGGGCAGCTCGAGCATGCGGATGTAGCCCCAGACTTCCTCGCTGGTCATCTGCGCCAGCGGGTTGAACTTGTACAGGGTGCGCTCCGGGGTGGAGAAGGCGCTGTCGATCTCCAGCGCCGCCACCTGGCTGCGGGTGCCGGGGCTCTGGTCGCGGCGCTGGCCGGTGGCCCAGGCGCTGACGGTGGCCAGCTTGCGGCGCAGCGGCTCGATCTTGCGGATGCCGCAGCACTCGCCGTGACCATCCTTGTAGAAGCTGAACAAGCCTTTTTCCTTGACGAACGGGTCGAGCTTGTCGCGGTCTGGGCTGAGGATCTCGATGGGCAGGTTGTACTGCTCGCGCACCTGGTCGATGAACCGGTAGGTCTCCGGGTGCAGGCGCCCGGTGTCGAGGCTGAACACCTTGACCTGCTTGTTCAGCTTCCAGGCCATGTCCACCAGCACCACATCCTCGGCACCGCTGAAGGAGATCCACAGGTCGTCGCCAAAATGCTCGAAGGCGAGCTTGAGGATCTCCTGCGGGGACTTGCTGGCGTAGGTCGCGGCCAGGGCGGCGACGTCGAAGGGTTGGCTCATCAGGCGGTTTCCATCGGTTGAGTGGCGCTGTGCGCTCGTAGTGGTCGGATGGTAACAAAAAATGGCGGGGCAGACGCCTGGCGATCGCGGGGCAAGCCCGCTCCCACCGAGTCTTACAGGGCCTGCAGCGTTTCCATCAGCACCCGTACCTTGGCGATCGACTCCTCGTACTCGGCCTGCCAGTGCGAATCGGCCACCACCGCGCCGCCGCCCCAGCAACTGACCTGGCCATCCTTGACCAGCAGGCTGCGGATGGCGATGGAGCTGTCCATCTCGCCGCGCACATCCAAGTACAGCAGCGAGCCGCAGTACAGCGCCCGGCGCGCCGGCTCCAGCTCGTCGATGATCTGCATGGCGCGGATCTTCGGGGCGCCGGTGATCGAGCCGCCGGGGAAGCTGCCGGCGATCAGGTCCAGGGCATCCTTGTCGGCGGCCAGGCGGCCGACCACGCTGCTGACCAGGTGATGAACGTTGGGGTAGCTTTCCAGGCTGAACAGCTCCGGCACCTTCACCGAGCCGGTCTGGCAGGTGCGGCCGATGTCGTTGCGCAGCAGGTCGACGATCATCAGGTTTTCCGAGCGGTCCTTGGGGCTGGCCAGCAGCTCGGCGGCGTTGCGCGCATCCTCGGCCGGGTCGGCGGCGCGCGGGCGGGTGCCCTTGATCGGGCGGGTCTCGACCGCGCCCTGGCTGACTCGGATGAAGCGTTCGGGGGAGAAGCTCAGCAGCGCCGTGCCTTCATCCAGCTGCTGGTAGCCGGAGAACGGCGTCGGGCAGGCGGCGCGCAGGGCCTGGTAGGCGCGCCACGGGTCGCCCTGGCAGGGTGCGCGAAAGCGCTGGGTGAGGTTGATCTGGTAGCAGTCGCCGGCCTGGATGTAGCGCTGCACCTGGTCGAACGCCGCCCGGTACTGCTCGGGCCGAAGATCGCCGGTCATGGGCGCGAGCAGGTGGAAGTCACCGGTATCGCCTGGGGTACTGGCCTCGAACAGCGCGATGAGCCGTTGCCGCTCGGTCTCGGGCAGGCTCGGGTGGAACACCAGCTGGCTGCTGCACAGCCGATGGTCGGACACCAGTGCCCAGGCATACAGCCCCAACCGGGCGTCGGGCAGGCCGAGGTCGTCGACCGCGTGCGTCGGCAACTGCTCCAGGCGCCGGCCGAAGTCGTAGCTCAGGTAGCCGATCAGGCCGCCGGCAAACGGCAGCTCGATGCCCTCGGGCAGTTGTGCCGTCCCCAGGTCGGCCAGGGCCTGGCGCAGGCGCTGCAGGTAGTCGCGACCGTCTTCCTCGGGGTGTGCCTGCAACTGCTGCAGCGGCCAGGCGCTGAGCAGGTCGTAGCGTCCGCGTTCGGCGCCTGGTCGGGCGCTGTCGAGCAGGATCGCACCGGGCGCGCGGCGCAGGCGTTCGAAGTAGAAGGCGGGGTCGGGCTGGTAGGGCAGGGGGTGGAGCGTACAGGTCGGCATCAGGATGGACGGCGATGAACAAGCGAGGTGGGCGATTGTAGACCTGTGGGGGAAATGCGCCTAGCGCTGGCAACGACATTCGCCATCCGGATTTGTGCATTCCCCCTGTAGGAGCGGCCTTGCGCCGCGAAAGGGCTGCAAAGCAGCCCCGGCGATCTTCGCATAAACGCTGAGATCCTGGGGCCGCTTCGCGGCCCTTTCGCGGCGCAAGGCCGCTCCTACACAGGAAGCGCGGTTAGAGCGGATTGACGTGCCCGAACAGCCCCTGCGAGACCTTCACGCGCTGCTCGGCATCCTCGCTGCGACCTTCCTTGGCCAGCATCTCCAGGTGCGCCTCGATGGCGTGGGTGCGCTGGGTCAGGCCGCAGTCGTTGGCGATCTGGATGTTCAGGCCGGGACGGGCGTTGAGCTCGAGGATCAGCGGGCCCTTGTCCTGGTCCAGAACCATGTCCACGCCGATGTAGCCCAGCCCGCACAGCTCGTAGCAGCTGGCGGCGAGCTTCATGAAGCCGTCCCAGTTCGGCAACTGCACGCCGTCCACCGCGTTGGTGGTGTCCGGGTGCTTGCTGATGATCTTGTTCAGCCAGGTGCCGCGCAAGGTCAGGCCGGTGGCCAGGTCCACGCCCACGCCGATGGCGCCCTGGTGCAGGTTGGCCTTGCCGCCGGACTGGCGGGTCGGCAGGCGCAGCATGGCCATCACCGGGTAGCCCATCAGTACGATGATGCGGATGTCCGGCACGCCTTCGTAGCTGATGCTCTTGAAGATCTGGTCCGGGGTGACCCGGTACTCGATCAACGCGCGGTCGCGGTGCCCGCCCAGCGAGTACAGGCCGGTGAGGATGCTGGAGATCTGGTGCTCGATCTCCTCATGGCTGATGATCTTGCCCGACACCGTGCGGTAGCGGTCCTCGAAGCGGTCGGCGATCACCAGGATGCCGTCACCGCCGGCACCCTGCGCCGGCTTGATGACGAAGTCGCTGCGCCCGCCGATGATCTCGTCGAGTTTCTCGATCTGCTTCTCGGTCTCGATGATGCCGTACATCTCCGGCACATGGATGCCGGCCGCCAGGGCGCGCTCCTTGGTGATGATCTTGTCGTCGACGATCGGGTACAGGTGGCGCTTGTTGTACTTCAACACGTAGTCCGCGTTGCGCCGGTTGATACCCATGATGCCCCGGGCCTCCAGGGCTTTCCACGTCTTGATCAGGCCAAACATCAGGCGTCAGCCTTCTTCAGGAATGCCTTGAAGCGCACGAGCTCGGTCAGGCGGTAGCCGCGGTAGCGACCCATCGCCAGCATGAAGCCCACCAGGATCAGCAGCACCGCCGGGAAGGTGAAGACGAAGTACACCGCTTCCGGCACGGTCATCAGCAGGTGCGCGATGGAGGCGGCGAACAGGGTGCCGACGGCCACTTTCATGGCATGGCCGCCGCCGCGCTCTTCCCAGGTGATCGACAGGCGTTCGATGGTCATGGTCAGGATCACCATCGGGAACAGCGCCACCGACAGGCCGCGCTCCAGGCCCAGCTTGTGGCTGAACAGGCTGATGGCGGCGATCAGCACCACGACGAAGGTCAGTACCACCGACAGGCGCGGCAGCATCTGCAGCTTGAGGTGCTCAAGGTACGAGCGCAGCGACAGGCCCAGGGCGGTGATCACCGTGAACAGGATGATGCCGAAGCCCAGCTGGGTCTCGCGGAAGGCCAGGGCGATCAGCACCGGGGTGAAGGTGCCCAGGGTCTGGATGCCGATCAGGTTGCGCAGCACCAGGATCACCAGCACGCCGATCGGGATCATCACCATGATCATGAAGGTCTGCTGGGTCTGCAGCGGCAGGCCGTACAGCGAGTATTCGAGGAAGTCGGCGTCGGTGTTCTCGTCGGTCAGCTTGGCCAGGCGGATGGCGTTCATCTCGCTGTTGTTCATGCTGAAGGTGACGGTGGCCTTCTTGCCGCCATCGACGGTGATCAGGTTGTCGTCGCCGGTCCACCACAGCAGGCGGTCACTGGGCAGGCCCTGCTCGCCGGTCTCCGGGTTGAAGTACAGCCAGTCGTTGCCGTTGAAGCTGCGCAGCCACAGTTCGGGGCTCTGCGGGGTGTCGGCCACCAGGCGGATGGTGTGGACCTTCTCCAGCGGCACATGGGCGATGGACAGCAGCAGGTCGATGACCTGGGCCTTCTTCAGTGGCGAGTTGTCGCCGGCCAGCAGCAGCTTGGCGTTGTCGTCGTTGACATTGTTGACACGCTTGATGGTTTCGCTGACGAAGGTCTCGACGTCGGCCGAGTGCTGGCGGATCGGTGCCATCAGCGCTTCGGCGGCGATCTTCTCCGGGCCCTCGACGGCCAGGCTGTCGCGGAAGGTCGGGCCCTTGATCTTGGTCTTTTCGTTGCTGTAGCGCTTGGTCAGCACCAGGCGGTAGTAGAGGGTCTGGTTGCCGCTGGCGCGACGGGCCGACCAGGTCACCTTGCGGTTGCCGTCGGCGCGGTTGACGCTGACCCCGTAGTTGTTGGAGATGAAGCTCTCGTTGAGGCTCACGTAGTCACGGTTCAGCGGGGGCACGAACATCTGCACCTTGACCGGGTCCTTGGCGCTGGCGACGAACTCGACCTTGGCGTCGATGTTCCACAGGTCGTCGGTCTCGTCCTCGGTCACCGGGATGCCGAGGGCGAAGATCTGGTAGGCCGTGATCGCGATGCCCAGCACTACCAGGACGGTGATCAGGACTTTCAGATGGAGGGTAAGAGAGCGCATCGGAATTACTCTGCTTTGGGAGCTTCGGTGGCGCAGGCAGGTTTGCCGGCCGCGTATTTAAGGCTTGGGTCGACCAGCGCACCGAAGTGCTTGAGGGCCTCGGAACCGATCAGCAGCGGGAACTGGAAGGCGCTGCGGTCGGTGAGGTTGACCTCGATGGTGCGTTGCGTCTGGCCCATGCAGATCTCGAGTTCGATGACCGGGCGGGCGGTGTAGGCCTTGCCCGAGTCGGCATCATAGTCCCCGGCGCGGCGCTTGATCTTGCTGACGCGGGCCAGGGGGCGTTCGATGGGGTGCTTGTGCGCGGCGTCGATGGCCAGGTAGAAGCGCACCCAGCTCTCGCCGTTGCGCTTGAAACGCTTGATGTCGCGGGCGCTGAGCGAGGCGGTCTTGGCGCCGGTGTCGAGCTTGGCCGCCACTTCCAGGTCAAGGTCGCCCAGGCGGGCGTATTCGTTCAGGCCGTACACGGTCTTTTCGGCCGCGGGCGCGAGCGCCGGCAGCAGGGTCAGGCAGAGCAGCAATAAAGCGGGTTTGAGTCTCATAATCCTGGCGCGGTGCTGTGCAGGTTTCAGGGCAAGGCGACTGGCCAAGCGTCCTCATTGATCTGTCAACAACATGAAATGATGACAGACACACTATCCATGCTCCCGAAGGAGCGCGGCATTCTATCACGCCGATGTCTTGACGCCAGCGCGCCCGCGATCAGACCCCATGAAGGCGGGGTAAGTTCGTTATTAGACGATTGTCGACAATATTCTTTTTGTCTTTGACTCCATGCCTCTATTTGGCTAGTTTTGGCGTCACTGATTCTTAAGGTGTCGACAATCATGCTGGACACAGCCCCGGCCTCTGCATTGCACCAGGACGAGACCGAGACCCTCTCGGAGCACGTCTTCCGCTGCATCCAGGCCGCCATCGTCAAGGGCGACATCGCCCCCGGCAGCAAGATCTCCGAGCCGGAGCTGGCGCGCACCTACGGCATCAGCCGCGGCCCGCTGCGCGAGGCGATCCACCGCCTGGAGGGCCAGCGCCTGCTGGTGCGCGTGCCCCATGTCGGCGCCCGGGTGGTGTCGCTCAGCCATGCCGAGCTGATCGAACTGTACGAAATCCGCGAATCCCTCGAAGGCATGGCCTGCCGCCTGGCCGCCGAGCGCATGAGCCAGGCGGCCATCGACGAGCTGCGCCACGTGCTCGACACCCACGAGCGCGATGCCGCGTTCCAGGCCGGGCAGGGCTACTACCAGCAGGAAGGCGACTACGACTTCCACTACCGGATCATCCAGGGCAGCGGCAACCAGACCCTGTACAAGATGCTCTGCGGCGAGCTGTACCAGCTGGTGCGCATGTACCGCATCCAGTTCTCCAGCACGCCCAACCGCCCGCGCCAGGCCTTTGCCGAGCACCACCGCATCCTCGATGCGATCGAGGCCCGCGACGGCGAACTGGCAGAACTCCTGATGCGCCGGCACATCGGCGCATCCAAACGCAATATCGAGCGCCACTACCAAGGTGCCGACAACAATAGCCCACGAGGTGAGTCATGACAGTGAAGAGCACGCCCGGCCAGCGTTTCCGTGACGCGGTCGCCGCCGAACATCCGCTGCAGGTGGTCGGGACCATCAACGCCAACCACGCCCTGCTGGCCAAGCGCGCCGGCTTCAAGGCCATCTACCTGTCCGGCGGCGGTGTCGCCGCCGGCTCCCTGGGCCTGCCGGACCTGGGCATCAGCGGCCTGGACGACGTGCTCACCGACGTACGGCGCATCACCGACGTCTGCGACCTGCCGCTGCTGGTGGATGTCGACACCGGCTTTGGCGCCTCGGCCTTCAACGTCGCCCGCACCGTCAAGTCGATGAGCAAGTTCGGCGCAGCGGCCATTCATATCGAGGACCAGGTCGGCGCCAAGCGCTGCGGCCATCGCCCGAACAAGGAGATCGTCTCGCAGCAGGAGATGGTCGACCGCATCAAGGCCGCCGTGGACGCCCGTAGCGACGACAGCTTCGTGATCATGGCGCGCACCGACGCGCTGGCAGTGGAAGGCCTGAACGCCGCCCTGGACCGCGCCGCCGCCTGCATCGAGGCCGGTGCCGACATGATCTTCCCGGAAGCGATCACTGAACTGTCGATGTACAAGACCTTCGCCGACCGGGTGAAGGCGCCGATCCTGGCCAACATCACCGAGTTCGGCGCCACGCCGCTGTACACCACCGAGGAACTGGCCTCGGTCGACGTGTCGCTGGTGCTGTACCCGCTGTCGGCCTTCCGCGCCATGAACAAGGCGGCCGAGAACGTCTACACCGCGCTGCGCCGCGACGGCACGCAGAAGAACGTGATCGACACCATGCAGACCCGCATGGAGCTCTACGATGCCATCGGCTACCACGCCTTCGAGCAAAGCCTCGATGCGTTGTTCGCGCAGAAAAAAGGGTAAATGAATACCTGTACCGGCCTCTTCGCGGGTAAACCCGCTCCCACAGGTTTGGTGCAATCTCTGAAGCCTGTGGGAGCGGGTTTACCCGCGAAGAGGCCGGCACAGGCAAACCGATTAGCCAGAAAAGACTTCGATAACAAATTCAAGAAAGGAGAAACACCATGGCCGAAGCAAAAGTACTCAGTGGCGCGGGCCTGCGTGGCCAGGTGGCCGGCCAGACCGCGCTGTCGACCGTCGGCCAGGCCGGGGCCGGCCTGACCTACCGTGGCTATGACGTGCGCGACCTGGCCGCCGGCGCCGAGTTCGAGGAAGTCGCCTACCTGCTGCTGTACGGCGAGCTGCCGAGCAAGGCCGAGCTTGCCGACTACAAGCGCAAGCTCAAGGGCCTGCGCGACCTGCCGCAAGCGTTGAAGGAAGTGCTCGAGCGCATTCCGCGCGACGCCCACCCGATGGACGTGATGCGCACCGGCTGCTCGGTGCTCGGCACCCTGGAGCCGGAACTGACCTTCGATGCCCAGCGCGAGAAGACCGACCGCCTGCTGGCGCTGTTCCCGGCGGTGATGTGCTACTGGTACCGCTTCACCCACCACGGTGTGCGTATCGACTGCAGCAGCGACGAGGACACCCTGGGCGGCCACTTCCTGCACCTGCTGCACGGCAAGAAACCAAGCGCGCTGCATGTCAAGGTGATGAACGTCTCGCTGATCCTCTACGCCGAGCATGAGTTCAACGCCTCGACCTTCACCGCCCGGGTCTGCGCCTCGACCCTGTCCGACCTGTACTCCTGCGTGACCGCCGCCATCGGCTCGCTGCGCGGCCCGCTGCACGGCGGCGCCAACGAAGCGGCGATGGAACTGATCGAACGCTTCCAGACCCCGCAGGAAGCCACCGCCGAGCTGCTGCGCATGCTCGAGCGCAAGGACAAGATCATGGGCTTCGGCCACGCCATCTATAAAGAGTCCGATCCGCGCAACGAGGTGATCAAGGGCTGGTCGAAGCAACTCGCCGATGAGGTCGGTGACAAGGTCCTGTACCCGGTTTCCGAAGCCATCGACAAGACCATGTGGGAGCAGAAGCGCCTGTTCCCCAACGCCGACTTCTACCATGCCTCGGCGTACCACTTCATGGGCATCCCGACCAAGCTGTTCACCCCGATCTTCGTCTGCTCGCGCCTGACCGGCTGGGCCGCGCACGTGTTCGAACAGCGCGCCAACAACCGCATCATCCGCCCGAGCGCCGAGTACGTCGGCGTCGAGCAGCGCCAGTTCGTGCCGATCGAGCAGCGTTGAACTGATAGTCGCTGGGGCTGCCTTGCAGCCCTTTCGCGGCACAAGGCCGCTCCTACAAAGGGCGGCGCAAGATCTGTAGGAGCGGCCTTGTGCCGCGAAAGGGGCGCGCAGCGCCCCCGTGGCCTGACCTGCAATCCGCATACCGTGACCGAGCCCGATAACGATATGAACACTGCATTCCGCAAGAACCTGCCAGGCACCGCCCTGGACTACTTCGACGCCCGTGCCGCGGTCGAGGCGATCAAGCCCGGCGCCTACGACGGCCTGCCGTACACCTCCCGCGTGCTGGCCGAGAACCTGGTGCGCCGCTGTGACCCGGCCACCCTCGACGCCTCGCTGGAACAGCTGATCGAGCGCAAGCGCGACCTCGACTTCCCCTGGTTCCCGGCCCGCGTGGTCTGCCACGACATCCTCGGCCAGACCGCCCTGGTCGACCTGGCCGGCCTGCGCGACGCCATCGCCGACAAGGGCGGCGATCCGGCCCAGGTCAACCCGGTGGTGCCGGTGCAGCTGATCGTCGACCACTCGCTGGCCGTCGAATGCGGCGGCTTCGACCCGCAGGCGTTCGAGAAGAATCGCGCCATCGAGGACCGCCGCAACGAAGACCGTTTCCACTTCATCAACTGGACCAAGCAGGCGTTCAAGAACGTCGACGTGATCCAGCCGGGCAACGGCATCATGCACCAGATCAACCTGGAGAAAATGTCGCCGGTGATCCACAACGATCGCGGCGTGGCCTACCCGGACACCTGTGTCGGCACCGACAGCCACACCCCGCACGTGGATGCCCTGGGCGTGATCGCCATCGGCGTCGGCGGCCTGGAGGCCGAGAACGTGATGCTCGGCCGCGCCTCGTGGATGCGCCTGCCGGAGATCGTCGGCGTCGAGCTGACCGGTCGCCTGGCGCCGAACATCACCGCCACCGACCTGGTGCTGGCGCTCACCGAGTTCCTGCGCAAGCAGAAGGTGGTCGGCGCCTACCTGGAGTTCCACGGTGCCGGCGCCAGCGCGCTGACCCTGGGCGACCGCGCCACCATCTCCAACATGGCCCCGGAATACGGCGCCACCGCGGCGATGTTCGCCATCGACCAGCAGACCATCGACTATCTCAAGCTCACCGGTCGCGATGACCAGCAAGTGCAGCTGGTGGAGACCTACGCCAAGGCCACCGGCCTGTGGGCCGACAGCCTGGCCAAGGCCGAGTACGAGCGCACCCTGAGCTTCGACCTGTCGAGCGTGGTGCGCAACATGGCCGGCCCGTCCAACCCGCACGCCCGGGTGGCCACCAGCGACCTGGCGGCCAAGGGCATCGCCGGCCAATGGGAAGACGTGCCTGGGCAGATGCCGGACGGCGCGGTGATCATCGCCGCCATCACCAGCTGCACCAACACCAGCAACCCGCGCAACGTGATCGCCGCCGGCCTGCTGGCGCGCAACGCCAACAAGCTCGGCCTGGTCCGCAAGCCATGGGTCAAGTCGTCGCTGGCGCCGGGCTCCAAGGCCGTGCAGCTGTACCTCAAGGAAGCAGGGCTGGAGCAGGAGCTGGAGCAACTGGGCTTCGGCATCGTCGCCTTCGCCTGCACCACCTGCAACGGCATGTCCGGCGCGCTGGACCCGCTGATCCAGCAGGAGATCATCGACCGCGACCTGTACGCCACCGCCGTGCTCTCGGGCAACCGCAACTTCGACGGGCGTATCCACCCCTACGCCAAGCAGGCGTTCCTGGCTTCGCCGCCGCTGGTGGTGGCCTACGCCATCGCCGGCACCATCCGCTTCGATATCGAGAAGGATGTGCTGGGCGTGGTCGACGGCAAGGAGATCCGCTTGAAGGACATCTGGCCGAGCGATGAGGAGATCGACGCCGTGGTGCGCGCCTCGGTCAAGCCGGAGCAGTTCCGCCAGGTGTACATCCCGATGTTCACCATCGAGGAAGACAAGGGACCGAAAGTCGCGCCGCTGTATGAATGGCGCCCGATGAGCACCTACATCCGCCGTCCGCCGTATTGGGAAGGCGCCCTGGCCGGCGAGCGTACCCTGCGTGGCATGCGCCCGCTGGCGGTGCTGCCGGACAACATCACCACCGACCACCTGTCACCGTCCAATGCGATCCTGCTCGACAGCGCCGCGGGTGAGTACCTGGCGAAGATGGGCCTGCCGGAGGAGGACTTCAACTCCTACGCCACCCACCGCGGCGATCACCTGACCGCCCAGCGCGCCACCTTCGCCAACCCCAAGCTGTTCAACGAGATGGTGCGCAAGGACGACGGCAGCGTGAAGCAAGGGTCGCTGGCGCGCCTCGAGCCGGAAGGCAAGGTGACCCGCATGTGGGAGGCCATCGAGACCTACATGGAGCGCAAGCAGCCGCTGATCATCGTCGCCGGTGCCGACTACGGCCAGGGCTCGTCCCGTGACTGGGCGGCCAAGGGCGTGCGCCTGGCCGGTGTCGAGGCCATCGTCGCCGAAGGCTTCGAGCGCATCCACCGCACCAACCTGGTGGGCATGGGCGTGCTGCCGCTGGAGTTCAAGCCGGGCACCGACCGCAAGACCCTGGGCCTGGACGGCAGCGAGACCTACGACGTGCTCGGCGAGCGCACGCCACGGGCGACGCTGACCCTGGTGGTGACGCGGCGCAACGGCGAGCGTGTCGAGGTGCCGGTGACCTGCCGCCTGGATACCGCCGAAGAGGTGTCGATCTACGAGGCGGGTGGCGTGTTGCAGCGCTTTGCCCAGGACTTCCTGGAAGGCGCGGCCTGAGTGAGCGGGGCCGCGTTGCGGCCCTTTCGCGGCACAAGGCCGCTCCTACAGAGACACGCGATCGCCTGTAGGAGCGGCCTTGTGCCGCGAAAGGGCTGCAACGCAGCCCCAGGGATGTTCGCCGAAACGAAACGATCAGGAAACACGACAATGGCCCACGTACCCCAAGTAAAAATCCCCGCCACCTATATTCGCGGCGGCACCAGCAAAGGCGTGTTCTTCCGCCTCCAGGACCTGCCCGAGCGCGCCCAGGTCCCAGGCCCGGCCCGCGACGCCCTGCTGCTGCGGGTGATCGGCAGCCCCGACCCGTACGGCAAGCAGATCGACGGCATGGGCGGCGCCACCTCCAGCACCAGCAAGACGGTGATCCTGTCGAAGAGCATCAAGGCCGACCACGACGTCGACTACCTGTTCGGCCAGGTCTCGATCGACAAGGCCTTCGTCGACTGGAGCGGCAACTGCGGCAACCTGTCCGCCGCGGTCGGCTCGTTCGCCATCAGCGGCGGGCTGGTCGATGCCAGCCGCATCCCGCGCAATGGCATCGCCACCGTGCGGATCTGGCAGGCCAATATCGGCAAGACCATCATCGCCCATGTGCCGATCACCGAAGGCGAGGTGCAGGAAACCGGCGATTTCGAGCTCGATGGCGTGACCTTCCCGGCCGCCGAGGTGCAGCTGGAGTTCCTCGACCCGGCCGCCGACGAGGACGGTGACGGCGGGGCGATGTTCCCCACCGGCAACCTGGTCGACGACCTCGAGGTGCCGGGTGTCGGCACCTTCAAGGCGACCCTGATCAACGCCGGCATCCCGACCATCTTCCTCAATGCCGCCGATATCGGCTATACCGGTACCGAGCTGCAGGACGCCATCAATGGCGATGCCGCGGCATTGCAGCGTTTCGAGACCATCCGTGCCCATGGCGCGGTGCGCATGGGGCTGATCGAGCACATCGACCAGGCTGCCGGGCGCCAGCACACGCCGAAGGTGGCGTTCGTCGCGGCGCCGACCGGCTATACCTCCTCCAGTGGCAAGGTTGTCGCCGCCGGGGACGTCGACCTGCTGGTGCGCGCGCTGTCGATGGGCAAGCTGCACCACGCGATGATGGGCACCGCGGCGGTCGCCATCGGCACCGCCGCGGCGATTCCGGGGACGCTGGTCAACCTCGCCGCCGGTGGTGGCGAACGAAGTGCCGTGCGTTTCGGTCATCCGTCCGGGACGCTGCGGGTCGGGGCCGAGGCGCGTCAGGTGGACGGGCAGTGGACCGTGACCAAGGCAATCATGAGTCGAAGCGCTCGGGTGCTGATGGAGGGCTGGGTGCGCGTGCCCGGTGATAGTTTCTAAGGCATCTAGCGTTCGGCTTTCGTTGGTTGGGGCCGCTTTGCGGCCCTTTCGCGGCACAAGGCCGCTCCTACAGAGGATTGCGTTCCCCTGTAGGAGCGGCCTTGTGCCGCGAAAGGGCTGCAGGGCAGCCCCGGCAATTTCGAAGGGAGCTGTATATGAGCGCAAACGTAGACCTCAACACCCGCCCCGACTACGACCAGGTCCTGCAGACCCTTGCCGACTACGTGCTCGGCTACCGCGTCGATTCCCCCGAAGCCCTGAATACCGCCCGCCATTGCCTGATGGACACCCTGGGCTGCGGCCTGCTGGCCCTGCGCTTCCCCGAATGCACCAAACACCTCGGCCCGCTGGTCGAGGGCACCATTGTCCCCCATGGCGCCCGCGTGCCCGGCACCAGCTACCGCCTCGACCCGGTCAAGGCCGCCTGGGACATCGGCTGCATCGTCCGCTGGCTGGACTACAACGACACCTGGCTGGCGGCGGAGTGGGGCCATCCTTCGGACAACCTCGGCGGCATCCTGGCGGTCACCGACCACCTGTCGCAAAAGCGCGTGGCCAATGGCGAGGCGCCCCTGGTCATGCGCGAGGTGCTCGATGCCATGGTCATGGCCCACGAGATCCAGGGCGTGCTGGCGCTGGAGAACTCGTTCAACCGGGTCGGCCTGGACCATGTGCTGCTGGTCAAGGTCGCCTCCACGGCGGTCTGCGCCAAGCTGAGGGGCGCCAATCGCGAGCAACTGCTGTCGGCGCTGTCCCACGCCTTCGTCGATGGCCAGGCCTTGCGCACCTACCGCCACGCGCCCAATGCCGGGTCGCGCAAGTCGTGGGCGGCGGGGGATGCCTCCAGTCGCGGCGTGCGCCTGGCCGATATCGCCCTGCGGGGCGAGATGGGCGTGCCCGGTGCGCTGACCGCCAGGCAGTGGGGCTTCTACGATGTGTCGTTCAGCCACGCCAACAAGGACCTGGCGCTCAAGCCTGAGCCGCTGCGTGAACTGCGCCTGCCGCAGCCGTTGGCCAGCTATGTGATGGAGAACGTGCTGTTCAAGATCAGTTTCCCCGCCGAGTTCCACGCCCAGACCGCCTGCGAGGCCGCGGTGACCTTGCACCCGCAGGTGCGCAACCGCCTGCACGAGATCGACCGGATCGTCATCACCACCCATGAGTCGGCGATTCGTATCATTTCCAAGGAGGGCCCGCTGGCCAACGCCGCCGACCGCGACCACTGCCTGCAGTACATGACCGCCGTGCCGCTGATCTTCGGCGACCTGGTGGCCGAGCATTACGAGGATGCCTTCCACGCCGCGCATCCGAGCATCGACCGGCTGCGCGAGAAGATGGTGATCGTCGAGGAGCCGCGCTTCAGTCGCGAGTACCTGGAGGCCGACAAGCGTTCCATCGCCAATGGCGTGCAGGTGTTCTTCAAGGATGGTTCGCACACGCCGCAGGTGGTGGTGGAGTACCCGATCGGGCATCGGCGTCGGCGGGAGGAGGGGGTGCCGTTGCTCGAGGCCAAGTTCAGGGAGAACCTGGCGACGCGGTTTGCGCGGCAGCGCTGTGAGGAGATCGTGGCGTTGTGCAAGGACCAGGCGAGGCTGGAGGGCATGCCGGTGCACAGGTTTGTCGATCTGTTCGTGATTTGATGTTGCCTGTTGCGGCCTCATCGCTGGCAAGCCAGCTCCCACAGGTTTGGCGCAGACCTTGAGCACTGCGTGATCCTGTGGGAGCTGGCTTGCCACCGATGAGGCCGGCGGCGCTAACAAAAAAGCCCCGGTATCTCTACCGGGGCTTCTTCTTACCGCTTGTAACTTACCACTTGCAGCTGTTTACGCCTGAACCACCGGGATCTTGGCGTTGGCTGCCGCTTCGCGGAACTCGGCGATCTGGTCGAAGCTCAGGTAGCGGTAGACGTCGGCAGCCATGCTGTCGATGTCTTTCGCGTACTGCATGTACTCCTCGACGGTCGGCAGCTTGCCGATGATCGAAGCCACGGCAGCCAGCTCGGCCGAGGCCAGGTACACGTTGGTGGCGTCACCCAGACGGTTCGGGAAGTTACGGGTCGAGGTGGAGACCACGGTGGAACCGGTCTGCACACGTGCCTGGTTACCCATGCACAGCGAGCAGCCTGGCATTTCCATGCGCGCGCCAGCCTTGCCGTAGATGCCGTAGTAGCCTTCCTCGGTCAGCTGGTGGGCGTCCATCTTGGTTGGCGGGGCCAGCCACAGACGGGTCGGAATACCACCCTTGACCTTGTCCAGCAGCTTGCCGGCGGCGCGGAAGTGACCGATGTTGGTCATGCACGAACCGATGAACACTTCGTCGATCTTCTCGCCCTGTACCGAGGACAGCAGGCGGGCATCGTCCGGGTCGTTCGGCGCGCAGAGCACAGGCTCCTTGACGTCGGCCAGGTCGATCTCGATGATCTCGGCGTATTCGGCATCGGCGTCGGCCGACAGCAGCTCAGGCTTGGCCAGCCAGGCTTCCATGGCCTGGGCGCGGCGCTCCAGGGTGCGGGCATCGCCGTAGCCTTCGCCGATCATCCAGCGCAGCAGGGTGATGTTGGACTGCAGGTACTCGGCGATGGCCTTCTCTGGCAGCTTGATGGTGCAACCGGCGGCGGAACGTTCGGCCGAGGCGTCGGACAGCTCGAAGGCTTGCTCGACGGTCAGGTCGTTCAGGCCTTCGATCTCCAGGATGCGGCCGGAGAAGGCGTTCTTCTTGCCTTTCTTCTCGACGGTCAGCAGGCCCTTCTGGATGGCGTAGTAAGGGATGGCATGGACCAGGTCACGCAGGGTGATGCCAGGCTGCAGCTTGCCCTTGAAGCGAACCAGGATCGACTCCGGCATGTCCAGCGGCATGACGCCGGTGGCGGCGGCGAAGGCTACCAGGCCGGAACCGGCCGGGAACGAGATGCCGATCGGGAAACGGGTGTGCGAGTCGCCACCGGTGCCGACGGTGTCAGGCATCAGCATGCGGTTCAGCCAGCTGTGGATGATGCCGTCGCCTGGACGCAGCGACACGCCGCCACGGGTGCGGATGAAGTCTGGCAGGGTGTGGTGGGTGGTGACGTCGATCGGCTTCGGATAGGCCGCGGTGTGGCAGAACGACTGCATCACCAGGTCGGCGGAGAAGCCCAGGCACGCCAGGTCTTTCAGCTCGTCGCGGGTCATCGGGCCCGTGGTGTCCTGGGAACCGACGGTGGTCATCTTCGGCTCGCAGTAGGCACCTGGACGCACGCCCTGGCCTTCCGGCAGGCCGCAGGCGCGACCGACCATCTTCTGCGCCAGGGTGAAGCCCTTGGTCGAAGCGGCTGGCTGCTCGGGTTTCTTGAACAGGTCCGATGGGGCCTGGCCCAGTTCGGCGCGGGCTTTCTCGGTCAGGCCACGGCCGACGATCAGCGGGATACGGCCACCGGCGCGAACTTCGTCGAGCAGTACTTCGGTTTTCAGCTCGAAGTTGGTGACCAGTTCGTCGCTGCCGTGACGGCGTACTTCACCCTTGAACGGGTAGACGTCGATGACGTCGCCCATGGCCAGGTTGGTGCAGTCGAATTCGATCGGCAGGGCGCCGGCGTCTTCCATGGTGTTGTAGAAGATCGGGGCGATCTTGGTGCCGAAGCAGAAACCACCGGCGCGCTTGTTCGGAACAAACGGGATGTCGTCGCCGAAGAACCACAGCACCGAGTTGGTGGCGGATTTACGCGAGGAGCCGGTACCGACCACGTCACCGACGTAGGCAACCGGGAAGCCTTTGGCTTTCACGGCTTCGATCTGGGCCAGCGGGCCGACCGAACCTGGCTGCGAAGGCTCGATGCCGTCGCGGGCCATTTTCAGCATGGCCAGGGCGTGCAGCGGGATGTCAGGGCGCGACCAGGCGTCCGGGGCAGGGGACAGGTCGTCGGTGTTGGTTTCGCCAGGTACCTTGAACACGGTCAGGGTGTACTTGTCGGCGATCGCCGGACGGCTGGTGAACCACTCGCCGGCAGCCCAGGACTCCAGTACGGCCTTGGCGTGGGCGTTGCCCGCCTTGGCTTTTTCGGCCACATCGTGGAAGGCATCGAACATCAGCAGGGTGTGCTTGAGCTGTTCGGCCGCGACGGCGCCCAGTTCGGCGTCGTCCAGCAGCGCGACCAGCGTCTCGATGTTGTAGCCGCCCTGCATGGTGCCCAGCAGCTCGGTGGCGTGCTTGCGGTCGATCAGCGGGGACTTGGCTTCACCCTTGGCGACGGCGGAGAGGAACGCGGCCTTGACGTAGGCGGCTTCGTCCACTCCTGGCGGAACGCGGTTGGTGATCAGGTCTACGAGGAAGGCTTCTTCGCCGGCCGGCGGGTTTTTCAGCAGCTCGACCAGGCCTGCAGTTTGTTCGGCGTTCAGCGGCTGGGGCACGATACCCAGAGCGGCACGCTCTTCGATGTGTTTGCGGTAGGCTTCAAGCACAGTTATTACCCTCATCAGTGGTCCCTAAAGGGAGTCCGGGACGCTCATCCAGCATTCCCATGCACCCATGCGCTCAAGACGGCTTTTTGGGCCGGCAAGCCAGGGTCGCAGAGAATCCTTACAGAAGCTGCTTTCAAAGTTTTACGCCTGTAGAACGGAAGGCTGATGAGGGGTTGGCCATGGCCATGCGCGCTTGCATGGACAGGGCCAACGCCGTTCTACCGGATGAACTGTGCTCGTGACGCTTTGAAAACAGCTTCCAACGGACATTGTTGCCTTGAAAAGGCGGAGTGATTCTACGGCAAAAATATGCCGAAAGTAAGGCGGCGTAGATGACTTTAACGGGTGACCCTGGTTAGACAAAGGGCTAACATGAACCGGTGTTCCACCGCCAAGCCGTTGTTTCTACATGTCCAACCAATCCATCAAGACCCCTTGCGTCGGCCTGTGCTCCACGGTCTACGGCGACCTGGTGTGCCGCGGCTGCAAGCGCTTTCACCACGAAGTGATCCACTGGAACGGCTACGACGACGAGCAGAAGCGCGCGGTCTGGCTGCGCCTGGAGCAGCTGCTGGTGCAGGTGATGATGGCCAAGCTGGAAGTGTTCGACAAAGCGCTGCTGCGCCAGCAGCTGGAGCAGCGTTCGATCCGCTTCGTGGCGCACCAGTCGGAGTATTGCTGGGCGTATCAGCTGATGGCCCGCGGGGCGCGGATGATCCGTGACCTGGAGGCGTACGGGATGGCGCTGCTGCCGGAGTTCCGCGACTGGGAACTGCCGCAGTTGCGCGATGCCATCGACCGGGAGTTCTTCTTGCTGTCCGAGGCGCATTACCAGCGCTACATCGCGCCGAGCTTTTTGCGAGATGCCCTGGATCGCGGGCAGGACTGAAGCTCTGGGGTGATCGTGCTGGCCTCTTCGCGGGTTTAACCGCGAAAAGGCCGGTGCAGATCAGTCGCCTGTGTACTCGCACCCGCTGGTGCAGGTCTCGTGGATCCGCACCTTCGACAACTCCGGCAGCAGCGGCTTGACCTGGTCCCAGATCCACTTGGCGATCACTTCGCTGGTGGGGTTTTCCAGGCCCGGAATGTCGTTCAGGTAGTTGTGGTCCAGTTGCTCGTAGATCGGCTTGAAGATCGCCTTGATCTCGGAGAAGTCGCGGATCCAGCCGGTGTGCGGATCGAGCGGGCCGGTCAGGTGCAGGGCGACCTTGAACGAGTGGCCATGCAGGCGGCCGCACTTGTGGCCGGCAGGGACGTTGGGCAGGCGGTGAGCCGATTCGAAGGTAAATTCCTTAAAGATTTCCACGCTGGCATAACTCTGTGTGAATCAACGATGCGCGCAGTCTACCAGCATGCCCGCTACAAGGCTTGCAACCGATCCTGCAACCGCCCGGTGGCGATCAGCTCCAGCAATTCGTCGCCCAGGCGCCGGCTTTCGGCCATGGCCTGGTACCAGTAGCGCCGGCGGCCCGGCGCATCGCCCATGAAGCGCTTGAAGTCGTTGCGGTCCGGCAGCTTGCCGTAGGGCAGGGCGGCCAGGTATTGCGGCGACGGGGTCATCAGCAGCACGTTTTGCAGGCGCGTGGCGTCGCCCTTGCGCCAGGGCAGGGCCTTGTCGAACCAGCCGGGCACCACCTTGTCGGTGAAGTGCGGGTAGAGCACCAGGTCGTCGCCCTGGTAGGGCAGGTCCAGGTGATAGTCGAGCAGGCCGCCGTCGCGGTAGGTGCCGGCGCCGGCGCCGGGGATGTCGCGCACGCCTTCCATGACCATGGGGATCGAGCCCGAGGCGAGCAGGGCGTGGCGCAGGTTGGCCAGGTCCAGCGGCAGGCTGCGCGACGGGAAGTCGGTCAGTGGCTCAAGCGGCGGCGCGGCGCGTTGGTCGTGGAGGATGACCCGCTCGAAATGCCGGCCCAGGCGCGAGCGCCCCAGCAGGTTGCTGGCAATCACCGAGGACAGGCCCATGCCCAGGCGGCCGCGGTGGTCGTGGGCGAGCTGGCCATGGCTCTTCACCACCAGGATGTTCAGGCGATAGTGCGGGTTGGCCAGGACCTGCCCGTCGCGGCCTTGCAGCAGGTCGTCGAGCATGCGCTGGCAGCTCTGGCTGATTTCTTTCGGCGTCACGCCCTTGGCGAAGTCCTGCTCGGTGTACAACTCACCCAGGCGGCGGAGGCCGGCGACCGGGTCGTCGAGGCAGGCGCTGGCGAAGCGCCAGGCACCGATCGAGGCGCCGATCAGCGCACGCTGGCGCGGCGCGCTGGGCAGCCATTCACCGAACAACGCCAGGTCCAGGCCCTGGATCCCCAGCGGCTTGGGGCCACCGGCGGCGCCCGGCAGCACACCGACATCGGCGGCCCGCAGGCCGCGCTCGCGGATCTGGCGCAGGGCACGCTGGCCGGCCTTGAAGGTCAGGGCGGGGTACTTGATGTGGATGGCGCTCATGGCGGGGTCTCGGGTGGGGCAGGCGGGCAGTATAGAGCGTATCGCTGGGCTGGACGTACACATCCCCCTCTGTAGGAGCGGCCTTGTGCCGCGAAAGGGCTGCGCAGCAGCCCCGGCGATCTTTGCATCAACGCTGAAATCCCGGGGCTGCTTTGCAGCCCTTTCGCGGCACAAGGCCGCTCCTACAAAGGGACTGCGCATGGGCACCAAGAGCTGCGCTATCATGCGGCCAGCTGTTTTCAGGTTGAGTTAAGGACCGGTGGTTAATCTTAACCCCGTAGACAAATTACATATCTCGCTGGAGAGAACCTCATGAAAACGTTGACTGCCCTGTTCACCGCCGCTGCCCTCGCTTTCGGTGCCAATGCCGCCTTCGCCAAGGACGTGCAGCCCGACGAAGTGGTCAAGCTGGTGAACGCCAAGACCATCAAGACGCTGGACGAGCTCAAGGCCGCCGCCGTCGCCAAGCACCCCGGCGCCACCGTGACCGACTCGGAACTCGAGAACGAGTATGGCCGCTACATCTACAAAGTCGACCTGCGCGATGCCCAGAACGTCGAATGGGACGTGGACCTGGACGCCAAGACCGGTGAAGTCCTGAAGGACGAGCGAGACAACTGATGCCTGTACTACCGCGAACGGCACGCTACCTGGCCTTGGCCCTGATGGTCGTGTGTTCGCTGGCCGCCGCGCGCGACCTGGATCAGGATGAAGCCCTGGCGCTTCGGCAAAAGGGCATCATCCTGCCGCTGGAGCAACTGCTCGAGTCCGCCCTGGGGCGTTACCCCGGGGCGCGGCTGTTGGAAGCGGAGCTGGAAGAGAAGCACGAGCGCTACGAGTACGAGGTCGAACTGCTGACCCCGGCCGGCGTGGTGCGCGAGATCAAGCTCGATGCCCGCACCGGCGAGTTGCTCAAAGACGAGGAAGACGACTGAATGCGCCTGCTGCTTGTCGAGGACAATGTCCCCCTGGCCGACGAACTGACCGCCGTCCTGCAACGCCAGGGCTACGCCTTGGACTGGCTGGCCGATGGCCGCGATGCGGTTTACCAAGGCCAGAGCGAACCCTACGACCTGATCATCCTCGACCTCGGCCTGCCCGGCTTGCCGGGGCTCGAGGTACTGGCGCAGTGGCGCGCGGCCGGCCTGGCCACCCCGGTGCTGATCCTCACCGCCCGCGGCTCCTGGGCCGAGCGGATCGAGGGGCTCAAGGCCGGCGCCGACGACTACCTGAGCAAGCCGTTCCACCCCGAGGAGCTGCAACTGCGCATCCAGGCCCTGCTGCGCCGGGCCAAGGGGCTGGCCAACCAGCCGAAGCTGGAAGCGGCCGGCCTGCACCTGGACGAATCGCGCCAGTGCGTGAGCCGCGAGGGTGCCGATGTCCAGCTCACCGCCGCCGAGTTCCGCCTGCTGCGCTACTTCATGCTGCACCCGGGGCAGGTACTGTCCAAGAGCCACCTGGCCGAGCACCTGTATGACGGCGAAACCGAGCGCGACTCCAATGTGCTGGAGGTTCACGTCAACCATCTGCGACGCAAGCTCGGTCGAAGTGTGATCGAGACCCGCCGCGGCCAGGGCTACGTGTACGCCGGGAGCGCCGCGTGAAGTCGATCCAGGCGCGCCTGAGCCTGGGCCTGGTGGCGGTGCTGGTGGTGGTGGGGCTGGCCCTGGCGCAGTTGACCCTGTGGTTGTTCGAGGCCGGCCTGCAACGCTACCTGGAAGCCGGCCTGCGCAAGGAAAGCGAGAACCTGCTGGTGGCGCTGGTGCGTGGCCCGTCCGGCCTGCAACTGGACGAGCGACGGCTGTCGGCGGCTTATCAGCAGCCGTTCTCGGGCTATTACTTCCGTATCGATTTCGACCAAGGAACCTGGCGCTCGCGTTCGCTGTGGGATCTGGATATGCCCAAGCCCGGCAAGCCGGGGCTGGACGATGGCCACGAGCTGGGCCCCGAGGGTCAGCAGTTGCTGGCCTATCGCGGCGATTACCGACGCCTGGGGCAGGACATCTCGATCAGCGTGGCCCAGGACTATTCGCCGGTGCGCGACGGCTTCCGGCACATGCAGCAGATCGGCCTGGGCCTGGGCCTGGTGGCGTTGCTGCTGGTGCTGGTGCTGCAGCGCATCACCGTGACCCGCTCGCTGCGCCCGCTGGAACGGGCGCGCCAGCAGATCGCCCAGTTGCAGCAGGGCCAGCGTTCGCAACTGGACGCCGAGGTGCCCAGCGAACTGCAACCGCTGGTGGACCAGATCAACCACCTGCTGGCCCACACCGAGGACAGCCTGCGCCGCTCGCGCAATGCCCTGGGCAACCTCGGCCATGCCTTGAAGACGCCGCTGGCGGTACTGCTCAGCCTGGCCGCCAGCGAGCGCCTGCAGGGGTTGCCCGAGGTGCGGGCACAGATGCGCGAGCAACTGGAGCAGATCCAGCAGCGCCTGGCCCGCGAGCTCAACCGCGCGCGCCTGGCCGGCGACGCGCTGCCGGGGGCGCAGTTCGACTGCGACGCCGAGTTGCCGGGGCTGCTTGCGACGTTGGGCATGATCCATGGCGAAGGGCTGCTGCTTGAGCGCGATGTACCGTCTGGCCTGTTGCTGCCCTGGGATCGCGAGGACCTGCTGGAGCTGCTTGGCAACCTGCTGGACAACGCTTGCAAATGGGCCGACAGCGAGGTGCGCCTGGGTATCGCGCCGACCGCCGAGGGTTACCGGCTGTGGGTGGACGACGATGGCCCGGGCATCCCCGAGACGCAGCGCCTGCAGGTGCTCGAACGTGGTTCGCGGCTGGATGAACAGGTCGATGGCCATGGCCTGGGACTGGGCATCGTGCGCGATATCGTCGAGGCCTGGGGCGGGCGGATCGCGCTGCTGGAAAGCCCCCAGGGCGGGCTGCGGGTCAGCATTGATCTGCCGCGCAAAGGGCGTTGATCCGGGCTATGCAAGCCCCTGTAGGAGCGGCCTTGTGCCGCGAAAGGGCTGCGCAGCAGCCCCGACGATTTTGCATGATGTAGAGATCGTGGGGCCGCTACGCGCCCCTTTCGCGGCACAAGGCCGCTCCTACAGGGGATGCGCATAAGCGGATCAACCCTGCAAAAAAATTGCAGTACAGCCGCAGTTTTTTGAATTGGCCCGTCACTGTCCACTCCCGGCACAATCCCTCCCCACGAAACCCTGCGGTTTCCATCTTTCCAAGGACGGAGCCCCTTGCGCCATTGCATTGCGCAACACAGGGCCCAGGCCGGTCGCGCTGGGCTTTCTTTTTCCGCATAACAACACGATCCGAATACCTCGATGCCTGCCTCGCGTCCCCCATCCCGCTTGCAGCGCCTGCTTCCGGCGCCCCTGAACATCCCCCCCAAAGAGTGGCTGCGCGCCGGCCTCGGCGCGCTGCTCGGCCTGTTTCTCGCCGGCTACCTGTGCAGCCTGGCCTACGGCCCATCCGTCGCCCTGCACCTGCTCGGCCCGCTGGCGGCCTCGGCGGTGCTGGTGTTCGCCGTGCACTCCGGGCCCCTGGCCCAGCCCTGGCCAGTGCTGGGCAGCTATGCCCTGGCCGGCGTGGTGGGCCTGGCCATGCGTCACGGTTTCGGTGATGGCTTGTGGGTCGCGGCGACGGCGCTGGGTATCGCGATCCTGGTGATGTGCCTGCTGCGCTGCCTGCACCCGCCGGGTGGCGGCGTGGCGGTGAGCGCGGTACTGGCCGATCCAGGCCTGGTGGCCATGGGCGACCACCTGCTCGAGCCGGTGCTGCTCAATGCGCTGGTGCTGGTGGGCGTGGCGATGCTGTACAACCGCCTGACCGGCGTGCGCTACCCCAAGGGCGCGGCGCCGCGCAAGGATCCGCACCATACCCACGATCCCCTGCCGGGCGAGCGGGTCGGTATCCGGGGCGAGGACCTGGACCAGGCCCTGGCAGAGATCGGCGAATACGTCGACGTCACCCGCGACGAGCTGGAACGTATCATCCTGGCCACCGAGCAGCATGCCCTGCAGCGCAGTCTGGGCGGCATCACCGCGCGCTCGGTGATGTCCCGCGACGTGCAGACAGCGACGCCGGCCACCAGCCTGGAGCAGGCCTGGCAGATGCTCGCCAGCCACCACCTGAAGACCCTGCCGGTGCTGGAAGATGGCCGCCTGGTCGGCATCGTCAGCCTCAGCGACCTGATCGGCGCGGCAATGGCCCGCGGGCGATTCAGTTGGCGTGCCCTGTTCCGTCGCCAGCCCGTGCGCCTGGAGCAGGTGATGAGCCGCCGGGTGGTCAGTGTCGACGGCGCGCAGCCCCTGGAACGCTTGTTGCCGTTGCTCAGTGAGCAAGGCTTGCACTGCCTGCCGGTACTCGACGGCGAGCGCCTGGTGGGGGTAATCACCCAGACCGACCTGATCGCCGGCCTCAAGCGACACCTGCTCAGTGCCGCCGCGTCGGGCTCAGATCAGCGGGTCCCAGCGTTGTGACCAGTCGCTTTCACCGGCAGCCACCAGCCGACGCAACACACTGAAGGCCTGCTGCAAAGCCTCGCTGTCGCGCTCGCGGGCATGCACCAGGAAGGTCGGGTAGGTGAACTCCGGCGCCTGGGGCACGCGCTCGAACACGCCGCTTTGCAGGTAGGCCTGCACCACCCGCGTGCGGAAATAGCCGCTGCCGCCGCGGTCGAGGATGAACTGCAGGGCCAGCGGCCCGAGGTTGAAACTCAGGGCCGGGCGTGACAGGTCGGGCAGGGCGGCATCGTGCTGGCGGCGGAACGCCTCGCCCCAGTCGATATAGATATACGGATCGGGCGCATCGACCCGGCGCACGCGGATCAGCTTCTCTTCCATCAACTGCTCGACCTGCAGGCCTGGGCCATAGGTCGGTTGGTAGACCAGCGCGGCATCGAGCAGCCCCATCTGCACCTTGCGCAACAGCGATTCGCCGTCGCTGACCTCGCTGCGGATGGCGTGGCTGGGCAGCTCGCGATGCAGGGCGCTGACCCAGTCGAGCAGCATCGGATTGCCCAGGCTCACTTCGGCGCCCACGTGCAGCACCTGCTGGCAGCCCTGGGGCAGTGGCAGGTCGCGGCGCGCCGCTTCCCAGGTCTGCACCAGCTGGTTGGCATAGCTGACGAACGCCTCGCCGTCGCTGGTGAGGCTGGCGCCATTGCGGCTGCGCACGAACAGCTGGCAGCCCAATTGCTGCTCCAGGCGCTGGACCCGGGCGCTGATCGCGGTCTGTGACACGAACAGGCGCTCGGCGGCGGCGACCAGGCTGCCGCAGCGGACGATTTCCAGAAAGGTGCGGGCCTGCTCGATATCCATGGGGCGGTTCTGTGGCGGGAGGGGTGGCCTATTCTAGAGGCTTTGCACCGTTGTGGGGCGCTTGACCGCGTAATTGCGCCTCCAGGCTGGCGAAGGACGGGCGAGCCATCACATCGGCCTGTTGGCAGCTTAGCGCCAGTGCCTGCAACGCGTGCTCCTGCTCGACGCACTGCTGCAGCAATTCCTCCAGCAGGATGCCGAAGGCGCGCACTTCCAGGCGTTCGAGCGCCTGGGCCTGGGCGCCGCCGTCCTGCGGATGGAACGAGGCGGCGCCGAAGTCCCCCAGCAGGCACTGGCCATCGTCGTCGAACAGGATGTTGTGGGCATAGAGGTCGCCATGGCCCAAGCCACGTTCATGCAGGTGGGCGCAGACCGAGGCGATGCCGCCGACCAGGCGGCGCAGGGCGGGCAAGGTCAGGCGGCGGTTGTCCGGGTAGCGGTCGCGGGTGCAGCTATCGAGGCTGGGAGGGCCGGCCAGGTTCGACCAGTGCGCGTCGATCAGTTGCATCACCAGGGCCGGCAGTTGTTGCGGGTGGTCGTCGATGCGTCCGGCCAGGCGCACCAGTTGCGGGTGGTCACCGGCGGCGATGCAGGCGCTCATTTCCGCCAGCGGCGAGCCATCGCTGGTGATCGCGCCCTTGTACAGCTTGATCGCCACCGGGGCATCCTGGTCGCGCAGGCGGGCACGGTGAATCACCCCGGAGGCGCCGCGGCCGAGTTCCTGCCCAAGGTCGATGTCCTGCCAGTGCAGCACAGGGCAGTGCCCGTCCGCGGCGGGCGCCACCAGGCCCGGCGGCAGGGGGTTGTCGGCATACGCCAGCCAGGCCAGGCGCGGCATGCGCAGCAACCAGCCGGGCAGGGCTTGCAGGCGGTTGCTGGCGATGCGCAGCAGCTCCAGCCGTTCGCAGCGCGCCAGGCTTTGCGGCAGGCCGCGCAGGCGATTGCCGGCGAGCATCAGTTTCTGCAACTGAGCACAGTCGCCCAAGGCTTCGGGCAGTTGCTCCAGCGCGTTGTCGGTGAGCACCAGCGCACGCAGCGAGGGTGGCAGCGCCTGGGCGTCGACCCGGGTGATGCGGTTGCTCCTGAAACCTGCCGTCTCGAGCGCCTGGCAACGGCCGATGGCGTGGGGCAGGTGGGTAAACCGGTTATTGGAGCAGAACAGCACCTTGAGCCGGGTCAGGCGGTGCAGGTCTGCGGGCAGGTCGCTCAGCCTGTTGCCGGTGAGGTCGAGTACCTCGAGGCTGTCGGCCAGGTCGAAGATCTCCCGGGGGAAATCGGTCAGCTCCTGGCAGAGGTTCAGGCGGGTGATGCCGCGCAGGCGGCCGGCGCGCAGGTCGTCGAGGGTATGCATGGGACTGTTCTGTATTCGGGGGCGGGCATTGTAAGCGCTCAGGTGCGGCAAATCTGCATATGGGTTGCGACTTAAGTCCGATGGCGGCGCCGTCACCCCGGTCCATACTCAAGGTTCGCCCTTCAATAACAACAAGTACCGGGTTGCGAACCAATGACCTATCAGCACAGCTACGCCCATTCCATTTCCGATCCCGCCGCCTTCTGGCAGGCCCAGGCCGAGCAACTGGCCTGGCAGCGCAAGCCGACCCAAGCCCTGCAGCAGAACGCCGACGGCACCCACCGCTGGTTCGCCGACGGCTGCCTCAACAGCTGCCACCTGGCCCTCGACCACCAGATCGAGCAGGGCCGCGGCGAACAACTGGCGCTGATCTACGATTCGCCCGTGACCGGCGTGCAGCACAGCTTCACCTATAACCAGCTACGTGACGAAGTCGCGCGCCTGGCTGGCTTGTTGCGCTCATTGGGCGTGGGCAAGGGCGACGGGGTGATCATCTATATGCCGATGGTGCCCCAGGCGGCCATGGCCATGCTCGCCTGCGCCCGCATCGGCGCGGTGCATTCGGTGGTGTTCGGCGGCTTTGCCGCCAACGAGCTGGCCCTGCGCATCGATGATGCCCGGCCGGCACTGCTGCTCACGGCCTCGTGCGGGCTGGAGTTCGACCGGGTGATCGAATACAAACCCCTGGTCGATCGCGCCCTGCAGCTGGCCCGCCATCAGCCACGGCATGTGCTGGTGCTGCAACGCCCGCAGGCGCGTGCTGAACTGCAGGCCGGGCGCGACCTGGACTGGCAGCAGGCGCTGGTCGGCGCCGAGCCGGTAGCACCGGTGGCGCTCGACGCGGGTGACCCGCTGTACATCATGTACACCTCCGGCACCACCGGCAAACCCAAGGGCATCGTGCGCGAGAATGGCGGCAACGCGGTCGCCCTGTGCTACGCCATGCGCCATGTCTATGGCATGCGGGCGGGTGATGTGTGGTGGGGGATTTCCGACGTGGGCTGGGTGGTCGGCCATTCATTGATCGTCTACGGACCGCTGATGAGCGGCTGCACCACGGTGTTCTACGAGGGCAAGCCGATCCGCACCCCGGATGCCTCGGCCTACTGGCGGGTGGTGGAGCAGTACAAGGTCAATGGCTTGTTCTGCGCGCCCACCGCCATGCGCGCGATCCGCAAGGAAGACCCGGAAGGCGAGCTGATCCGTCGCCATGACCTGGGCTCGCTGCGCCAGCTGTTCCTGGCCGGGGAGAAACTCGATTCGAGCACCCATGAATGGCTCGAGCGGGTCAGCGGCAAGCCGGTGCACGATCACTGGTGGCAGACCGAGACCGGCTGGCCGGTGACCGCGCCCTGCGTTGGCCTTGAAGGCAGCGCGGCGCGGCCGGGGTCGAGCAACCGTGCGGTGCCGGGTTATCACGTGCAGGTGCTGGACGACGACGGCAAGCCGCTGGGGCCCAACCAGCAGGGCGCGATCGTCATCGCCCTGCCGTTGCCGCCGGGGTGCAGCCAGACGTTGTGGGGCGACCACGAGCGCTACCTGCAGGCCTACCTGCACAGCTACCCGGGCTATTACCACACCGGTGACGGCGGCTACCTGGACGAGGACGGTTTCGTCTACATCATGGGGCGCACCGATGACGTGATCAACGTCTCCGGGCATCGGTTGTCCACCGGTGAAATGGAGGACCTGGTGGCACGTCATCCGGCGGTGGCCGAGTGCGCGGTGATCGGCGTGCACGACGAGATCAAGGGCCAGGTGCCGTTGGCGCTGGTGGTGCTAAAGGACGGCCAGGGCATTGGCGAGGCGCAGTTACAGGGCGAACTGGTGGCCAGCGTGCGCGAACAGATCGGCGCGCTGGCCTGCTTCAACCGGGTGCGCCTGGTCAAGCGCCTGCCCAAGACCCGCTCGGGCAAGATCCTGCGGGCGGTGCTGCGCAAGATTGCCGATGGGCAGGACTACGTACCGCCCTCGACACTGGATGATCCGGCGGTGCTGGCTGAAATTGAAGGCGTGCTGGCGGACCTGCCCAGGGCGAGTTGAAGCCATCGCGGGGCAAGCCCGCTCCTACAGGGGGAGTGCAATCCTCTGTAGGAGCGGCCTTGTGCCGCGAAAGGGCTGCAAAGCAGCCCCGGCAACTCCAAGCCGGGCACCCTTGAAAAGGCTGGTGCTTAGACCCCCACTTGATGCAACTGCCCCAACCGGCTGCGCGTACGCATCAGGTCGGCAAGCGCCCCACCCAGGCTCTGCTCCAGTGGCCGCTTGCCGATCACCGTCACCTGGCGGTCCTGGTCGTACAGCACGTCCACCAGGTTGACGAAGCGCTGCTGCGCCGCCAGCGAGCATTCGGCCAGGTCGTCCAGACCCTCGATGATCCAATGGTCATAGCGTTCGGCCAGGGCCAGGTAGTCGATCACCGCGGTGGGCTGCTCGCAAAGGTCGTCGAAGGCAAACATTACCAACCGTTCCTCGCAGGCCAGGGCGCGCAGCGGCCGCTTGTTGATCTCCAGCACACGTGGCGAAGTTGTCGGTAGCGCCATCGCCAGACGCTGCTCCGGGGTACCCGGCCAGACATAATGCCCCTGGGTAAACCGCTGATGCGCGCGGTTGGCCGGCAGGCTGCGAAAATCCGTGTCCCCGTTGACTTCCAGCACCTGCATGCGGCTGTTGATCAGGCGGATCACCGGCAGGAAGCGCTGGTGGTACAGCGGGTTGGGCAGCAGCCCCTCGGGGGCGTAGTTGGAGGTGACCAGCAGGAACACGCCACGGGCGAACAGGGCATCGAACAGCCGGGTGAGCAGCATGGCGTCGCCGATGTCGTGGACGTGGAATTCGTCGAAACATAATACCCGGCAATCCCCCAGCAGCTCGTCGAGGGTCGCCTCCAAGGCATCGTCCAGCGCCCGATGGCGATGCATCCCCTGGTGCAGGCGGGCGAAAAAATCATGGAAGTGCAGGCGACGCTTGGCTGCCGTCGGCACGGCCTGGAAGTAGCCATCGAGCAGCCAGCTCTTGCCACGTCCAACCGCGCCGTGCAGGTACAGACTGCGTGCCTGGCCGGTGGCGAGCGCGGCCAACTGCGTGGCCATTGCCGCAATCACCTGGCGTTGTCCATCACTCAGGGTGTAACCACGTTCGGTCGCGCGGTCCTGGAAGTAGTCCACAAGGGCGCTGTCCTCAGGTGGCTGTTGGCGCAGACGCTGGCCGAGCAGGCGCAAGGGCGCGGGAATCCAGGTGGACAAGGGGCAGGCTCCTCGGGGCGGATCTGGGGCAGGGCGCAGCTTGCGCGACACCGGGCATTTTGACCAATCGAGAATGTGCCGGGCAATGATCGTGAAATGCGATAGGTCAGGCCTTGTGCTCCAGCTGTCGCTCGATCATGTACTTGATCGCCAGGCGGCGTTCCTTGAGATGGCGCAGGTCGTCGTCCTGGAAGTTGCCCGCCGAGATCGACTCGGCGGCCAGCACCTGGTTGTCGATGTCCATGTACTCGTCGAGCAGGCGGTCGAGCTGCGGGTCGTGCTGGCGTCGCTGCTGGACGATCTCGCGGGGGTAGTGCAGGTCCTGGTAGAGATCGTGGGAAACGGGCATGGCGTCCTCCTTGTGTTGCGCCGAATGGGGTCTATCTGGTTGGAAGGGAGGAATGCGATTGTGTTGAAGCGAGGCGGGGGAATTGCGACGAATGGTTGTCGTGGAGACCATCGCGGGGCAAGCCCGCTCCCACGCCAGAACTCTTTGGCTGTGGGAAATCATTGCGCAGAGCATCGTCTGCGTGGGAACGGGCTTGCCCGCGATAGGGCCGGCAGAAACCCCACAAAATCGGACGGGCACAACTAACCTTCTGTTTTTCTGTGATTTTTTTAAAAAAAAGCTTCCCACCTCGAAAAAAGGTTGTTAAAGTGCCGGCCATTCCCGAGCAGCAACACACGGAGCTGCAACGGAGTTGTCAGTGAGGCAGTGAATCAGTCACTCGCCAGATCCGATACAGGGGCGTCGCCAAGCGGTAAGGCAGCAGGTTTTGATCCTGCCATGCGTTGGTTCGAATCCAGCCGCCCCTGCCATTTTCAAGCTGTACCATCTCCCTAAATCGCCTTTCGGCGATTTTTTCGTTTCTGCCTACCGGTTTTCCAGCAACTCGGCCAGCGCCTGGGCGAGGGCGTGTTCGTGCACCGGTTTCTGCAACACCTGGCACCCTGGCAACTCCAACCCTTGCAACTGCGCGTAGCCGGTGAGAAACAACACGGGCAACCGTGGGTAACGCTCGCGGGCCGCCAGGGCCAACTGGGCGCCGTTGAACTCGGGCATGGCGAAGTCGGTAAGCAGCAGGTCGATGCGCTCGTCGAGCAGCGCCATGGCCTGCTTGCCGTCGTGTGCCTGTTTCACCTCGTAGCCTTGGCGTTGCAGCAGGTCGCAGATCATTTCGCGGACCAAATGGTCGTCATCCACCAGCAGAATGCGCCGTTCGCTGCCTTGCCTGGACAGCGGACGCAGTTCGTCCTGTCCCGCCGTCAAGGTGTCGGCGCGGGCCTTGACCGCCGGCAGGTAGACACTGACCAGGGTACCGCGGCCCGGTGTCGTGTCGATGCGCACGCCGCCTCCGGACTGCTTGGCGAAGCCGAACACCTGCGCCAGCCCCAGCCCCGAGCCCTTGCCGATGTCCTTGGTGGTGAAGAACGGCTCGAACGCCTTGGCCAGCACGTCCTCGCTCATGCCGCAACCATTGTCGCGGATGTTCAGCACCACGTAGTCGCCGGGCTCCGGTTCTTCCGGACGTTGCGCACGGGTGCTGACCCGGGTATTGCGTGTGGCCAGGGTCAGTTGGCCACCTTCGGGCATGGCGTCGCGGGCGTTGATCGCCAGGTTGAGGATGATCATCTCGGTCTGGGTCGGGTCGGTCAGGGCCTGCCACAGGCCGGCGTCCAGCTCCAGGCGCACGGTGATGCTGCCGCCCAGGGTGCGGCGCAGCAGCTCTTCCAATCCAGCGAGGGTCTGATTGAGGTTCAGCGGCACCGGTTCCAGGCGCTGCTTGCGGGAGAACGCCAGTAGCTGGGCGGTTAGCTTGGCCCCGCGCTCGCCGGCCTCGCGGATGTGCTGCAGACGCTTGCTGGCCTTGTCCAGCTGGCCCTTGTCCAGGTCGCTCTGCAGGAAACTGGCGCCGGTGAGAATCACCGTCAGCAGGTTGTTGAAATCGTGCGCCACCCCGGCGGTGAGCTGGCCGACCGCTTCCAGGCGCTGCATCTGCTGCAGCGCGGCCTCGATGCGTTCACGCTCGGCGATCTGCTCGCGCAGGCGCTTGTTGGCCTCGGCCAGGTCCAGCACCGCCTCGCGTTCGCTGGAGATGTCGCGGGCGACCACGTGCAGCAGGTTGTCGTCCGCCACCACCACCCAAGACAGCCAGCGCTGCTGGCCTTCGGCATGCAGGATGCGGCCGACGAAGCGAGCGCTGGTGCGTCCCTGGGACAGCGTGGCCAGTTCGATGAGGAAGCTTTCCTGGTCGTTCTCTGGCAGCAGCTGCAGCAGCGAGATCTGCGCCAGGCGTTCGCGAGGGAAGCCCAGCGCCGTCTCCCAGGCCGGATTCAGCGCCACGGGGGTCAGGTCCTTGTTGAGCACGGCCAGTAGATCCTGGGACAGCTCCCAGGCACGGTCGCGTTCGCGGGTGCGACGCTCGACCCGTTCGCCGAGCATCTCGTTGAGCTGCTCCAGCGCCTGGGTGGCCTGGCGCTGCTGGTGGATGTCCTGCAACACGCCGGTAAAGCGCACGCACAGGCCGTCGACGAACTGGGTCTGGCCGGTGGACAGCAGCCAGCGGGGCTCCAGCGCGCCGGCCGGGGCAATGCGGAACTCGGCGCGGTAATGGCCGTCGCTGTCCGGGCGCATGGCCTGCTCCACGTTGTCGCGCACGCGAGGCAGGTCTTCGGGATGGATGCCGGCGTAAAACACCTCGAGGTTCATCCGCGTGTCGCCGGGCAGTCCGAACAGCATCTTGCAGCGATCATCCCAGACCATCTGCCCGTCCTGCGGATGGTAGTCCCAGGTGCCCATGCCGGCGGCGTCGATGGCGATGCGCGCGCGGGCCTCGGCCTGGGCCAGGGCCTCTTCGGCGCGGCGCCGGCGCTGGCGTTCCTGCACTTCGGTGAGTGCCCGACGCACGGCCTTGGGCAGCAGCGGCAGGTTCTTCTTCAGCACGTAGTCGGTGGCACCGAGGCGGATCATCTCCACCGCGTGCTCTTCACCGTAGATGCCCGAGAGGAAGATGAACGGAACGTGCGGGGCCAGGCGCTGCGCGGTGGCCAGCACGTCGGCGCCGGAGGAGCCCGGCAGCACGCAGTCGCACAGGATCAGGTCGTAGGCGGCTTCGCGCAGGGCGTGCTCGGCGCCGACATGGTCGAACACCAGCCGCGACTGCACCTGCAGCCCGCTGCGTTCCAGGCGCACCAGGATCAGCTCGGCATCCATGGTGCTGTCTTCGACCATCAACAGCTTCAACGGGGTGTGCTGCATCGTGCTCGCCTCAATTGCTGCCGCGTCGGTTCAGGCGCAACGAACCGGGTGGCGGTTCATTGAGCACCGCCCAGAACATGCCGAGGTCGGAGATGGCGGTGACGAACTCCTTGAACTCCACCGGCTTGACCACGTAGGCGTTGACCCCCAGCTCATAGGCCCGGCGCAGGTCGGGGCCTTCCCGCGAGGAGGTCAGCATGACGATGGGGATGCTGCGCAGCTCGGCGGTGTCGCGCACCACCTTGAGCACTTCCAGGCCATCGACCTTGGGCAGCTTGAGGTCCAGCAGCATCACCGCCGGGTTGCCGTCATCACGTTCGGCATAGGCGTTGCGTCGTAGCAGGTAGTCCAGCGCATCGGCGCCGTCGCGCACGACGATGACCTCGTTGGCCAGCTGGCTGCGCTCCAGAGCGAGCAGCGTCAGTTCGAGGTCCCTTGGGTTGTCTTCGACCAGCAGGATGGGTTTGAGCATGGTGTCCGGCCTCAGGCAGACGTGGGGTGGAGGGGAAGGGTGAAGTGGAAGCTGGCGCCCTGGTCGATGCGGCCCTCGGCCCAGACCCGGCCATCGTGGCGCTCGATGATCCGCCTTACGCTGGCCAGGCCGATGCCGGTGCCCTCGAATTCTTCCATGCGGTGCAGGCGCTGGAACACGCCGAACAGCTTGTCGACGTAGGCCATGTCGAAACCCACGCCGTTGTCGCGCACCAGGAATTCGATCTCGTGCCGGTGGCGCACTGCGGCGATCTCGATGCGCGCCGGGTCGCGGCCACGGGTGTACTTGATGGCGTTGGCGATCAGGTTGTGTAGGACCATGTTGATGAAGGCCGGGTCGGCGATGACCTTGGGCAGCTCGGCGATTTCCCAGGTGACGGCGCGGCCTGCGTAGTCCGGGGCCAACTCCGTGCGGATGGCATCGATCAGGGTGTTGAGGTCGACGTCGGTCAGGCGCAGCGCCGAGCGCCCCATCTGCGAGAAGTTCAGCAGGTTGTCCACCAGGGTGCCGGCAAACTGCGCGGCGTCCTCGATATGGCCGAGAAAGCGCTTTCCGCGTTCCGACAGTTTCGCACCCTCGATCTCGCCGAGCAGTTCGCTGTAGCCGGCGATGTGCCGCAAGGGTGCGCGCAGGTCGTGGGACACACTGTAGGAGAACGCTTCGAGTTCCTTGTTCGAGCGCCTCAGTTCGCCGGCCAGTTGCGCCATCTCCTCGGCCTTGCGCAGGACGATGCCGAGCACCGCGCCGCGCAGTTCCTGCACGCCTTCGATGATCAGCGGATCCCAGGGCGCGCTGAAGCCGCGCACTTCCTCCTGCCAGCGCTCGAAGCTGTGCCGTGGGTTGAGGTTGCCCTGGGGCGCCACGGTCTTTTCCGGGCGGCCGGCCCAATTCACCGTGTGGGCCTGCTCGGGGCGGAACCACAGCAGGTAATGCGAATGGATCTGCGAGATCGCCACCGCCAGCACGCCGGCGGCATGCCGGGCCAGCTCCGGCAGCTCGTCGACGTCGCGCCGCACGTTGTCGGTATGGAACACCGCGTCGCCGCCACGCTGCGCCAGCCAGTGCGCCAGGGCGTTGACCTGCGCCACCGGCGGCGTGGCGCCGATCAGGTCGCAGCGCTCGGCACTGATGATCGCCGCGCCCGTGGCCCCGGCGAACTGCAGCATCACCTCGGGCAGGGCCAGCAGGCCGTCGCTGACACTGTCGTGGTCGGCCATCGCGGCAAGCATGCGCACGATGCGCTGGCGCAGGTCGAGCAGCTGGCGGGTGCTGTCGTGCGACTCGATGGCCTCGATCTGCAGCGACAGCACGTTGGCCAGCAGCTCGCAGGCGGTGCGGGTCTTGAAGTCCACCGGGCGCGGTTGCTCGTGGTGGCAGGAGACCAGCCCCCAGAGCCGGTCGTTGACCACGATGGACAGCGACATCGAGGCCAGGGTGCCCATGTTGCGCATGTACTGCAGGTGCACCGGCGAGACGCTGCGCAGGGCGGCGAAGCTCATGTCCAGGGCCTTGCCGGTGCGCGGGTTGGCGGCCGGCACCAGGGGCGAGGGCCGGTAGTTCGCGTCCTCGATCACCCGGATACGGTTGATCCGGTACAGCTCGCGGGCCTGGCGCGGGATGTCCGAGGCCGGGAAGCACAGGCCCAGGTAGCTGGGGTAGCCAGGGTCGGCGTCCTCGGCCAGGACCGTGCCGGTGCCCTCGCTGTCGAAGCGGTAGGCCTTGACCCGGCCGAAGCCGGTGATGCGCTTGATCTGCCGCACCGACTGCTGCAACAGCTCGTCGATTCGGGTGGCCTGGTGCAGGGTGCTGACGAAGGCGCGGACCAGGGGGTAGTAGTCGTCCTTGCCAGCGTTGCCCGGCGAATCGCGGTGGGGTTCGAACTCGAGGATCAGCACCTGGTCGTGACGGTGGGCCAGCACCCGCAACGCGGCGGGCCAGGGCGCGCCTTGGTGCAGCCGTGCATCACCGATGTGGAACGGGAAGATCTCATCGTCGGGCAGGTTCGCCAACTGTTGGCGCAGGTCGAAGCCTTCGCCGACCAGTTCGGCGAAGGCCTGGCCGGCCAGGGCGCGGGCCGGCACGCCCAGCCAGCGCTCGGCGTTCTCGCTGGCCTGCAGCACGCGCAGGTCGGTCTCGTCCAGCACCAGCAGGAAACCCTGGGGCTGAATGCTGCCCGGAACCTGGATCGGCTCCTGGGCACAGCGCTCGATTGCCTGGTCGAGCGAGGTCGGGTCGGTCGTCACGGGACTCTCCTGTAGGGTCCGTCCACGCATGGGCCATGCGTATGCACAGGATATTGTTGGTGAACGGTATCAGAATGGCGGCCGCTTTGCCGGGGTCTGGTTATTTGAAAGGTGATGGGCGCCAGGGTTTCGTTGCTGGGGGGGGGAAATTTTCCTATGGGGCTTAAGTGTGGCGGCCGGGTGCCTGGCGACAGGTTTGCAGCGCTCTCGAGATCGAGCGCCGCCCGCGCGGCGCATCGCGGATGAATCCGCTCCTACATTTGTTGCAACGTGCCGAACCTGTCAGGCCATGGTTGCCCGCCTTGGCGCAAGGCTTGAGACAGGTGGGGCGGCGGCAATGCCCACCGAAAAAACGCGTCGTGCAAACAAGGCTAACAACCATGGCCTGTCAGGCATGGCCACGTTGCAACAAATGTAGGAGCGGATTCATCCGCGATGCGCCGCGCGGGCGGCGCTCGGTCTCACAGGCGCTAAAAAACTCACGTCGAACACCAGGGCAGAAACTGATTTCCCGGCACAACTCCACCCAACCCTTTTCATTAATGCCAAAGAGGGGTAGGCCTTCCCCGGCCTGGATCCAATCGCGCTGCTACGCTCAAGCTCAACCCATACGCACAAGGATCGACCGGTGACGGAGCGCTTAGTGGCCATGCTGTTGGGCCTGTGGTTGAGTGGCAACGCCATGGCAGCGGATTTTCTCGTCGAAGTGCAGGTGCGCGTGCAGCGCGGCTGCATGCTGGTCACCCAGCAGCGCGAGGCCGGCCCGCAGGCGCTGGGACGCATCGACCTGGGCAGCGTGGCGCGCCTGGACGGCCCGGGTGCGCCGGCCAGTGGCGTGCTGCTCGCCCAGCGCCCGCCGCGCCTGGAGTGCAACCCGGACACCCCGTACCAGGTGCGTGTCGATGGCGGGCAGCACGGCGGCGTCGGCGAAGTGCGCTACCTCGCCAGCCCCGATGCCCAGGCCCGGCCGATTCCCTACCGCCTGTACCGTGACGCCGCCTGGCGCCAGCCGCTGGCGGTGGACGTGGCGCAATCGGCGCGGGTGCCGGACAGCGGCTCGGTGGAGCTGCCCCTCTACGCGCGGATCGACACGCTGGCCTGGGCGCCCCGCGCCGGGCTGTACGCCGACCTGCTCAAAGTCACGGTCACCTGGTAGGGAGGCTGCATGCTCATGGACGCGTTGCACCGTGGTTCGATCCTGCTGCTGACCCTCGGCCCGCTGCTGCTGCCCAGTGGCGCGGCCCACGGCACCACCACCGGCTTCATTCAGGCGCGGCTGGTGATCAGCGCCGCCTGCCAGATCAGCAGCGACCCGCAACCGGCCACCCTGGGCAACCCGGGCCTGATGGACTTCGGCGCCCGTGGGCCGACCTGGGACCAGCCGCTGACCAGCCGGGTCGACGAAGCCGGCGGCGAGGGCAGCCTGCAGATCAGCTGCTCGCCGCAGGTGCGCGCCTTCAGCGTGCGCATCAACGGCGGGCAGAACGGCAACGACGGCGTGCGCCGCCTGAGCAACGGCCGCGAACTCATTCCCTATCAACTGGCCATCGACCCCGGTGGCAACAGCCGCTACGGCATCGGCCAGGCCCGTACCTTCACCATCAGCGGCACCCAGCAGGTGCCCGTGCCCATCTATGGCGTGGTGGTCGCGCAACCGCGCGCGCTGCCCGCCGGGCTGTATCGCGACACCCTCAGGGTGACCCTGGACTGGTAACACGCAAGGAGATTCCGATGCCCAAGCACCTCACCCGCTGCATCTTCGCCGGCCTTGGCCTGGCCCTGGCCGCCCAGACCCAGGCCGCCACCGTGACCGGCACCATCAGCTCGACCCTGACGCTGACCGCCGCCTGCCAGGTCAACGGCAGCGGCGGCACCTCGGGGCTGAACTTCGGCAGTCTCAACTTCGGCACCCAGGACTCGCTGTTCACCACCGCCAATGGCCAGGTGCTCGGCGGCGGGGGCGGGGCCATGAGCATTCTCTGCTCGGCAGGCACGGTGCCGACGATCAAGGTGCGCGCCGGTACCCATGACTCGCAGTCCGCCGGCGGGACCCGGGCCCTGGCTGATGGCGCGGGCAATTTCGTGCCCTACGACTTCTACACCGACGCCGGGCACACTCAGTTGCTGGCGATCGACGGCACCATCACCCTGCCGACCAGCACCGGCGTGGCGCAGACCGTCAACCTGTACGGTCAGGCCCGCGGCAAGGCCGGCCTGCCGGCCGGGGTGTACACCGACACGGTGGCGGTCGAGCTGAGTTTCTGAGCCATGCCGGGCACGGCGCGGCTGCTGGCCGTCGGGCTGTGCCTGGCGCTGACCCAGGGTGCCCACGCGGTCACCACCAGCACCTTCCAGGTGACGGCGCAGATCGTCGCCGGCTGCCTGGTGGTCGGCGGCGTGACGGCCTATGGCGTGCTCGACTACGGCACCAGCTCGGCGCTGTCCACCGCCACCCTGAGCACCTCGCTCGGCGGCAGCACGGTGACTTTCCAGTGCACCCCCGGCGTGGCCCTGAGCATGAGCCTGGACGGCGGCCAGAACAGCGCCAGCGGCACGCGCAACCTCAAGCGTTCGGGGGGCACGCAACTGCTGGCCTACCAGCTGTACCGCGACGCCGCGTTCAGCCAGAGCCTGGGCATCGGCAGCAGCGTGGCGGTGAGCTACAGCGACCCGACGGCGATCAAGCTGCCGGTCTATGGCCGTACCACCCTGACCGGCACCCTGCCGGCCGGGACCTATACCGATGTCGTGCAAGTGACGGTGACCTGGTGACAGGCCACTGCGGATAACCGAGAAGGAGAGGGGCATGGGGGCAGGCGCGAAACGGGCGCGTGGGATCATCGGGCTGCTGCTGTTGGCCAGCTGCGCATCGGCCTTCGCGGCCACTTCGGTGCTGATCTGGCCGATCGACCCGGTGCTGGAGGCCGACCAGAAGGCCGGCGCGCTGTGGCTGGAAAACCGCGGCTCGGCGCCGACCAGCCTGCAGGTGCGGGTGTTCGCCTGGCGCCAGGGCGAGTACCAGGAGCAGTTCCAGGCCCAGCGCGAGATCATCGGCAGCCCGCCGGTGGCCACTATCGCGCCGGGGCAAAAGCAACTGATTCGCCTGACCCGCACCGGCAGCTCGCCCGCGGGCCAGGAGCAGGCTTACCGCATCATCATCGACGAGATCCCTTCGCCGCTGCCGGCCGATGCCGCCAGCGAAGGGCCAAAGGCGGCGATTCGCCTGCAGATGCGCTATTCGGTGCCGCTGTTCGTCTACGGCGAAGGGTTATGGGGCAAGCCCGACCCTGAGGGCAGGCGCAGCGCCGAGGGCGTGGGCAAGCCGCAGTTGAGCTGGCGCGCGGTGACGGTGCAGGGCAAGCCCTATGTCGAGCTGCGCAACACGGGGCCGGTGCATGCGCGGCTGACCGACGTGGTGTTGCAGCAGGCCGGCCAGGACCGGCCGCTGGTCGAGGGGCTGCTCGGCTACGTGCTGCCCGGCGCCAGCATGCGTTGGCCGGCACCGGCCGCGCCGGGCGCCGCCAGCGTGCTCAAGGGGCGGGTCAACGGCCAGGAGGTGGCCCAGGCCATCAAACAGGGGCAATGAGCCGCGCTTGAACGGATCACAGGGGCCAGGGAGGACCCGGTAATGGTTGGAAATCGTGTGTGAGCTGGGTGCGGGTGGCAACGCACCGGTTGTGGCTGGGCCTGGCGGTGCTGGGGCCCGGCCTGGGCGTGGCCGACGACCTGCCGCCGCCGCCCTCGGAGCAGGCCGCCATTGCCGATGCCACGCTGTACCTCGACCTGCTGGTGAACCAGGTGGCCAAGGCTGAGCTGGTGCCGGTGCAGCAGCGCGCCGGGCGCCTGTACCTAGCCAGCGAGGTGTTGCGCGAGGCGGGCATCAGGCTGCCGGGCGAACCCCAGGGCGAAGTGGCCCTGGACGAGATCCCCGGCCTGCACAGCGACTACGACAGCCAGAACCAGCGCCTGCTGCTGCAGGTGCCGCCGGCCTGGCTGCCCGACCAGCAGGTCGGCGAGCGCAACCTGTACCCGGCCAGCGACGCGCGCAGCAGCTTCGGTGCCTTGCTCAACTACGACGCCTACCTCAACGATACCGACGAGGGCGGCAGCTACCTGGCCGCCTGGAACGAGCTGCGCCTGTTCGACGACTGGGGCACCTTTTCCACCACCGGGCAGTGGCGCCAGTCGTTCAATGGCGCCCAGGCCCAGGGCCGCCAGGGTTTCCTGCGCTACGACACCACCTTCCGCTACACCGACGAGCAGCGCCTGCTCACCTATGAGGCCGGCGACCTGGTGACCGGTGCGCTGCCCTGGACCACCTCGGTGCGGGTGGGCGGCCTGCAACTGTCCCGCGACTTCGGCGCCCGTCCCGACCTGGTCACCTATCCGCTGCCGGCCTTTGCCGGCGAAGCCGCCGTGCCGACCTCGCTGGACCTGTTCATCAACGGCTACAAGAGCAGCAGCACCGAGCTGCAGCCGGGCCCCTATACCTTGACCAACGTGCCGTTCATCAACGGTGCTGGCGAGGCGGTTGTGGTGACCACCGACGCCCTCGGCCGCCAGGTGTCGACCACCTTGCCGTTCTATGTCACCAGCAGCCTGCTGGCCAAGGGGCTGTCGGACTTCTCGGTGGCCGCCGGCAGCCTGCGCCGCGACTATGCCGTGCGCGATTTCGCCTATGGTCCAGGGGTGGCTTCGGCGACCTTGCGCCACGGGGTGTCCGACTACTTCACCCTGGAAACCCACGCCGAGAGCGCCGAGTCGATGATGCTCGGCGGCCTGGGCGGCAACCTGCGCCTGGGTACCTTCGGCGTGCTCAACGCGGCGCTGACCCAGAGCCGTTTCGAAGGCGATACGGGCCAGCAGGTGGCGCTGGGCTACCAGTACAACAGCCGGCGCATCGGCTTCAACTACCAGCGCGTGCAGCGCCACGGCGAGTACGCCGACCTGTCGCTGGTCGACAGCCCCTTCACCCGCCTGAGCCAGCGCAGCGAGCAGGCCACCCTGAGCCTCAACCTGGACCGCTATGGCAGCCTGGGTGCCGGTTACTTCGACGTGCGCGCCGGCGACGGCACGCGCACGCGGCTGATCAACCTGAGCTGGAGCAAGCCGCTGTGGCGCAACAGCAGCCTGTACCTGTCGGCCAACCGCGAGGTCGGTGACAGCCAGTGGGCGGTGCAGGCGCAACTGGTGATCCCCTTCGACCTGCGCGGCACCCTGGCCTTCAGCGCCGAGCGCAGCAAGGACGGCCAGGACCTGCAGCGGGTCAACTACAGCCAGGCGGTGCCGGTGGGCGGCGGGGTGGGCTACAACCTGGGCTACGCCACCGGCGGCAACCGCGACGACTACCGCCAGGCCGACCTGACCTGGCGCCTGCAGTCGGTGCAGTTGCAGGTGGGCGCCTACGGCAGCAGCGGCGAGATGACCCGTTGGGCCGACGCCAGTGGCTCGCTGGTATTGATGGACGCAGGCTTGTTCGCCGCCAACCGCATCGACGACGCTTTCGTGGTGGTCAGCACCAGCGGCTACGCTGACGTGCCGGTGCGCTACGAGAACCAGCAGATCGGCCGCACCGACCACAACGGTCACCTGTTGGTGCCCTACAGCAGCGGCTACTACCGCGGCAAGTACGAGATCGACCCGATGGACCTGCCCGCCGATGTGCTGGCGCCGCAGGTGGAGCAGCGTGTGGCGGTGCGCCGTGGCAGCGGCTATCTGCTGGAGTTCCCGCTCAAGCGAGTGCTGGCGGCGAGCCTCGTGCTGGTCGATGCTGACCAGCAGGAGCTCAAGCTGGGCAGCCGGGTACGCCATCAGGAAAGCGGCGGCGAGGCGGTGGTGGGCTGGGATGGGCTGGTCTACCTGGAGAACCTGGCGCCGCACAATCGCCTGCAGGTGGACAAGGCCGATGGCGGACAGTGCCAGGTGGCGTTCGACCTGCCTGAAGGGCAGGGGCCGATCCCGCTGATCGGCCCGCTGGTGTGCCGATGAACCGGCTGGCCAGCGGTTGCCTGGCGGGGTTGCTGTCGCTGCCGGGGACCGCCTGGGCGCTGTGCTCGTCGGTGGCCACCGCGCCGGCGGCCTTCGGCTCGGTCAACTCGACGCTGGTGCGCACTACGGTGCAGAGTGCCTCGACCACCAACGCCGGCCTGCAGTGCACCGGCTCGCTGTTGTCGCTGTTGACCAGCAATGACCATTTCTATGCCACCTTCACCTCGTCCAGCAGTGGACTGGTGGGCCCGACCGGCGACGTAATCCCCTACACACTCTACGCCAACAATACCACCAGCTACCCGATCAGCCGCGGCGTGCAGTTCGACTTTGCCCGCAACGGCATCATTGACGCCCTGGGCCTGCTCAACGGCACCACGCCCAAGACCGTGCCGCTGTACCTGAAGACCGTGGTCGGCGCCAACGTCGCCGCCGGGCTGTACCAGGAAACCCTGAACATCGCCTGGAGCTGGAACTACTGCTCGGGTATCGGTATCGGCAACATTTGCCTGGGGCGTGACATCGGCAGTGGTAACCAGACCCTGCTGGTCAGCCTTACGGTGACCAACGACTGCCAGATCACCACGCCCAACATCAGCTTCGCCAGCGCGCCGGTGGTGGCCGGGTTTGGCACGGTGAACCAGAGCGTGAGCGTGTCGTGCACCAAGGGCAGCAACTACACGGTGGGGCTGGATGACGGGCAGAATGTCTCGGGCGGGCGGCGGCGGATGAAGTCCAGCGCCAACAACTATCTGGCCTACGATATCTTCAAGAGCGCCGGCGTGGTGCGCTGGGGCTCGGTGGGCGCGGCGCGGCGCTCGAGCAGCGATGCCGAGGTGAACCCCGGGGCGGGGACCGGGACCGGGAGCCAGGTGTTCAACTACAACGCCAAGGTGTACACCGACCAGGCCACGCCGCCGGCGGCGACCTATACCGACAGTGTGATTCTGGATGTGCAGTTCTAGCGCGAAGCCTGGTATTGCCGCTCTGACGCATTCGCGGGTAAACCCGCTCCCACAGCGATCGCGTACACCCTGTGGGAGCGGGTTTACCCGCGAACACCGGCGAAGCCGGTGCCAGCCTCAGTAATCAGCGCAGATCGCCGACCATCTTCAGCAACGTCTCCAGCACCGCCCCGGCCAGCGCCTTCGAGCGCTCGCCCGACCAGCCGGTGCGTGGGTTCGGCGCATCGTCGTGGTCCTTGAACGGCATCTCCAGGGTCAGCGACAGGCAGTCATGGGCCTGGCCCACGGCATTGCAGGCCAGGGTCATGTTGGCCTGGCCCGGCTCGTCGCGGGTATAGCCGTACGTCGTCTGGAAGTCCGGCGTCAGGCTGCACAGGGTGCTGCGGAACTGCTCTTCCAGTTTGGCGATGCGCGGCGTATAGCCGGGGTTACCCTCGCAGGCCGCGGTGAACACATGGGGGATCTCCTCGTCGCCATGGGCATCGATGAAGGCATCCACACCATGCAGCTTCATCTGGCTCTGGGCGAAGAACACTTCGGGGCTCAGTTCGACGCTGGCGTCCTGCCAGGCGCGGTTGAGGTCCTTGCCCTTGAAGTTGGTGCGCAGGTGGCCGAGGAAGGCACCGTCCGGGTTCATGTTGGGGATCAGGTACAGGTCGGCCTTGGCCAGCAGTTGCTGGATGACCGGGCCGTTGGCTTCGAGGGCGTCGATCACGCCTTCGATGAACCACTCGGCCATGTGCTCGCCCGGGTGCTGCTGGGCGATGATCCACAGCTTGCGCTTGCCGTCCGCGCCATTGCCTGCGCGTAGCAGCGGGATATCGCGCCCCTGCACGCTGCGCCCGCTGGCCAGCAGTTCGACACCCGGGATCTGCTTGGCGCGCTCGATCAGCTGGTTGTGGCGCGCACGCGGGTAAGGCTCGAAGTAGGCGAACCAGGCCTGCGCCTGTTCAGCCTTGAAGTCGAAGCTCAGGGCCTTGCCGTCGAACTGGCTGGGCACGCGGAACCAGGTCTGCTGGTCGTAGGAGGCCACGGCGTGGTAGCCGGTCCAGGCGTTCTTGTAGGAGGACTCGGCAGCGTTGTCCAGGCTGAAGCGATGGACCTGGCCCGGGGTCAGGCCGCTGGCCTTGAAGTGGAACCACTGGAAGTGGTCGCTGTGGCTGTCCTTGCGGATGTTCAGGTGGACGTGCGCAGGGTTGCTGGCGTCCAGGACCAGGATGTTGCCGGAGTCGAAATCGCAGTCGATGTGCAGCGGGGAGAGCGTCACGGTCATTGCCAGCCTCCTGTTGGCGTTGTTGTGGGAGGTACTCTACACCGCGAAAGGTGTTCAGGGTGTCACTTTGTTCGTGGCCTGTGAGTCGGTGGAGGGCTCAGGGGCGGTGCGGGATTCGCGGTCTATGGCTTCCGGCCATTGCACCCTGGGGGCCAGGCGGCGAATGGGGGTGAGTTCGAAGTCATTGTCCCAATCGTGGGGTGGGCGAACAAAGGTGGGAAGTGCGTCTGGGCCCTGTTGCATGAACAGTCTGATGATCTCCCAGTATTGCTTGCCATCCTCAAGGTCATGACTGAAGAACAGGCGGTCGATTATTTCGTTGGTCCCTGTCTTGCGTACGGCGATGACGATATTCTCAACGAGTCCGCCGTTGCCCATCGGGGCATAAAGGCTATAGACCTCGGCGATGAGGTCGCTCCAGTTATAAACGACAGGGCGTACCCCCCAGTGCTTTTTGCTGAGTACCCGAACCCTGTCTTGTCTGTACTCGTAAAAATAAACTTTTTGTCGGAGCCGGTTAAAACGGATTGGCTCGTCGCGCGGTAGCTCAATGTCCAGGCGTACGAGAGGTATCGTTACCCAGTAGGCAGCGGTAATTATGGTTAGAATTATTGCGAAGTCTAATCCAATTTTCTCTCCTTCGATTAATGTGGTATGAACTAAGGTTAAGATTGGTAGTAAGCCCAGCAGCATGGCGATGCTTCCACCGATGAGGCCGATGCCCCTGATTTTTAGTGTTGATCTTGGGATCTCTATATAAATATTATTTATTTTGTTTGGAGTGGGTGGTAGTAAGGTTGCGTTGAGTTTCTGTGTGGGCTCCTCATTGGGAAGAGGTAGGTCATACTTCCAGCCTAGAATACGCTCAGGTAAGTCGTCATTGGAGGTAGTCATTTGTGGGTTTCCAGGATTTCCAGATTTGCATAGGCCTCTGGGGTATTACGATCTGGCCAGTAAGTGACGTTTAACGTTGCAGCCTGTATGCTGTGCCTGCCAAGGCTTGGGGTGAGTTCTATGTGGCCGGTTATGAACTCGGTGGTAGTGGAATCACCGGAGTGCAATACTGCGGATTTTTTACTGGTGTTTTGGATTAGGGTATCTGCTCTGTAGTCTTTCACTTTGCGAGAGGGGCGCGACGACGGCTTTTTCTGCGAGGTTGGCAATGGATGTAAAACTGCATGGGATCCTGTGGCGATGATCTCGCCGCTCGTGTAGTTGGACGGAACCCCATCGCCATGTCGGTGAACGGTCAGGGACCAGTGATAGCTGTAGCTTGAAGCATTGATAGTGGGCAGCAATATCTTGAATGTTAGTTTTTGCTCGGTGGTTGCCTGAGCAATCCATCCTATTGTAGCCGTGAGCGTGGGGTCGGCTCTTTGGGTTTCGAATTTTACGCCCGCCTCAATACCCAATGTGGCGGCGTTTAACGCTGCAAAGGCGATGTCAGCATGTTCAGGGAACTCCCAGTGGATGGCAGGGGTTTCATTGGCTTTGCCGAAATAACACCGTCTTGCCCAACGCTCTAATGGAGTTGATTCTTTGCTCTCTGCCCACTTTTTAGTGCTGTAAGCACCTATTGCAAGGGTGATTGCTATACCTAGTGGGCCAAATAGTGCTGGGCTGAAAACTGCATAAATAGCATAGATTGTTCCGATTAATGATATAAATGCCGTCGCACTATAAGCATTCCGAGCGGTTGTATCCCCATTCGCCCATGTTCGCCTTGAGGCAAACACTGCTTGTGCCGTATCGTAAATCCCGGCCACGGCCCCCATGACGGCACCTATCCTGACGGTTGTCCGCCCCATCTTGATGGTCGTGACCGCCCGTGCCGTCCCCGCAGGCGTCAGGGGTATCCTACTATTGATCTGCGTGGCGCCGGCCTGGATGATCAGGCCCAGCGTCTCGATCCCTCCGCCAAGAATCGCCAGCTTGGACCCATGCAACGCCATCACCGCTTCCCTGGATTTCTCGCCGATCTCGATTTCCGCCTTTTCCAGATTCTTCGCCAGGCTGTCGTGGGTCAGGTACAAGCCGCCCAGGGCCAGCAGGAGCTCCCAGCTGCCGGCCACGCCGCGCACGCCGGTGAAGCTGGTGCGCACCAGCTGCGCCGCCTGCTTCGCGGTGATGCGCATGCCGTGGAGCAGTTGCCGGGCGTTGGCGTCGAGGGTGCCCGCGGCGACCGAGAGGTTGACCAGGCTGATCTGCGCGGCGTCGCTGAGCTGGTTGACGCGCAGGCCGGCTTCCTGGGCCAGGCGCTCCTGCAGCACGTCGGCGGTACCCTCGACCCAGACGCTGACGGTGATGACGCTGTGCGCCAGCTTCGGGTCGAGCACCGCCAGGCTCAGCAGCCCGTGCTGGATGACCGGCCGCACCCAGCGCCTGGACGCGCTCACCTCGGCATCGAATTCGCGCAGGCCCAGGAGCATGCGCTCGCGGGCCTTGGCGGTCTGCGCGCTGGCCTTGTGCTGCAGCTCCCGCAGGTGGGCACTCTGCAGGGCGTAGTACTCGCTGAGCTTCATCTGCACCTGCAGCTCGATCAGTTGCACGCCGTTGTACAGCCACTGGCTGGCGCTGTTCAGGCGCATCACGGCGCGCTGCACGCCGGGCGGCAGCAGGGGCTTCAGGCGCAGGCTGGCACCATTGATCGCGCCTTGCGTCTCGGCGATGGCCTGGCGCAGGGTGTCGCGCAGGTTCAAGCCGGCATCGTCACTGGCGATGACCTTGCTCAGCGCCCCATAGAGCTTCTCGCTGTCGCCCCAGTCGGTGGGATCGGTGGTGGAGAAACTGGGCAGCAGCGCGGCGAGCAAGGCCCGGTCGCGCAGGAGCACGGCGCGGTAGGGCGGGCTGTTGGGATCCTGCAGCCAGCGCTGCCACAGCGCCGCGCTGCTGCCCGGGGCAGGGGCGCGGGCTTCGCCGTCCGCGTCGGGGGCCTCGGTGACGCCGCCGGCCAGGCACAGGGCCATGGTCTTGCTGTAGGCGATGCCGGACTCGCGGTCGTCGCCGTCGTAGTCGTGTTCCTCGATGGCGTGGAACAGGCTGCTGTCGCAGAGTTGGGTGTAGGCCTGGGTGTTCAGGTCGATGTAGCGTTGGTACTCGGCTTCCTGGCGTTCGTACTCGGCCTGGAAGCCTGCGCGCAGGGGCTCGTGGTAGCGCTCCTCGAGCCGGGCGACGCCGTCCCGGGCACGCCGTTCGACCTCGCGCTGGCGCTCGACCTGCGGGTCGACGAACACCGGCGGGCCATCGCCGCTGTGGGGCTCGAAGGACGGGGTCTGCTGCTCGGCCCAGGGCCATTGCATGGCGCGCAGGGTCAGCAGGATCTGCGAGGTCTGCAGCTGATAGGCGCGCAGCGGGTCCTCGCGCCATTGCTGGCGCCGGGCGATCCAGTTGAGGCGCTGGTGGTTGTACTCCTGGACCAGGCCGATGGTGTCGTCGAGCACCAGGGCGAGCACGCCGTGTTCGAGCTGGTGGCGGGCAATGGCGTTGATCAGGTAGCCGCGGGTGGCGGTCTGGCGCAGGAGGCGGCTGTGAAAGCCATGGACACTGTCGAAGGCGCCGGGCAGTTGCTGGTTGTACTCGAAGACCTCGCGGTCCACCTGCAGCTCGCTGAGGGTCATGGCCATGCCCACCTGGGCGGGGTCGCTGCGGGCGAGGGCGAGGTCCAGCACCTGGAAGCGCACGGGCGGGGTCTTGGCGTTGCGATAGGCATTGAGCACGCTGGGCGGCCAGGCGTCGCTGCTGAAGGCGATCCAGGCAGTGGAGAAGGCCTCGGTGTCGACGGTGAGGAAGGAGGAGGGGATGTCGTGGTTTTCGCCCAGGCACTGGCGGGCGAGCAGGCGCGGCGGCGCGGGTGGCGGCTCGAGGGGGTTGAAGCGGCGCAGGTGGGCCTCGTCGGTGACTTCGTAGGCGTACCAGATGCGCTGGTCGAGCAGGACATACAGGTAGCCGGTGCGCAGGGTGCGCAGCCCCAAGCGGGTGGCCACCTGGTCGCCGCCGGCCAGGGGGTGGCGGTAGGCCGGGCGCAGGTCCGGGACCAGGGCGCGGCGCAGGGGCAGGATGGGCAGGCCCTTGCGCTCGCAGGCCTGGCACTGGTCGTGGGGCAGGACGGATTCGGCGATGACGTGGGCGATTCGCTTGCTGAGGGTCATGGGCGTACCCCCTTTGAGTATCGTTGGGGCAGCATGAGTCGCTGGCGCGGATAGCTGGAAGGCGCAATCTCGCAGTTGGTTGTAGCGATGAAGGGGTTTGACCTGTAGCGCAGGTCGGAATGGTTATGCATGGCGGTCCCTGTCCATTGTTGTCGGGCGCTTCAACGTGGAGAAGCGCGCTCGATGCGTGGCACAAGGCTAGGACCATAGGGGGCGTGCGGGAGGAAGTCTTGCCAACGGCTTCCTACATTGCTGTAGGAAAGTTCTCTTTGAGGGGCTGTTATGACTTCAAACCTCCGGCTAGAGCGGTCGGGGCAGGAATTTTCAGGGGCTGCGCCCCGGGTTCAGGTCAGCAGTCCCAACGCCACGAGGGCGGCAACACCAAGCCCGACGGCAATCGAGCAGCCACCCAGCGACAGCGCCGCACGCCCTTGCCGGTACCAGCCGTCATGGCCGAGCTGTCGCGCCGGGGCAAGCAGGCTGCGCCAGCGCAGTTCGGTTTCGTGGAAGGCGCGCAGGTGGTCGGGGTCGGCATCCAGCCAGCGGCGGAAGTCGATGCGTTCGCTGGCGGTCACCTGCGGGCTCTGCAGGCGCA
>Ga0209370_1000199_pt1 | contig 112649 bp, 108 predicted proteins | sample AgamicAtPrz_FD_187164 | JGI IMG/M metagenome (GOLD analysis project Ga0209370, IMG submission 187164) | Agave microbial communities from Guanajuato, Mexico - At.P.rz (SPAdes) (version 2) | ecosystem: Host-associated > Plants > Phyllosphere > Phylloplane/Leaf | place: Guanajuato, Mexico...
CGCGTTGTTGGAGATGGAGTAGTTCATGTTGGCGATGCCGCCTTCATACATCAGGTCAACGATCAGCTTGAGCTCGTGCAGGCACTCGAAGTAAGCCATTTCGGGAGCGTAGCCAGCTTCGGTCAGCGTCTCGAAGCCCATCTTCACCAGTTCCACGGCACCGCCGCACAGCACGGCCTGCTCGCCGAACAGGTCGGTCTCGGTTTCTTCCTTGAAGTTGGTTTCGATGATGCCGCCCTTGCCGCCGCCGTTGGCGGAAGCATAGGACAGGGCCACGTCACGGGCCTTGCCGGACTTGTCCTGGTAGATGGCGATCAGGGAAGGCACGCCGCCGCCCTTCAGGTATTCGGAGCGCACGGTGTGGCCGGGGCCCTTGGGGGCGACCATGATCACGTCCAGATCGGCGCGGGGCACGACCTGGTTGTAGTGCACGTTGAAGCCGTGAGCGAAAGCCAGGGTAGCGCCGGACTTGATGTTGGGCTCGACGTTGTTCTTGTACACCTCGGGGATGTTCTCGTCGGGCAGCAGGATCATGACCACGTCGGCAGCCTTCACCGCGTCGTTCACTTCCATCACGGTCAGACCGGCCTTGCCGACCTTGTCCCAGGAAGAGCCGCCCTTGCGCAGACCGACCACAACCTTCACGCCGCTGTCGTTCAGGTTTTGAGCATGTGCGTGGCCTTGGCTGCCGTAGCCGATGATGGCAACAGTCTTGCCCTTGATCAGGCTCAGGTCACAGTCCTTGTCGTAGAAAACTTTCATGATGGCTCCAGGTCTCTTATCTTGAGGGGGTTAAAAAGGTTTGTTCAGATTCAAAAGTGGTGCAACGCAGCCATTAGACACGCAGAATGCGTTCGCCACGACCAATACCCGAGGCGCCTGTGCGAACGGTCTCAAGGATGGCAGTGCGATCAATGGCTTGCAGGAAGGCGTCGTTCTTGGACTGGTCGCCGGTCAGCTCCACGGTGTAGCTCTTCTCGGTCACGTCGATGATGCGGCCGCGGAAGATGTCCGCCATGCGCTTCATTTCCTCGCGTTCCTTGCCCACGGCACGCACCTTGACCATCATCAGCTCGCGCTCGGTGTAGGCACCTTCGGTCAGGTCCACCACTTTAACCACTTCAATCAGTCGGTTCAGGTGCTTTGTGATTTGCTCAATCACATCATCCGAGCCCGTGGTCAGGATGGTCATGCGCGACAGCGAGGGGTCCTCGGTCGGTGCGACAGTCAGGGATTCGATGTTGTAGCCACGGGCGGAAAACAGGCCCACGACGCGCGACAGTGCTCCAGGCTCGTTCTCGAGCAGCACGGCAATAATATGTTTCATTGGGAGATTCCTCTTTTCGCCGCCCTCCCCTGACACCGGTAAGTGCCAGGCTCGGCGGACAATAGATTCGTCAAAAAATGCTATTTAAAATATAGCTGCTTGCGCTTGATATGTAAGTGCTTGAGGCCGATTTTTTTCAAAACCGGCTACCCGGCATCACAGATCGTCGGCGCCCAGCAGCATTTCCGTGATGCCACGGCCGGCTTGCACCATGGGGAACACGTTCTCGGTCGGATCGGTGCGGAAGTCCAGGAAGACCGTCTTGCTTTCCTCGCGCACGATACGGCGCGCCTCGCGCAGCGCAGCCTCGACATCGGCAGGCTTCTCGATCAGCAGGCCACGATGGCCAAAGGCCTCGGCCAGCTTCACGAAGTCGGGCAGCGAATCCATATAGCTGCTTGAGTAGCGACCCGAGTATTCAATTTCCTGCCACTGGCGCACCATGCCCAGGAAGCGGTTGTTCAGCGCACAGATGACCACCGGGGTGTTGTACTGCTTGCAGGTGGCCAGCTCCTGGATATTCATCTGGATCGAGCCTTCGCCCGTGATGCAGAAGACTTCGGAGTCGGGCTTGGCCAGCTTGATGCCCATGGCGTAAGGCAGGCCCACGCCCATGGTGCCCAGACCGCCGGAGTTGATCCAGCGACGGGGTTCATCAAAGCGGTAATACTGCGCCGCCCACATCTGGTGCTGGCCCACATCGGAGGTGATGTAGGCGTCGGCATCCTTGGTCATGTTCCACAGCGTGTCGACCACGTACTGGGGCTTGATGACTTCGGTGTTGGACTTGTCGTAGCTCAGGCAGTCGCGGCTGCGCCAGCCTTCGATGGTGCTCCACCATTGGCCCAAAGCCGCCTCATCGGGGCGCTGTGCCGACTCGCGCAGCATGGCAATCAGCTCATTGAGCACGTCCTTGACATCGCCCACGATGGGCACATCCACCTTCACGCGCTTGGAGATGGAGGAAGGATCGATGTCGATATGGATGATCTTGCGCTCCACCGACATGAAATGCTTGGGATTGCCGATCACGCGATCGTCAAAGCGCGCACCCACGGCCAGCAGCACATCGCAGTTCTGCATGGCATTGTTGGCTTCGATGGTGCCGTGCATGCCCAGCATGCCCAGGAACTTCCGGTCGCTGGCCGGGTAGGCGCCCAGGCCCATCAGCGTATTCGTGACCGGGTAGCCCAGCATGTCCACCAGCTGACGCAGCTCGTTGCAGGCATTGCCCAGCAGCACGCCGCCGCCGGTGTAGATATAAGGGCGCTTGGCCGTCAGCAGCAGCTGCAGAGCCTTGCGAATCTGGCCCGCATGACCCTTTTTGACGGGGTTGTAAGAGCGCATTTCCACTTTTTCAGGATAGCCCGTGTACAGCGCCTTCTTGAAGGACACATCCTTGGGAATATCCACCACCACAGGGCCGGGACGGCCGGTGCGGGCGATGTGGAAAGCCTTTTTCATGGTCTCGGCCAGCTCGCGCACATCCTTGACCAGGAAGTTGTGCTTGACGATGGGACGCGTGATGCCCACTGTGTCGCACTCTTGAAACGCGTCGGTACCGATGTAATTGGTCGATGTCTGACCCGCAATCACCACCATGGGGATGGAGTCGGTATAGGCGGTGGCAATGCCCGTCACCGCATTGGTCAGACCGGGGCCGGAAGTCACCAGCGCCACGCCCACTTCACCGGTGGCACGCGCAAAACCGTCGGCTGCATGCACGGCCGCCTGCTCGTGGCGCACCAGCACATGCTGAATGCTGTCCTGCTTGTAGAGCGCGTCGTAAATATAGAGAACTGCCCCGCCAGGGTAACCCCACAGGTGCTTGACACCTTCAGCCTGAAGAGACTTGATGAGGATTTCGGAGCCCATCAATTCCTGGGCGCCCTTGGGGGAGGATGCGGCGGCTGCAGAGGCCAGCTCGGCTTTGGAGATTTCCATGATCAACCTTTGTGAATTTCTCTAACGAAAAACCTTCGGTGCCCTTAGCCTGAAGCCCTTGTGAGGCCGGTTTAGGACTTAAGACCACATGCCATGGACGTTTGTGTGTACGCCGGACCGTGATCCGTTTGCTTCTTTAAGTTGAAGATCATTATCGCACTGCAACAAGACCTTCAAATGCAGTACACAAAAAAACATCATCGGATGCGATAATCTGCCGCTTTCGTCACTACCTAACTCCCGCTTTCTCCAGGGTTACTCTCTCTTGGCCACAGAACAAGAACTGTCTGCATTCCTCAAAGACGTTGAAAAGCGCGCCTTCAAACGCAGCGTTTTCCATGTCCGCGACGAGGAGGCCGCCCTGGATATCGTGCAGGACAGCATGCTCAAACTGGCCCAGCACTATGGGGACAAACCGGTCAATGAACTGCCCATGCTGTTCCAGCGCATTCTGTCGAACAGCACTCTTGACTGGTTTCGCCGCCAGAAGACACAGAAAGCCGTTTTCACTCACTTCAGCGACCTGGAGTCTTCCGTAGACGGGGACAGCGACTTCGATTGGCTGGAAACCTATGCCACCAACGGCGACGCATCCGCCGCCAGCAACGCCGAGAGCCTGACCGAACGCAAGCAGACACTGCAAAGCATAGAAAAAGAGATACAGGAGCTGCCTGCGCGTCAACGCGAGGCCTTTCTCATGCGTTACTGGGAAGAGATGGATGTCGCAGAGACCGCTGCCGCCATGGGTTGCTCTGAAGGCAGCGTCAAAACCCATTGCTTCCGCGCCATTCAAACATTGAGCAAGGCACTCAAGGCCAAAGGAATCGAGTTATGAAATCCGCGCCCACCCTCCGGCAAGAACAGACCGCCGACCGCATCGCCCGTCAAATCACTGCCCGCCTGAGCGAGGGCGAAGCCTTGCTCCCTTACGAAATTACCGAACGCCTGCGCGCCTCCCGCGAGCAAGCCGTGTCCATACGTCGCCGCGAAGCGTCTGTACTGCGCGTTCAGACCAGTACTGCAGCATCCGCCCAGGGCAACACCCTGACACTGGGCAACCCCGACGAGGGTAACGGCTGGTGGCGCACCCTGGTCTCGGCCATCCCCGTTTTTGCACTCATTGCGGGCCTGGTAATCTACAACTCCGACACCGAACAAAGTATGCTAAGCGAAGTCACCGAGGTCGATACAGCCTTGCTGACCGATGATCTGCCCCCTGCTGCCTACTCTGACCCTGGCTTCATCCAGTACCTCAAGACCTCGGCAGCCACCCCAACAGAACACTAAACAGCCTGCCACCTCTGCCTTGATGCCCACTGAGAAGCGCTCCCTCCTGAAACCCGACAACACCGCCGCCATCATGGCGGCGCTGTTGTTGGTGGCCTTGAGCTGGACAGGATGGAATGTCGTACAGCAAGTCAGGCTGGCACCCAGCTCCGTCCCCCCCGCCACGGTAGCTGCATCCAGATCCATGCATGCAGACCCGTCCACGCGCCAGAGAGCCTCGGCGCAGGCCTCAGGTCCACGCTGGGGCGAACTCAGCAGCCACCAGCGCGAGATTCTGCAGCCGCTGCAAGAGCGCTGGGCCATGATCGGCTCGGTGCAGAAGCGCCGCTGGATTGCCCTGGCGGATGGTTTTGACAAACTCAGCGAGCGCGAACAGCAAAAGCTTCATGACCGCATGGAAGCCTGGTCCGGCCTGAGTGCTGCCCAGCGCAATCAGGCCCGGCTGAATTTCGCCATTACCAACAAGCTCGCGACTGACAAGCAGGCCCAGTGGGAGGCCTACCAGGCTCTGAGCGATGAAGAAAAGCGACTGCTGGCGGCCCGCGCCACTCCCAAGGTGGTAAGCGCCGCACCGGCCATCAAGCCCGTGCCTTCCAAGAAGCTGGCGCGCATTCCTGCTGCCACGGCCTCCCCCAATACGGTGCCCAATCTGCCCAAGATTCCACCCGCAACCATTCATCACCCACCACCGCCCGTGCCCGCAACACCTGCCATGGTGGAGACGCACCCCATCCGTACGCCCTCGGTGATTGTGGAGACGGCTCCCGTGGACATTCCTCGCGCCACACCCATCACGCTGCCGCCGCTGGATGTGCCAGGTCAAGACGCGCACCAATGACAGTGTCGGTGCGGCAACCGAGCGCCAAGCCGGCTGAGCTGAGCCCTACAATGCCTTCATGCAGCAAGACACCCGGCCGGCAGCCCCATCGACTCCTGACTTCATAGCACCAAGCCTGCGTCGCCGCATGGCTTGCTGGCTTTATGAAGGCATGCTTTTGTTTGGCGTGGTGTTCATCGCCGGCTATTTGTTCGGAACGTTGTCTCAGACGCGCAATGCACTCGACAATCGGCATCTGCTGCAGGCCTTCATGCTGGTGGTGCTGGGGATCTACTTTGTCTGGTTCTGGAGCAAGGGCCAGACGCTGGCCATGAAGACCTGGCATATCCGCGTGGTCGATACCCAAGGTCGACCCCTGACGCAAACCCGCGCCCTGCTGCGTTACGCAGCCAGCTGGATGTGGTGGCTGCCACCGCTGGCCCTGCTCTACCCGCTGGGCCTGCCGCCACTGGAGGTTCTGGTGCTGCTCATGGGCTGGATTCTGATCTGGGCGCTGCTGAGCCGCTTTCACCCCAGAAAGCAGTTCTGGCACGACGCCTGGGCCGGCACCCAGCTGGTGCATCAGGCCCCAACTCCCAAACGCATCCGCTAACCCGCCCCTCCATGAGTACCTCCTCACCCGACCCCGTCAACCCGCAAAAAAGCCGTACCGGACTGTCCCGGGTGCTGCATGCCGGCGGCTACTCACTGGCTGGCCTCAAGGCCGGCTGGCATGAAAAAGCATTCCAGCAAGAAGCAATCTGTGCTGCCGTCATGATTCCTCTGGCGCTCTGGCTGGGCCAGAGCTGGGAGCAGACAGCGCTGCTGGCCGGCACCGTCATCCTGGTGCTCATTGTGGAATTGCTCAATACCGGCATAGAGGCAGCCATAGACCGTATCGGGCCCGAATGGCACGAGCTGTCCAAGAAAGCCAAGGACATGGGCAGCGCTGCTGTATTTCTGGCCCTGTGCCTTTGCGGAGCCGTCTGGGCTGCCGCTCTTTATCACCGTTTCATCGTATGACTCAACCCGCTTTTTCCATTTGCGTGTACTGCGGCTCACGCCCCGGCACCAACCCTCAATTCACCGAAGTCGCCAAGGCCGTGGGCCAATGGATAGGCTCGCGCGGCGGCCAGCTGGTCTATGGCGGTGGACGCAGCGGCCTGATGGGCGTGGTGGCCGAAGCCACGCAACAAGCTGGCGGCCGTGTCGTCGGCATCATCCCTCAGGCACTGGTCGACAAGGAGCTGGCCAACCAGGCCTGCGACGAACTGCACATCGTCAAGAACATGCACGAACGCAAGGCCATGATGGCCGAGCGCAGCGATGCCTTCGTGGCCCTGCCCGGCGGCATCGGTACTTTTGAAGAGCTATTCGAAGTCTGGACCTGGCGACAGCTGGGCTACCACGACAAGCCCGTCGGCATTCTCAATGTGGATGGCTATTACGACGCCATGCTGCAGTTTCTTCAGTCCTGCGTGGGCAACGGCTTCATGGGCGAGTGGCAGATGGACCTGGTCGAAAGCAGCAGCGACACCTCGGCCCTGCTGCAAAATCTCGTCCAGAATGCCGGCAGCCATTTGGATACGCCGCCTCTGCGCTCGGTAATCTGAGCCCTGAAAAACACTGCAGGGAGGCATCCGCCGACCCGTAGCGCTGCCTGCAGTGCACACACCCGGCCCCGGACCAGGAAAAAAGCCAGACTCAAGGTCTGGCTTTTTTCCTGGGGCGCATGACTGGGGCGCGACATGGCGACTTAGACGGCAGTGTCGTCCAGCTCACCCGTACGGATGCGCACCACGCGCTCCACGGGGGTGATGAAGATCTTGCCGTCACCAATCTTGCCGGTGCGCGCGACGTTGACGACAGCATCCACGCAGCGGTCCACGTCTTCATCTCGCACCACGACTTCGATCTTCACCTTGGGCAGAAAATCCACCACATACTCCGCGCCACGATAGAGCTCGGTATGGCCTTTCTGGCGGCCAAAACCCTTGACTTCGGTCACGGTCAGACCATTCACCCCACACTCGGCCAGGGCCTCGCGCACTTCCTCGAGCTTGAAGGGCTTGATGACGGCGGTAATCATTTTCATGGGGCTGGTTCCTCAATTGATTGAAATCGGCAAAACACCGGAGGCAGAACCTCAGGCGCGAAATTTGTTGGTGATGGGATAGCGCCAGTCCTTGCCAAAGCTGCGCATTGTCAGACGTGGACCGACCGGCGCCTGGCGACGCTTGTACTCGTTGATTTGTATCAGACGCGTGACCCGCTCCACATCCGCAGGCGCAAAACCCTCGGCGACGATGGAGCTTATGCTCTCGTTGTTTTCCATGTAACGGGACACGATGGCATCCAGCACCTCGTAGTCCGGCAGGCTGTCCTGATCCTTCTGATCGGGGCGCAGTTCGGCGCTGGGCGGACGCGTGATGATGCGTTCGGGAATGGGATCGAGCCCCGTGCCGAAGGGATCGTTGGCATTGCGCCAGCGTGCCAGCGCAAACACCTCGGTCTTGAACACATCCTTGATGACGGCAAAACCGCCGGCCATGTCGCCGTACAGCGTGCAGTAGCCGGTGGACATCTCGCTCTTGTTGCCCGTGGTCAGCACGATGGAGCCAAACTTGTTGCTCATGGCCATCAGCAGGGTGCCGCGAATACGGGCTTGCAGGTTTTCCTCGGTCGTGTCTTCGGCACGTCCGGCAAAAGTGCCAGCCAGCGCCGCCTTGAAGGCTTCGAACTGCGGCGCGATATCGATCTCTTCGTGCTGCACGCCCACGCGCTCGGACATTTCGCGCGCATCAAGCCAGCTGATATCGGCCGTATAGGGCGAAGGCATCATGACCGTGCGCACCTTGTCCGCACCCAGTGCGTCCACGGCGATGGCCAGCACCAGGGCCGAATCCATGCCGCCCGACAGGCCGATGAGCGCACCCGGAAAGCGGTTCTTGCCCACATAGTCGCGCACGGACAGCACCAGCGCCGACCAAAGCGCATGGTGGTGGTTCAGCTGGGGCTTGACTTGCCCCATCAGCTTCACGTGTCCATCCACCAGCTGCGCAGCCACCATGGGCAGATCTTCCTCGAAAGCTGCCGCGCGAGCCGACACCTGACCGCTGGCGTCCACCGCAAACGAGCAGCCGTCGAACACGACCTCGTCCTGGCCGCCCACCAGATGGGCATAGACCAGGGGAACCGCATTTTCCATGGCACGCTGCGCAATCACCGCCTCGCGCTCGGAGGGTTTGCCGCTATGGAACGGCGAGGCATTGATGACGGCCAGCAACTGGGCGCCTGCGGCCACGGCCGCCCGCGCAGGGCCGGCATGCCAGGCGTCTTCGCAAATCAGCAGTCCGATCTGGATGCCGTCCAGCTCGAAGACACAGCTTTCCTCACCGGCCGCAAAGTAGCGCTGTTCGTCGAACACGCCAAAGTTGGGCAGCAGTTGCTTGAAATAGCGCGCAATCTGCTGACCATCGCGCAGCACGCTGGCAGCGTTGAACAGTTTCTCACCCTGCTCATCGCGCTGCGGGTGACCGATGACCAGCGCCAGCCCCGGCCATTGGGCACTGGCTTGCTGCAACTGCTGCAGGGCCGCATCGCAGGCTTCCAAAAATGCCGGACGCAGATACAGGTCCTCAGCCGCGTAGCCACACAGGGCAAGCTCGGGCGTGAGCAGCAGGCGGGCACCGTTGGCATAAGCTTCAGCAGCAGCGGCGATGATTTTCTGGACATTGCCAGAGAGGTCTCCCACAACAAAATTGCGTTGGGCACAGCAAATGGAAAGCGTCATGAAAAGCAAGCTAGGCGGTGAGGCCACCAGCCCCCGCGACAATCAGGGCATGGCCGAAAACAAGATTATCACTCGCGTGCTTGCCAGCGTGCAGCAGCTGGACGCACAAACCTGGAATGTGCTGCTGGCCTCTCAATCCACGCCCACGCCCTTCATGCGCCACGAATACCTGGCAGCCATGGAGCAAAGCGGCAGCGCCACGCCCGATACCGGCTGGATCGCCCGGGTCATCACCGTCTGGGACGGCGATGAGCTGCTGGCGGCCTGCCCCCTCTATATCAAGACCCACTCCTACGGCGAATATGTGTTTGACTGGGCCTGGGCGCGCGCCTATCAGCAGCATGGCCTGCCTTACTACCCCAAGGGATTGCTGGCCGTCCCCTTCACGCCCGTGCCCGGCTCCCGCCTTCTGGCACGCAGCCAGGCACTGCGCGTGGCGCTGGTGCATGCCGTCCAGGCCTGGGCAGCCGAGCAGCAGCTGTCATCGCTGCATCTGCTGTTTGGCGATGCCGACGATCTTGCCGCCTGCGCTGCAGCGGGCTGGATGCAGCGCAGCACGGTGCAGTTTCACTGGGCGAACACGCCGCCCGCACTTCCCGCTGCGGGCGCTCCCCTGCCAGCCGGGGCACTACCCGGCAGCATGCAAGCGAGCAATGACACAGCAATGGCACCGTCCCGCTGGAAGGACTTCGACGACTTTCTGGGCTCGCTGAACCAGGAAAAGCGCAAGAAAATCCGCCAGGAGCGGCGCAAGATACGCGAAGCCGGCGTGAGCTTCAAAGCCATGCAGGGTAGCGACATTGGTGCGCAGGACTGGTCCTTCTTCTACCGCTGCTATGAGCGCACCTACCTGGAGCATGGCAACCCGCCGTATCTGACACCGGAGTTCTTTGCCTCCATGGCCTCGGCTATGCCCGAGAACTGGGTGATGTTCATCGCCGAGCGCGACGGACAGCCTGTCGCCTCAAGTTTGATAGCTATTAACGCCTTGCAATCAACGATTTCAGCATCAAAACCATTGTTTTTTGAGGATAAACAAGCGCTAGCAGCTATCAATAACAAGGTCGCCTATGGCCGCTACTGGGGCGCTCTGGAACGGATCGACAGCCTGCATTTCGAAGCCTGCTACTACCAGCCCATCGAATGGTGCATCGCCAACGGCTTTGCCCGCTTCGAGGGCGGCGCCCAGGGCGAGCACAAGATGGCCCGCGCGCTGCTGCCCGTGGAAACACCGAGCGCCCACTGGGTGGCCCATCCCGCTTTTGCCGATGCCATCGAGCGCTTCTTGCAGCGCGAGAGCGAAGGCATGGCTCAATATGTGGAAGAGCTGCAATCCCATAGTCCGCTGCGCAAGGCCTGAAGGTAGAGACAAAAAAAGGCCGCTTTGCAGCGGCCTTGAAGCTCAGTCTCCAGGAGACATTCAGAAGGTTTCCCAGTCATCCTCATCCAGCGAGGACTTTTGCGCATTGCGGGTAGGAACGGATTCGCCAGCAACCGCGCCCCCCATCAAAGAGCGCGGAGCTGCCGGCATGGGGGCAGGACGGGGGGCCACACGACGGACAGCTGCCTGACGCGCCGGGGTGGCAGCGGCGACCACGGCCGGCGCCGCTGCACGGGCTGCAGCCTTGGGTGCCTGGTCATAAAGCGCACTGGCAGGCAGCTGGAAGACCGCCACAGCCTGAACCAGATCCTGCGCCTGCTTGCGCAGCGCACCAGCGGCTGCAGCACTTTCCTCCACCAGCGCCGCGTTTTGCTGCGTCGTCTGATCCATCTGCGTCACCGCCTCGCCAACCTGGGCCACACCCTGGCTCTGCTCCTGGCTGGCGGCACTGATCTCGGCCATCAAATCCGTCACCCGGCTGATCGCCGACACGATGTCGGCCATGGTGGCACCGGCCTTGTCCACCAGCTGCGTGCCCTGCTCCACCCGCTGCACGCTGGTGCTGATCAAGGCCTTGATTTCCTTGGCAGCTTCGGCACTGCGCTGGGCCAGGGTACGCACCTCGCCCGCCACCACGGCAAAACCACGGCCCTGCTCACCGGCGCGCGCTGCTTCCACGGCCGCATTCAGCGCCAGAATATTGGTCTGGAAGGCGATGGAGTCGATGACGGTGATGATGTCGGCAATCTGCTGGCTGCTGTTGTTGATGCCCTTCATGGTTTCCACCACTTCGGCCACCACGGCACCGCCCTGCGCTGCCACCTGGGAAGCATTCACCGCCATCTGATTGGCGGCACGGGCGTTGTCGGCGTTCTGGCGCACGGTAGAGCCCAACTGCTCCATGGAGGCGGCGGTTTCCTCCAGCGCACTGGCCTGCTCCTCGGTGCGACCGGAGAGATCAGCATTGCCCGAGGCAATCTGCGAACTGGCCGAGGCCACGCCTTCCGCGTTCTGGCGTACCGAGCGCACGGTCTGCACCAGACTGCTTTGCATACGCTCCAGGGCGCTGAGCAAGCGGCCTGTTTCGTCCTCTCGCTCCACGCGGATGACGCCGCTCAGATCCCCATTGGCCACACGGTCCGCGGCCTGCACCGCCTGCTCCAGCGGCGCACGGATGGAACGCACCAGCCAGATGCCTGCCCCTGCAGCCACCAGCACCGCAATCAAGGCAGCCAAGGCAAGCATGCTCACAGCCCGGTCGTAAACCCTCTCCGAAGCCAGAGTCTCGCCCTCGGCCACATCGCTGTTGAACTTGATCAGCTTTTGCAGGGTCGCCGAAGACTGTTCATAGAGCTTGAGAGATTCGCCACCCAGCAATTGCTTGGCCTGCTCTTTATCGCCTCGACGCGAAATTTCGAACAGTTGCTTGTTCAACTCCACATAATGCTCTCTCTCGCGCAGGAACTGCGTGTAGAGCTCGCGCTCCTCGGCAGTGACAATCAAAGGTTCATAGAGCTTTTTTGCCTCCGCCAGGTGTTTCTGCAATTGCTCGAATTGAGCTTCCACCTGAGCCATATAGCCGGTCTCGTCATTATTGACATGCCGCAACTCGAGCAAGCGGGTGCGCGCCAGGTCGGTATTGAGTGTATTGATCACTTCCACACTGGGCAGGGCATTGCCGGTGATGGTTTCAGCACTGGAGCGCATGGAGCGCAGCTGCAGCAATGCCATGGCAACCACCACGACCAGCAGCAAGACCAGAACCCCGAACGTACCGAGAATCCGCGTGGAGATTTTGATGCTTTTCATTGATTGCACCTCCCTCTATTACCAATTAGTTTTTATAAATACTTCTTTTTAATCCATGCCCACGAAGCGCAAGGATTCAATGTTTCTGCTCGATCGGGAAATATCTCTCTGAATGGCATACCAGAGATGGAATGCTCCTTGATACCGGCTTATATGTTTTCAATTGTTTCCAGTTTCATATTCCTTGCCTATCTTCACGAGCCTACAGTCATGTAGGCAGTCACTTACGCCGCACTTGAATTACTGAAAGTTACCAATCAGTGACAACAGAGATTCTCGATGCCATGGCAACCTGCATAGCCTTGAAAAAGCATCAAGCCACCCCTCTTCTTGATCAATATCAAGACAGTTTGAAGAAAGCTTGTAAAAAAAACCCCGACAGCATTCGCTATCGGGGTTTTGAGACGGAAGTCGTTGAAACCGGCAATACCTCGACCTCAGAACTGCTCCCAATCCTGGTCATTGCTCAAGGCGGGCTGAGCCGTTTTGACCGGCGCAGGCACAGCCTTGCCCGGGCCTTGATCGGCTAACGCCGCAGCCCGCGGGCCAGCGCTCATGCCGGCCTTTGCAACCGGCTCGACCCGATTTTTCAGCGCCGCAGCGGCAAAGCTCTGTGCCTGATTCCCCAACTGAAAAATCGCCACCGAATCGACCAGCGCCTTGGCCTGGCGCTGCAAAGAATCGGCGGCCGCCGCGCTCTGCTCCACAAGGGCCGCATTCTGCTGCGTGGTCTGATCCATCTGGGTGACGGCTTCACCCACCTGGGCCACGCCCTGGCTCTGTTCGCGGCTGGCCGCGCTGATCTCGCCCATGATGTCGGTCACGCGGCCTATGGCCGTCACGATTTCGGCCATGGTGGCGCCGGCCTTGTCCACCAGTTGCGAGCCTTGCTCCACGCGCTCCACGCTGGCATGGATGAGCTGCTTGATTTCCTTGGCCGCCTCGGCGCTGCGCTGGGCCAGCGTGCGCACCTCGCCCGCCACCACGGCAAAGCCACGGCCTTGCTCGCCGGCACGCGCGGCTTCCACGGCCGCATTCAGGGCCAGGATATTGGTCTGGAAGGCAATCGAGTCGATGACGCCGATGATGTCGGCGATCTGGCGGCTGCTGTCGTTGATGCCCTTCATGGTGTCCACCACCTGGGCAACCACATCCCCGCCTCGACCCGCGACATCGGAGGCATTCTTTGCCATTTGATTGGCTGTCTGGGCATTGTCCGCGTTCTGGCGCACGGTCGAACCCAGTTGCTCCATGGAGGCCGCCGTTTCCTCCAGGGCGCTGGCCTGGCTTTCGGTGCGCGCCGAAAGATCCGCATTGCCCTGAGCGATTTCGCTGGACGCAAGGGCCACGCCATGGGCATTGCCGCGCACATCCTGGACCACGGAGGACAGTTGCCGACGCATGTCTTCCAGCGCATTGAGCAGCAAGCCCATTTCATCGCGGCGCTGGTTCTTCACCACCATGCCCAGCCTGCCGGCAGCCACGGCCTGCGCCAGCTCAACTGCCGTGGCCACGGGAGCCGTGATGGCGCGTGTCATCGCAATGCCGACCACGGCGGCAAACAGCACCACCAGCGCCAGCGTACCGAGCAGCCAGTAGCGGGCCAGCTCGAAACTGGACTTTTCGGCCTGCTGGGCCTGAGCCGCGTTCTCGAGCTGCAGCGTCATCAGCTTGCCCGTGCTTTCCGCCAGCTGGCTGAAGGCCTGTTCGGACAGCCCTGCAAAGAACAGCCCCAGCTCGTCGGCCATGCCTGCCTGGCTGTCCACGGTGTTGTAGTCGCCATCGCGTGCCCGCGCCAGCAACTGCTCGTGCAGCTTCAGGAAATTCGCCTTGTTGGCCTGATAGCCCTCGTAGGCCTCGCGCAGCGGCGGGCTGGCAATCAGCTCATGGACCACCTTCTCCTGCTCGGCAATGGTTTTCAGGCGCTGCTGGATTTGCTGCTCGTAACCTTCGATCTCGACCAGGGTGCGGGCGGTGGCGATGCCTGCCTCATGGCGGCGCAGCCGGTTGTACTCGGAGCGCATGGAGGCTGCGTTGTAGACACTGGGCAGCGCCACTTCGGAAACCTCACGGCCCGCAGCATGAATGCTGGACAGCTGCAACCAGGCCACCAGGCCGAGCAATGCAGACAACAACACCAGCGCCGTAAAGCTGATGCCCAACTTGGTCCCCACGCGCCAGTCCGAAATCTTCCAACTCATGCGCATCCCCTCGTATATATCGATACAGGCAATAAAAAACGCACCAAGCGATTCCGCCGGGTGCGTTTCAAATTGTATATATGCAGATAGCGAGGCTTCTCTGCAAGTAAAGGTTAGAGACCCTTTACTAGTTTGGATCAGCCCTTGTAGTTGGCGATACCGTCCACGATTTCCTTGTGTGCCGCGTCCACGCCCTTCCAGCCCAGAACCTTGACCCACTTGCCCTTTTCCAGATCCTTGTAGTGCTCGAAGAAGTGGGCGATCTGCTGCAGGGTCAGCTCATGGATGTCGCTGAGGTGGTTGATCTTGTCGTAGGAAGGCAGCAGCTTCTGTGTGGGAACGGCCAGAACCTTGCCGTCGACGCCGGATTCGTCTTCCATCTCCAGAATGCCGATGGCACGGCAGGGCACCACCACGCCGCTGGGCAGGGGGAAGGGAGTCATCACCAGCACGTCCACGGGGTCGCCGTCGCCAGACAGGGTCTGGGGCACATAGCCGTAGTTCACGGGGTAGTGCATGGCAGTGCCCAGGAAACGATCCACGAACAGGCAGCCGGATTCCTTGTCCACTTCGTACTTCACGGGAGCCGAGTTGGCCGAGATTTCGATGACGACGTTGAAGACTTCAGGCGTCTTGGAGCCGGGGGTCACATTGTTCAGAGACATGATGGTTGGGAGAAGTAATACAAAAAGCCCGCCAGAGCCAACAAAGCATCGGCACCTGAGGGTCAGCCCGCGATTTTAGGCGCATGACCCTAACGCTGGCATTACATGTTTGAAAGATGCGCGTGCAGTCGTGTATTCCCGCCAGGCAGCCTCGCCCACTTCAACCATGAAAACCCACTCAAACCAACACCCATAAATCGGTGTCAGCTCTCAGAACAAGAGCATGTCAGGCGCTCACCGGATGCCGGCGACGCACGGGCCCGCTGCGCTGCTCCACCGCAGCCTGCACCTCCTTGCGCAGGCCCAGAGCAAATCCCAACTCGGCCGCCACAAACAGCGGGCCTATCAGCAGGCCCATCACATCGTCAAGAAAAGCGGGCTTGCGTCCTTCCCAGTAGTGACCGATGAACTGGATCACCCAGCCCAGCACAAACAGGCCCAGCCCCCAGGCCAGCCAGCTCCCCATGGGCTGCGCGGCGACAGGAGTCGCCAGCGCCAGCATGGCGGCCAGCAACACGCTCATGAACAGGCCGTATCGCCCGTCGAGCCGCCAGTAATACACTGCTGCAGCAACCGCTGCCAGCAGAGCCAGCGAGATCGGCATGCCGCCAAGCGCTCCCCATTGCAGCCTGGCCAGCAGAATCACCACCGCCTGCATGATCATGGGCACACCGATGTAGTGCGTGACAATATTGCGCGGGTCGCGGTGGTAGTCGGCGTAGTTGGACAGTTGATCGATTAGGGTTTTCATCGCTGTATCTCCTTGTCGCTTGTCAGAGCATGGTGGCGCAGCATCAACCTTGCCGTCTGTCATGCCACCGACACAAGCGCTAAACCCTTCACCCAGGCCTGCACTGGCCTCAGTGCCCACTGCACGCAAGCGCGGCAGCTTCGAGCATGTCAACTCCAATGATCTCTGGGCCATCGTGCAGGCCGGCCGCTGGTTCCGCTCGCTGCCGCCGGAATTGACCGCCCAGATGCAGCAACTGGCCCAGCCAAGGCTGCTGGCCGCCGGCGAATGGCTGTTTCGCCGCGGCGATGCCCCCTGCGGCCTGTATGCGGTGGCCAGGGGCTCTCTCAGCATCTCCGGCACGGCAGCGCTTCAGGAAAACACCCGCACGGCCTTGCTGACCTTGATCGAGCCACCGAGCTGGCTGGGCGAGATCGCCCTCTTCGATGGCGAGCCCCGCACCCACGACGCCTGCGCCAACACCGCCTGCGCCCTGCTGCATATCCCTATACCGCCGCTGCGCGAATGGCTGGATGCCAACCCGCATTGCTGGCGCCACATGGCCCTGCTGCTGACCCACAAGCTGCGTGCCAGCCTGATCGCGCTGGAGGAGCAGACCGTGCTGCCTGCACCGCAGCGCGTGATGTGCCGTCTGGTGCAAATGGCCATGGGCCACGAGCAATGGGCCGACCGCATGCGCACCCACCGCGAGCTGGCCGTCTCGCAGGAGCAGATCGCACGCATGCTGGGCCTGTCACGCCAGACCACCAACCAGATCCTGCAGGAGTTGCAGCAGGCCGGCTGGCTGCAACTGCGGCGCGGCAAGCTGGAAGTTCTCGACCTGGCCGCACTCAAGGCCGCAGCACTCACCGGGCAAATCCCCACTAGCAGCTAGGCGCTGCCGGCCTGGCTCGGGGTCGCCCCCCGCCCCGCTGTCCGCTTGGTGCTGGACAAGCCTGCTATCTCTTTGATAATGAAATCGGGTCTGATGCACCAGACCCGGCTCAAGATCATCGCGGGCGACCCAGCCGAGTTCCGACATGCCGTCGTTGTCGCCCGCCATAACAACGGATACCCCATGCCCCTGTCTCCCAGTGCCAGCCGCAAGCCAGTCCCCATCAATATGCGCGACGTCAAATACCGGGGCTATGCCCGCGATGACGGCATGTGGGACGTGGAAGCCGAGCTGATCGACCAGAAAACCTATGACATTGAGCTTCATGGCCGCCGCAAAGTGCCAGCGGGCAAGCCGATTCACTATATGTGGATCCGCCTGACCATCGATGCCGACATGGTGGTGCACGGCATAGAGGCCGCCATGGACGACCACCCTCTGGGCCACTGCCCCCAGGCCACAAAGTCCATGCAAAAGATGGTGGGCTGCTGCATAGCCCGCGGCTGGCGCCGCGCCATTGCCGACAATCTGGGCGGGGTAGTGGGCTGCACGCATCTGCGCGAGTTGCTGTTCAATATGGCAACACCCGCTTTTCACACCGTGCTCAACCAGTTCGGCCCCAATGGCTCGGGCCTGCCGCCACGTCATCTGGGTCAGTGCCTGGGCTGGGACTTCAACGGACCCGGCGTGGCCGAGTTCTACCCCGAGTTCAAGGGCTGGAAGCCGCTCTCTCAGCAACCCGTGAAAACCACTACAAAAGACTGATCCACAATACCATCAAGCGCCACCAGCTATCAATTTTGATAGCCCACAACAAGCCCGCAGCCGGCCCGGACTTCACTCTTGCGGCACAATCGAGCCCATGGCAGAACGTGTGATCCCCTTGGTCGATGAGCGTGCGGCATCCCGCAGCGCAATCGTCCCCAGCCCCCTGCAGGCCCCTACCGGGCTGCTGCAGGATCAATGGGGACGGCCTTTGCGCGACCTGCGCATCAGCGTCACCGACCGCTGCAACTTCCGCTGCAACTACTGCATGCCCAAGGAAGTTTTTGACAAGAACTACCAATATCTGCCCCACAGCTCGCTGTTGAGCTTCGAGGAAATTACGCGCCTGGCCAGGCTTTTTGTCGCCCATGGCGTGCGCAAGCTGCGCCTGACCGGCGGCGAGCCGCTGCTGCGCAAGAATATTGAAGCCCTGATTGCCCAGCTGGCCGAGCTGCGCACGCCCGACGGCCAGCCGCTGGACCTGACACTGACCACCAACGCCTCGCTGCTGGCACGCAAGGCCCGCGCCCTGAAGGACGCCGGCCTGAACCGCGTGACCGTCAGCCTCGACGGACTGGACGACGCCGTGTTCCGGCGCATGAACGATGTGGACTTCCCCGTGACCGATGTGCTGGCCGGCATCGAGGCTGCACAGACCGCGGGCCTGTCGCACATCAAGGTGAACATGGTGGTCAAGCGCGGCACCAATGACGACCAGATCCTGCCCATGGCCCGCTACTTCCGCGGCACGGGAATCACGCTGCGATTCATCGAATACATGGACGTGGGAGCCACCAACGGCTGGCGCATGGACGAGGTGCTGCCCTCCGACGAGGTCATAGCCCGTCTGCGCGCCGAACTGCCGCTAATCCCGCTGGCACCCAGCGCCCCGGGCGAGACCGCCGTGCGCTGGGGCTATGCCGATGCCGGCGGCCGACATGATCCGCAGCTGGGCGAGGTGGGCGTCATCAGCAGTGTGACCCACGCTTTCTGCGGCGACTGCAACCGTGCACGCCTGTCCACCGAGGGTCAGCTCTATCTGTGCCTGTTCGCCAGCCAGGGCTGGGACTTGCGTAGCCTGCTGCGCACCGGTGCCAGCGATGCTGAGATTGCAGCCGCCATTGCCCCCATCTGGCAGCAGCGCGACGATCGCTACTCGCAAATGCGCAGCGAAATGCCCCCCGATATGGCGCCAGTGCGGCAAGGTCGGCGCATCGAGATGAGCTATATCGGTGGCTGACTCACGCATCACCCCCGAGCAGATCACCGGTTGCGTGCTGGCCGGAGGACGCGGTGCGCGCATGGGCGGTGTGGACAAGGGCCTGCAGAGCTTTCAAGGCTTGCCACTGGCACTGCATGCATTGCAGCGCCTGGCTCCGCAGGTCGGCCCCTTGCTCATCAATGCCAATCGCAATACAGCAGCTTACGCCGAGCTGGGTCGGCCACTGGCTGCCGAGGTCTGCGCCGACAGCCTGCCCGACTACCCAGGCCCGTTGGCGGGCTTCATGGCCGGCCTCGCGCATTGCCGCACGCCATGGCTGCTGTGCGTGCCCTGCGATACGCCGCTGCTGCCGCTCGATCTGGCTGCGCGAATGCTGGCGTCGCGTGGCGATGCCGATATCGTCATCGCTCACGGCTGGGATACCGAGCATGCCCAGCCGGGGCAGCCGCCGCAACTGCGCCCCCAGCCCGTGTTCTGCCTGCTGCGGGCCGGACTCGCCTGCAGCCTTGAGCGCTTCATCACCAGTGGTGGCCGCAAGATAGACGCCTGGACCGGCCAGCATCACAGCGCCCAGGCCGTATTTGACCGCCCCGGGGACGAACAGGCCTTCAGCAACGCCAACACGCTGGCCCAGTTGCTTGATCTGGAGCAAATCGCCCCCGAACGCCAATCCTGAGTCACCGGCACCACCAGCCAAAAGCGTAAAGTGCCACGCAGCCCCATGGCCGCATCCGTCATGAGGTTTTTTTATTTTTTGCTGTTATGACTGCGACTTTTCAACCTGCCGCTTCCACCAGCGCCCAGACGCTGACCACTGACCAGGTACTGCAACAGCTGCAAGCCTTGCTGCAGCCGCTGGGTGCGGTCGCCGAAGTGGAAGCCGTCGCCCTGCCCGATGCCCTGGATCGAGTGCTGGCAGCCGATGTGATCTGCCCCGTCAACGTACCGCCTCACGACAACAGTGCCATGGACGGCTATGCCTTTGCCGGCAGCGAACTGGAGCAGGCGCGGCGCGGCCAGCCGCTGATGCTGCGTGTGGTGGGGACGGCTCTGGCAGGAGGGCCTTGGCAAGGCCGGCTTGGCGCGGGCGAATGCGTGAAGATCATGACGGGTGCGGTCATGCCGGTGGGTGCGGATACCGTAGTCGCCCATGAGCAGGCCAGCTCTGGTGAGGAGTGCATTCAGTTTGACGCCAGTGCCCTGCGTGCAGGCGCCAATCGTCGCCTGCGCGGCGAAGACCTGGAGCAAGGCTCTGTGGCACTGCAGGCCGGCCAGCGCCTCACACCAGCCGCCCTGGGTCTGCTGGCCAGTCTGGGACTGGGCCAGGTCAGCGTGCGACGCCGCCTCAGCGTGGCTTACTTCTCCACCGGCGACGAGCTGCTGAGCCCAGGTGCCGAGCCGCGCGAGGGAGCCATCTACGACAGCAACCGCTTCAGCCTGCAGGCGCTGCTGCGCCGGCTGGGAGCCCATGTGCTGGACCTGGGGGCCGTGCCCGATGAACCGGCCGCACTGGAAGAGCGCTTGCGCGAGGCAGCCACCCTGGCCGATGTGGTGCTGACCAGTGGCGGCATCAGCGCCGGTGAGGCCGATCACACCCGTGCGATGCTGCAGCGCCTGGGCACTGTGCAGTTCTGGCGGGCGGCCATGCGTCCCGGTCGACCACTGGCGGTGGGCCTGCTCGCTCCCGCCGGTGGAATCTCATTGACCAGATCAACAGGCATCCCAATCAAGACAAGCGCAAACAGCTCACAAAATCTGAGCAATCCACCGCCCACTCAGCGCCCTGCGGTGCTGCTGGGACTGCCCGGCAACCCGGTGGCCGCCATGGTGAGCTTTCTGATGTTTGTGCGCCCGGCCCTGGCCATGCTGGCAGGCGAACGCAGCCCCTCCGTGCCAGTGCTGCAGGCGATCAGCAGCGAACGCCTGCGCAAACGCCCGGGCCGCACCGAATATCTGCGCGGCGTGCTCGAACTCAATGAGAAGGGCCAGGCCGCCGTGCGCACCACGGGACCGCAAGGCTCGGGCGTGCTCAGCTCCATGGTCGCCGCCGACTGCATCATCGTGCTGGACGATGCACGCGGCGACGTCCAGCCCGGAGAATCCGTCAATGTCCTGCTGCTGCAGGGGCTGATCTGAAGACGGACTTTCTGCCTGGTCTTCTACCCTCGATCCATTCTGGGAAATATTTCATGCCATACCAAGCCACCCACTGGGCCACAGAACCCACAAGGCAGGCCATCGATGCGCTCAAGGGCGCGAATTTGCTGGAATTCGGAACTCCCTGGTGCGGCCACTGCCAGCGCGCCCAGCCGCTGTTGCAGGCTGCGCTGGCAACCCAGCCAGAACTAGCGCACATCAAGGTGGAAGACGGTCCCGGCCGGCCGCTGGGCCGCAGCTATCGCGTCAAGCTCTGGCCCACGCTGATTTTTCTGCGTGACGGCAAGGAAGTAGCGCGCATCGTGCGCCCCGAATCCGAGCAACAGATCCAAGAAGCGCTGGCACAAATCACGAACTGAGCCAGCGCATCTACCCCGGCTCCTGGCTCAGCCCTTCTTAAGTGCCAGCTCCACGCCCTTGTTGGCAAGCGCATCGGCGCGCTCATTGCCGGGGTCTCCGGCATGGCCCTTGACCCAGCGCCAGTCGATGCGGTGGCCGCTGCCCTGCACCAGCGCGTCCAGCTGCTTCCAGAGCTCGACATTCTTGACGGGCTCCTTGGAAGCGGTAACCCAGCCCTTGGCCTTCCAACCCTGGATCCACTCGGTAATGCCTTTGCGCACGTACTGACTATCCAGATACAGCACCACATCGCAGGGACGCTTGAGCGCGGACAGCGCCTCGATCACGGCCTTGAGTTCCATTCGGTTATTGGTGGTTCCCAGTTCACCACCGAAGAGTTCTTTCTGCGCCGATCCGGCCTGCAGCAATGCGCCCCAGCCGCCAGGGCCGGGATTGCCCTTGCAGGCACCGTCGGTATAGATCACAACTTGATTCAATTTTCTTCCTTCTTACGCCAGGACATGTCCGGCGGCTGCCTCTGGGTCACGGGCGCCTTCATGCCAGCCGGCACGCTGCTCTTGCGCCAGCTCGGGCTCATCAGCCGCATGCCCTGCACACGCTTGACGGCCACCACGCAATAGACGCCCCCCATCACCGGCCAGCAGCGGTGGCCCAGGCCTTCCATGAACTGCCAGCGGCCCAGCCACTTTTCACTTTGAGTGGCAGGACGATAACAGCCAAATTGCACTGCTTCGATCTCGAAGCTCAGCAATCGCAGCCAATCGCGCAAACGCCAGTAGCCCACACCCAGGCTCAAGTCCGGCAAATAGCCCGCACTGCGCTCCACCCGGCGCTGCAAGCCCAGCAGGCTTGAGGGGTTCAGCCCGCTGATCACCAGCCTGCCTTCCGGCACCAGCACGCGTGCAGCCTCGCGCAGCGCGGCATGCGGATCGTTGCAAGCCTCCAGCGTATGCGGCATCAGCAACAGGTCGAGGCTGGCCTCGGCAAAAGGCAGGGCTTCCGGGGCGGTTCTGAGCGCCGGCATCAACGGGGCAGAATTCTGTGCTTCATCAGCGGGCGGCAGCGGCGGCGGCACTGCGGTCGCCCTCGCTTGCGCTACAGTGCCTGCTTTTGCATCCGGAACGGGATCGAGACCCTCCAGCGCCAGCCAGCGATGAGGCATGCGATTGCTGCGCAGGCCTTGCAGCTGCGGCAAGCCCAGCTGCAAGGCGTGGTAGCCAAAGATATCGGCCACCGCCTCGTCAAAGCGCTGCTGCTCCCATTTCAGGAGATAGTGCCCGAGGGCTGAATCCGTCCAGTGATGCATCTCTATAATTTTGCAGCTCATGAACCTGTTGCCCATTCCCGCTTTTTCCGACAACTACATCTGGATGCTCCACGATGCAGAACATGCCGTGGTCGTCGATCCGGGTCAGGCCGAGCCTGTGCTGGCCACCTTGGCACAGCGGGGTCTGAAACTGCAGGGCATTTTAGTCACCCACCATCATGCCGACCATGTGGGCGGCGTGGACGCCATTCGCGCGGCCACGGGTGCTCCGGTCTGGGGCCCCGCCTACGAGACCCTGCCCGAGCCCGTGACGCGCGTGCAGGGGGGCGACCACGTGGAACTGCTGGGCGGCCCCTGGCAGGTCATCGATGTGCCGGGGCATACCAGCGGCCATATCGCCTTCTTCAGCACCCTGGCACAAGACCAGCCCCTGCTGTTCTGCGGCGACACACTGTTCTCGGGCGGCTGCGGTCGCCTTTTCGAAGGCACGGCAGCGCAGATGCAGGCCTCGCTGGACGCACTGGCCGCCCTGCCCGGCAACACGCTGGTGTGCTGCGCACATGAGTACACAATTTCCAACCTGCGATTTGCGCAGGCCGTGGAACCAAACAACCCGGAACTGGCTCAGTATCTGGAACATTGCCAGCAACTGCGCAAGAGCGGGCAGCCGACGCTACCCTCCACATTGCAGACCGAGCTGGCCATCAACCCGTTCATGCGAAGCCGCGCTGCAGATGTGATCGCAGCCGCCGTGCACCATGATCCTCAAACCAGGCCCGAGGAGCCCGCCAGCGTTCTGGCTACCTTGCGCCAATGGAAAAACGTTTTCTGATGAAGCTGCTATCCACCCTGCTGCTGACAAGCGCACTGATATTGACTGGCTGCGCCACCACCAGCAGTGTCGACCCCATGTATCCCAATGGCCCGCTCAAACCCCTGGGCCAGGGCAAAGTCGGCAGCGCTGAAGTCGCTGAGCTTGAAGCCACAGGCGACCTCTGGGTACGTATCCGCAAGGGCTTTGCCATGCCCAACCTTGAGCAGGATCTGGTCCAGAACCAGGAGCAGTGGTATGCCACGCGCCCCGACTACATACAGCGCATGACGGAGCGGTCGAGCAAATACCTGTTCCACATCGTCGAGGAACTGGAGCGCCGCAACATGCCGACAGAGTTGGCGCTGTTGCCTTTCATCGAGAGCGCCTTCAACCCTCAGGCCGTCTCCAGCGCCAAGGCCGCCGGCATGTGGCAGTTCATGCCGGCCACGGGCACCTATTTCGACCTCAAGCAGAATGTCTTCCGCGATGATCGCCGCGATGTGCTGGCCTCGACCCGCGCCGCGCTCGACTATCTGCAAAAGCTCTACAACATGTTCGGCGACTGGCATCTGGCCCTGGCCGCCTATAACTGGGGCGAAGGCAGCGTGGGCCGCGCCATCAAGCGCAATGAAAAGCTGGGCCAGCCCGCAGGCTACCTCGACCTGCAGATGCCGGCCGAAACCCGCAATTACGTGCCCAAGCTGCAAGCCGTCAAGAACATCGTGGCCGAACCCGAGAAGTTCAACACCGAGCTTCCCATCATCGAGAACCACCCCTATTTCCAGGCCGTGGATCTCCCGCACGACATCGACGTTGAGCTGGTGGCCAAGCTGGCCGATGTGAGCGTCAACGACTTCAAGGCACTCAATCCCAGCTTTCACAAACCGGTGATCTTTGCGCGCGCCACGCCACAGGTGCTGCTGCCCTGGGACAACGCCAAGGTTTTCCGCCGCAATCTGCAGGCCTATAGCGAAGGCCAGTTTGCCAGCTGGACGGTATGGACCGTGCCCACCACCATTACCGTGGCCGAAGCCGCCCAGCGTGCAGGCCTGGGCGAAGCCGACCTGCGCGCCATCAACAACATCCCGCCGCGCATGCTGATCAAGGCCGGCTCGGCTCTGATGGTGCCGCGCGATGCCAACGTCAAGACCGATGTGCCTGGCCATGTGGCCGACAACGGTCAGATCTCCTTCGCCCCCGAAATCGTGACCGTGCGCACCACGGTCAAGGCGCGCAAACGCGATACCCTGGTCAGCGTTGCCAGCCGCTATGGCATCAGCGTCTCCAACCTCGCGGACTGGAACGACCTCAAGTCCACGGCATCCTTGCGCCCCGGCCAGTCGCTGATTGCCTACCTGCCCAGCCGCGCAGCCCGCAGCGCACGCGCCGAAGCCAACGACAGCCCACGCGAGTCAGCCCGCAACACCCGTGGCGGCAGCAAGGTGGCAGCCTCCAGCAAGAACGCCAGAACCAGCAGCGCGCCCGCTCCCCGTGGCGGCAAGAGCGAACCCAAGGCACGTGGCGGCACACCAGCCAAGAAGCGCAAATAAGCTTCGCCGCCCGCAAAAAAGCCCGCTGTTCGTAAAGACCAGCGGGCTTTTTTATCTCTGCTCATTCAAAGAAATCGATAGCAGCACACGCTTGATATAAAAGCGCTGGCTCCCAATTCAAGCGATATTTTCAGCGCCTGTCCACCAGCGCGTGGGCAATCGTGCCCAGATCCACATATTCAAGTTCGCTGCCTATCGGCACGCCACGCGCCAGCCGCGTGACCAGAATGCCGCGCGACTTGAGCGCCTCGCTGACAGCATGGGCCGTGGCCTCGCCCTCTGCCGTGAAGCTGGTGGCCAGAATCACCTCCTGCACCACGCCATCACAGGCACGCTCCAGCAACTGCTTCATGCCGATTTCCTTGGGGCCCACGCCATCGAGCGGGGACAGCCGCCCCATCAGCACATAGTAATAGCCCTGATAGGCCCCCGTGCGTTCCATCGCAGCCAGATCGGCCGGAGCCTCGACCACGCACAACCGAGCCCCGTCGCGCCCGGCGTCATCACAGATGCTGCAGATAGCACCTTCGGTAAACGTATGGCAGCGCTCGCAGTGATGAACAGAGTTCACCGCCGAGTCCAGCGCCCGCGCCAGCTGCAGCGCACCAGCCTGATCACGCTGCAGCAAATGAAACGCCATACGCTGCGCCGACTTGATGCCCACACCCGGCAGTCGGCGCAAGGCCTCGATCAAGGCGTCCAGAGATTGCACATCAGACACAGGCTTGTCCTTTCAGTCACCAGAAAAAAGGCGATCTGCCACTACGCAGATCGCCATTCATTCCCCTGCCCACAACACTTGCATGCCCTAAGTCGGGGAAGCGGCACTGCCGCTCAGGGGGAAATCCGTCAGAACGGGAACTTCATCCCGCCGGGCAGGCCGGGCATACCGGCAGTGATCTTGCCCATCTTCTCGTTGGAAGTCTCTTCGGCTTTGCGCACAGCCGCGTTGAAGGCGGCAGCCACCAGGTCTTCCAGCATGTCCTTGTCTTCGGCCAGCAGGCTGGGGTCGATGGTGATGCGCTTGACGTCATGCTTGCAGGTCATCACGACCTTGACCAGACCAGCACCGGATTCGCCTTCGACTTCGATATTGCCCAGCTCTTCCTGAGCCTTCTTCAGGTTGTCCTGCATGGCCTGAGCTTGCTTCATCAAACCGGCGAGTTGTCCTTTGTTGAACATGAGAATTCCTTCTTTTGTTGAAACGCCTTATTCAGGCTGAATAGATATGGGCTTGATGCTACCGGGCACGATTTTCGCGCCAAAGTCTCGCATCAAGGTTTGAACCTGCGGATTGCTTTTGACAATATCCTCGGCCAGCAACTGGCTGGCTTTTCTTTCCAGGGCCAGTCGGCGGGCGGGACTATCCGTCACGGGCCCCTGCTCGACCTGCAATTGTCGCGCATGACCGGCCGCTTCCAGCGCAGCACGCAGACGATCACGTGTGCCAGCCTGATTGAGCGAGTTGGACTCCACGCGCAGCCGCCACAGATCGCCGTCACGGCCCAGAAGTTGAGACTGCAGCGCCAGCTGCCGCGCCACGGCCACCACGGCTTCGCTCTGCAGCAACTGCTGCACCACGCCAAACCACAGATCGCCCTCGGCTGTGCGTACCACAGGGGCTGCGTCCTGGGCCGTACTGACATAGCCGCCGCTTGCGCTCTGGGCCGCCGGCTCGTCAGACTCCATGGGCGGCATGGCATGCGGGGGCTGTCCGACATCCAGGTCGGCATCATCGCCCCAGCGCCCATCATCAGACCAGCCCTCATCGGGCATGCCTGCCCAGGCCGCCTCGCTGGCATCCTGCTCTTCGGGAGCATCAGCCATATCGCTGCCCTCTGCACTCTCGGACGCATCGTCGACAGGCGTCTGGTCTACCTCGGCGACGGCCTCCTGATCCTCAGCAGGCATGTTTTGCCGAACCGCAGCAGGCTCAGGCGTCACTGCAGGAGCAGGCAAGCGGGTCGACTCCGGCGCTGCCTGCATCACCGGCCTTGGGACGGAATACGCTGCTGAATCCGAGCGATCGGCAACAACTTGAATATGTTCTGGCTCGGCCATGCCGGCCACTGACGCAGGCTCCTGCGCCGGTGCGGACTCCAGTGCGGATTCCACCACCGGCTGCACGGAATGAACCTTGGCCGGTGGCGCCTCCATCGCCGCTGGCGGTGAAGCCGGAGGCTGCTGAATCGGATTCGGAGCCTGGACAACAGGCCGGCTAGGCCTCAGCGCCGGAGTTTTTTTTTCAGCCGTGCCGGCTTCGGCGTTTTCAGGCTTGAAAGCCAGCAACCGCAGCAGTGCCATGGTCAGCGCAGCGTACTCATCCGGGGCCAGCCCCAGTTCGGCACGGCCGTGCAGGCAGATGCTGTAGAGCAGCTGAGTCTCGTCGCGCGGCATCAGACTGGCCAGTCGGTCTACTTCGGCGGCCTCCGGGTCGCTAGCATCCAGCGGCATATCGGGTACGGCCTGCAACACGGCCATGCGCTGCAGCACGGCGCACATTTCCTCCAGAGTCGATGCAGCAGACAGACCGTTGTGGCGCAGCTCTTCGGAGATTTCAACCACCGTACGCCCATGACCCTGCGCCAAGGCATCGATCAGGCGAAAGACATGGCTGCGATCCACGCTGCCCAGCATCTGGCGCACCGTCGCCTCCTGCAACTGCCCGCTGCCAAAGGCAATCGCCTGGTCGGTCAGGCTCAGCGCATCGCGCATGGAGCCACGCGCAGCACGCGACAGCAATCGCAGCGCCTGAGGCTCTGCCGGCACGCGTTCCTTGTCCAGCACATGGGTCAGGTGCTCCAGAACCGTCTCGGGCGCCATCGGGCGCAGATTGAACTGCAGGCAGCGCGAGAGCACAGTGACCGGCACTTTTTGCGGATCGGTCGTGGCCAGCACGAACTTCAGATACTCCGGAGGCTCCTCCAGCGTCTTGAGCATGGCGTTGAACGCGGTGTTTGTCAGCATGTGCACCTCGTCGATCATGAAGACCTTGAAGCGCCCCTGCACCGGCTTGTACACCGCCTGCTCCAGCAGGCTCTGCACCTCATCCACACCCCGGTTGGACGCAGCATCCAGCTCGGTGTAGTCGGGGAAACGCCCGCTATCGATTTCAGTGCATGCTGCACAAACCCCGCAAGGGGTTGCGGTGATTCCACCGTTACCGTCCAGGCCCTGGCAATTCAGGGACTTGGCCAGAATGCGCGACACCGTGGTCTTGCCCACGCCACGTGTGCCCGTGAACAGATAGGCATGGTGCAGACGCTGCTGGGTCAACGCATTGGTCAGAGCCTGAACCACGTGCTCCTGCCCCACCATTTCGGTGAAGGTACGAGGCCGGTATTTGCGAGCAAGCACTAAATAAGACATAGCCTCTGATTCTACGGGGCCGGGGCATGCCAACAAGCCTGCTCCTGGAATCTCATTTCACAGCTCGCGGAGCTGTGTCGGTTTTGCATCTATAATCGAATGTGACGGGCCTCCTCGCATGGGGAAGCAGCCAACCGGGTCAGGTGGGGAACCAAGCAGCCCTAACTGTGGATACAGTGCCGAGATCAGGCTCGTCACCTTTCGATGGAAACCTCTTTACAGACAAGAGGCTGTCTTCCTAGAAAGGCAATTCTTCACCATTAACAACACGATGCTGCAGTGCTTCTCCCAGGAAAAGTACAGAAAAAGTGTTTCGTGCTGACGTCATGTCCTGGATCTCAAATCCACCCCAGAGGCGATGCCGTCCCGATCAGAACCGAATCTGAACCCTTCATTGCATCAGGATCTCCCGCAGGCCATTGGCAGACAAGAGCGGCAACCAAGAGGCCAAGAGATCAGATGCAAAAAAGGCCGCAGTCGCGGCCTTTTTGTCCCTACTGGATTGAAATGACGCCGCACGGTGACGCCATGAAAATTCAAACCGGAACGCCCACCAGATCATGCCCCTGCGTGCCCACGATGCGCACGCTGATCAGCTCGCCCACCTTGTAGGTCTTGCTGGCCTTCTCGGGCGGCTGGATGTGAACCACACCATCGATCTCGGGAGCATCGGCATAAGTCCGGCCCACACCGCCCTTTTTACCCAGGCTGACAGCCTTGTCCACCAACACCTTCATGACCTGGCCTACGCGGCGCTGCAGACGCTTGGTGGAGACCTCCTCGGCCACCTCCATGAAGCGCGCACGACGTGCTTCGCGTACTTCTTCAGGCAGCATGCCGGGAAGTTCATTGGCGGTGGCGCCTTCGACGGGGCTGTAGGCAAAGCAGCCGGCACGGTCGATCTCGGCTTCGCGAATGAAGTCCAGCAGATGCTCGAACTCCTCCTCGGTCTCGCCTGGAAAGCCGGCAATGAAGGTGGAACGAATCACCAGCTCGGGGCAGATCTTGCGCCACTCGCGGATACGGTCCAGGTTCTTTTCTCCCGATGCGGGTCGCTTCATGCGCTTGAGCACATCGGGGTGGCTGTGCTGCAAGGGCACATCCAGGTAAGGCAGGATCTTGCCCTCGGCCATCAAGGGCAGGACCGCATCCACGGTGGGATAAGGGTAGACATAGTGCAGACGCACCCAGGCACCGTGCTGCTGCGCCAGCTTGCCCAGCTCGTCGGCCAGCTCCAGCATGCGGGTCTTGACGGGCTTGCCGTCCCAGAAACCGGTGCGGTACTTCACATCCACACCATAGGCCGAAGTATCCTGGCTGATCACCAACAGCTCTTTCACGCCCCCTTCGAACAACGCCTTGGCTTCCTTGAGCACATCGCCGATCGGACGCGAAACCAGATCGCCGCGCATGCTGGGAATGATGCAAAAGGTGCAGCGATGGTTGCAGCCCTCGGAAATCTTCAGATAGGCATAGTGCTTGGGCGTGAGCTTGATGCCAGCATCGCCAAAGCTGCCAGGCACCAGGTCCACGAACGGGTCATGCGGCTTGGGCAGGTGGGTGTGCACGGCGTCCATCACCTCTTGGGTAGCATGGGGGCCGGTGACGGCCAGCACACTGGGGTGCACTTCGGCCACCATGGTGGAGCCGCCCTCTTTGCCAGCCTTGGCACCCAGGCAACCGGTCACGATCACCTTGCCGTTAGCTGCCAGAGCTTCGCCAATGGTGTCCAGGCTTTCCTTGACGGCATCGTCAATGAAGCCACAGGTGTTGACGATGACCAAATCCGCGCCTTCAAAGGTCTTGGAAGTCTGGTAACCCTCGGCGCTGAGCTGCGTGAGAATCAGCTCGCTATCAGTCAAGGCCTTGGGGCAGCCCAGCGAAACAAAGCCCACTTTGGGGATTGCGGTTTGCGTGGGGCTAACGGAGTCGATTGATTTCATTTGATTTTTCCAGCAGCGCAGCGTCTACGCGCCAAGCAGAAATTTTATTTCAACGGCCAAATCAGCAGACTCGACTCTGTTGTTCGAGCCAGCCACACGCACGATGAAAAACTGGTAAACGAAAAAGGCGCTACCGCTTCTATAGCTGTAGCGCCTGTATTCTGGCTGGTTCCACGAGATTCAAGCTCGCGACCAACGGATTAAAAGCCCGAGTCACCAACAAGCATTGACACGGCCCAAAACAGGTTAATCGATTGATTTTACCAGTTGTGCACCCAGGCTGCTCGCGCCCTCCAGGTCTTCCCAGGGCTAAGGTATGCGATGGATGCTTGAAACCTCCCTGCCCTGCCTAGCAAGAGGCATCCAATAGTCGCCCTCAATGCTTGCTGCAGCGAGCGCAGTCAATATGAGCAGATAAAGGAGCGGCAGCAAGGCATTGCTTACCAGAGAAAAGCCGTTAGCAGAGGATTTTCGACACGCACTGGACAACCCTGACGATTGTCGAGTGCCAGGGCCGCGCCGAAATTTGCTGCAATCGCGCCATGGGATTGCCGTAAATTCGCACGATGGCTCCTGACAAGGCCTATGGCCGTGAACCCTTTGTCACGACCACTCGAAATTCATGGGTCAACAACTCCCACAACACATTCAAACGACCCCAGGCATTCATGCACCCTGAGCCAACAGCACTTTCAGCAAGAAAGATACATACTGCCAAGCGCACGGGAGTCACCTATGCGTATCGGTGAACTCGCCGCACTCACAGGCTGCACGCCCAAAGCGCTACGCCTGTATGAGGCGCACGGCTTGCTCGGCACCGTGGCACGCCAGGGCAGCTACCGCCACTACGAACCGGAAGATGTGCAGCGCGTGCAGTGGATCCGCCAGGCGCTGTCGCTGGGTTTTCGCCTGGCTGCGCTACAGCCGCTACGCAGCATCGACACACCCTCCGGCGCTGCCGCCGTCCAGACCCTGCTCCAGACCCGGCGACGCGCCATTGCCGACGAACTGGCGCGGCTGCAAGCTGCCGACATCGCCCTGGCGGCATTGTCCATGGAGCTGAGCACATGCAACGGTGCAAAGACATGCGGTTCACCAGAGCCACACTCCATTTGACGTTGTAGGGCTTGACTCTGTCCCCAAGGACAAGGTGATGCTGGCGGCTTACGAACTCAGCCCGCCTCTATCGCCATGTCCCGTCGCATCCTCATCATCCTCGGCCAGCCCTCCACCAACAGTCTATGTGCCGCCTTGGCGAGCACCTATGCCGATGCCGCGCGCCACGCTGGAGCCGAGGTCCGACTTCTGGAGCTGGGTGAAATGCAATTCGACCCCATCCTGCGCCACGGATACGAGCATAGCCAGCCGCTGGAGGCCGACCTGCAGGGCGCTCAGCTCGACATTACCTGGGCGCAACACCTGGTGTGGGTCTATCCGATATGGTGGGGCGGGCTACCGGCGCTGCTCAAGGGCTTTCTCGATCGTATCTTCCTGCCAGGTTTCGCCTTCAAATACCGAGCCGACTCTGCATTGTGGGACCGCCTGCTGGGCGGCCGCACTGCTGAACTGCTTGTGACAATGGATTCCCCCCCTTGGTACTACCGCTGGGTACAGCGCCAACCAGGTCATCGGCAAATGAAACAGAGCATTCTGGAGTTCAGCGGGATCCGGCCCGTGCATGTGCATAGTTTTGGCCCTGTGCTCAAGTCCAGTGCCGCCAAGCGCGCCGTCTGGATAAAGCGCGTGCACACGCTGGGCACTCGTGCAGGCTTACGCTGACAGCGTCCTTCCTTATCCTTCATCCACCGCTCTTTGCTGCGACAGCAGGGGTCGGCAAGCCCCCCACTTTCGTTCCGTGAAACTCCACACGGCCAAGGAATACGGCCACAGACTGCTGCGGGGCGGATGCATCGACCGGTTGAATCACCGCCCATTGCAGTCATTCATTGAGGCTAAAAACCTGCCTCCCTCCAAAAGACACTCGTCGCAGTTTTCACAAACTGCGCCGCAGCCGCTTCCCATTGGCCGCGAATGCTGACTTTGCCACGCCAGCGGTGTTGCAAAACAGCGTCTGATTCGAGCGGTGTCACCACATCCAGCACCACTCTGTAGACCGGACGCTCCGGGTATAGGGTGCCTTGCATGCTTCGGACCTGAATCATGCCTCCAGCTGCCGCAGACAGCGCAGCCTCCGAGAGGGTACGACTCGCATCCTGATCAACGCTGCGCACCGTCAAATCCAATACCGGACCCACACCAGCGTCAGCGATAAAAATTGCGCTGTCGCCGATGCTGATGCGTTGAATATCTTCTTCCTGCACATAGGCAAGAACCTCCAGCCGATCGCCGCCCACAACTCTACCCAGCAATTCATTCCGGGCCAGCCAGTCTCCCAGTCGAAGATCCGGATCCACGTCGCGCAGAACTCCAGTGCCCGAGGCATTCAGACGGTAGCGACTGGCTTCGGTTTCCACTGCCTGCTGTTGAGTAGCCGCCTGCAGCTGACGCTCTTGCAGAACCTGCCAGTCCCTGCGCAGCTCAGAGTCGAAACCTGCTGCCGCTATTTGCTGCGAATACTGGGTCCTCTGCGCATCGTTTTGAGCCTGAGCGGCCTTGAGAGCCGGGGAGTCCAGCATAAAGACAGGGGCATCAACCTTGACCATGCGTGCGTCGCCAAACATTTGCTGCTGCAGCTGCGATGCATCAAGCGCATGCAAAGGCCAGATTTCGCTGGATTGCAACATACCCTCGGTGCGGATTGGGGCAGGCAGGGGCAGCCAGCAAAGCGCAATAAGTGCAAAGGCTCCGATGGCACTCCAACGTGCTCTTCGACTACGGACGATCTGAGGCCAGCGCAAATACCATGCTGCAATCTCGGAGCAGAGAGGCTTGGCAATGAACCACACAATCTCCACCAGCAACAGCAAGATGCCCAGCGCCTTGATGAAGAAGTGATAGACCAAGGCGGCAATACCCAAAAAAAGAACCAATCGATAAATCCAGGTAGCCCAGGCAAACAAGATGAGTCCGCGACGTTTGGCATCGGCAAAAGACTCCGGGGGAGGTTCACCGAGCTTGAATAATTTCTCTCTGAGATCCCAGCGTGCCAGTGCAAAGGCACGTGAGTGCAGATTAGGCATCTGCAGAAAGTCGGACAACAGAAAATATCCATCAAAGCGCATGAACGGACTTGCATTGATGGCCAGCGTGCTGACCCATGTCGTAGTGGCCAGCAAAAAGGCCATGGACTTGGGGGCTCCTTCAGGTAACCAGACCCACGCCAGCAAGGCCCATGCGGCAATCATCAGCTCCGTTGCGATGCCAGCACCCGCGACCTTGAGGCGCTGATCACGCCGGGTCAATTTCCAGACCTCGTTGGTATCGGTGTACGCCACCGGCCAAAGCACCAGAAAGGCAACACCCATGGTCGGAACGCGGCATCCAAATCGCTTGGCCATCAAGCCATGCCCCAGTTCATGAAGCACCTTGACAAACCCTAGCGTCAATCCATAGGCCAGCAGCCCTTGCCAGGTCAGCGAATCAACCAGGGTGGCCGTGAACGTTCCCCAGGAGCGTGAAACGCCCCAGACCCCAGCAAACAGAGCCAGCAAGCTGACCCAGCCAAAGGTTCGGCTGAATAGAAACTCCAGCGAGGGCGCCCATCGTGTCAGCCAGCGATCAGGCCTGATCAGCGGGATCCGAAAAAAGAGGTAGTTATGAAGAAGCCATTGCATCCAGCTTGAGCGTCTGCCCTGCCACCGTTCAGCCAGCGCATCGGCGCTATTGGGAGGTGGCTCCAACAGATCATTTCTCTGTGCAAACTGCAAGAGCGCATTCACGTCTTCCTCGTGGAGCGTCAATGTCGTTTGAGCACAGACATCTTGCACAATCGCGTCAGCGACGCCCAGATGCCAACGCTTGAACACCTCAAAGCTGGCCCAGTCCAGCTGAAAGAAAAGGTTGCGTACGGGATCATGCAGGGTCCAGCTGGGCTGACCATCGGGCAGCACAGGACCGGGAAGCAAATCCAGCTCTTCACGCAAAGCAGGCCATGCGGTACTCATGTCGACTTACCAGGCAATGAACTGGCGCAGGACGGCCCAGGGCTTGCGCAGAACCCAGTAGGCCAAAGGCACCCAATCGCCTTGCAGCTTGGCGGTACCTTTGAGGCCTATACGAGCCTCCTCCTTGGCGAGCGACATGGATGCACGCACTCGATAGGCGTAGCTGCCATCTGGCCTAGCATTGGCGTCATACGCCATATACCGTAGCTTGCCCTCCAGCCCGGCCATGGGATTCGCGGCCAGATACAGCTTCACTGTGGCGCCCTGGGCCAATGGAATGGCATCGCCGATGGGAACCCAGGCCTCGATTTCCACTTCATCAGGCCGGGCAATACGCATCACCCGCTCGCCCGTCTGTACAGGTTTGCCAAGCCATTCGGTGGGCGAGTCAAACAAAACCATGCCATCTTCAGGTGCCAGTACCCGGCTGCGATCACGTTGGTCACTCAGATATTGCACCTCGGCACGCTTCTCTCCTATGCGCCCGACTAGCGCTGCAAGCTGTGCCTTGGAGCGAGCGTCGCCCAAGGCCAGTTGGGCAGATTGTCGATATTCGGCTTCAGCGGTCAGCAGAGCTTGCCGGGCAACTTCCAATCGGCTGCTGATCTGCGCCTCATCCAGTCCAAACAAGCGCTCGCCTTTACGTACCATTTGATTGGGCTGGACATGGATCTGATCGATGACGCCATCCAAGGGTGCTCTCAACACCACAGGCTGGGCCGCTACCAGTTCACCCGGAGCAAGAACGCTCATATGCACAGGGACAGCACCAATCGCAACAAGCCCGCCAATGATCCAGACAGGCTTTCTCTGCCACCAGCTCCTGGCCGCAGTTATTGATACCGCAGGCTTTCGCCAGAACCTGGATTGGCTTGCCTGCAATGCAGAGTACGCATGGAACCAGATATGACACCATTCGGCGAGCAGCGGAAAACGCTGCTCTTCAATAGGCTGCGCCCCTGAAAGCAACAGCCCGCCGCAACAAACAGGTGTCTGGGCATCCTGCACAAGAGGCACCCATATCGCATAGGCGCCCAGCCATTCGTGCCAGGAACTGGCCAGCTCGGGAGGAAGCTGGGCCGGTTCAATGCGCCGCACCTGAACGGATGGCTGCGCCTGGAGAAACTGACCAACCCCGTGCAGCCACTGCGCATAAGGAGTGTTCCTGTCGGTCTCGACCACGCCGGACAGCGCCGTCACACCCTCCTTGTCCAGCCACAAGCATGCTTGACGGTAAGGCACGAGCAAACGGCTGTCGTTGACCAGCAAAAAGTGCAGTTCGGCGCTGCTGCGTGCAGCCCTGGCTCGATGCCCAAGCTCGAGCAGCAGCATTGCCGGGTTTGCGTTCTGAGGAGAAACGGCTGCATTCATCGCACAACCGCCTCATGGGCTGCACCCATCAATCCTTTAGCCATGGACATACATGGACATCCTTTTCCCCACCTGCTGATTCGCTGCATTTGCCATCTTCTCACTCAGCCCAGCCCGCCCTGCGGGTGCGCTGGACGTCGCCCTTGCATCGCCGATGACCACTTTGACAGTCCGCACCGACTCGTGCCCCTTTCCATCGCTGACCTTGATCTGCAGAACAAGCGTTGTGCTGAGGTCCTTGGGTGCGTTGATGGTTAGCTGACCGCTATGACGATCCAGGCGCACCCATCCGGGAAGCTCCTGCTTACCGGAGAAGCTGAACTGGAGCGACTCGATATCCCACGGGCTCTCCGACGCCAGGAGGACGGGCTTCAGATCCAGAGTGCTGCCTCCACTCGCGACCGAGAACTGCTCAGGTGCCGGATCAAATCCAGAGCGATTGGGTTCTGCTGGTGCGAAAAGCGACGCCCACATCCAGTCATTGACGCCTGCAATTGGCTGCGGAAGGCCATATTCAGACCAGCTATCTTGACGAGGCATCCCTGTGTCTCGAGATACGGAGCCGAGCATCATCGACGCAGGATGCAGAAAATCAGCATTCGGTTCTGGTACCTCGGAAGGTTGAAATGGAGCGAGACCAAGTCCATCAGAGGAATTACTCACAGCAAAGGCAAATGGAGCATGCACGGCAGGAGGTACCAGCGGTTCAACAACGCCGCTGAGTGAAGTTACCGAAGATGCATTGCCCGCCACGTCCCTTTGCTGAACCCAGAGGCTGAATGCCCCGAGACCAGGTAGTTGGAGGGAGTTCCCGCGGCCTTCAAGCCAGGAAACACCATTGTCCAAGGAGTACTGCCAGCTTCCTCCCGTTTCCAGACCAGAAATGAAGACCAAGCCCGTTGGCGAGACTTGCCGCCCATTCACCAGCGTGGCTTGATCCAGAGTAATTTCTGGCGCAACCGGATCAAGGGTATCGATGGCATAAGAGTTGGATATTGTGGTGCCGATGCCGCTGTTGCCTGCCGCATCCATATAGCCGGTGTTGTTCAGCGTGATCACATTGCTGACATCGGTGATGCTGGCTGTCGGCTTCAGGGTCGCCGTCCAGGTGACGCCGTCGCTGCTGCTGAGGTTGCTCAGACTGCCGTTCGCCACAGTGAAGTCACCAATATCCAGCCCCGTCACCGCTTCGCTGAAGGTAATGATGACCGTGGAACTCTCGCCCACCGCCAGCGCCGTATCGTTCACCACAATGTTGGCTGTCGGGCGCTGGGTGTCGATGGCGTAGTTGTTCGAATCGGCGGTGCCGCTGCCGGCATTGCCGGCAGCGTCAGTCACCCCGGAATTGTCCAGGGTGATCAGGTTGCTGGCGTCACTGGTGTTGGCGGTCGGCGTGAAGGTCGCCGTCCAGGTGATACCGCCGTCCGCACTGGAAACCGCCGACAACGTACCGTTGGCAATGGTCAGGTCGGCGTTGGTGAAACCGGTGACCGCTTCACTGAAGGTGATGGTCACCAGCGAGGTCTCACCGACCGCAAGGCTGGTGTCCGCCACGACAATGGTCGCCGTTGGGCGCAGCGTATCAATGACGTAGTTGTTGGAGTCCGTGGTGCCGCTGCCAGCATTGCCGGCAGCGTCAGCCACTCCGAAATTGTCCAGGGTGATCAGGTTGCTGGCGTCAGTGATGTTGCTGGTCGGCGTGAACGTCGCCGTCCAGGTGATACCGCCGTCGCTGCTGCTGATGTTGCTCAGCGTGCCGTTGGCCACCGTCAGGTCGGCGTTGGTGAAACCGGTCACCGCTTCGCTGAAGGTGATGGTCACCAACGAGGTCTCACCGATCCGGAGGTTGTTGTCGGCCACCACGAGGGTCGCGGTCGGGCGCAGCGTATCGATGGCGTAGTTGTTCGAATCGGCGGTGCCGCTGCCAGCATTGCCGGCAGCGTCGGTGACCCCGGAATTGTCCAGGGTGATCAGGTTGCTGGCGTCACTGGTGTTGGCGGTCGGCGTGAAGGTCGCCGTCCAGGTGATACCGCCGTCACTGCTGCTGACATTGCTCAGCGTGCCGTTGGCCACCGTGAAGTCGGCGGTGGTCAGGCCGGTGATCGCCTCGCTGAAGGTGATGGTGACGGTGCTGGTCTCGCCGACTGCCAGGGCGGTATCCGCGACCGTGATGGTGGCAGTCGGGCGCAGGGTATCGATGGCATAGCCGTTGGACACCGAACTACCTGCCCCAGCATTGCCCGCCTTGTCTGTCACTCCAGCGTTGTTCAGCATGATCTGGTTGAACGAACTCTCCAGGTTGGCCGTGGGCGTGAAGGTCGCAGTCCAGGTGACGCCGCCATCGCTGCTGCTGACGTTGCTCAGCGTGCCGTTGGCCACCGTCAGGTCGGCATTGGTGAAGCCGTTCACCGCTTCGCTGAAGGTGATGGTGACCAGGGTGCTCTCTCCGGCTTGCAGTGCTGCATCCGCTACGACGATGGTGGCCGTCGGTCGCAGGGTGTCGATGGCGTAGTTGTTCGAGTCGCTGGTTCCTACTCCCGCATTACCCGCCTTGTCTGTCACTCCGGTGTTGTTCAGTGTGATCCGGTTGACCGTGCTCTCCAGGTTGGCCGCGGGTGTGAAGGTCGCAATCCAGGTGACGCCGCCATCGCTGCTCGTGACCGTGCTCAAGGTGCCGCCGCTGACGCTCAGGTCGGCATTGGTGAAGTCGTTCACCGCTTCGCTGAAGGTGATGGTGACCATGGTGGTCTCGCCTACCGCCAGCGCTGCGTCCGCTACGACGATGGTGGCCGTAGGTCGCAGGGTGTCGATGGCAAAGTTGTTCGAGTCGGTTGTGCCGCTTCCCGTGTTACCCGCCAGATCGGTGTAGCTGGCGTTGTTCAGGCCGATCACATTCGTGGCGTCGGTGATGCCGGCAGTCGGCGTCAGCGTCGCCATCCAGGTCAAGCCGCCGTCGCTGGACATCAGATTGCTCAGACTGCCATTGGCAACTGTGAAGTCACCAACATCCAGCCCCGTCACCGCTTCGCTGAAGGTGATAGTGACCAGGGTGCTCTCTCCCGCTTGCAGTGCTGCATCCGCTACGACGATGGTGGCCGTCGGTCGCAGGGTGTCGACGGCGTAGTTGTTCGAGTCGGTGGTGCCCACTCCGGCATTGCCCGCCTTGTCTGCCACACCAGCGTTGTTCAGCATGATCCGGTTGACCGTGCTCTCCAGGTTGGCCGTGGGCGTGAAGGTGGCCGTCCAGGTGATACCGCCATCGCTGCTCGTGACCGGGCTCAAGGTGCCGCCGCTGACGCTCAGGTCGGTATTGGTAAAGTCGTTCACCGCTTCACTGAAGGTGATAGTGACCGTGGTGGTCTCTCCGGCTTGCAGCGCCGCATCCGCTACGACGATGGTGGCCGTCGGTCGCAGGGTGTCGACGGCGTAGTTGTTGGAAATCGCGATACCGACCCCGGCATTGCCCGCATTGTCGGAAACCAGCGCGGTATCGAACACGATCAGGTTGGCCGGATCGGTAATCGCCGCAGTGGGCGTCAGGGTCGCTGTCCAGGTCTTACCGCCGTCACTGCTTGCCAGGTTGGACAGCACCCCGTTGGCGACGCTGAGGTCAGCCAGGCTGAAACCGCTTACCACCTCACTGAAGGCGATGGTCACCATCGTGGCCTGGCCGACGCCCAGATTGGGATTGGCCACGGTAATGGTCGCAGTCGGGCGCAGGGTATCGATCGAGTAGTTGTTGGACGTGGTGGCGCCGCTGCCGGCGTTGCCTGACGCGTTCTGCACGCCGCTGTTGTCCAGGGTGATGACGTTGGTGGTGTCGGCGATGTTCACCGACGGTGTGAAGGTCGCGGTCCAAGTGACGCCACCGTCGCTGCTGCTTACGGCGCTCAGGGTACCGTTGCTCACCACCAGATCGGCATTGGTGAACCCACTGACCGCCTCGCTGAAGGTGATGGTCACCAGCGAAGTGGCGCCGACATTCAGTGCCGGGTTGGCCACCACGATGGTCGCCGTCGGGCGAACCGTGTCGATGGTGAAGTTCGCCGAGTTGGTCACGCTGACGCCGGCGTTGCCGGCTAGGTCGGTATAGCCGGTGTTGTTCAGGACGATGACGTTGCTGGTGTCGCGAACGTTGAGATTCGGGGTGTAGGTCGCCGTCCATGTGATCCCGCCATCGCTGGAACTGAGCGTGCCGAGCGTGCCGTTGGGCACGCTCAGATCGTTGTTGTCGAGACCGGTCACCGCCTCACTGAAAGTGATGGTCACGGTGGTGCTCTCGCCAGCCGACAACGTTGGATCGTTTATCACGATGGTCGCTGTAGGCCGGATGCTGTCCACTGCATAGGCATTCGAGTCGGTGGTGCCGGAACCCGCGTTACCTGCAATGTCTGTCACGCTGGTGTTATCCAGGCTGACATGGTTGTTGCCCGCGTCCACGCCCACCGCCGGCGTCAGGGTGGCAGTCCAGGTGATGTTGTCGCTGGTGGTCAGGTTGCTCAGGGTACCGTTGCCGGCCGTCAGGTCGGCCAGGCTGAAACCGGTCACCGCCTCGCTGAAGATGATGGTCACCTGCGAACTGCCGCCAATACCCAGTTGGTCTTTGGCCACCACGATGGTCGCGGTCGGCCGCTGGGTATCGATCACATAGTTGTTGGAGGTGGTGAGACCCGTGCCGGTGTTGCCCGACGAGGCCGCGTTGACACCACTGTTGTCCATGGTGATCAGGTTGGCCGCGTTGCTGATGTTGCCGGCCGGGGTGAAGGTGGCGATCCAGGTGACACCGCCGTCGGCGCTGCTCACCGCGCTCAGGGTGCCACCCACCACCGTCAGGTCGGCGTTGGTAAAACCGCTCACCGCCTGGCTGAAGGTGATGGTCACCTGGGAGGTGTCGCCGATCTTCAGCGCCGGATTGGCCACCACGATGGTCGCGGTGGGGCGCACGGTGTCGATGCTGTAGTTGACCGAACTGGTGGTACCCGCGCCACTGTTGCCCGCGATGTCGAAGATCCCGGTATTGGCCAGGGTGATGACGTTGGTCCCACTGCTGGTGTTGGCGTTCGGGGTGAAGGTCGCGGTCCAGGTGACGCCGCCGTCGCTGCTGCTCAGGTTGCTCAGGTTGCTCAGGGTGCCGTTGCCGGCGTTCAATTCGCCCAAGGTAAAACCGGTCACCGCCTCGCTGAAGGTGATCGTCACCTGCGAGGTCTCGCCGGCGCTCAGGTTTGGGTCCGACATGACGATGGTGGCGGTCGGGCGCTGGGTGTCGATCGCGTAGTTGCTCGACACGCTGGTGCCAGTCCCGGCGTTGCCAGCGGTGTCGGTGTAGCCAGTATTGCCCAGGGTGATGACGTTGCTGGCGCTGGTGATGTTCCCGGCCGGAGTGAAGGTGGCGGTCCAGGTGACACCACCGTCGCTGCTGCTCACCGCGCTCAGGGTACCGTTGCTCACCGTCAGGTCGCTGTTGGAGAAACTGGTCACCGCCTCGCTGAAGGTGATGGTCACCTGCGCGGTCTGGCCGATGATCAATGAGCTCTTGTCGATGGCCACGGTGGCGGTGGGTCGCACGCCATCGATGCCATAGTTGTTGGACGTGGTGGTGCCGCTACCGACGTTGCCCGCCCCGTCGAGCACACCCGTGTTGTCGAGAATGACGTAGTTGCTGGCGCTGTTGATGCCCGCCGTCGGGGTGAAGGTGGCCGTCCAGGTGACGCCGCCGTCGCTGCTGCTCACCGCGCTCAGGGTACCGTTGCTCACCGTCAGGTCATCATTGGTAAAGTCGCTCACCGCTTCGCTGAAGGTGATGGTCACCAGCGACATCTGGCCGATGCCCATGTTCGGTTTGGCGAACACGATGGTCGCGGTCGGCCGCTGGGTGTCGACCGAGTAGGTGTTGGAGTTGGTGGTGCCGGTGCCGGCGTTGCCCACCAGGTCGTTGACCTCGAAGTTGCTCAGGGTGACGACATTGCCGCTGTGGGTGACGCCATTGGTCGGGGTCAGGGTCGCGGTCCAGGTGATGTTGTCGCTGGTGCTCAAGTTGCTCAGGGTGCCGTTGGTCGCCCACATGTCGGCCAGGCCGAAATTGGTCACCGCCTCGCTGAAGGTGATGGTTACCAGGCTGCTGCCACCGATATTCAACGAGTTGTTGCTGACCACGATCGTTGCGGTCGGCCGTTGGGTATCGACGGCGTAGAGGCTGGACAGGGCCACGCCGGCGCCTGTGTTGCCCGAGGCATCTGTGTAGAGGCTGTTGTCCAGAGAGACATAGTTGCCGTTGCTGGTATTGCCGGCGTCCGGCGTCAGGGTCGCGGTCCAGTGGATGTTGTCGCTGGTGCTCAGGTTGCTCAGGGTACCGTAGCGGGCCGTCAGGTCCGCCAGGCTGAAACCAGTCACCGCCTCGCTGAAGGTGATGGTCACCGTGGCGGTCTCACCCGCCGTCAGGCTGCTGTCGCTGAGCGAGATGCTGGCGGACGGCCGCACGCCATCGACCACCAGGGCCTTGTTGGCCCCCAGGGAGCCGGCGGCGCCGGGGGCGGCCAAGGTGAGGATGGCATCCTGGCTGGCAGCGCCCTTGATAGTGCCGCCGTTGAGGGTCAGCGCCGTGGTGGCGGCATAGTCGAGATCGACCGCAACGTCACCCGCCTGCACCGTGTAGCTGAAGGTCAGGGTATTGCTGCCCGAACCGGAAACGTAGTTGAGGGGCCGGTCGGTGGCACCGGTCTCCAGCAGCAGCTGGGGGGTACCAGTGACGCTGACATTGGCGTCGAAGGTCACCGTGATGGTGATGACGTCGCCGATGCCGTACTGGCCATTGCCGTTGCTGGAGGTCACACCGGTCACCCGCGGGAAGATGGGTGCCGTGAGGGTGACGTCGTTGCCGTTGCCGCCGATGTAGCTGGTGGTCAGCGCGGTGCCGTTGCCAGTGGCGGCCATGATGCCGCCCTCGGCAAGACCGCTGAAGGTGCCGGTCACGCTATCGGCGAGGTCATTGCTGATGATGGTGTAGGCGTCGCCTTCCGCCGACGCATAGCCGTGGGTGACGGCCAGGTTGGCGGCGCTCATGTCCACCGTACCGTTCACCACGACCTGGTCGTAGCCGGAGCCCGCGGTCAGGCCATTGATCTGCAGCGCCAGGGTGCTCCCGGCGGCCATGGAGAGGGGGCCATTGATGGTGAGGATGCCCGCCGCGTTACCGCCCGGGGCAAGCGTACCGCCGCTCAGCACCGTCACTGCGCCCAGGGCACCAGTACCGGCCAGGGTGCCGCCGTTGGACACGGTGGTGGCGCTGGCCGTGCTGCCGTTGACCGCCAGGGTGCCGGCGGAGACGGTGGTCGCGCCGGTGTGGGTCTCGGCACCGGTCAGCGTCAGGGTCGCGCTGCCGCTCTTGGTCAGTGTGCCGCCACCGGAAATCACACCGGACAGGGTGGTCGCCGCATCAGCCTGGATAGTCGCCCCACCCGACATAATCACGTTGTTGTCGATAGTGGTAGCGCCGCCAACGGCCAGCGTACCGCCGGCAAGGATCAGGTCGCCGCCACCGAGGTTGGCGTCGGACGCCACGCTCAAGGTGCCAGCGACCAGCGTGGTCGTGCCGGTGTAGGTGTTGTTGCCCGCCAGCACCACGTCGGTATGGTTGCCGCCGACCGAGTAGGCATTCACCGTCAGGTTGCGCGCGCCGCCGCTTTCGCTGATGACGCCGCTGAAGGTGATGTCGTCATCGCCCGTAGCCGGGGAACCGGTGCGCAGCGTGGCGTCGCCGAGCAGCACGATGTCGTTGCTGAAGGTACGGCCGCTGCCGGCCACGCCGAGCGTGGCGCCAGCGGTCAGGTTGATCGTGCCGCTGCCCAGGGTGCTGTTGCCGATCGCGGCCACCAGGCCGGTACCGCCGCTTGAGGACAGGGTGAGATTGCCGCTCAGGCCGCTGGCGTTGCTCAGGTAGATCTGACTATCGCCAGCGTTGAGGTTGAACGCCCCACTGCCGCTCGTCAGGCCACCGAGGCTGATCACCACGCCAGTGCCGCTGCCAGTGGCGTCGAGAGTGACCGCGCTGAGCACCTGAGTCGTGCGGTTGAGGGTGAAGGTGCTGTTGGAATTGACCGCCAGCGTACCGCCGGCGAGCTTGAGGATACCGCCGCCGATCTGGTCGGCCGAGGTGACCACCGTCGTGCCGTTGATCTGGCCGAAGGTCCAGTTGCTGGCGCTGTTGCCAATGTTGATCAGCTTGAGCGTGCCACTGCCGCTCTTGAAGAAGTCGCCGCTGCCGGTAATCAGGCCCGACAGCGTGGCTTCGATGCCGAAGCCGAGCTCGATTGCGCCCGAGCGGCTGGTGATGTCGAACGCGTTGTCGATGGTCTGGCCGTTGCTGGTCACCGAGAAGGTGCCGCCATAGACGCTCACCAGACCGCTGCCGAGGTTGCTGTCGCTGCCGACGGCCAGGATGCCCTCACCGAGAACTGTAGTGCCCGTGTGCTGGCTGGTACCGCTCAGCGCCAGGGTGCCGAATATACCGGTCTTGCTCAGCGTGCCGCCGCCGGAGAACACACCCGAGGCGGTCCAGTCGACGTCGGCGTGGAGCGAGCCACCACCGGCACCGAAGACCATGTTGTTGTCGACCGTGACACCGCCAGTGGTGACATCGAAGGTGCCGCCGTTGAACTGCAGCTCACCGCTGCCGAGCGCATCGTCGGTGCCGACCGCCAGGGTGCCGCCATCAATGGCGATAGCCCCCGAGAAGCCGGCTTCGTTGCCGGTGCTGGCCAACGTCAGCGTGCCGGCGCCTGTCTTGGTCAGTGAGCCGCTGCCGGCCAGCGTGCTGGCGATCGTGGCGGTGTCGGTAAAACCGTTGCTGATGGTGAAACCACCACCCAGGGTAATGGTGCTGCCACCGATAGTAAGTCCATTGGCACCATCCAGATCGAGTGTGTCGCCCGCGCCTCCGGTGACGCCGCTGCCGAGGGTGATGGTGCTGTTATCAGCCAGTACCACTCGAATCGTGTCCGCGCCGCCCTGGGCCGCACCGCGAGCCAACGCTTCACGCAGGCTGAAGCCGTCCGCCGCGTCGCCGCCGGCGTCGTCGTTGCTCTGGTCGACGTAGATGGTGTTGCAGGTGAGCGTCACGTCGCTGTTGACTGTGCCGCCCAGGCTGTCGGTGAGCGCGAAACGGATGTTCGCGTCGCCGTAGGGCGTGGCGTTGTTGTAGCTGATATGGCGTACCACGTCCTGCACCAGCGCGGTGGACGCCGGAAAGCTGCTGCCGGTGAAGGTGATGGTCAGCACGCCGCCGGCGTAGTTGTAGGTCGCGAAGGTGAGACCGGCGAACTGCAGGTCGCCGCTGAAGGCGTTGCCACTGACACTGAAGTTGGCGTTGCTGAGGTCGAAACCGAACAGGTCGTTGGCGCTCGGGTCGGCGCTTCCGCCGGTATAGCGCTGCACCACCAGGCTGGCGCCGCTCCAGTTCGCCAAGTCGTCTTCGGCGTCGCTGACTACAGCGTTGCCGCCGGCGTCGAGCACCACCGTGGTGCCGGCGGTATAGGGCGTGCTGTCGCCGTCAAGACCAGTCACCACCGGCATGCTGTTGATCGGCGCTGTGAGGGTGAAGTCGTTGCCGTCGCCAGCGGCGTAGTTGGCGGTCAGCTGGATGCTATTGCCACCGGCAGTCAGGGTGCCGCCTTCGGCGAGGCCGCTGAAGCTACCGGTGACGGCATCCGCGAGATTGTTGGAAATGATGGTGTAGACGTCGCCGAGGCCGGGCGTGTAGCCATGGGTGGCGGAAAGGGTGGCGCCGGCAACGATCACCGCGCCATTCACCACTACTTGGTCGTACTGGGTGCCAGCTGTGGTGCCGTTGATCTCGACAGCCAGGACGCTGCCCGCGTTCATCTGCAGATTGCCGTTGATCGTCAGACTGCCCGCGCCGGCATTACCCGGGGAGAGCAAGCCACTGCTCTGCACCGTCACATTGCCGCCCAGGATACCGGTACCGGCCAGCGTGCCCCCGGCGGCCACTGTGGTGGCACTGGCAGTGCTGCCAGCTACGGACAGAGTGCCGGCGGACACAGTGGTGGTGCCTGCGTAGTTGTTGCTGCCCGAGAGTGTCAGTGCACCGCTGCCGGTCTTGGTCAGGGCACCGGTGCCGCCGATCGCGCTGCTCAGGCTGACGGCCAGGCCGGAGCCCACTGAGATGCTGCCGGCGCTCGCGCCCAGCGTGATCGCGTTGTCGATGGTCCCGGCGCTGGTGACCGACAGCGTGCCGTCGTTCAGTTGCACGGTTCCGCTTCCCAGATTGGCGTCGCCGGCGATCGAAACGGTGCCGCCGCTCAACACCTGCATCCCCCAGCTCTGTCCGCTGTTGGTACCGGACAACGTGAAGGTGCCGCCGCCATCCAGCGTCAGGGTGCCGGAACCGGTGATCGCGCCCGAGAAGGTGCTGCTGGTGCCGTTAATGCCGATCGTCAGCGCGGAGGTACCGAGGGCCACCGTACCGGCGCCGGACAAGGCGTCGATGGTCTCGCCGGCCGCGACGGTCAAGGTCGCGCCGGACGCCACCGCCACCGACGTGTTGTCGTCCAGCGCGCCGCCGACGCGGTTGAGCGTCAGTCCGCCCGCCGACACGTTGGTGGCGCCGGTGTAGGTGTTGTTGCCGGTCAGCGTCAGTGTGCCAGAGCCTGACTTGGTGAGGCCGGACGTGCCGGAGATCACGCCGGAATAGGTCGTGCTGGTGTTGTCGCCACCCGTCGTCAGACCCGCGTTGAGTACCACGCTGCCTGTGCCAGCCAGGGAGCCGATGGTTTCGGCGTTGAAGAGGGTCAGCGTAGTGCCGCCCGATAGCGTCACCGCACTGCTGTTGCCAATCGCCGAGCCGCCGCTGAGGGTCAGGCTGCCGGCGGACAAGTTGACGGCACCGCTGTGGGTATTACTGCCGCTAAGGGTCAGGGTGGAGGCACCGGATTTGGTCAGGGTGCCGCTGCCGCTGAGAACGCCGCTCAGGGTGGCATTGGCGCTGGTGGAAATGACCGCAGCGGAAGCCAGCGCAATGGCGTTATCGATCGTGGTGGCGCCGGTGATGGCCAGGGTGCCGCCGTTCAGCGTGATGGTGCCGGAACTCAGGTAATCGTCATTGGCGATCGACAGCGTACCGGCGGTGATGGAGGTGCCGGCGGTGAGCCCCGCCTCGTTGCCGCTATTGGATAGGGCCAGCGTGCCGGCGTCGGTCTTGTTCAGGCTGAACGCCCCATTCAGGGCTCCGGCGAGGGTCAGCGTACTGCCGGAGGCCGCGCTGATGTCGGCAGCTGCCGTCAGCGTCACTGTGCCACTTACGGTCGTGCTGCCGCTGTTCAGGTGGAGCGCGCCGTAGTTGACGGCAGACACCGCCTTGCCGGTGCCAGCGATACTGAAGGACTCGGCGACTGTGAGCGCTCCGGCAAGGCGCACGGTGGCGCCGCTGGCGACAGTGGTGGCGCCGGCCGTGGTCCCCAAAGCGTTGGCGTGGCTGGCGATCACCGTACCCGCCGTGACATTGGTGGCACCGGTATAGGTGTTGTTGCCACTGAGCTCCAGGATGGCCTGGCCATTCTTGATCAGGCTGCCGCTACCGGAAACGACACCACTCAAGGTGACCTGCGCGGCGCCGCTCCCCCCCCCGATATTGAAGGTACCGCCGCTGGCACCCAGCGCAATGGCATTGTCGATGGTAAACGCGGAGGTACCGTTGGTGAGGGTCCCTCCGTTCAACGTCAGGGTGCCGGAGGACAGGTGATCGTCGCTCTGCACCTGCAAGGTGCCGCCGGTGACGGTAATGCCACCTGACATGTTCGCTTCGTTGCTGACACTCGACAGTACCAACGTGCCAGCGCCGGCCTTGCTCAACGCACCGCTGCCGCCGAGCGTGGCGGCGATGGTGACGGTGCCGGTGGAATTGGTGAAGTTCAGCGTGGTGCCGCCACCCAAGGTGATGGTATTGCCGCCGCTAATGATTAGGCCCGAGGCCGAATCGGCGTTGAGGGTCAGGCTTTCGTTGATGGACAGGCTGCCAGCCAACGATACGGCGCTGTTGAAATTGCTGGAGAAGACCAGCGTTTGGCTGCCAGTGGCGTCTGCAGCGGCAATCGCCACCGCTTCGCTGAAGCTCACGCCGTCACTCACGTTGATCGTGGCGGTGTCGCTGGTGTTGGTGATGTAGATGGTGTCACTGGTGACCGTGGTATCAGCCGTGGCGCTGGAGGGGCCGTCGCTCAGGGTGAAGCGGACGGTAGCATCGCCGGCCGGCGTGTCGCTGCGGTAGGTGACGCGGTGTGCCACATCGTTGATCAGGGCGGTCGTGGCAGCGGTGCCGCTGCTGGTAAAGGCGATCGTCAGCACGCCGCCCGTGTTGGTGAAAGTGGCGAAGGTCAGGCCGCCGGATTGCAGGGCGTTGCCACTGACGGTGAACAGTGCGCCCGAGGTATTGAAGCCGAAGATATCGGCGGAAACCGCAGTGCCAGGGCGCTGCACGGTCAGGCTTGCGCCGGCCCAGTTGCCATTGCCACCGTTGAGCGCGCCGAATTCGGCGTCAGCGAGTGTGGCATTGCCGCTGACATCGAGGGTCACGGTGCCACCAACGCCGGCCCAGGCCACGCTGTCGCCGTTGAGGTTGCTGAAGGAGGGAGACGAGTCGATGACGATGGCCTTGTTGGCCCCCAGCGAGCCGGCGGCTCCAGGTGAAGCCAGAGTCAGAGTGGCGTTGTTGGTGGCGGCATCGCGGATGGTGCCGCCATTGAGCGATAGGGCACTGCTGCTGACGTAATCGAGGTCGGCACTGGTGTCGCCCGCCTGCACCGTGTAGTTGAAGGTCAGGGTGTTGGTGCCTGAGCCGCTGGCGTAACTGACCACCCGGTCGGTGGAGCCCGTTTCCAGGGTGAGCTGGGGAACACCGGTGACCGTGACCACTTCGTCGAAGGTCACAGTGATGGAGATGACAGCGCCCGGCGCGTAGGTTCCATTGGATGTCGATGACGAGACCGAGGTAACCGTCGGGAGATGGGTGTCGATGGCGTAGTTGTTGGAACTGGCCGCACCCGAACCCGCAGTACTGCTGCTGACCGAGGTAACCCCCGCCAAGTTCACCGTGACCAGGTTGCTCGTATCAGTGACGTCAGCGTCGGGCGTCAGGGTACCGGTCCAGGTGAGGCCGCCGTTACTAGAACTGAGCCCGGTGATAACCCCGTGATCGACCGTGAGGTCAGCGGTAGTGAAACCACTCACGGCAGTGTTGAACGTGAAGGTCACCAGTGACGTCTCGCCAGCCTTGAGACTGGGGTCGGCTACAGTCGCCGAGGTCAAGGTGGGAATTACCTGTGGCGCCTCGAAATTGAGGTCATCCAGGGCAATACTGATATTGCCGCCGCTGATGGTGAAGCTGGAAATGTTCTGGAAATCAGTGTTGCCCGACGTGTTGATGTTTTCGTGGGTAATGAACGAGCTGTTGCTGATAAAGCTGAGTGCAGAGCCCCCATTGGGGGTGATGAGTATGTTCGTGTCGGCGAGACCGTCGAAGCTCAGCCCGTTGAGGCGGAACATACTGCCATCGGCCATCTCGACCTTGATGCTGGTAACGCCGAACAGCCCTGCCGAGTCCAAGAGCAGGAAGTAGTCCGAGCCGCCGTCCCCCAAGGGGGAGGCGAGAGGGTCGCGGCTCACCAAGCTGCTGTAGTTGGCCCCTCCGGCACCGGTGATGGTGTATTTCACGCCATCCAGGGTGAAGACACTGGTGCTGAAGCTCTGATTGGCGTCGTCGTCGTAGTTTTCGTCTGCTGCCACCAGCAGCCCGGAATAGGACGCCACACCATCGACGACCCTGGATTCGATCGTGCCCTGGTTGACCTCCAGCACCCAGTCGCCACCCATCGAAGCGGCCCCGGTCAGGTCGTTGGACGCGGCGACATCGGCGCCGGTGGCCGCAGACAGGCCATCAATGAATGCACGCCCTTCTCCATTGGCGCCCACCTGGCAGCCGTAGAGCAGGATGTCGCCATCACTGGCCATCGATTGACCGATGGCATTCAACAGCTCGCTGCGGCTGGCCAGATCCGCGCTGTCGAGCCAATCGCTACCCAGCTGCACCTGGCCGACCTTGCCGTGGCTGAGCACATGGATGCTGTCGATGCCACTGCGGCCGTCCAGGTAATCGGCAATCTGCTGCAGCCCATCCTTGTTCGCATCCAGCACGACGACTTCAGTGCCTGGTTTCAGGCCGCTGATGAGCTGCTCGTAATCCTTGATATTGCTGTCAACGAAGACCACTTCCTGGCGCTGTGTAGTCGCCGGCGAAGCCTCGGTCGCTATCTGCGCTTCCGCGGTCAGCGCATGTCGCAGCGCAGTTGCCGTGTCCACCATATGCTCTGCGGCCGCAGGCGCCGCAGCATCTGTAGCCGCATGCGCCACATCCACCGCCGCTGCACCGTCAAACATAAAGCGCTGCTCCAATGCCAGCGGGCACACGACAGAGGCCGGCTGCAGGCGCTGGGCGGCATCGGTCTTCACTGCCTGCGCCGTCATGGCCTGTGTCAGACGGCTCCAGAATGAGCGAGATTTGCGGGTCATCAAAGTGTCCTTCCTGTATGAAGGTGGCATGGCGCTTGCCTGCCTTGCAGGTTCAGGCCGCCGGCTTGCCCTCTTCCCGGGAGCTGTCGGTCTCTTGCTATCGGACTATAAAAATATGAGCTTTTGGCGCCTTTCATATATAGACTTCAGCATTAAAGTAATCTGAAACCTTTGAATGGCATGCGCAATATGCTCTTGTATTTGAATGTCTAGGGCTTGCCGGTCTGGGGTGGTGCCAGCAGCACCTGCCCGCTCATTCCGGCGATCAGCTCGGTAAACTTTCCGTGAATGGCCGCATTGACTTTCACCGACTGGCTCACCGGGTCCACGCGCGCAGCCAGGCGCTGCACCTTGGCGGGATAGGTTTTGCCAGTTTCATCAATGCGCACCTGGAATTCCGAGCCCGAATGCAGCCAGCTGAGCCAGCGCGAAGGCACCAGAAACTCCAGTTCCAGCGCGGAGTCGTCCAGAATGTCCAGCAGCGCCTGGCCCGGCTGCGCATATTGCTGCTCGCGGATCTTCTGCTCGGCCACACGACCGGCATAGGGCGCGGTGATCTGGCATTTGCTCAGCAGGCTGCGGTTGGCGGCGACTTCGGCCTTGGCCTTGTTCCATTCGGCCTGCGAGACATCCAGCTCCACCTTTCCGACGGAGTTCAGCTCCGCCAGGCGCTGGTTGGCCTTCCAGGTCTTCTCGGTGGCATCCACGCCCGCCTGGGCCTTGTTCAGCTGGGCTTGCGGCAGGCTGCAGTCAAACTGCACCAGCAACTGTCCCTGGCGAAAGGCACCGCCCTCCACCACGGGCAGGCGCTGTACCTTGGCACCGATCTCTGCTGCCAGAGTGGTGTAGCGGCGCGGTGAAAGCTGGGCACGGATCTCACGCTGGTCCAGCACGCTGGGCAAGGGTGCCTGAGTCTTGGGAAGGCTCTGGACTGCTGAGCCGTGCTGGGCGTGGGCGGTGAGCGACAGGCACAACGCCAGGCCCAGAATCAAAGGAGACACGCAAGACTTCATTGGAATTGGCCCGCGTCCCAGCTTTGCAGCGATTTGCCAACAGCCTGCGTGAGTTCGGGCAAGGGCATGCTGTCAGAGCCTTCGATCACGGGCTCCATGCCCAAGGTGGCTTGCAGGCGGGAGCTGGCGGCCTGCATATTGGATTGGGCCTGATACCGGCGCAGCACGGAAAGAATGGTCGTGGTCTGCTGGGAGACGCGCTCAAGCGCATTGAGCTTGTCGGCCTGCACCTGATTGTTCACATGCTCGGACAGGCGCTGGTCCACCGAGGCAATGGTCTGTGCTCTTTCATACTGGCGCACGGCGTTCGCAAATTGCAGGCGTGCCACATGCAGCTGTGTCAATACCGCCATCTGGGTAGCCAGACGACGCTGATCGGCCAGCTGGACACCCGCATCGGCCAGCTGACGCTGTGCAGGCAGTGATAGCAGCCCCAGCAGATTGAAGGAGATCTGCAGGCCCGCATCCTGCCAGCGGTCGTTGATCAGATAGCTGTCGCTGCTCTTGTTGACACCGTAGTTGAAGGAAAGGCCGGGGAACATGCGCAGCATGACGCGCTTGGTCTCTTCATTGGCGATACGGGCGTTGTACAGGCTCTCGCGCAGATCCGGGTTCAGCAGCAGGGCCCGGTCCTCCAGCTTGTCCACCGGCTGCTCCAGCCAGCGCTGGGCATTCGAGGCCGCAGGCTCGATCACGCGCAGCGGCTGGTTCAGCTCTGCGGGCGAGACCCCCATCAAGGATGCCAGCTCGATGCGCGAGGAAGACAGCTCCTGCTGAATGGCCTCCAGCAGGCGGATGTTCTCCAGCAACTGGCGCTGATAGCGCAGCGGCTCCATGGGGGAGCGCAGTTTTTCCGCCTCGACCTTGCGCGAGTCTTCCAGGGCCTTGTCTGCATCCCGGCCTGCGGTCTGCAGCGAAGACTCCAGGGCCTGGGCCGCAGCCACACGCCAGTAAGCGATACGTACATCCTGGATCAGCGTGTGTATGGCCTTGCGGCGACGCTCAGCCGCAATTTGGGCGCGATCCGCATGCTGACGAGCGGCGTAATAGCTTTGACCGAAGTCCAGCAGGCTCCATGAGAAGCTCAGCGAAGCCAAGGTCGACTCACGATCCGACGAGATATAGGGATGAGCCAGGGAAGGCGCGCCCGTGACCGAGTCCGTGCTGCGGCTGATCAGGTCCTTGTCGCGGTAGCGGTAGCCGGCCGAGGCCACCAGCTTGGGCAGCATGTCGAACTTGGCAACATTGGCCGTGCCCTGGGCCACTGCCTCTTCCATGCCACGCAGGCGCTGGGCTGCGTTGTATTTGATGGCTCTCGCAATGGCCTCTTCAAGACTCACCGCACCAGTCAGCGGAGCAACGTCCTTGCCTAGGCTTTGCCGATCGGCCTGGACCTGCGACTGAATTTCTTCTGTCGAGAGCGCCTGACTGCTCAGGTTGGCACAGCCAGTGAGCCAGATGGCAGAGCCCAACAAGGCCGTGAGCCGGACACGGCCACGAAAATTTGTCTCGGACCGGCAGTGAGCAATGGCGTTCATATTCGCAAGGGGATGGTGGCAAAGACGGTTTGACAAGAAGACTGGCCCAGATGGAATCTATGCACCAAACCTCAAAAAGTATGCAAAAGTCTTAATTGTCAAAAAATGTGTTCGCGATATTACTGATCAAAGGTGACAACCGCAATCACTGAAATCAGGTATTTCTTCTGCCAGAAGCACCATGCAGCCGCACTCATTTTTTGCCCCAATTGGTGCATTGAGTCCATGGTGGAGACTGGTCAAGCGAGTCGGTTGTGGTGCAGTGTGTAGCTGCCTGAGGCTGCTTCCAAAGCCGCTTCCGGTTGGAGACAGCAAGGCGCTCCTTCGGGTTTTCTCAGAGCCGACGGCGCATAGCTGCGATTGGAGATTTCAGCCCTGAGCTGTGAATTTCAGATCAACACCGTTCGCAAGCGCGCTTGCCAGGCATTCCGAGGCATTGGAAGACGCACAACAACGCCCACCAGGCACATCAAACTGCTCCAGCAAAGCCAGGTAGTTCAATCGCGGCAGCTACATCGTCAAGCTTGAGAGATCTGGACGCCCAATGGAAATCGACCGCAACATCATGGGCGTGACGATTGCAATCGATGGCGCGGAAATGCCTCATGAGGGGTGCTGAAAACCCCGGCAGTCAATCCTGATCGCTGCCCTGCCTCAGGTCGTCCGCGACCGACGCGACAAAGCTGACGCAGAGCGTCAACACCATGAGCGCAAAACTGACAAGCAGCCACTTCATAGCGTCCTCGTGCAATTGATATTCGCAAACAGTATGCTCGCATTGATTGACAGCACTACATAGATGTTTACGCTAGGGCCAAGCACAAACCAAGCACAAACCAAGCTCAAACCTAGCACCCGTCACCCGAGGCTCCATATGGGCTCAGGCCCTTTGCAAAGCAGTCACGAGAAGAGCCAAGGCCTGCTCGATGCAGGCGAACGAAGCCAGCTAAGCCAGCCGTCTGCAGGACGAGATCGGTTGCCAGACACCCAAACGATGCGACCGCCCATGTAGCGACACCTGCCGACTAGTGAAGCGAGAACACCGCCGCGGCATCAATCTCAAGTGGCCTGGAAAGCAAATACCCTTGAGCGCAATCCACTCCAAGCCTTTGCAGCATATCCAGCTCTTCCGCCCGTTCAACGCCCTCTGCAATCACCAGGCTTCCTATTTCATGCGCGAAGCTGATGAGGCCTCTGGCCAGTGCACGCCGTTTCTCATCTGTATCGATAGAGTGAGTAAGACTCATATCCAGCTTGATGATCTCGGGCTCGAGATTGAGGATATGCCGCATGCTGGAATAGCCTGCACCAGCATCGTCAACCGCCAGTTTCGCGCCCCGGCGACGGTAAGGCTCCAGCCCAATGGCAAGAGCCTTGTAATCCTTGACCGCAGCATGTTCTGTAATCTCCAGGACCAGACGTGAGAGATCATCAATGCCATCAAGTAGTTGATGGAATTTGCTGCTAAGCAGCAATTGTGGCGAGCAGTTGACACTTACGCTGCTGTTGGCGGGCAGCCGCTCCAGCGCTGGCAGCACCTTGGAAACAGCGCACAACTCCAGGTCAATGCCCAAACCGGCCTTGTCTGCCACATCGAACCAATAATCCGGCGCATGCCTGGGCTCGACATCAAAACGCGAAAGGCTTTCAAAGCCGCAGATGGCCTTGTCACGCAAACTGCAGATCGGCTGGAAAACCATCCTCGGATCACCGTGCGCCAACGCGGATCGGACCTCACCGACCAACCGTGCCTTGACCTGCTCCTCGGCAGCCTGCTCTTCGATACGGTCTGCCAGAATCTCTGCAAATGCGCGCAGCAATTGCATGTCGCGCTCCCCTAGTGTTGGATTCGGGAGGTAGCTGAAGCAGCAAAGCGTCCCATACACATGCCCATCCGTGAGACGGACGGGAACACTCAAATGAGACCCAATTGGAATTGCATGTGTTGCAGAAATGTGCTGAGCAGCCGGCACACGACTTGTGTCCGGAATGCATTCGGGCAACTCGCCATGAACAACCTTCAGGCAGTATCCCTCCTGCATGGGAATGCTCTGGCCTTGATGGAGCGGCCCGCCCGAAACACTGTCCAAATGCTTGAGCACCCGTTCGGCCGCACCGAAGTGTGAGACAAAGGCGATATCCATTCCCAGATGCTTGCGAACCGCACGCAGTATGCGATCCACTCCTTCTGCGCACACACCTGATCTCATCAAATGATTGAGATGGCGATTCCCGTCAACCTCCAGATCGTTCATCTGCATGCCCCCCACTTACATACAGTCGACTCACACGGCTTTTGTCAATATTTAATCTGGAAAAGCATGCAATGTGAAGCGATGATCATCGATATCCAACAAGTGTCTCAGCAGCTGCCGTGGCGAAAATGTCAATCAATCCACCAGTTTCGCCATCCACCTGGATTTCAGCTGCTGCTCCAGGAATGTTTCCGCGGTGAGTTTTTCTGTATGACGGCTTCGTGGCATATGTCGCCACCTGTTATCCGCTTTGAAGCCTCCTCAAATCCTCGCTCCACTCAAAAGTAGAGAGCCCACCCCAGGGAGGTCTACGCATGAAGAAATCCAGAGTTAGTGAAGCGCAGATCTACTATCCACTCTTGCGAATCGGTCTGCATTTGCTGCATGGTCATCAGAACCAATGATTCAAGCATGTCTGCTTAACGCCGGGGTAGTCTTGCCCGTACCAAGGACACGATGCGATTGCACCGCTCCCCATCGAAATTGAAGGCGTCGCTGAGCGCCATATCCAGATCCTGTGAAAGCCCTTCACGAAGCATGCTTCGTGCACGGAAGAAGCGCGTGCGCACCGTGGCCTCTGGAATTTCCAGTATCTGCGACACCTCTTGCGCACTCATCTCTTCGACGCCGCGCAACATGAAAACCCTGCGGAAGTCATCGGGCAGCAGGTCAATGCGCGCCTCCATGATTCGACGCAACTCCGAACGCATGACGGTTCGATCGGGGCCGCGGTCCATATCGTCTTGCTGCCAACTGGCATCCATCTGCTGGGTCGATGCCATCGCGGACTCCAGCGGCACGATCTTCAACTGACGTCGTCTGATCTGTCCAAGTGCTTCGTTGACGACAATGCGTACCAGCCATGTCGACAGCTTGGCATCCGCCCTGAAATTCCCCAATGCCTGCCAAGCCTGCAAATAGGCCTGCTGCACGACATCTTCGGCATCCGTGTCACTTTTCAATATGGCTCGTGCGGTGCGGAACAACAAGCGATTGTGGCGTCGCATGATGGCCTCGAAAGCCACCTCATCGCCAGCTGCGGCTCTGAAAGCGAGCTCCAGATCCGAAGCATCAGCAACCGCAGGGCTGTGGTTCGAAGGTTGAGTGTGCGGCATGTACGCCTCCTTTGACCATTGGATGGTGTATCCGCGTCCAGCGTTCCCGTGTCGATCTGATTCTCGGCCCTGCTGCCAACAGGGGCGGAACGTGGTGACGCTCCGATCCATCCAATGGATGAGTGCTTGCCCTGGCCACCGGATTTCCGGTCTCCCAAAGCTGGCCTCGTCACCTACGAAGGAGTGCATCATGTCGTTTTTGCATATCGCTCATCCACAGGAGGCGCGCCGCCTCTTTCTTGGCCAATCCGGGCTGATGCTTTCAGGTGCCGCTGTTGCGCTACTAGCCGGCCGTGAAGCGCTAGCCGCCAAAACCGGCGATGGAAAAGCCCAGGACACTCAAATCCTGAACACCGCCCTGAGTGCAGAGCTGGAGGCCATCGCTGCTTATCAGTTGGGAGCCGAAAGCAAACTGCTACAACACTCGGTGCTGGATCTGGCCCTGACCTTCCAGGGCCATCACAAAGCGCATGCTGAACTACTTGCCAAGACGGTTGAAAAACTGGGTGGCAAGCCGGTAGTCCCCAAGACTGCTTACAACTTCCCAGCAAATCAGCTGAAATCACAGGAGGATGTGCTGCGCTTTGCGGCACGACTGGAGCAAGGGGCCGTCAGTGCTTATCTGGGAGCCGTTCCCTTGTTCGGCAATCGAGAGCTATCCAGGGCTGCGGCCAGCATTCTGGGTGATGAAGCCATGCACTGGGCAGTACTGCGCCAGGCAGTGGGCGAAGCACCGGTCCCCACGGCATTCGTATCATGAACACCGAACGGTGGCTGCTGCTTGGCATGCTGTCGTTCGCTGCGACAGTGCATGCAGCACCTGACAAACTTCCTGGCGAGCAGATATACGCTCGCTGTGCGGCCTGCCATGCGCTGGCATACGACCGAGTGGGACCGCATCATTGCGGCCTGTTGGGACGGCGTGCTGGCACGGTTCCCGGCTTTGCTTACTCGGATGCGATGAAGAATTCCGGCTTTATCTGGGACGAAAAAACACTCGATCGTTTCCTGACCCAGCCCATGAAGGTGCTACCAGGCACGACAATGACGTACGCTGGAATCCCTGACCCCAAGGAGCGTAGCGACTTGATTGCCTACCTCAAGCAAGCTAACGATTCACGAGAGTGTCATTCACTTCGAGCACTCCCGCATTGAACGCATATACCCTAGCTGCGCGTCGCAATCGGCCTGAAGCAGTTCACCAAGAAAATGCTCAGGCTGACTGCCTCAGGCGGTGGATTCAATGGGCCGATGCAATACCATGCCTCGCCTCCGGCGCGAGGAGTCGGCCCAACCGGAATACGCATCGAGGCAGGATGTGGATGACAGATCGCCGGCTGCATGTATTTGGGTCTAGCAGTCACAGCCGAAGGCATCGCTCACCTGGAATCCATCACCCTGCCCATCTTCCACAGCGGACTTTTCTCATTCCAGGGGCCAATATGCCCGACGAGAATTCCCCGACGCTCTGTTTGCAGCGTTTGAGCTGCCACACAGGGCTCAGGCCGCTTCAAGGCTGGCGCCTTGACGGGAACACAGCCCCATCCTCCAAGCAGCAACTATCCGCATCCACCCTAAAAATACCCCCTAGTAGTCGTGATTCCAACGCAATCCAGGCGATCCGTCATTCATCAGGCGAATTCACTGGACTCGCCATCCCGGCAGCTGTACCGTCTTCTTTAGGTTCAGAAACTTGATTGAAGGCCGCCTTCCCCATGAGCAAATCCAAAGAGTCCACAGTCCATCGCATCGTGGATGCAAAGCAGTGGGAGCTCAATCGCGAAAAAGAGCGCATCACCTATCCTGCCAACCACGCCGGCCCGATTCAAATGGACTGGCGCAAGCGTGAGAACTACTCGGCCACCGACCTGAACTACCGGGGAAGAAGCAAAACCCCATAACAGCAGCTCGGTCTCCGATCTCCTGACGAACCCCGCCACTGTTGAACTGAGCGGGGTTCTGCTTTTTCGACAAGCACACGGCGACCAGCGCCAGCACCGCTGGCCCGCCAGAAGACAAGGCCTGGCTCCACCATCACCTCAACTGACCGATCTGCTGAGCCGCTGCCTCTCCAGCGAAAAGCAGATTCGCCACTCCGACGGACAAAGCCTCTGGTGAAGCACAAAACCTGGCTGCAGAGGCCACTCAGCCTCGCAAGAGTCGTTTCTGTTGATTGATAACCCGGCACAGAAATCGATACGGAGCGCTACCCGAACCGTAGGCCGACAGAGCAAGGCCGCCCGTGCTCATGAACGCTCAAGGAGGGCAAACCGCAATTCCTTGGAGCGATGAATGCTCCCACCATGGGAATAAAACATAAAAGCCGCTACAGCTTTAATAGCTGTAGCGGCTTATGTATTCTGGTGGGTCCTGCGAGATTCGAACTCGCGACCAACGGATTAAAAGTCCGAACACTCAACCCATCGCTAGGCCGCATGGTTGAGCCATTCTGCGCTGTTGACTGTCTCATAAGATGCCATGTAGAGCGCTTTCCACTTCCTATAGAAATCCGCCACTGTCTCCTGTATATGAGACGTGCTTTTCTGTGAGCCTAGCTTGTAACAATCGGGTGGCTACTGCTCTCGACCGGCCACAATTGCTCACATGCTTGCAACAACCGTCCTCTGCCTCGTCGCAGGCATCTCGGACGCGCCCCGTGATAGCGCAATGCCACGGCTTGATCCGATGCTTACGAGATCAGGCGAATCAGCTTACGCCTACTCTACGTTCAGGCATCTTGTAATACTGTTTGTAAGTAGTAGATTCAAAATTTACATTTTTCATCAACCCTACTGAGCCACTCGAAACAGGAGTTCGCCGAATGAATAGAAGACTTGCTCTCTTGCTTGGAATGACCGTTTGCTCGCTCTCTTACGCAAACACTGACTGCCCCACGTCCTGGACCAGCGATCTCCGCGAGTACCCCAGCGGTCGAAACTTAGGCTCCGACACGATTGTTTTCACCCCCTTGAAGAACAAAATTCTTACGAGACAAGAGCTTGACGGAATCTACCAACTCATTAAGACGAACTTTGAGGCTGCCCAAAATAGCCCATCGTTCCTTCCAAACACCTTCCTCTCGAAGAAGGACGATGGCAGAAGGTTCTCCGAGACATATGCAAGCGGACGCGAGCCAGAGGGCAATCTCCTAAATATGTTCATCGGCCCATCCTCGACCCCTTACAGCATGCGCGGCTATAAGACTGCACCGGAAACCGAGCAAGTTGCCATTCAGCTCTCGCAAGCCCGAGTCAATGCTTACGCGTGTCATCAAGCAAAAGGCTGGCCAAGCGCTACCGACTATGTTGCTGTAGCAGCGAAAGCGAATGGCAAAACGGGAGATGACAAGGCTCAGAACCGAAGCCGGCAAGAAGCAAAACGCTTGGACGAAAAGCAGGAGGCAAACTTCCAAACCCTGATTCAAAGCACCGAAACGGCGGAACAGAATGAGGTCAATCGAGGGGGTGCACAGAGAAACAAGGTGGACCTTCCTCAGAGACATCAATGCTTACGAGTGGTCGACGTCAAGCAGGATAAAACTGTTCCAAGCATGTATTGGTATGCAATTCAAAACTCCTGCAAAGAACCATTGCAAGCATATTGGTGCGCTGGCGAAAAATCAGAGTGCAAGCAGCCTAAACAGTCTTGGTTGATCAAGCCCGGCGCAAAAGAGCGTAGTTGGATGGACAGCCCGAATGGCTCGCAAGGCGTTCAGTTCTACGGTACCGCGTGCGTTACGAAATTTGAGGGCAGACAGGTTTACTACGACAAGAACCGTGCGCAATGCTGGGCTTGGGATGCCAATTAGTCTGCGTCAGTCACCACCCAACTGGGCTTGCCTAAGCGCTGCAATACCTTGAAGCTTGAAGCGCCCGGCCGAGCAGAAAATTGCACTCATCACCGATTTTGCTCCATGGCTATCGACCTGTCCTCCATGTGATATGAGAGTTTGAGTTCAGAGCGTCCCGTTGATAACGTGCTCACCTGTTACTGCAAGCGCTGAATCAGCGCCCTGTCGACCTGCACCTGCCCTTTCAGGGCGTCGACCTGGGCGTCTCTGAGTTCGACCAGTCCGACAAGCCGGCCAACCACTCCCGCGCCTCCTGCAGCACGGTCTGCGAGTCGCTGGTGCTGATCTGCGAGATCTCTGCAGGCAGCGGCGTCACCGGCAAGCTGGGCGTTGCGGGTCGCAGCGCTACTGACGTCGTGCTGCAGGCCTGCAATGCGGACAGCATCAGCAGCGCGCCCAGCTTGCAGCCGAGCCATTTCTTGCGTGTAGTCATGGGTGTTTACCTGTTGGGCGGTGCCGTGCTCAAGAGTGGCAGTCGCTTTGATTTCTGTAGCAGCTTGTGACTGCTGCGCTTTTGTTGCGTCCTGTTTGGCTTGCGCGCCTTCCGCGCTCGCAATGCGTGCATCGGCCCGCCAGCCGTTGACAGCCCAGCCTGCAGCAAAGGACAACACCAGCAGCAGACCTATGGCAATGGAATTGGCTCGCTCGTTCATCACTTGCCATCCTCCAGGCACAAAGAGCGCTCAGCTTGCCGACGGTTCTGCAAGCCCTGCACGAACTTGCCATCCGCGAACGACCAGTTCGGCGCTCCGCTTGGTGTCCTGGCAATCAGGTTGCAGCCGCCAGCCACGTTGCCCAGGTTGATCTGGCGCACTGCCTGCGAGCTGCAAGCGCCCTCTTTGCCCACGTTGATGGCGAACATCGTCAGGCCGATAAGGCGCTTGGCTGTCAGATAGTCCCAGTTCACGCAGCCCAAGACGGTGTAGCCGTATTCCAGCAGCGTGGTCTTGTTGACCTCCTGACATTGGTCGCTGGTCAGCTTTGTGCCTGGCGTGGCCTTCCAGTCCGTTCGGCCGGCGCAGAACGTGGGAATTCCGTTGGCCAGCTTGTCTTTGTAGACGTGAAGAATGTTGCCTTCCCAGCGTTCAAGCGTTGTGTAGGCCAGCGGGCTGGTCAGGGCTGCCAACAGTGCGACCGGGATCGCCCCCTTCCTGGCCAATGAGGCAGGAATGCTTGGAGCCTTGGGCATGGAGACCTCATTCATGCTCGACCTCCTCGGTTTCCTTGGTCGGCGGCATGATCGGCGCTCCTGTCGTGCGCATCAGGGTCATGCGCAAGTCGCTCTCTGCCTTGTCCCTGAGATCAGCAGCCGCCGCACGATGGTCTGCAGCTGCGGCCCGCTGGTCCCGCCGCCAGGACCAATATTGGCTGCAAACCCAGCCCAAGATGCCAACGATGGCACCAATCGTGATGCCAAGCTCAGAAATGGTCAGGCCGCCAAGCACAGCGCCGGCGGCCCCTCCATACGTTGCTGTCTTGCCTGCAACGATCGCGGCATTCTCCAGTGTTTCGTTCATGGACTCCCTCCACCGTAATGAGCACCAAAGGCAACCGTAAAGTCCGGATGCCTTTGACATAGCTCAGGGATGCTAGGGAGGGAGAGGATCTCCAGTCAGGCGCGTACAGAGACAAAGAGAACAAGGCAGGCGGCCACCGGGACCAGCGCATCCAGCGCGCTCGCCGAATTCCAGACCTTGGGATCAAACCCGCCCCACCAGGGCATCCCCGTGCGGTGCCCACCAGCAAACGTCTGAATCCATCGGTACTCGGCCTGGGTGTGCTCGCGCGCCAGCCACCAGCTGCAGGCCAGCGCGCCACCGAGCCACCAATTGCCCAGCACCAGGCCAACCAGGGCCTGTGCCAGCATGGCGATCAGCGCATGAATCAAAGGTGTCCAGTCCATGGCTACAGCTCCAGCGCGTGCGCGTAGATAAAGCGCTCATCCACCTGTTGAGCCGTAAGCCCAAGCTGCTCGGAAGCCCACAGCACCGTGGGGCTGTAGCGCTTCCAGTTCAGTACCTCGTTCATGGCCGCATCCAGCATGGTCTTCTGCTCGGTATCCGTGAGCGATTCAAGCAGCTGCTGCAGGCGATCCCAGAGAGAAACGCCTTGCTCATCCACCTGATGCATCAGGGCCAGCTTGGCTTGCCAACGCGTCACCTCGGTCGGTACTCGAGGCGGTTGCGACTCGCCGCTGCCGGCAAAAACACGGACCGGCGTGACCGGTGCGTCAATCTCATACTGAGCCAGCTCAGGTACGGACTCGCTCAAATTGATGTGCCAGCCAGGCACGGGAGCGAGCACATGGATTTCGCCGTCTTCGGACTGGATGACTTCGCCGGTCGGGCGCTGGAGAGCGCCAACCACATCTACGGCAGCGTTGCCAACATAGGCCGGGGTGGATCCATCATCGGACCATGGGAAGAAGACTGCAGCCGCAGCAGCCTCATCAATGAATTGAAGGAACACTGTCATGCTGTAAGCCTCTGCAGTTGTGCGTTTGTTATCCGGCCGCTATAGACAGCCAAGCGCGAGATGCATCCATTAAGAAAGCCTGAATTGGCTCGGCTGCGCCCCAGCAGCAACTGCGACAGATTGCTGGGAAAGTCTCTCGGCCTAGTGGACTCGTCCTGAGAGAACAAGGAACCGGATGCAATAGCGGCAGTTTTGGCGCCTGAGTCGTAACTGAAGCCAGAGCTAAGGCGACGGCCGACCACATTTCCTCCCGACTGGTCTACGGAACTCTTCTTAACCCACCAGTTTGTGGATTGGGCGCCTCCCTGATGGTAGAAATAAGCATGGTCAGCATTGCTATCGGATGGATTGATTCCACTCCATATATAGGCATTGCTGGTGTTAGCGCTCGATACGCCCGCCAAAGATGAGACGATGGCGCCCACTGTCGGCAACGTGTAGTCAATGCCGACCAGGTCTGCAGCGCGAGTCACTGCCGCAGCGTCAGTGGGTATATAGGAGGTCGGGAAAGCTGCGCTTTCGAGCTGCGCGCGCCGTGCTTTGATGTTCCCGGCCACTTGCGCACCCACCGCACCACCAGGATACAAATAGCATACGTTTGACGTAGGCGTGATGGACGCGGAAGTCGCGTCGACACTCAATGCCAATCGCCAAAAGCCACCCATATTCTTCAAGCTATGCGTCACCATCGCAGCAGTAATGACGCCCCCTACGAATGAAAGAGTCGATGTACCCGCTGCAAAGTCAAATACCACGCGCGTCGCGTCACTCGTGCCGTTAATACCCAAGAACATGCTCACGGAACTCAAACTACCGGGCATTACGTCAAAAGTGAACGCAGCGCTTTTGGTGGCGTTGGGTCGTCCAGCCTGATAGATGCCGGCATAGTTCCCGGTTCCGTTGTGTGAGATGTCCCACCAGTCATCCGCTTCTGGCGTGACCGTGATGGGAGCAGACTTGGTCCAGAGCGCGTTGCTGAAGCTGTTGCTATGCAGGATGAGGTTCGTTCGGGCCTCTTCAACCAACAAGCCAAGGCATTTACCTGTGGCCGGGTCGTAGTCAATGCGAGGCACGTTGGCTGCGACATTACGCAGCCGTCGATCTGGTCCGAAGCATGTGGCAGTGCTGGCCCGTGTGCATTGGATCAATGGATGCACGCGGCCGCTGTTGGCAAAATCCAGCAGCAGGGCTGGCCGCAGGGCCGGATAGTTTTCAATTACGCTCATGTCCAGCTCTCCGTGCGGCTGCGGATGACTCCGTCAAAGCCGTGAAATTTGATGGTGGTTGCGGTGTCGCTGACGTGCTCACGCCAGACATCACCAGGACGGCTGTCTCGTGCGTGTCGACTCACAGTCAAAATTGAAAGCGCGTCCAGATAGGCAAGCCGACCGAGGTGTTGTCCCACTGGGACCTGATCTGGGTCGGCGCCCAAGGCAGCCAGCGCGACAGTGGCGGCAGCCAAATTGTTGATCGCAGCCTGGGTTGCGGCGCTGACTGCTAGCTTTTCCACAAACACGCCGCTAGGGGTTCCATCGGCCGCAATCTGGAGCCGCACAACCCCATTGGTAATCAGCTGCAAGATATCTGCGCCGGGGATGTTGAGACCGGTGTTCTCGTCAGCAGTACCGCGCAGGCTTGGCTCTGTAACTGCGCCGGCCGCGAACTTACCCGCCCCAGCGCCATCTCGCACCGCCTGATAGCTGTTGACCAGCGCAGCAGCCTGCGCAGCCAGATCACGCAAATAGCCTTGGGTGGGCATGATTGCGTAGGCTTGGACCGTGGCCGTGCTGCCTTTGTAGTTAGGGCTGATGCGCAAGCTGGTGCCGCTCACGATGGACGTGATCTCATAGACCTGCGCGTCCGGCCCCAGGAAGGTTTCACCAACCGCGGCACCATCCACCCATGAGGTGCCCGTTCCGGTGATGACGTTGCTGTTGTTGGTCACCGCAACGGTGCCAGTTCTGTACCATGCCATTTAGCAGTCCTTCATGGTTATCTCTTGATCGAGATGGTTGTGATCTTGATGTTGTTCAGCGAGCGCTGACCTTCGGGCGAATTGCGTGAAATCGGCGGCATGCTCACGAGCACGCGCGTGGCACCCAGGGGCACCGCATACAAAGGGGTGATGACGTAGTTACCAATCCCTTGAAAGACATCTACGGACGTAGACCCCATATACGAGCCATTTGCATAGAACAGCAGTTCCACGCGGGCGTAGGCTCCCGGATATGCAACGTTCACAACCTGGCCGTCTTCTCCGCTGCCTCTATAGGCATTGAGATACAAGCCATCGCCGCCAATGTTGTTCACCCACTCCAGGTAGACGATGTTTTGATACTCAGCAGAGACTGCGAAGTCATCTAACGTTCTGCTGACGGAGACAAAAAACGCGACGCTTCCAACCCACCTGGGTGCTACCGCAGTGATAGCTCCACTCCGAATCTGCAGGGTGTCGATGACGTCGACCTGCTGGACAGTCATCACACCGCCGACGACCCTGAAAGCGGGCGTGTAGATGTCGCCATCGGCAGTGACTTGAAAGTATTTGCTATTGTTGGCGTTACCGATCAGCAGGCCGCTTGGCCCCAGATGGAAGCCACTTTGCCCAGCTGCAGGCCAGCCATAGCCCGTGTACGCACCGCCGTTGATCTGCCCTCGGATGTTGAGGCCGTTGAAATAGGCTTCTCCGTTGGCCCGAATCGCCCAGCCCGTGCCAGTAGGCCCGTAAACGCCGTTCCAATTGCTGGAATGCAGCTCATTGCTGGCAATCGTTACGCCTCCCACCTGTCCTGCTGAGGCGTACACCGTGCCGCGCACGATGACGCCCGAGAACTCAGCCATGCCATCCGGCCGCAGAGTCCAGCCACTAGAACCAGCAACATAGTTGCTGGATTTCAGGGTGCCGCCAATCACACCGTTGCCCGCCGTGAGCTGGCTGGCACTGATGGCTGTGGCCTGCACCTTGTCCGCAAATAGCGATCCGAAGCGACCGAACAACGCTTCGACGTTGCCGATGCGCGCCGAGTCCATGTAGACGCCGGCCGGCACAGGCACGCCATTGATCGTCATGTCCGAGGTCTGCACATAAAAGGGCACGGCCTTGCGGCTGCCATCGGGCGCCACGATGCTGAATGCATCGGTGGCAAACGCAATAGCGATCTTGGGCCCGGCTTCACCATCTGCGGTGCCGGTGATTTGCATTCCGCCCACCACGACCTGATTCCCGCTGCCCACCTGCACGGCCAGTGAGTATTTGGCAGCCAGATAGCCATTGATGCCGGCCTGTGCCGTGAACTGCTGCTGCACTGCTGCATGGTTATCACCCACGATGGCCGCCAGTTGTGCGCGCTGTGTGGCCTCTGCTGCGATGTCCGTAGCCCTTGTTTGGGACTCGGCGGTGATCTGGGACTGAATCGCCTCCTGATCTGTTTGCACCTTGGCCGCAAGCTGCTGGCGGGCCCCGGCTTCGGCCGCATCTGCGTCTGCGCGTGCTTGCCTCTCCTCCTGAATCTGGGCCTGAGTCTGCTCCTGCCCGCGCTGCACCTGTACCGCCAAAGCGGCTCGAGTCGCCGACTCTGCTGCATCGTTGTCGGCCCGCACGCGGGACTCCTCCGCCAGCGCCGCCTTTTGCCCATCCACCATGGCCGCCAATTGGGTGCGCTGCAGTGCTTCCGCACTCAAGCCTTCCTGAATCTGCGTGGCCAGCTCAGTCTTGGCCAGGGCCAATGTTGCCTGGGCCTCTTCCTTGTTTCGCTCACCGGTCAGGATGTCTTGCAGCAAAGCCTGCGCCGTGCGCTCGCTCTCTTTTTGGCTCAATGCCCGAGATGCCGAGATCTGGCTTTCGCGCGAGGCGGTCTCTGCACGGTCACCCTCAACACGGGCGGTGGCTTCATCCGTGATCTGGGCCTGCAGTAAGGACTGTGCCTGCTCCACTACTGCCGCCAACTGCTGGCGGGCCTGCGCTTCAGCCGCGTCGCCAGCGGATCGAGCGCTCTGTTCGTTGGTGATTTGCGACGAGAGCGAGGCATCCACACCATCGAGCCGGGTGGCCAACTGCTGGCGCGCCAGGGCTTCGGCCTGATCACCCGCCACACGGGCAGACTGCTCTGCCGTGACTTGCGCAGCCAGATCGCTGTCTTTGCCATCCAAGCGGGCGGCCAGAGCGGTGCGGGCCGCTGCCTCAGCTTCATCGGCGGCAATGCGGGCATTGCGCTCGTCCGTCACTTGCGCGCCCAGGGCGTTGTCCGCCTGCTGCAGCTGTGCGGCCAGTTGCTGCCGGGCCGTGGCTTCGGCACTGTCCGCCGTGGCGCGGGTCAAGGCCTCCTCCTCCAGCAACGCCGCCAGCGTGTCGGTCTCGCCCTGCATTTGCGCGCGCAGGGCTTCACGCTGTGCCGCTTCGGCCGCATCGCCATTGGCTCGGGCCGTTTGCTCGGCCTCAATCGCGGCAGCCGTTTGCTGCTGGTGGCCCTGCACCGTGGCCGCCAGGGCTTGGCGTTGGCTGGCCTCGGCTGCATCCGCCGTTGCGCGCGTCAGCGATTCCTGCTCCAGTGCTGCCGCTTGCTGGCCCACGGTTGCCGCCAGCTGAGTGCGTGCCGCCGCCTCTGCTGACAGCCCTTCCTGTATCGAAGCGCTCAGTTGGTTGCGCGCAAACGCCAGGGCATCCTGGGCCTGCACCCGGTTGTATTCACCGTTCAGGATGTCCTGCAGCAGAGCTTGTGCGGTCTTGTCTGATTCACGCTGCAACTTGCTCACAGCAGTTACCGTAGCCGTGATAGCTGGCACATCCAGCGCCGACAAGGTCAACTCGGCACTGCCCAGCCTGGTTTGCAGAGCGTCTTGCGCGGCCTCATACTCGGCCCGCGTCACGCGCAAAGCGATCTGCGCGCCCAGGGCATCGAGATTGCTTTCTGCGGTGGTCAGCCGGGCAACGGCATTCTGCAGCTCAAGTGCCTCGGCCTTACTGCTGAGCGTGCCGTTGATGCTGTCGAGCTGCTGCACCACATTGATGAGGCGTGCATCCAGACCCTCATACAGCAGCAGATCTGCTGGCGAAAGCACCGCCTCGGCAATCCTTCCGTCCACGTATGCCGTGGAAGCCTTGAGCTGCAACTGACCAGACAACGCATCCAGCAGCACCTCCAGATTAGTGACCTGGGTTTTGGTTGTCTCTAGCCCGTAGATCTTGACCTGGCCCGTGGCTGGATCGACATACACACCGGCGTCGGTGATGCGCTCGAGCGCAGCATCGGCAGCCAGCGCAGCTTCCAGCAAGCCTTTGGCCATATCCTCCATATTTCCGCGCACCTGCTGGTTCAGCGCGTCTTGCTGAGCTGCGGCGGTCACCAGGCTCTTGCCCAGTGGACCGCCCTCAACGTCAATCAGGTCAAGGCGCTTGAGATCTACCTGCGCCACAGACTCCAACTGCTCTAGGCTGAAATCGTTGAGCGCGTCAATGCGATCAAAGTCGATCAGATCAATCTGGTCGATCTTGTCCACCACTATCGGCGTGAGCTGCTCTGGCCCAACCTTTCCAGCCAACACATCCAGCAGGCCCGCCACATCCTCGCCCGTGACTGCGGGTACGGGACCAACCCAGCTACCGGGCACACCATCGACGCTGACGTTGCGAGCCCAGATATTCCAGCTTTGTGCCGGCTTGGCACCGAAGCTGATAGGTCCTGCATAGCCCTCCCCCACCTGAGTGGCCTGCTGCAGATCAGCACCCTGCCCGGCCCAGATCTCCGTGCGGGCATGACCATGACCCACGGTATAGAGTGGGACATCCCATGCCACCTGCACCGAAGTGAGCATGCCTGTCGCCATCAAGCCGGTCACCACGGGTGGCGGGGTCAAGTCAGGGTTTTGTATCTGATCAAAGCTCTGGCCTAGCTCAATGACAAAGCGCGCAATGCCATTCGCCAGCTGGCCAGCCGTGTCGATGGCGCGTAAGCCAAACGTCCACAGACCGGCGCCCGGGCGACTGGTCTCAAACTGGGCGGTGTAAATGTCATCGACATCACCCAAGGGCTGCATGGCATCCCAGCCGTTCAGGCTCAAAGCCACCTCCCCAGGCAGATAGCGGATTTGCACACCAGCTAGCGCGGCCGGTTTGTCACCCGCATAGGCCCAAGCAAAACGTCGCAATCCACCAGCCAACTGTTGAACCACAAAGGTGCCAGGGTTGCCTGGTGGCAGTTGTGTCTTGCTTGTGATGAACAGCTTGGCGGCCATCTGGCCAGCACGCCCGGCAGGATTGAACGGCCGCACCTCAATGAGCCATTCGCCCGCGCCATCAATGCGGAATGTGCTGCGGTTGGCTACAGCGTTGCCGTCCACCAAGCGCAGCTCCGAGCCGTCACGGCCAGCCCAGACCTGGGCGTGGTCATAGTCGCCTTCAACGTCCCAGATGCAAGACAGCTCGTACCAATGGGTGTCTCCCTGCAGATTGACCTTTTCGGAAACGCGTAGATTCTTGACCGTGGGGCGGCCCAGCTGGGGAATGCTGCTCTGGTTGGGCGCGGGCACATAGGTGCCGTTGAGCACGTAGTCCCAGAACTCGGGCCCTTCGGGCACGGCCGTGATGCGCGCACCCTTGAGATCCGACTCGGGATCGATGCCGGTCACGCGCACGCGATAGCCGGGCGTGGCCTTGAAGTCGTAGCACCACAGGGTGTCATGCGCGGGGTTGCCGATGCCTTCGCCGGGGAAGTCCAGATCTGCGGGCCATTCGCCCACGAGGGTGACAACATCCGACTCTGCCGCCAGTGGCTGCACGGGCCACACGCGGTAGTCACGCGCGCCAGGCACGCGCAGGCCAATGTAGGCAGAGGCCAGGGCCGGCACCGACTCATCCAGGGTCAGTTGCACCTGGGCGCCGATGCGCTTGGCTGCCATCACCCGACCGCCAAAACCCCATTGGGTCAGGTCGTGGGAGACCGACAGCACCGACAGCCGGCGATAGTCCAGATGCTCAATGTCTGCCGTGTAGTGCACGGTCTTGTACTGATACAGGCTCTGGGCCAGGTGGTAGCGGGCCATGACAGCAGCATGGGCCTCGCTGGTGATGCCCTCGCCCGTCAGGCGGGCCGGGCTGAGCATGGTGGTCACGCCGGGGGCCATCACGCGCAGTGTCGTCATCTCCCAGGTGTCACGGTTCAGCCATTGGTACTCGATGCCGTCCGCGGCGTTGCTCAGCGCGTAATCCACGCTGAAACCGCCCTTGAGCATGTTGGCCATGTTGACCACGGCGCTGTTGGGCTGGCCGTTGGTCACAAAAACGGCCGTGGGGCGGCTGCCATCGGTCCAGGCGAACTCGCCCATACCGGCCAGGGCGACTTCTTCGCAGAAGGCGCCCAGAGACACGTTGGGAGTAATCCACTTGTCGTAGGTGTAGCCACGCGCCGCACAGTGCAGCATGAAAGCCTTCAGGCCCTCGATGTCGATCTGCTCGTCAGACAGGCCAAAGCCAAACTGCAGGATGCGCTTCCCTTGGAAGTCCGTCACCCACACGCCGCGCAGTGTCTGCAGCAAGATGGCCCCAGGGTTGGACAGACCATCAGCGCGGGTGGTGGCCGTGGCCCAGCCAGTACTCGTCCAGATCGGCATGGGCTTGGCGCGATAGGTGGCACGCACCTGGTCGAGGCTGCCGCTGAGCTGGCCGGAGGCGCGGATCTTGATGCCGATGCGGCCCCACTGGCTGTAATCCGTGGTGTCGGCCTGAACGCTCTTGAGTGACACCCAGGTGAACTTGCAGGCATCGCCAGAGCCGCCATCATTCCAGCGCGGCAGGCCCAGCTTGGCACGCACCTCATACTGGCCGGGCGCCACATCAAACGAGAAAGTGCGGCGCAGCACATCGGTGCTGGCATTGGTCAGCGTGCTGCTGCTCAGCGTGGTCCAGGCTGGCGCACCGACTAAACGGGCCTGAATCGTCAGGTCGACCCAGTTGGCATTGATGTTGCCTTTGCCGCCTACGTCATACAACTGGCCCTCGATGTCCAGTTGCAGCACGCCGGCACCGGCCGAGCCCGTGCGCGTGATCCAGTCACCGCCGTTGACGAACTCCGCCCCGGCCACCGCATCCACATTGCTATACAGCGGCACGTTCTGGCTGGTCATGCCGGAAAAGCCGTAGTAGTAGACGCTCACATCGGAATAGTTGCCGATGGGCGTATCTCCGATTGCGAGATCTGCAGCGCTGTGCACATTGATGCCACCGAGCAAGATGGTGCTCAGGTACTGGTCATCGCCCTCATACCAGGCATAGGCCTTGCTGGCCAGGTCGGGCGTCACACGCATCTCACCCCAAAGCACGGGGATAGGCTCATACGGCCGTGCGGTGTTTCGCTGATCGCTCAGGCTGTAGATTTGCTTCTGGGCCTGCGTCTGCATTGATGGGACCTTGGGGCCCAATACCTTGTTGATCAACACCGAGCCGGCCATAAACACGCCGACCTGGATTGCAGACAGGTACATCCCCGCTGCAGCCGACACATACGTCCCACCAAGGGCTCCGTAAATGCCACCTGCGATGCCTCCAGAAAAATAGGTCAGCGCGGCAAGGGCCACCAGTTGCAGGGCCGAGCGGCGCAGCACAGCGCGGCAAGCAATCAACTGCCCATGCTTGGGGAAGGTCCGCGCCCACATGGCCTGAGGCACCACGGCCCCACCAATCATGACGGTCCAGGCGCCCGAGCGAATTCCCGGCACATGGCGATCGAGGAAGGATGCCAGGCTCTCGCCAGGCTGCAGATCTGCAGGCACGTTGCGCTGGCCGTCCAGCGTCATCGCATTGGGCGAGACAACCAGACGACCCGCCATGTCCAGCACATCGGCGGGAACCCCGCCAACGGCAGCCACAGCGACAGATTCAGCGCGATTCACTTCCATCGGTAATAGCCCTCAACGACCAGGCCGTAGCCTTGCAAGTCCTGCACCCGGTGCAGCACAGACGAGCCCAACTTGTGGGAGGTGTGCAGCACATGCGGTGCGTAATTGGTAAACACGTAAATGCCGATGTGGCCGGCCTGCGCGGCATCAAAGTCGCGCATCAGCACTGCATCGCCGTCCTGGGGTTGCTCCACGGCCGTGCCCAGCTCTGCGCAATAGCCCGCAATGGCAGCTGCCTGGGCGTCCAGATCGAGTGGCCGCGCGCGCTTGCCGGCCAGCACCACCGTGCGGCCGAACAACTCGCGCTGCACCAGCAGGGCCAGGTCCGCACAGTCCATGTGGCGCGGGCAATAGGGGATGCCGACAAATCGGTCTAGCTGCAGGGCTTCCAGCATCAGAAAATCCCCGGCAAGGTGTGAGGGTTGGTGATCTGCAAGCAGGCCGAACGGCGCATGAGGTCGTCCACACTGCAGGTTGCCTGGGCAGATGCCCCGCTGATGCTCACACTGGTCATGGGCAGCCAGTAAACGTGCTGATGCACATCGGGCTTGTCGCGCGGCACGATGATCAGCTTTGCCATCGTCGTGGTGCCCGGCTGGCGGCGCTCGAGTTCGTCGCTGACACCGCGCCCCACGTTGTCCATGGTCAGGCGCATGCGTGGCGCCTGGCCGGAAACGTCATCCGGCAACGTGAAACCGAATGGCAAACCTATGTAGCTGATGCCACGGCTCACAAAGTCCTGCCCGTCGTTGCAGATATGCATGGACTCTGAAAAGCTGGGGTTGGAGACCTCGAGCAGCTCGATATGGCCGACATCGTCCGTAACGCGCTGGTTTCGTGTGCGAAAGTCGTTCATCGCAGGTACTCCAGCGTGGCTGTGCGTTGCGCAACGGTAAAGCCCTGGGCCAACGGCACCAGCTCACCCAGAGCACCGCCTTTGAAGCGCACTGAGCGCACAACACCTGCTCGCGTGTCGTACCAATTGAAGAAGCCGATGCGCCGAAGGGTATTGAAGTACCAGTCCTCGAAGGCCTCAGTGTCGGCCGCAGATTTGAACTGCAGCGTCACTTCGACCTGCTTGACCACACGCGCACTGGTGACGCGGAGCTTGGATAAGCCTCGCTCCATCTCCGAAGAAGCGACGGCCGGGTCAAACGACTCCGGGCGGGAGAAATGAACAGTGACGTAAGAAGGTAGCGATGCCATGCAAAGGCATGCTAGGGAGCGAGGTCAGCTGTTCTTCAGCGTTGGGAAGCGTCCTGTCAGAGCTCGATAAGTCGCACCGGATCCATCGGCTATGCCGCTACCGATCCTGTTCTCGATCTGCTTGAAGATCACTTCGATATCGAATTGCCCATTGCCCGATGTGTTCTGCTTCACTTCTGGCTGTGATGGGGCGCCAATGATCTTCAGATTGATGATCGGCGCACCTGCCATCGTCCCGCCCTGCCCTCCAGGGCTTGGGACCTTTGCCACATCCATGCCACCCAAAGGAGTGACACTACCTGACTGGCCTGCCATCATGAGCAGCTGCTTGTTGCCGACCGTCAGCAGTTCTGGTACGCCACGCTCATTGACCTCGTACATCTTGCCGGAGCTCACGTCGCCGCCGTTCTCACGCTTCCCACTGAGACCGAAGAAGCTACCAATCGCGCTCAATGCCGAACCAAACATGCCGGATCCGGTGCCGCCCTCCACTGCACCACCAAAGAGCGATCGTGCGAGATTTGCTGAGACCGCCTGGCTGCCCATCTTCAGCAGCATCTGCCCCCAAGCCGTGCCGATGTCCTTGAAATTGCCAGTGAGGCTGTTGTAGAGCGTATCGCCCAGCTGGTCCTGCACGTTCTGCGCAAAGCGGACCGTGAACTGATCCATCTGGTTCAGGTTGTCCTGATAGTCCTTGTTCGCCTTCTTCACCGCACGGGCATATGTCTCCTGTGAAATGTCCAGGGACGCCAGCAAGCTGTCGTACTTGGCGAGTTCCGCATTCAAACGCTCCAGCGGTGTCATCACGGACTCTTTCAGCGCATTGCCCAGTTCTTGGGCCTGCCGCTCCATGTCGTCGGTGGCTTGCTTGGCCTTTTCTTTGGCCGCAGCGTCTTTATCGGCAATCAACTGGTTCAGTCCATCTTGCAGCTTTTCGCGCTCCAGCCCGTATTTCTGCTGGATCAGCAGCACCCCTTCCTCATACATCTGCTGGCTCAGCTTGCGTTCATCGAGCAGCCTCTTGTGCTTGCTCAGTTCTTCTTTCTCTTTCGCGTCAATCTTGGCCCACTCGCTGGTAGCAGCATCGGCGCTCAGACCCAGCAAGTAACCCTTGCTATCGAATTTCTCGCCGTTCGCCCCCTCCCTGAGCTTCTTCTGGGCCTCATTGAGGTCGTAGATGGTCGTTGCCAGCTTCTCGGCCTCGGCACGCTCTTCGGCTGTAGCGTTCGCTCCCAACTTCTGAATGGCCTGCAGCCGGGCCTTGGCCGCCCCCGAAAGCTTGGCCAACTCCAGTTCATCGCGCATGCCAGCCAATCGCTTCTGAACCTCTGGATCGCTGCGGGTCACCTTTGCCTTGCTTGCAGGAGCATTCGCCCGCTGCTTCTGAGCTTCCGCCAATTTGTAGTCAGCATTGATCATTTCCTGCAGCTCTTTGGTGGCTGCATCGGCATTGGCCTGTGCTTCGATCAAGGAACGGTTCACGTTTTCCATTCCCTTGGCATCAACCCCGCCCCGGCCTTCCTTGAGCTGCTTGTTTAGTGCCGCCTGATCACGCTCCAAGGCCTTAACGGCAGCATTCGCGTCTCGAGCTTTGGAAGTCAGCAGCCCAATAGCATCGGCAGCCTTGTTGCGCTGATTCGCAAGCTGAGCAGCAGTGAGCTTATCTACCGAAGCTGTTAGCTCGTCCACCTTCGGTACGGACTTCGATGCGCTATCCCCAAATGCAAAGATGCTCGCGGCAGCAATGCCAGCGGCAATGGCAATACCAGCAGGCCCCGTCAAAAAGGCTATCAACCCTCGCAACGCACCACCCATTACTGCACTCGTAGCTGCCTGAGCGGCCTGAGCTGCTGTCAGCCGATTGGTTGCTACCTCATGTGCCAAGGTCGCTGCTGTCACCTGAGCTTGGGTCACAGCAACACCTTGGAAGGCCCGAGCCTGAGCCAGAGAAGCAGCAGTTTGCGCTACCTGAGCCTGAGCGAGAGCGACCTCAGCTGCGGCAGCCCGGACAGCAACAGCGGCTTTGGCCGCCGTCGCAACGCTTGCGGCGACCATACCACCTACATAGCGAGTGAGGCCGGCCGCCACGGCAATCAATGCAGTATCCGCCAAGACATTGAAGTTCGCCCCCAAGGACTGTATTGCGGAAGAGATGGTGGCCGTGATGCCGCTGGCCTCATTGGTGCGGCCAACATACTCATTCAGTGCGTTCGTCACGGACTGGATAGCATCCTTGACCGTGGTAGGCATCTCTTTGACCTGCTGAGCAACCTTGCCGGATCCATCCGACAACGCCTGCACCAGCACATCAATGCCCAACTTGCCTTCTGCACCTAGCCGACGAATCTCGGCAGCGCTCTTGCCGCTGCTTTCTGCAATGAGATCCACCACGCTGTCCACGGTGGAATAGATGCTCATCCAGGCATCGGCATCAATGGAGCCCTTCTGCAGAGACTTGGCCAGGGCATCTTGGGCACCCTTGGCCTTCTCAGCACTGGCCGCATTGACCACCAGCAGGCCGCTGAAGCTGTCGATCACATCGACTGACTGCCCAAGCGAAAGGCCCATCTCGCGCAGCACTGGCGACAGCTGAATAAAGCTTTCTCGGGTTTCATTGATTCCACGGAATGTCGCATTTGCTGAAGCCAGCATGCGCTCCTGCACATAGGTGTACTCCTCTGTGCTTTTGGTGGCCATCTTGATACGGCTGGCGTATTGCCCCCATTCGTCGGCCATGTCGATGACCTTCATCACCGCCAAGCCCGACAGTGCAGCCTTTGCGGCTGCCGCGATGGGAGATAGCTTTTGCAAGCTGTCTGCCGTCTTGTCCAGACTCTGCTGAGCGCGGCGCTGATCCTTGATCATCTGATCAAGTTCAAGCGTCACGTCATAGTAAATTTCGCCGACTCTTTCCGCCACCGCATATGCTCCATGTGTATTGGAGCCATGCTATGGAGAAATACCTATTTTTTAACTTTGCGACTTGATGAAATCGGCAACTAGTTTCCGGCTTTCCGCACTTGATTTCAGGCCTTCTGTCAAATAAGTCAACAGAATATTTTGCACTTTCATTCGCGAAGCTCGTCCTTCGGACAGTACGAGATCAATAATCTCATCGGCAACTTTATAGTTGCTGAGCGCTGGGCTTGCGATTTCAATAATCTTGTTTTGCAGTTCTTCCATTTGCTTATCCATACAACCTCCATGTAAGGTTTGTAAGTATATGCAAATTGAACGATAAATTTCTCCAGTTTAGCCATTTAAACGATTAATTGCAGTCATTGCGACCCGATACTCCTCCCGCGTTGGCACATCCCGCTTTTTCTTCTTGGCGTCTGGGTACTTCATTTCGAACAAAGCCTGAAACTCACTCATACTCAGCGCTTCGGCGTCAGCGGTGGCCATGCCCAAATGGACGCGGGCGGCGGCCACGTACTCAGCCACGTTGAATTCCGTCACAGGCCTTGAGCCCTGTTCCTTGCTGCCACCCGTGCCCACCAGTCCATGGCGCATCAGATGAGCTGCCAGGCTGATTTGCTCCAGCACTGGCATGCTCCCCTCGTGCTCGCCGTCATCATCCAGCCACCCCAGCAGGGCTGTTGCATCGTCCTGGTCGCACAGCACAGCGAGCACATAACGAGCGTTGAGATGTGCGCGGGCGCCGAACAGACCGCGGAAGGCATCAACGATTTCGCCCGGGCGACCGAGCAGGGCTATCCGGGCAAACGACGGTGTGAAAGAGAACTCCAGGCCGCTGGCAGTCACGACTCTGGAGTAACCGTGCTCAATCAGCATCAGGGGACGACGGCTGCAGGAGTCAGTGTCACATCGCCATTGCTCTGTGAGCTGATGCTCCATGTGGCTTCGTTTGCGTAGGGGCTATCGTTCGACCACGAGCTGACAATGAACGGACCTTCATAGACCTTGCCACTGGGGTATGTGATCTTGAACCAGACCTTGGGCTGATAGCCTGTTTCCTCGGGTGGAGAGACAACGTGCTTCTCCAGCAGCTCCTGGTTGTGCACTTCATCGTCATAGCTGACGCCGTCGCCTGAGAACTCCACATTCTTGAAGGTGACCAAGCTGGTCTTGGTGAAGTTCGGAGACTTGTCCGCCGTGGTATCCACAGTGTCCCAGGTGGTGTTGATGCTCTTGGCGCGCATCATGCCCAGGATCTTGTAATCGCCGGCTGCAGGCTTGGGGAGCGTCTCCGGCTTCAATGCAAATTCGACCTTTACGTCGCGTCCAACGTGAGCGCCCATGGCGACCTCCTTCTATCGGTTGATGATGGTATTGATGGTGATTTCGGCCACTGGCCGGCCATCGTCGGTAGCCCAGTAGATAGGCTCACCCGGTTGTGCAAATACTAGGGAGCCGGATTCCTCAAGCAGCTTCTCGATCACATCCTGGGCTTTGCTTTCGGGCGCTGTGAGCGCGTCAGTGCCGGCTCCGATCAACAGCAAGCTGAAGGCAGGCTGGCGCACCAGGCCAGCCAGAGCCCCCCCCATGGGCTTGAGAACGGCATAGCGGTCCGATTTGCCGCTATCGATCCAGCGCCCGAACTGAAAGCGCCAGCCCACAAGCACGGGCTGCAATATCTGCCGCAGGGATTCGCTGGCGGTCATGTCTTGATTGCTCCGGAAATCACAGCACGAATGTTCGGCTCAGCCCGATCGAAGCCCTTGGCCAAGAATTCCTTTTCCGCAGACGGGCGGCGAAAGCGCTGCACGTTATCTGGGTCGTGCACTGGTTCTGCATAGACGGCTGTGTAGCCGACACGGCCGACCACCTTGGTTGCTTCAGTCTCTACCCTGCGGTATTGGCTGTTGAGCAGCGTCGAGGTATCAATGGGTGTGAGCACAGAAGCTTCAGATGCCCCAAGGATCAAGGCCTGCGTCATGCCACGGGCACCTTTGGCTTGAACTTGCTCCACGAATTGCGGCAGGCGGCTGGTGATGCGAGGTTTGGCCATTACGTCAGGATCCTGAAATCGTCCGCGACGCGGTCGAATGTGTCGGCATCACGCACCACCGTGCGCACCTCAGCCGCTCCAGCTGCAAGCGGGTCCGTCAGCGTACTCTCGCCGATCAGGACGTAATCGCCTTGCTTGATGGTGCTGTGTTCGGTGTAGATGACCTGGCGCAGAGCCAGCTCAACACCTGTGTCCGGTGACGTTCCTCCAGCGTCGGATGAGCGTACCGCCTCTGACTTGTAGTCGCAGTCGAAGAGCACAGGCTGAGCAAAGGAGAGCTGGCCACTCCAGTCGTCACGACCAAGGAGCGCCCAATGAGTGGCTTTCGCGGTATAGGACCAGGCAGCTGATGCAGACATGCGCCCCATGCTAGGGAGCGCAATTCGCCCGGCGGGCGGTCAGCCGTTCACCACGAACATGAACGCTGAGGCCGCAGGGTCTGGGTCAACGAGATCCGCCACGGTGCCTGCCTTGTCCAGAGCGGCAAGCGAACGCCGCAAGGCAGTGAGGTCACCATCCTTGTATTTGAATCCGCGCGATGCACCTGAGGGAGCACCTTGGCTGGAAAGGCGACGTGGATCGCCTGCGGAAGCCACCAGTGCCACGGCCATGCACTGGATCAAGATTTGAGTGTGGCTGTCGTAGCCCGCATCCACCATAGCCTGCTCGGCTGTGGCAACACGGGCTACTGCAGCCTCCAAGAGAAACGCAGGCACGCTCACGCCCAGGGCTGAATCCAAGTACTGCTGCGCTTGCGTGCTCGTGATCATTTCTTGGCTGCCTTCGTTTCGGACTTCGCAGCTGCAAGCTGTGTATGCAGCTCTTCGACTTGCCCGCGCACCTTATCCAATTCGCCGGCAGCAGTCTCATTCAGCTTTTGCGTGTCCGTGAGGTGGCCTTGCAGCGTTGCTTCACGGGACAGAGAGGCTTCCAGGTCGGACTTCGCCACTGCCAGCGCCTGCTCAGCCGCGAGTACTCGGGCATTCAGTTCACGACGAGCTTGCTCATCTGCAGCAGCAAGGGCAGCGGCAATCTTGGCCGCTTGGGGATCAGCCGGGGCCAATGCTTCGCCAGAGCCGTCGCCCGAGGCTTCCTGATCGGCAAAGACTGTGGGCTGGGAGCCGCCCAGCTCGCACTTGCCAGCTGCCCAGCCTGGGAGCACATCGAATTCGATGATGTCGCCTACCTGGGCCCCCTTGGGCCAGGGTGCCTTGAGATGTTTGATGATGTAGAGGGCCATGGTCAATCAGCTCTTGGTGAAGTGGGCGATCTGCGAGCGGCCTTCAAAGTCGCTGCGGAACTGGGGCACGGCCGCGGCCAGCACGCCGAACACATAGTCGTCTTCGGGGTTGTGACGCACCTTGGGGCGAGTGACCAGGGGCATGCCGTTCAGGATGGTTCCCCAGTCGCCGTTGCTGATGTTTGCGATGCTGATCACCTCGTTGGCTGCCAGGCGTGGCACGGGCACGATCTCGGCCACCTGGGAGACTTCACGCAGGCGCGCCAGAATCGTCTTGGGATAGCCGGCGGTGAACTCGTTGATGTCCGCGTAGGTGTAGTCGCTGTAGTTCAGGAAGATGGAAATGCGGCCATAGGCGTTGTCGCCCAGGTGAGCATTCACCAATTTCTCGATCACGCTGAGCCACTGTGCGCCCGTTGCTCCCTTCAGATCCAGGCCATGCACATCGCTCGCGCGCTGCGGGAAGTTGCGCAGACCGTAGATGGTCGAGCCGGCCACGTTGATGGAGCCATAGCCATTGAGCACCACGTCTTCCAGCTTCTCGGAGACCTTGCGCTGATGGTTGGAAATAGTGGCCGTGTCGATGCCCGAGGGGCCGCGGCGCATCACCTCCATCTGGCGCCAGCCGAAGCGCGCCTGGCTGTCGAAGATGGGCAGCGGTGTGCCTTCGTACTGCACCAGGGCCTGATCAGCACGGCCTTCACTGCGACCGTCCATGGTGACGTGCACCTCGCCCGAGTCGGAGATCTTGGGGAAGTAGGAAACCAGATCAGCCATGGCCACGGGCGTGGAGTTGGCCTGGGCCAGGCGGTTGAACATCACCAGGATGTCACGTTGCAGCTGGACGGCGCGGCCGTCGATGCGGCGCCATGCATCCAGCGGCACCTGGGCGGCATTACCGGTCATCGTGTCGCCAAAGCCATCAGCAAAGGCCGAGTTTGCGGCCATGGCCGTCTGGCGCATATTGAACGCCGCACGGTTGCCGTTGATGGCTGCGCTTTGTTCATCGGTCAAACGAAGCATGTGATTCTCCCTATTGAGTCTTGACCGGTCAGGCCATGTTGTAGAAGTTGGCGATCTCGATGTCCAGCAGGTCGCCGGCGGCGGCACCGGTGACGGCGGCCGAAGCGAAGGCCACCACCAGGTTGCTGGCAGCGGCGGCAGTCAGGCGGCCAGCTGCCCCGACCGTCAACGGCTGACCGAAGGTGTAGTTGCCTGCGGCCACAGCCACCTGATACTGCTGGCCAGGCTCCAGGATGTAAGCCACGCCGGATTCATTGGCGGCATAGGCCGTCTTGAGCGGATCGCTGCCGTTGAACCAGCTGCCGGCGGGGGCGTAGAAGTCGCGGTGTGCCAGCAGGCGCACCATGGGGCCCGGAGCCACGGCCTGAGCCAGAGTTGCCGCGCCTTCAGTGACGAAGGTGCCCGGCAGCAGAGCTGCAGCAACAGGCTTGTCCGACACTGTGCGAGGATGGCGGTCGTGAGGGCCGCGATAAATGAGGTTGGCTTTGGCCATGGCTTACTTGGCTCCTTCTTCAATCAGGCTGTTGATGGAGTAGCCCTTGAACTCGTCGCCGGGCTGCGTCTGGGTCTGCTTGTTGCCAACGCTGACGGGCGCGGCCTTGGCCTTGAGCTCCTTCAAGCGCTCCAGCGGCATCAGCTTGAAGTCATCGACGGTCAGGGAGCTGTTGACGGCCAGTTCGGTGGCCAGAGCATCACGCTCGGCATTCACGACTGCGGCCTGGGCGGTCTCCAGATCAGCAATGCGCGAATTGGCTGCAGTCAGCTTTTCCTCCAGCGGCTTGTTCACCAGCGAGTTGTAGGCAGCGAGGACCTGGGTATCGCTCAGCCCCTCGGTCTTGATGCCTGCAGCATTGAGTGCGGCGATGATTTGCTCTTTCACGATGTCGACCTCCTGATGGTTCGTGATCGGTTCATAAGAAACCTGCCGAACGACTTCAACAGGCTGTGCAACCCATGCTACGGAGCCACTTTCAGCGACGTGATAATCCTGACGCCACAGCTTGCCGGCCTCGTCCGACCAGACCGCATAGGAGGCAAACACCTCGCGGATCCATGAGTTCTGAGGCAGCCCGACTCGCAGACCGTCATAGATCTGGTCGAAGCTGATGTCTTTGTTGGTGAAGAGACTGCGAAGCCAGCCGATGGCGCCTTCATAGCGCCGGTCTTCGGGATCCTTGACGTTGATGGTCTCGATCTCGTCCTCTCCGCCCTCGCTGTTGAGGAACATGCCCACACCTTCCTCCGGCGTGCCGGCGCCAGGCTCGTCCAGCAGGATCGCAAGGTGGTCGTAATGCAGGTTGGTAGCGATCGAGCTGTATTTCTTGCCGAGGCTCTCGCCGTTGGCCACGACTTCGATCAGGTTCAGACCCGTGCTGACATGGATTGGATCGGCATTGGTGCCCTCAATGGCTGCATCAAGCCGCGCCACCAGCTTCTTGCCCTGCTCCGTAGCCAGGGCCATGTCGCCATTGACGACGATATCGGTCAGAGTGCGGCCACCCTCATGTCGGGCATTGGTGCAGTACGCACCGATCCAGGCTGAGGCCAAGGCCTCGCCATTGGCGGCACTGATGTGCTGGCCCTTGCTGTTCTTAGGGTGCCCGGCGGGTGCAGGCTTGCCGTTCAGGCTCTTGACGCCTGCGGCCAGTTGGTCTGCCGGGTAAAGCCGGCGGTTCATGACGATGTCATCGACAGCGCCGCAGACGTCGCGGATGGTGTAGGTGGTGCCGGATTTGCTGACGTTGGCCGCATTGACGGCACTGATGATGTGGATGCGTTTTTTAGCCATGGTCTGCCTCGTTTAGATGCAGGCCATGCTAGGGAGCCGAGTGGAGTGACTTATGCGGCAAAATGCCACATGGCCAAATCACCACGCATACCTCGGTCCGATGAAGACTTAAAAGCCGAGCTGTTCGAACAATTAGACCTCATGCGCCATGCATGCGAAGCCTTCGATGAAGGCAAGCTCGCATTCGGAAAGCACATAGCGCTGGGGCTTCGAGTTCTTTTACATAGCCACGGAAACAACACGAGAGCGCTTCTAGATCAGCTAAAGATGCTTTCCATGCCATTTTTTGACACAGCCGGTGATATTCCCCCCGGAAATCTCCTCGCAGATATGCCACTAATCATGCTGCAAGCAGGTCCGAATGGAGGGAGATATCTTCCGCAGCTCCATAGTGGACATTACTTTGGCCGCGAGCGATGGATAGGCTTTACACCATGGTGGAATAACACCGTCCTTCGACTGCAAGATGGAACGACATTCTCGCGGTACTTATTGATTAAAAACGTCGCAAACACTGATGGCGGTGCACATGTGGATCCAGGTCTTGAAGAGGCTTATATGGCGCTCTCCAGGAAAAATGCTCTCGGCTGGGTATTTTCTACCTCTCAAGGCGACACTGACTTCGGCGGCAGACCAGAACTCGCTCACATCCGCCAGATCGCGCAGGAGTTTTTAACCTCCGTATCTCAGTACTACCCAGAGTACGCAGAGGTCGCTTCACCGCCCATTCCCTCCAAAGCGTATGGAACCTAAACTCTTTGCGCTGCCCAATTTTTCACTTCGTCCTTCATTGTTGCCGCTAGCTTTGCACTGAGGATCGGTCTTTGATCTGCATCTAATAGGCACTCTGTCTGCCCGCAGTGGCAGTTACTCACGGCGAAATTGCTCCCTAGCATGAGTCCCGATACCTCTTGGAGATCGAACACATGCCCGTCGAATTCGCCCCAGACCACGTCCACAACCTCATCGAACGCAGCAAGACCGGCGAGTCGTACAAGAGCATTGCCGACAGCGCCGGGATTTGCGAGCGCACGCTTATGGAGCTCTTCCATCGGCATGGCTTCCGCTGGAATGAATGGTCCCGCCAACGCGGCATCGCACTGGCCCCTACCCTCCACAAGGCACACGTCGAGGGTGAGTCCGTGTTGTCCATCAGCAAACGCATCGGCGTGGATAGAACCACCATCATGCGATGGTTCACGCTGGCCGGATTGGAGGCCCGCTCGTGCAGTGCCGCACAAGCTGTCCGCATGGCCAAGCTCACCAGTGATGAGCGCAAGTCCAACGCTGCGGCCGCCCATGCTTCCGTGTGCGGTCGAACCGTTCACATGGATGAACTCACCAAGCGAGCCAGTTCCAAGAGTCGGCGCGTCGGCCTTTACGAACGCGAGGTTATCGAGGAGCTTCGCGCGCACGGCGTTCATTGCGAAGGCCAGTACGCGCTCGGACCGTACAACCTCGACGTGTTCATCCATGAATGTCGCATCGCCGTGGAAATCTACTCCACTCACCCCGACAAGCGACGACTCGCCCGCATCCATGAGCGCACCGAATACATCCTCAATTCGGGGTGCAACCAGATCACCATTCAGGTTAACTACCCCAAGCGGGTTTTCCACCTGGGTCCGGTCTGCGACAAGATAGTCGCCTTTCTGGACTTCTGCCGCAGGAATCAAGCCACGCTGGGTCACCACGGGGTGATTCGGGGTCACGGATATTTCGCCGCCAGCAGCGCTCACCAGAGTAATGACAGGCCCCTTGTATCTGGCCTTTGAGCCGGCCACAAACCTACCTGCCACGCGTGTACCCGGCAGGAAGCAGTTGTACCGGTTGCCATCCCGGCCATAAAAGGCCCGAACCTCATCCGTGGAGTACACCCGGCCGTTGCGTGTCGCATGCGTGGCCCGGGTGGTCGGCAATAGCGCCGAGGTCCAGAGCATCCCAATTTTCAGACCATACTGCACCTGTGCAGCTTCGGACTCAGCCCAGCGGGCCTGCCGCAAGGTGTCGGTGATGTCGGTTTGCGCATACTGAGCAGCCTTTGACCTGGTCACGCCCAGGCCGTCAACGATTAGCGTGCGCGCGGCCTTCGGATTCAGGCCATCCGCCACGGCACGGCCAATGATGCCGGCCAAACGACTCTGCCCCTCGGCACGTAAGCCTGTCCAGTGCTCATAGCTCTTCATGCGGGCCAGGGCCACACGGGTGAGATATGGCTCGCTGCGGACCACCTGATCAAACGAGCGTGAGGCAGCATAGGCCTCAGACAGGTTGGTGAGGTTGGTCACGCTTTGCAGTGCGCCCAGCTGCGATGCCTGCTCTACGAAGGGATTCCACCAGAACAGCTCCTTCGGCTCCTTGCCGTTCTGCACCCAGCGATCAAGCGCAGCTGCAATCTCTAGCAGGACGATGTCTAGGATGGCTGGGGTGATTCCATAGGCCACCTGTGGGCCCGTGTCGTTCAAAGCGTAGACCGGGATGCGATCGAATGCGGCCAGCACATCCGTGGTAAGCCTCTTCCAGTGCTCATTGATTGCGACCAGCGCCTTGCGGAGAAGCAGAGTGGAGCCTGTGCGGTCACGGCGCGTGCCAGGGATGGCAGGGTTAGGAGCTCGCCGGCGCATTTTCGATTGGGTCATCTGCGGGGTCTACATCACCAGTGCGAGCAGGATCGCCCTCGGTGGGCATGCCATCATCCGTGCGCTGCTCATAGTCCACCACGGCGCGCAGCTCGTTCGCATCGAAAATCGGCTCAGTCAGCCCCGCCTGGTATGCCTGCTGCATGGCAGCCGTCATCTTGCCCAGCAGATCCACCTTGTCTTTCTCTGTCGGCGCATTGACCGGTGGCCACTGAATCTCAAACTCGCCAGAGTCGATGATGCCGGCCGCCTGCATGCGGGTGATGAACTCCTCGAGCATGGGCGTGAGCTCGAACTCCTGCCGACTGGAGCAACGATTGGCAAAGTCGGACTTGTCCTCATCGCTGGCCAGGCGCCCGGTCTGCTGGCCAAACAGCACAGTGAACGGGATCCGCACCGAGGCCGCAAACTCATTGGCTGCCGTTGTCCAGGGCCCAGTGGGGTCGCTGATCGCTGTCTGCAGGGTCGTGGCATCGCCGCCTTGCATGACAATTGATGCGTCCTGATTCTGGTTCAGTGCCTTAGCCTGAGCCTCGTGAGCCTCCTTGACCGATGTGACAGCCTTACCGTCCGGGCCGGGCATGGCCTGCGGCTGGCCGCCCGCGTCGTACTTGAACACGATGGTGCGGGCGCTGTTCTTAAGGAAGGATTCACCAGAACCGCCGGCGATCTTGTCCAGGTCCACCAGACGATTGAAGCCTGCGCGCAGCAGGGGCACGCCGTCATAGAAGTCGCCGACTGCGCCCTCGGCCAGGATCTGCACGCGGCTGGGGTGAACATCGGCCCACTTCTCAGGCCTGCCCTCTGTCTCCGTTCCCGGTGGACTGATTTGCCGGTACTGGAACATTGCCGGCGTGCCGTAGTTTTCGGCATCCTGGTCTGTATTCCACTTCGTGACCTTGATCTGGTTTTCGTAGAGCGGGATAAGGTCGACCAGTGTGGTTGCGCGATCCAGAGGCTGGTCCAGCGTCTTGCTGTCGGCCACACGGTAGATCAGGGCCGCATATTTGCCCACCAGATTGCGCCGGTCCAAGTCTTTGAGCTTGCTCCATGCCCGAATGGAGCGCAGGACCTTGCCCGTCTTCACCTCCCATGGGCTCTTCTCATCGCTGTCCGGTTTCTTGATGCGTGGCAGCTTGAGCCAGCACACATCCAGAAGCCTGTGAACCGCTCCATGGCCTGCGCCACCCCGCTCATAGGCGGCATAGAGCATCTCGAAGCTGACGTGCTCGCTGTAGCCGTACTGGATCCAGGCCGTGGCCCGCTTTGCGTCAAGGCCCAGCGAGCCGAGGAACTCGCGACGGGCACGGGATATTTCGAGGGAGTTGGTGATGATCTCTGGCATGCCAATGCATGCTAGGAAGATGAATATGATTCACCCAACGAGGAGAGTTTCAAAATGGATTCAAAGGCATTTCTGGTCTTATGTTTCGCTGCTGCGATTTGGGCTTTTTTTCATAGCCGGTCATCCAAGAAGAAGAGTGCAGCCTATGCAATAGAGCTGGAGTTAATCTTGCGAGACCATGTGCGCGGCATGAAAAGCATGGGTCGCCTAGATGAGGCCGAATATCACACTGAGATTGCCGATGCTATTTTCTCGGCTAACTCTGCTGTAAACAATAAACGGGCGATACCCCAGCACGAATACGACAAAATTCGCATGGGACTTGTCAGAGCAACTGACCCATATTTTATAGATCGCTTCATAGTCAACATCGACAACCGCCAAAGCAAATGCAGTCAAGGCCTGTATTACATTTGGAAAGAGGCCGAGAAGCTCAGCGAAGCAAAGTGATCAAGTAAATATCCCAACGGTCGGCTGCAGTAAGCCATTAAACCCTCGTGCAGCCCCGTCGACCTGGTCATCATATTTGCCAAACGGGAAAAGGCGACACTCATCAATGAACGGAGTGTTCCAGGCTCCCTTGAGCAGCAGCACGTTTCCAGCGTTGATCTGGCTGGCCAGGGGCGTGGCCCGAGTCACCTTGTCACCTGATTCCGGACTGAAGTGCACGTTGTGGCCTGCCAGCAGCTTGGCGAAGGCCAGCACCTGGGACTTGCCGGCCTGGCCCGGGTCCTGCGGCAGGCTTTGCTTAAGCAGGCGGCCATCAGAAACCGCAGTGTTCTTGATGAGCTGGTCGCGCAGGTTCGTCTCGAACTGCTCCCGCTTCATGTCGGCAATGATGTAGCGGCCGTCGGCCAGCCGCCCTACCTTGCCGCCGGCGGTGTAGTCGCCATTCCCAGAGGCGCCCAAGTCCCAGCCTCTGCACCACTCCACCACGCCCGCCGGAATGGCTTCCACGATGGGCATCAGGTCAGGCTTGATCACACCTCCGGACGGCGGTGCCGGGAGTTGCCGGTACTGGCCGGCGAAAACATAGGGGTTGGCCTTCTCCATGCGCCGCAGCTCGTCGGCACTGTGCTTCTCGGGCCAGAGGGGCTCCTCGTCGTCGCCAACCCAGGCCGATAGGCGTAGCTGCTCCCACACCTCCCCATTGCCGCCCGCCACAGGCGGCCCGTTGCCTTCTTTGCCACGGTCACCCAGCAGCCAGCCGGCCAGATCGTCCTCGTGCAGGCGCTGCATGATCACGATGATAGGAGTCTCCGGGCTGTTCTTGCGGCTCTCAAGAGTGTTCTGGAACCAGTCGATCACGCCCTTGCGGATGGTGTCCGACTTGGCCTCATCCGCCTTGTGTGGGTCATCAATGATGATGGCGCCGCCGAAGCCCTCACGGTGCTTGCCCGCGCCGAAACCGGTGATGGTGCCGCCCGTACCCGTGGCATACATGACGCCGCCGGCGGTGGTCTTCCAGTGCGAGCCGGCATCCGTGGCCAGGCGCAGCTCGGGGAAGATCTCGGAAAAGGCTTCATGCTGCACTAGGTTGCGCACCTGGGTGCTGTTGTTGACGGCCAGTGGCGTGCTGTAGCTGCAATGGATGAACTCGGCATCAGGGACCTTGCCGAATGCCCAGGCGATGAAGTTCACAACGGCCAGCTCGGTCTTCGAATACCGGGGCGGCATCATGATGATCAGCCGCTTGCACTCGCCATTGAACACACGCATCAGCGCGTTGCAGATCATGGCGTGGTGCTGGGCACGACGCCACAGAAACCCCTTGCGCTGCAGGAACATCCAGCGGGAGAACGAGAACAGGTCTTCGCGTGCCCAGCCTACGGCGGCCAGACGTTCGGCGGGGCTAAAACTTGGCCTGGACACTCTCCACGACCTCCTTCAATTGCTCTGGTGTGACTGCGGTGGTGACGTTGGTGCTGTTGACGGCCAGCGGCTGCCCATCCCTGCCTGTCAGCTCTCGCTTGTTGGTGAACGCTCCGCCCAGCTCCTTGGCCGCCTGCTCCAGCAGGGTCGAGACCATGGCAGCGTTGCCTCGGCTGTCCGCCCGCTCGAGGTTTCGCTGCAGGACCCGCAGGCGGTAGGCCTGCTGGGCAATGGGAATGGTCGAGATGTCATCGAGGAACTTCGCGCGTGTGGCGTCGAAGATCTCGCGCAGCTTCTTGCTCAGGTTGTGGCCCGAGGCCTTGGTAGGGTCGTACATCGCCACCTGTTGGCGGGTGATCACGAGGCCGAACTCTTGCTTTACGTGGTCGGCCACCTGCGAGGGGGTGTCGAAGCAAGCCAGCGCCTGCACGATCGAGAGTTTCACGGGGTCTTTGAGAACTGCCATTTCGTATGCCGCCAGTCTTTCTAAGCTGCCTTGAGCAGGCAGGTTCCACATGCGCCAGCGACCGCTGCCCGGCTGACCTCAGGTGTGCCGCGCGCCAGGCTGGCCAGTTGAGCGAGAGCGCCTCCAGGGTCTCCCACGCCGTAGCGCTTCACCACGCCCAGGAACCCCTCCACGTCGTGCCCACGGATTCCCAGCTTGGGCAGGCCATCCCGGGTGAATGCCGGCGCGCCGAAGTCGTCTTTCTTCTGGCCCAGGTGGTAGAGCTCATGCTCAACAAGGGCGCAGAAGTCAGCATCGCTGGCCTGGGCGCAGTAGTCGGCCGCCAACGTGATCAGGAACTTGGGGATGTGCCCGAACCACTCCAGCATCTGCTGCTCCTGGCGCTCCTTCTGCCAGCCTCCCGCGCGAAACATGACCTCTTCGGCCTGACCGAGGACGGTGCGCCCCTGCTTCTCAAAGGCACTGCCCGCCCACAGAAACTCCAGATCGGCAGTGGCCAGGTGCTGGTGATCGGGATTGAAAAGGGCCCCGCCCTCCCGTATGAAGGTTTTCTGCACCCACAGGCCCAGACCTTCGGCGGGCACGATTGAGGTGTGGGGAGCCTCCCCGGAGAGATCGCCCAGCCCCTGGGGCGGCATAGGTCGGCGGGGCTTCATGTCTGCTTGTCGTCCCATATCCTGCTGTTCTTCATCCTGAATGTCTGTCTGCGCGCCCGGGGTACGATCTGCCGCGCCCTGCGCTGGCGCTCCTTCTCCTGGCCCTCTTCCGTCTCCGCAAACCTGACCACCTGGCAGCGCACAACGCCATCGGCGCGGGTCACCACCTTCACATTGCGGCTCTTTTCGGGCGTGGCCAGCTCCGCGCGCAGCCTGAGCTGCCGTGTGGCCAGATCAAAAACTGAGGTCGGGCCGGTTACCTCTGGTGCACTCGTCTCTCCGGCACGGACGATGCTATGGACGATGGGCGGATCCAGCTCCGACTCCGCCACGTCCGCGCGCATCTCCTCCAGGGCAGAGCTGCTGTCGAAAAGGTCAAACTGCAGGTCATCTCGTCCCATGGGTACCCCCTCTGCGGTGGTGAAAGCAATGCTTGATGGGCAGGCTCAACGCTGGAAGCCCTCCATGAACGACTCCATGCAGCCCCAGCGCCGGTTCGCGTCGAGTGCGGGCCACAAGATGGCCTGGGCGTGCAAAGTCCAGAGGAAGGCATCGATCGACCGCTGCAGCTCGCAGAAGTCCGCCTCGTCCATGGATTCGAAGTCCATGCTCTTGGGTATCGCGTTGGGCTTGCCATCGCTGCCAGGCACGAAGTCGCAGTGGCCGGCGCCGATCAGCAGCCAGTGGCGCAGCTTGGTGACGTCCTCGAAGGCCTCCGTGCGCTCAAACAGTCGGTTCAGCTTCAGGAAGAAGAAGGCGTGGTGCTCCGGGCACCTGGGCAGCCAGAAGGAAAAGCCCAAGGTCTGGCCCGGGGCCAGCTCGGTGACAGTGCGGCGCCATTTGGCATAGGCCCGCTGGCCCGCGGCGTCCAATCCGCAGAGCTTGCCGTCCTGGCCCTTTGTGATGACGAGGCGGCTCATGCTGCCTTCTCCATCCGGTTGTAGGCATCCCACATGCGCAGGTTGGCCAGGCGCGCGATGTCGATGGCCTGCTGCGGTGTCAGTCGGTGGGCGTCCTTGTTGGGCGTTGCGCGGCGCTCGCACCAGACATTAATGCGGCCATGCCGGTCGTCCAGGAGCAGCACGCCGCTGGACTTGCTGAGCAAGCACTCAAGCAGATCGGGCTTCCAGATTTCACGGGGCAGCGCGTAGTAGTGCTTCCAGACCTTTGGCGGATGGGGCCGGAGCTGTTCAGGTCCATGCATTTCATTCCAGCGCCATAGCCGATGCCACCACTTGTCCTTCTTGGCGTCCGCCTTCAGATCGGCGCGGCTGATCTTCACCTCGACGTCAATGATGCGCAGGTCGGTCGTCACGCCCAGCACGTCGCATTCGTGGCCTGTCCAGTTGCAGTTATCAACCAGCACCACGCACTTGCGGGCTAAGGTCTGCAGCGAAATGGCACGGGCAATCTTGAATTCGCTCCACACGCTCATGCCAGACCTCCCAGCAAGTCGCCCTGCTCTTGTTCCGGTGCTGCCTTGATCGGAGTGATAGTCACCACCAACTTGCCACCGTCCACCGGCATGCCACGCTCTGCAGTGATGCGGCGCACCCACTTGTCGTCCTCGATCGCCACGCCCTTGAGCGCATCCAGCAGCACCTTCTGGGCGTTGTCCAGGTCGATGCACTGCACCGTGTCATCCCAGGTGAACGGATCGCGCTTCATGCGGCGGTGCGCGTCCTGCGGGCAGTGAGGGTGCAGCGTGTACGAGATCGCCACGCGGCCGAGGATTGGCTTGAGGACTCCGGCGGCCTTGGCCAGCCATCCCACCTGATCCTTGAACGCCTTGGCCTCGGCGCTCACGTAGGTCATGGCACGGGTCTGTCCAGCCACCTTGATGACGCGCGTTTGCCAATAACGATTTGCGCTGATGGGGTACGGGAGAGTAAGCGTGATCATGGTTTGGTGCTCCTGAATCAGATTTCTTCGGTGTAAGGAACGGCGCGACGGCTGCGGCCGGGCCCAGGGTTCGGCGTTGACAAGGGCTCGCTGCTGTCAGTCCAGCGCTGGTAGCCGCCATCGAAGGACAGCGGAACGCTCCCTACACGGCCCTGACGGTTCTTGGCAAAGTCGGCCTCGATGACCTTTCCGCCATGGCCTGCGATGTGGTTGAGGCTCAGCAGGATCACGACGTCCGCGTCTTCCTCGATCGCGCCGGATTCCTTCAGGTCGGATAGTTGGGGCTTGCCGCCGATGCGCCCTTCCACGAGGCGGTTGAGCTGGCTGAGCGCGATGATGGTGATGTCGAGCTCCTTGGCCAGCGACTTCAAGCCGCGGGTGAGCTCTTCGATCTGGTGGTGCCGCTTGTCGTCTGCCTTGCGCGAGCCGCACAGCTGGATGTAGTCCAGCACCAGCAGCTTGATCTTGTGCTGGCGCACCAGCTTGCGAGCCTTGGAGCGAATGTCTGCCAGGGTCAGGCCGGACTCGTCATCCAGGTACAGCGGCAAGGTGTTCATCAGCTCGATGGCCTCTGTAACCCGCGCCCACTCAGAGTCGTGAAGTCGACCTGTGATGATGTTGTCCAGGAAGACTCGGCCCAGGTTGCTGGTGGTTCGGTCCAACAGATCCGCCTGAGGCATCTCAAGGGACAGCACTGCGGCAGGGACTCCACTCCTGGCCAGGTTGATGCTGACCTGCTGCGTCAGCGATGACTTCCCCACAGCAGGGCGTGCGGCCACGATGATCAGCTTGCCACCGCGCAGACCGCCGTTGAGACGTTTGTCCAGACCCGGAATGCCCGTGCTGATGCCCGGCTTGATGCTGCCATCTGACAGCGCCTGAAGCCGCTCCAGCATGGACAACGCCAACGACCCCACCGCCACCGGCTCCTTGCCACCACGGCTGACGGTCAGAGATTCAAGTCGGGCCTGGGCCTTGTCCAAGCGCTCGGAAGCGTCCATGCCCGGCAGCACAGCGATTTCACGCACGTCGCCGGCAGCTGCAATCAGCCCGCGCATCATGGAGCGCTCGGCAATGACTTCCGCGTAGCGCCGCACGCTGCTGGGACCATACGGTACCTGGGCCAGCTCGTTGAGCAGCGTCATGTCGATGTCGCCGTGGCCTGCAGCTTGCAGGGCCAGCAGCACGCTCACCACGTCGGCAGGCTTGCAAGCCGTGGAAAGCTTCGAGATCGTTTCGAAGACCCGGGCGTGTCGTTTGTCGAAAAAGTGCGTGGGCAGCAGGATGTCGCCGACCTGGTCGAAAAGGTCGTTGTTGAGCATCACGGCACCCAGGACGCCGGCCTCAGCTTCAGGAGACCACGGCAGCACCGGGATATCGTGGTCGTCATGCGGTTGCATCGGCCACCTCCTCCTTCCTGGCCTGCTGTTCGGCATAACGAGCGTCGAGTACGGCCTTTCGCTGCAAGCCTGTCGACGTCCACTGCACCTCGCCAGTGTCGGAGGTGAACCACAGCGCGAACCAGCGGTCCTTCACCGAGTTGGCAAAGGTCGCAGGCCAGTCCTTGTAGCGCTTGGCCAGGTACTGCGTTTCCTCGGTGTAGCGCTCACGGAAGGACACCCAGGCCACCTGCAGCATCTCTTCGCCGATACCCGCGTCTTTGGCCCACCTTCGGATCGCATGGTCCTTGGGCAACGGCTTCACCCCTGCCTCCCGGCATGTCGCCAGGTAGGTCGCCAAGGTGGTCTGCTCAGATTTTTTTCTGCCGGAGGAGCGAGAAGGCGATTTCGCCGCCCCCTCCTCGGAACGAAGTGAAGAGGAGGAATCCTGTTCCTGTTCTTGTTCCTTCTCCTGTTCCTGCTCCTGTTCTTGGCTTCGATGGGGCTTTGAAGGGCCTTGCGAAGCCCCTTCTATGCCCCTTGCGTATGTCAGATGGAAAGCTGATGCATAGCGCTCGAAGAAGGCACCCAGGAACGGGTTCTCCGGAAGAGTTTCGTAGTCCTTCTGGATGCCCTTGCAACGTAGGTCTGTAGCCTTGAGTTCCTTGGCGATCTGGTAGCTCGCCATCTCGTGGACCCAGACAAACTCGGACTCCTCGTCATAGGAGCAATAACCAGCATCGATGCAGCATTGAAGCCCCTTCCTAGCCCCTTCTTCGCCCAGACCTGTTTCATACGCCATGTACAGGACAGGCTGCGCGAAGAGGCCGAGCATGTTGGAACTCGGGGAGGTCATCAGGTAGAGCGCCACAACAAGCCCCTCCGGATGCTTTCGAAGGGCCTTCATGGTCTTGCCATGCCACATCTTGGGAGCGACCTTGGCGTAATCACGCATTGGGCATTCCTCCCACGGCCTGCTGCTCCTGACGGCCCTTGTTGTCGGCCGCATGCTCCACAACCAACGCAACAGCAACCTTTTGCAGCGCGACCAGAGCTTCGCCGAGCTCGCGCAAGACGTAGCGCTTGTCGTTGTCGCTCACATTGCCATCGGCCTTGGAGTGCGTCACAGCCAACAGCACTTCAGCGGCTTCACGCACGGCATCAGCGGTTGTGGCAGAGAGGCAGAGGCGTTCCGAGCCCAGTTCCATGACAGGAAGCACCAGCATCCCTGCCTTGAAAGAGAAGACGGTTCCCAGCGCATGCGCCTCGGGGCTACCAACCTCATGGCACATGGACGCGATCTCTTCCGCGTCTGCCAGGCCCATCTTGTGGTGGACAGAAGTGCCGCTGAGCTCCTTACGCAGGACTTCATCGGATTTGCCCATCCGGGCGGCCAGCGCCGAACGGCCGCCGGGATAGCTGGCGACCATGCGCCTGAGTGCATCAAGGGAATTCATGTCCGGGCTCCCGGAAATTGGACGTTGCTCGGCTGCGGGACGCCGGAGACACTGACTGCATGAGAAAAATCACAAGCCAGAAGAGAGGAAAAGGTGCCCGCCCTGCCCGGGGCTACGATGGGAGCTTCCACACCACCATCAATAGCTACCTGGAGAGCAGGCATGAACGTAAAAGTCGGCATGGTCATGTCACTCAAACACCACGGCAGCGCCCTGCTGACCGTTACCTGCACGAAGTGCGGCCATCAGCTTCAGCAGACTTTCCAAAGGCTGTATGCGGACCGCAATGTCGAATGCCCCAGCTGTGGGGAAACCAGTCGTCTCGATTTGCAGGATTTCCCACAATTTCTCAGGGGAGATCCCCTCGATGGCGCGCTCGACTAACCAGCGCAGCCACGGCGGCGAGGACTCCATCAGCTCATCGAACTCGCGCACGAGCGCTTCGTACTGGGCCTTGTCGCAGTGAACTTTCATCGTGTAGGCCGTGGCCACCTTGCTTTCGCCGACGGTATTCAGGCTGCCCGGTGTATTCGGAAGGACTGTTTCCCGATCAGCCATGGCGCACCTCCTGAGAGGAAGCTTCGGCTGCTACCAACTTGGCCTCCATTGCGCTCAGGTCGGCATCCAAGCGGCGCTTCATCCGCTTCAGCCTCAGCTTCAGCTGCCACAGCAACGGACCGCCCTTTCGGGCTTTACGGGGCTTATTCATGGCCCGCCTCGTGGGCTGTGGGCTCAGTGGATTCAACGACCTGGCCTGCGCGCAGATAAGCCCAGTCCACATCCGGCCGCATGTCCTCACATCGCACCGCGCCACCGGACTCACGGTCCAAGTTGATGCAGAGGCTCTCTCCCAGCCTCTGACGCTTGCTAATTGCCTTGCGGAGATACCCCTCAGAGGTTTCGCAGCGTGTGACGTACCCAAGGCGCTCTGCCTTGGGAAGGCTGTTGAGATAGGTAAGGAGTTTGTCCATACAGCACATTATTACTTTTTAGTAATGTGCAATCAACACTTTTTGGTGTTTTACCTATCGGTAATCGAGAATCACGAGATGGCAACACGATCAGACGCAGCAAACCGAGACGCTGACAACAGGCGAGCGCGCCTTCGACAATGGATCAATGAGCGCTTTGATGGATCTCAGGCTTCATTCGTGGCTGCACATGGCCTCAATCAGGGAGAGATTTCGTCACTGCTAAAGGACAAATCCTTTGGCGGGGTCAAGGCTCGGAACCTTGAGGCAGCAGTTGGAATGCCTGAACGCTACTTGGATGAGCGCGATGGTTCGGACCTACGTGCTGCTTCAGCTCCAGTCGGGGTACCAGCCTTCCCTCGTGATGCCCCACCAGAGGGGTATGTCCGCCTACAGCATTTATCACCACAGCCGTCCATGGGACCCGGCCTTGAAGTCTACGAGCCTGTGCAGGTGGTGCAGCACCTGGATGTTCTGGAGGCCTGGGTACGCCAAAAAGTTGGTAGCACCAGCTTCGATCGCGTCAAGATTTTGACCGGCTGCGGACGCAGTATGTTCCCCACCATCAATGATCAGGATTTGGTCTTTGTGGATACGGGAGATCGAAGCATCGACATTCCTGGCATCTACTGCATCTACGTCTATGGCCGCTTTCTTCTCAAGCGCGCCTTAATACTGTCCGACGGCACGCTTGTGCTGCGCAGCGACAACAAGGAAGAGTTTCCTGACGAGGAACGCATCGACTTAAGAAAGGCTGCAGAGACAGTCAATGTCGCTGGACGGGTCAAGGCATGGTGGACCTTGCAGCAGGGTTAGAGAGGGCGAAAAAATGGATCACATACTTAGCAAAACCGTCTTCTTCGCTTCATTTTTAGCCGCAACTGGTCTACCTTTAACTTCAGGTGCCGCTTCATCAAGCCAATCCTGGGAGCTGCAATCTGAAGTAGATGAATTGACTGATGCTTCCGTGACGTCAGCTGTGATCAATGATCGTGACGGACGTCCAAATACTTCACTAACCGTCAGGTGTGTCAAACGCAAGTTTGAGATCGTTGCAACGTTTAATGCATTCTTAGGCAATGGTCTTCGGCCAGTCAAACTGCGCGTAGATCAAGGTGAAGTACGCCAGACAAACTGGTTCCCATCCAGCAAAGGTACAGCATTGTTCGCGCTGGATGCCTCGAGTTTGGCAAGACAGTTAGCAGCGGGCAGCAAGCTCATCATCGAAGCAACTGATTTTCGCGGCACAGGCTATCGGGCAGCATACGCTTGGCCTTCCGGCTCCGATCAAGTCTCCACCGTAATGAGAGCGTGTTCAGTTGACCCAGTTGGCCTTGAGAGCAAAGTCCCTGGCTTACGAAACGAGGTGGCAATTGAGCTGGAACGATGGGGCCCTAAATACATCATCACCAAGAAGCGAGCACTCTCCTCTATCGCTGGTTTCAATGGACCAATTGATGCAAGCATGACACCTGAGTTTGCCCTCGCTGCCCAGGCTTTTGCCGACTCTTACATCGATAGATGCCGCAAAGGTGAATTGTCTGGTGTCCACTGCGACAGTTTGAAGATTTTTTGGTCAGCGAAGATGCAGCCCTCATTGCCTCCGGTTGGAGCACTCATTTATGAGGCGGCACCAAAGGATCTGCAAGCCGAAATGGGCCCTTTGAAAATTTCAGACTGAAACCTTCCGCAAGTTGACAGGCAGCCCGCATCAGCGGGCTTTTTTTCGTCTGTCGCGGTGCTCCTCATAGTGCATTAGTCAAAATTCACAAGAAAATTACCGTTTGGTATTGCATTTCAAATTACTGTTTAGTAAATTACACCCAACGACCCCTTACCGCATAACGGTTCACCGGCTGCAAGGGGGTCCTGACCGCGAAGACTCCAGCGACCCCAAAGCCGGACGAGTGCGAGAGGGGAGAAGGTTGAGCTGCGTGACCGATACAAGAACGCAGCAGACGCAGGGATGGCTACCAGGCCAGATAGATCTGCAGCGATACACGCCCGGAGGTCTGGGTTTCGTGAAGGACGTATCGCAATCCCAAACCAGAGCCTTGTGACAGAGGGCTGTGGTTTGAATGCAAGCATCTCAGAAATTCACATGCTTGCATTTCTGAAGAATGCTGGCTACATTGCAAGCATCAAAACTCTCGACATGCTTGCATATGACCGATGAAAAGAAACCCAAGCGGGCAGCAGGCGGCCGCGCTGTCGCTGTAAAGATGACTGATGAGCAACGCGCAGCTAGGGCAAAAAAGGCCGCGATATCTCGCTGGGGAGCCAAAGCCACCCACAAAGGTAGTTTCAAGAATGAGTTTGGTATAGACGCAGAGTGCTACGTCCTTGACGACGCCAAAAAGACTGCCGTCATTACACAGCGCGGAATGGCAGAAATGCTTGGGCTTGGCGATGGCGGCAGTCGTCTTCCAACCTTTGTTTTCAACAAAACAATGTCTGAGTACATCGGGCAAGACCTAGCCGAAAAAATCAGAAATCCTGTTGTTTTTCAAATGGTTAGCGTGGGCAAAAACGCTACTGCGTCAACCAAAGCTCACGGCTACGATGCAACCATCCTGATTGACATTTGCCGTGCAATTTTGCAAGCCAGCGCTGATGGAAAGAAAATCAACTTGGCTGTTGTTGCGCAGGCAGGTGTGATTCTTGGAGCCTCAGCCAAGGCTGGTATTGAGGGGCTTGTGTATGCGCTCGCGGGCTACGATCGTACAAAGGAAGAAGTCATTGAGGCATACAAAATGTATGTCCGGGACGAAGCAAGAGAGTATGAGAAAGAGTTTTCACCTGAGTTGTATGAGCACTGGTATCGGCTATATGGCTTGGACAAACCCGTCCGTGGGCGACCATGGGAGTTTCGCTACCTGACCATCGATCACATCTATAAACCATTGGCCAAGAGCCATGGCAAGGTGTTTGAACTGGCTAAAACAAGCAAAGCGGCCAACGGAGAACGAGGCGACAAAATTCATCAGTTCTTATCTGAAATTGGCGTGAAGGCCCTACGCACACAAGTAGGCAAGATCACAGGCATCGCCTCTGTGTCTGATAGCAGAGAAGAATATGAGAAGTTCATTTACGAAAAAGTTTATGGGCAAAAGTCACTGAAGTTTGATTAATCACCCCTACCCGTCCAACGAGGTTTATTTTTCCAGCCACCCCTTGAGGTGGCTTTTTTGTGCCCGAAGATTTTCAGATGGGAACAAAGAGCCAGCACGCGGCCCGCATTTGCCATTTGTGCTGCGCGTCGGCATTAGGAATCTGCGTATTTCCGAACTAGATACGCATGCCATCCCACAAAGAAGACTAAGAAGATGCTCATAACTACCCAAGTAATGGCTGCCGCTTTTGAAAAAGCTGCGAGCAAACACAAAATGGAGAGAAACAGGCTGAAAATGCCAAGGGCAGCTATTCCGGTTGATGTGAAAATCCAGGGCAAGCTCTTCGAGTGCTCAAGCCCCTTCGCTCCCCAAAAGATATTTGTGTCACTGAGCTGCCATAGAGCCAGCCATATCGGAATCGACGCCGCAGCCAAGCAAGTAGACACTACGTGAAGTACACCGGGAGATCGTCCACCTACTTGCACAACCACAAGCAGAACAGCAAGTGAAACGCCCGCCCCCCCGAGACACAGCGGTCGGTTTTGCTCCCAACTCGGTTCTTCGATGCGATCGGTGATAGGCGCAATTGCCTCATTCAGATTTTTAGGTGGCTGCTTACTCATTGCTCAAATGTAACAATAAAGTTACGCGTCCTGGGCCAAAGACCTAAGGCGCTATCACTTGGTAATCAGAACGCACTCGTAATTGATTGCTGGCGAGGACTTGCGCGTATTGCTTGCAATGCCTTCCCTTTCGCGCTGCTTACCCACGAGCACAATCGCGCGCTCTGCAAGTTTGTTTGCGGCAATCTCGCACGATTGCTTGGATGTGAAACCGTCGATTGTCGACAAGGACATATCGCGGACCTCTCCAGGTACGCCGCTCAGCAAATTAAGCGAGAGCATCAAGATCCATTCCGTCATGCCGTTCCCTCCAATGTTGATTTGTGGGGAACTCTAGCACTCCCCTACTCCCCCTCACTTTCCCGTGAGTTCGCCAGCCTCGTGCTGGCTTTTTTATTACGGAGGCCATCATGCTGATGAGCGTCAACCCCCATGCCGATGCCGAACGGCACGCAAATGAGCAAGAGGCGGCTGATGAGCTGCAACAGGAAGCAGAGCGCCAGGCGCCGCTGATCATCCTTGCTGCGCTCCAGAAGATCACCAAGCCCGGCGACTGGTTCAACTCGAATCTGCTGTCCGCCGGCCGCGGATGGGCCCCAGACGAGGTGCTGCAAGACGCAGTGGCCACGGATGACGACACGCTCAACGCCTATGTTGAGCTGCTGACCGGCCCGCACGCGCTGAAGCTGCGCCAGTGCATGGCGACATGGTTCGGCAGCAAGCTGGCCCCCGACATTTACCGTGAACACATGGAGTCACTGCAATGAGGCCGCCCATCCAACTCCAGCGCCTCCCGCGCCGCAAGAAGCCCGCACCAACGCGGGCTTTCGCTTTTCTGGTGCTGCTCGGTCTGTTGGCGTGCATATGGCTGACTGGCTGCAGCGCCCAGGCGGCTGATGCCCCTGCAACCACCACAACCGACCTCAAGCGTGCCGCCGCTGCCGCGTGGCTCTGCCCAGGCATGCACGCTGAATGGCTCGATGCGCAGACCGTTCAATGTTTGAAGGAACGCCCATGAACGAAGCGTTTGCTCTCCTGCTCATCGTTCCCACCTTTGCCGCCCTGGCCTGGAAACCATGAACAAACCTGATCACGAGCCCGGCACCGCCCGGGCTTTTCTTTTGTGGGTGGCCAGCAGCGCTGCCGCCCTTCTCGCCTTTATCACCCAAGTGAGGTTTTCATGAGCATGTCTGCTCCCCATGAAATTTACGTCCGTCACACCAGCAAAGACGGATCTTCCTATGTGCAAGAACACCGCGTCTGGGACGCCGACCGATTCATGGCCGCGCGCCGCGATGACGTCGCGAAGGCAGGCGGACAGGCTGCTGTGCAGCAGCTCACCCGTGAACAGTTCCAGGCTCAAAAGAAGTGAGGCACACCATGAGCAACGCGATTTCCACGCAGCAGGCAACAGCCCAGACCCCAGCCGTCCTGATGGGCTTCAACTCCCTGGAGTCCTTCGAATTCCTGCAGAAGACCGCCACAGCCTTTTCGATGAGCACGATGGTGCCGTCTACATATCAGGCCAAGATGACGAAGGGCTACGGCGACAACGCTCGGCTCGAGGACAACCCTGCTGCAGTATCCAACTGCATGATCGCCCTGGACATGGCCCAGCGCCTGAAGGCGAATCCGCTGATGGTCATGCAGAACCTGCACATCATCGAAGGGCGCCCGAGCTGGTCCAGCCAGTTCATCATCGCGGCGATCAACAGCTGCGGACGCTTCTCGCCCCTGCGCTTCGAGCTCAAGTGGCTGGACGAAATCGATGCCACCTACTCGACCTTTGAATGGGTGACCGGCGCCAACGGCCGCCGTCAGAAGCAGGAGCAGACTCACAATGTGCGCATCAAGGATGCCCGCTGCGTGGCCTGGACCATCGAGCGCGGCACCTCCCTACCCCAGTTCAGTCTCGAAGACATGAAAGCGCACGGCAGCATCTACGGTTGCTGCAAGCACTACGGCATCCCCATCCTTGAGTCGCCGCCCGTCACTATGGAAATGTCGGTCAACGAAGGGTGGTACGGCAAGAACGGCAGCAAGTGGCGCTCCATGCCTGACCTGATGATGCAGTACCGCACCGCGGCCTTCTTCGGCCGCATCTACGCGCCCGAGCTGCTGATGGGCCTCCCCACCGACGACGAGGTGCGCGACGTGTTCGTGCAGGACGCTGACGGCACTGTGCGCCACGAGGGCGCCCGCTCGGTCCCCCCTTCCATGGGAACGGTCGAGGCAGTGCGGCCGGTTTGGACAGACGAGGACTGGGCAAAGCAGCTGCCCAGGATGCTCGCAGGCATTGCCGGTGGCAAATCGATTGATGAAGCCATCACTTGGCTGAAGGCGAAAGCGGATCTCACGCCCGAGCAGGATGCCCAGCTGCGCGAAGAAGCAGCCAAGCTCAATCAGGCTGGCACATCCGACCTCCCCGCAGTCGACCCTGAAAAGCTGATCGCCGAAATCAATGCAGCAACCGACCTGGACACGGTCTACGAGCGCGGCGGCCTGATCGACCAAATCACTGACGAAGCTGCTCAACAGCGCGTAAGTGCAATCTTTGACGCCCGCGTGGCAGAACTGGAAAAACAATGACCATGCAAATCGTGAACCTCGTTCAGGGCACCGCCGAATGGCATGCCCACCGTGCTCAGCACTTCAATGCCTCGGACGCACCAGCCATGATGGGCGCCAGCTCGTACAAGACCCGTTCCGAGCTGATCAAGGAATTGGCCACGGGCATCAAGCCCGAAGTCGACTCGGCCACTCAGCGCCGCTTTGACGACGGCCACCAGTTCGAAGACTGGGCCCGCCCGCTGGCTGAAGAAATAATCGGTGAGCCCCTCTCCCCATGTGTCGGCACTCGTGGCAAATACTCTGCCAGCTTCGACGGCCTGACGTTCCTGAACGATGTGGCCTTCGAGCACAAGACGCTCAACAGCACCCTGCGCGCCGTCATGGAGGCCGGCTGCACAGGTGCTGACCTGCCGCTGCAATATCGCGTCCAGATGGAGCAGCAGGCCATGGTCTCGGGATCAGAGCGCATCCTGTTCATGGCCAGCAAATGGACCAGCGAGGGCCTTCCCGTGGAAGCCCTGCACTGCTGGTACGAACCCGACGCCGAGCTGCGGGCCCAGATCATCGCTGGCTGGGAGCAGATTGAAAAGGATGTGGCGACCTACCAGCCCCAGGCCGCCGAGCCCAAGCCTCAGCCCGAGGCCAAGATCCGCGACGCCCTGCCGGTTCTGCGCATTGAAGCGCGCGGCGAGATCACCACCAGCACCTTGGACAGCTTCAGGGTCGAGGTCCTGGAGCGCATCAACAGTGTCAACGCGGTGCTCGAGACAGACCAGCAGTTCGCTGACGCCGACGCCGATGCGAAATGGCTGCGGGATGTCTCCAGCGCGATGAAACAGGCCGGCAAAAAGGTCCGTTCCGACATGCAGTCGGTGGATGACGTGCTCAACGTGCTCGAGCAGCTGGACCAGATTGCCACCCGCAAGGCCATCGACCTGGAAAAGCGCGTCAAGTCGGAGAAGGATGTGCGCAAGCAGGTCATCATCCAGGACGCTCAGCAGGCACTGGACGAGCACGTGGCCAGCCTGAACAAGCAGCTTGGCACCTACTGGATGCCTCGGATTGCGGGAGGTTTTGCGGAAACGATCAAGGGTCTGAAGTCGTTGGACAGCATGCGGGACAAGGTGGCGGTAGCTCTGACCAATGCCAAGCTGCAGGCGCAGACCACGGCCAACACCCTGATGCTGAACCGCGACTTCCTCCGTGGCGATGACTCGGGCCAGGACTGGATCACGCTGTTCCCCGACTTCCCAGCAATGGGAGTGAAGGAGCCTGAAGTCTTCAAGGCCATGGCCACCATGCGCATCAACGACTTCAAACAGGCCGAGGCACAGCGCCTGGAGGCGGAACGAGCACGGATCCGCGCAGAAGAGGAAGCCAAGGCCAAGCGCGAAGCCGATGCGAAAGTTGCGGCCGAAGCCGCTGAGCAGGCCCGCCAGCTTGAAGCTGATCACGCTCGTATCCGGGCAGAGGAGCAGCAAAAGGCCCAGGCCGATGCCGCCCAGCAGCGCCAGCAGGTACAGCTGCAGGCCCAGGAAGTCCAGGCCGATATCTCTCAGGCTGCGCAGGACGGCGCCCTTCCAGCTCCACTGGCCTCGGACCTGTCAGGCCTTGTCGCAGAGCAGGCCGCAGAAAGCGTGGCCGGCATCGACGCACAGCAGGCAATCAGCACTGCTCAGGCCAGCGCTGCAGCTGCTCCAGCCGCTGACGAGCAGGAAGCAAAGCTGACCATTGGTCAGATCAATACCCGGTTGAAGGATGCCGGCCTCGGTCAGATTTCAGCTGCAACCCTCGATTTCCACGGCATTCCATACGCCAAGGACCGCGGCGCCGTGCAGATCCCAGTCACACAGGTCCGTCGGCTGCTGCTGCTGATCTCGATGGGCACCCGCAAGCTGGCAAACGACCTGCAGAGCATCACTGTTTAACCACCTGCCCAGCCACCAACTGGGCATCCATCCCAAGGAGCATCCCCGTGAACAAGTCCGACCTGATCGATCACATCTCCAAGAGCGCCGAAGTTTCCAAGCAGGCCGCTGATCGCGCATTGAGTGCAACTCTGGACGGCATCCGCCAAGCGCTCAAGAAAGGCAAGGTTGTCCAGATCATTGGCTTTGGCACCTTCAGCGTGGGCCGTCGAGCCGGCCGCACCGGTCGCAACCCGCGCACCGGCGAGAAGGTGACCATCGCAGCCACCCGCGTGGCTAAGTTCAAGCCCGGCAAGCACCTCAAGGATGCCGTGAGCTGACAAATTCCATAGCAACCCTCGCAAGCCCGCTCTAAATAAGCGGGCTTTTTCATTGAATCTTCTGAGACCTCATCATGAACACCAAATTCAAAGCACCTGCCGCCTTCACTGACAAGCCTTATGTGGCCATCCCCATGGAGCCGGTTGAATCCAACCAGGTCAAAGCCGTCGGCTATGACCCAGAAACGAAGACGCTGGCAGTCACATTCACCCGCGGCCCGGGCAGCATCTACCACTACCCGAACGTGGAGCCCGAGCTGCACGTCAATTTCATGCAGGCCGAGTCCAAGGGCACGTTCTTCGGCAAGAACATCAAGGAACTGCCGTTCGACAAGTTCCCTGCACAGGCTGCCACTGCCCAGGCTTGACCCCTTCCCCAAAATTCCAGCTGGCCCGCAGAACGCGGGCCGCTTTGCTTCTCAGGAGGGCCCATGGCCTTTGAATTGACTGAACCGACCACGGTGGCTATCACCAACGCCAATCCACGCCGCGAGCTGCATGGCGAAGAAAAGGTGCGCGCCATCGATCTGGCATTCGTCCTCACAGGCGAAAACACCCTGCTTGACCTGATCGAGATGGGTCTGCGAGAGCACCACTACTGCAACAAGGCGCTCAAGGAGGGCCAGGAAGCGCTGCCGGGTGTGGATATTCCGCTGCCCAACCTTCGTCACCCCCAGCTGCCGCTGGCCTACCACTACGGGAAGGGCCAGAAATGGCGCGGCTACCGCTTCATCTGGGACTGGGGCCTGAACGAGGAGCATGTCGACTTCACGGACGCTGTGCTGTCCAACCTGCAGTACGAGCTCTCGGAGGGTGGCAGCGTGACTATCAAGGGGACCGTTTCGTACAACGGCGAAGAGCTGCAAGACAACGACCTGTTCGGCGAGCTGTCCGGCCTGGCCGCCGAGGGCGAGATCTCCATCAAGCTTCTGGCCCCGGCCGAACTGGTCCAAGCCAAGAAGGGCTACCGCGCGGGCAAGCCAGACACACCGCCCACAAATGCCAGCAACCCGAATCAGCGCGATCTGGAAGATGGCGACGAGGACGGCGACGATAGCGAAGAGGAAGAAGAGCCTGAGCAGACGCCCGAGAGCGCCTTTGCTGCGGCGGTTCAGGGCACGCCTGCGCTGCAGTAGCCCCGCAGAGGCATGACCACAGGGCGCATTGTGCCCTGTGGTCAGTTGATTAGTGATGTCTTCTCGCTCGAAGTCGCTTTTGATAAGCAACCAATTTCCTATGTATTTTCCATGCCTCATTTTCCAGCATATTTTTTTGATTCAACATATCAAGATCCTCCCAGTATTTATTGTCTATTTTGGCAATAATCATTGCCTCTCTATATATTGCAATATTTTTTTGAATGGAAAATATATTTTTCATAAGCTCACTCGACATATCCTTCGATAACAGTGCAAGAAGTGAGCTTTGTATATTATCAATACGCTCCACGGAAGTATATTTCGCCAAATGAACTTTGAAATTATTGACGCCAGTTTCTGAAACAGGTTTTAGAAGCTCTTTTTCAACTACCGCCGCTGCCTGAGCCACTGAAATCGCAGCTTGGCACATTTGCATGCATATCTGACAATAGTGAATTTCTTTCCTATTTTCTTCAATCGATTTTTCTGATCTGTCTTTAAAATTTTGCCAAGTTGCAACGAATACTGCCACAGCAATTGCCAAAAGTGAGCCAATTGCCTGAGCCCAGCCTGCAGCGTCTTTATGCTTAAGCAAGCCAAATATTGCTTCCCACCTTGGCCATATTGATATTAGAGCGACGAGGACGCACATGGCACCCAAAAACTGAGCTACACGCTCACCCCAATTAAATCTATTCACTCCCGCAACCTCTCTTTAAATCCCAAGGCTATCACTTTTCTGAGATGGCTTATTACTGGTCAACTGCCTGCCACTGAGCGGGCTTTTTGCTTTCTGGAGCCCTATGCTGGCCCTTCAATGCTTGCGCCACTGAAGATTTCAGAGTCCTTTGTCTTCTGCGTAGCTCTGTGTTGTGCCAGGTATACCTTTTGCTCGTTGGTGAAGGATCCGACATTCATCTCAGGATCTAAACCCCAAGCGAGCATGGCCTTCACAACAGTTGCCCCCCCTGTGATGATCGAACCATCATCACTAAAGCTAATTAGATGACGGTCGAACAAACGATCGACGTGCGGAGACAAAAGGAGGCCGTTGTAGCCATCCAAGCGCTCTTGGTTAGTGCAATCTTTCCAAGGCTTTATATGGCTTGCTACGAGCAGTCTCTCCTCTGCAACACCAGTGAGGCGGCACTGCTTCTCAATTTTCTGCAAATTGGTGCGATAGACACCTTGACCGCGGCGAGCCTTGATGAGTTGGTCGACTTCAGTGGATGGCAGCACTGTCGATGCGATCAACTGCTTTTGCACCAAGTCCTCTTCAATCTCAGCCATCTCCTCATCGCGAAGATCCATGGCTGATTTGTTGGCCATGCCAGCCAATCTCAGAATCGCGTCGCCCAGGTCGTCTGAGATTGCGGCTAGATAGACCCCTTGATTGCCATTGCCGTTGTCTTGAAGCGGTGAGTACTTTTCAGGCAGCTTGTCGACGAGCTGGGAAATGTGGTCCTTGGGTTTTATAGGTGCGGCGAGAAGCCCCCATGAAATTGGCACCAACCATCCATCGGGGTGCCATGCGTCTCCTGCCGCTCCGAAGTCCTCCGGTTTTGCTTCATCCCGATAAACCGCGGTGGCCACGCCAATGGCTTTGATATGCCCATCAGCAAAGGAAATGACGGTGTCACCTGGTTGAACTAAGCGGAGGTTTTCGTAGGTCTGATTAAAGCCGCCATTGGACTTGCGTTTGGGGCTCCAGATGTAGCGCCCAGAAATTTCAGACTTGAACGTCTGCTTGTGATTGACCCACCAAAAAGCCATTGCCCTCTCCTTTTGGGCACTGATCCTAACCCTTCACAGCCCGCCGCCGCGGGCTTTTCTCATTCTGGACTCATGACCACTTCCGTCTTCAGCGCCATGGCGCCGCATATCCGCTCGGCCCTGGCCCAGGTGAAGCGCACATATTGCGCCCCGCCCACATTCGCTCCGGCAGAGAAAGTGACCGGGCACCTCGAATGCCCGCGCTGTAAAAGCCGGCTGAATTTCACCGTCCTGACCAGCGGCGTGACCTCAGGCCGCTGCACATCCGGATCCTGTATTTCATGGAGCATGCAATGAAGCAACCAGAAACTTACGAAATTTCGCAAACTGCCGCCCGCAGCAAAGTGGACGAACTGGCCATGCTGGTTCGCCAGCTAGTCCACTCTCTCCGCAAAGCTTCACCGGGCAACGATCTCGCTGATCTCGCATTGGACTAGCCGCCTCCCCATCAAACACCAAGCCCCGCTCTTGCGGGGCTATTTCATGGAGACTCACATGAACAATCCATGGCCATACCTCACCGATGCGGAGATCAATGAGATCTGCTCTCCTCTAAAAAATGGGGCCGCGCAGATCCGCTTTCTGGAGCGCCTGGGCATGGTGGTGAAGCCAAAGCCCAGTGGCCGCCCTCTTGTAGCTCGTACCGAGTTCGACAGAGTCATGACCGGCAGCAATGCCGTGACCACCGGTCAAAGCACAAGCTCAGCCTCATCCACTCCTAACGTAATCGGGCTGCAATCCTTCTTCAAACAGAGAAAACATGGGACGAGCACGTAAAGATGGAGACCCAATGGGTCTCGCTGGCACTCGCCTTTCCTTCAAACACAACGCCTTCTATTACCGCCACAGGGATGGCCGGTGGGAACGCATGGGCACCGATGTCCGTGCCGCGAAAGAGCGAGCTGCCATCTACAACAGCCCGGCAGACAACTATGGCACCACTGCGTACTGGCTAGACCAGTTCCTGGTGGACTGCCAACAACGGGTGTCCATCAAAGACCTGGCGCCGCGGACTCTCTCCGACTACACAAAGGATTCCGAGCCGCTCAAAGTGTTCTTTGGAGCCATGCTCCCTGAACACATTGAGCCCCACCATGTCCAAGCCTATTTGGACGCAGGCTCTGCGGCTGAGCGCGGAGTGCGCGCCAACCGGGAAAAGGCATGTCTGAGCTCGTGCCTGTCCTGGCTGATCCGCACAAATAAATGCCCCGGCTTCAAGATCAATCCGTGTATGCAAAAAAGCGGCACGCGCGAGAACTCGGAGAAAAAGCGCGACCGGTATGTCACACATCAGGAGTATCAGGAGGTCTATGCCGTGGCCTGGCCCCAGGTGCGTGTGCTGATGGAGCTGACCTACCGCACGCTACAGCGCCCGGAAAGCGACATCATCTACTGGACGCCGAAAGTCCTCGCACGCGATCCACACACAGGGAATCGCATCATCACCTTCGAGCAGGGAAAGACGGGCACAAGGCTGAAGATTGCGATGACCGAGGGCTTGGAGAAACTGATCAACCGTGCCGTGGGCTCGAACCCTCATATGGATCAGCCTCTGGTGCACACCCGCGCGGGCACTGGCTACACCTACGGTGGGATCAACTCCATGCTCGGCAAAGCCATCAGGACCGCAAACGAGATCAGGGCAACCAAGAATATCCCGCCCATGGCCTCCTTCGGCTTCCGCGACCTTAAGGGCAAAGGTGCCACCGATATGTGGCTGGCGGGGACGCCCATCGAGCAGATCCAGCTGCTCTGCGGCCACTCCGACAAGGCAACAACGGAGCGTTACATCAAGGCCCGATGGCGAGCCACTGCTCAGCCCAACGAGACAGCCGTGATGACTGTATGACCACTGTACGGAATCACTGGATATGAGACCCGTCACATATGTGGTCACATAAAGCAGAAAAGCCGCTACAACTTTAATAGTTGTAGCGGCTTATGCATTCTGGTGGGTCCTGCGAGATTCGAACTCGCGACCAACGGATTAAAAGTCCGCTGCTCTACCGACTGAGCTAAAGACCCTGCCACACATCAAAAGCAGTAGTTGCCTAATCAGTGGAATGACGTTATTGTAATCTATTTTTTCCGGCTCTTTGCCTAATTCTTGAATTAGTTGGATTAGCTTGGTTTGCGAGCCAACTGATCAAGTACCCAGCCTGCTGCGCACTGACCAAAGGTAGCTGTCACAGCCACGACCGAGCCATAGCCGTGGCAGTTGAGACTGCCATCACCGCCCTCGATTGAGCAAGATGCATCAGGTGGTGCGACAGCCTCGCGGCTGAACACACAAGTCACCCCCATGCGCTTGCCATCCTTGGGAGCGCCATGCTGCTTGCGCAGTCGGTAGCGCAGCTGCGATAGAAGCGGATCATGGGTTGTCGCACTCAGGTCTGCAATGTCCACCAAGTGGGCCATGCGCTTGCCACCTGCAGCACCAACGGAGATAAAGCACTGCCTGGTTTTGCGCGCATGCGCCGCCATTTCGGCCTTGGCCTTGATCTGATCGCAAGCATCTATCACCGCATCAACATCTGCCGGCAAGAGTTGCTGCCAGTTGTCTGGATCGACAAATTCATCGATGCAATTGACCTCGCAGGCTGGATTGATCTCGGCGATGCGATCACGCATGGCATCGATCTTGGCCTGACCGACAGTGCTGGTCAGCGCGTGGATCTGGCGATTGATATTGGACTCGGCCACATGGTCCATATCGATCAGAGTCAAGCGGCTCACGCCGCTGCGCGCCAGAGCCTCGGCCGTCCATGAACCGACTCCGCCCACACCAACCACCACCACATGGGCCGCACGAATCCGGGCTGCCCCCTGCACGCCGTAGAGGCGCTCCAAACCGCCAAAGCGGCGCTGCACATCTGCTTCTTCCATAGAAAAAACAGCGCCGGATCGGGGCGCTGTTTCCGCTTGAGGCTGAGAATATTCGGCCATTACTTGAGCGTCGCCAGCTTGGACTTGGCAATCCCTGCGGCTTCCGAGTTCGGATAGGCCTGCAGCAGCTCCTCCAGGGTCTTGCGAGCTGCCTTGGTGTCCTTGAGCTCCACCAGACAGTTGGCGATGGACAGGGCCGCTTCGGGTGCACGAGCATGCATGGGCGCATTGGTCATGACCGAACGGAAATTGGCGATGGCATTCTTGTAGTCGCGCGTGGCGTACTGCGAGTTGCCCAGCCAGAAGCGCACCGACGGCGTATAGCCGCTCTTGGGCCATTGGCGCAGGAAAGCGGCGAAGGCCTGACCGGCCTCGGGGAACTTGCCCGAACGGAACATGCCCAGAGCCTGCTCGAATTCCTGCTGCTCATTGCGATCGGCAGTGAACTCCACGCCGTCCACGGTGACGCTCACGGGCTCGAACTGGCGCAGGCGCTCGTCAAAGCCCTTGGCCAGATCTTTCTGGCCACGCTGCAACTCCGCGGCATCGCGTGTCAGTTGCTCGTTCTGACCTCGCAGCTTGGCCTGGTCCGACTTGAGCGACTCGATCTGCGACTGCAGATCCAGCAGGCTGCGGCGGGTCTGCTCCTGCGATTGCTGCAGGCTGTCAACGCGCTGGCGCAGTTCGATGATGGCGCGGCGCGCCTCGTCATCACCAAACAGGGCTGCATGGGCGCTGATGGCAGAGCCGGCCAGCAGGCCGGCCGCCACCATGCGAGGCAGCGTTGCGTGACGGAGAGTCAACAAGGCCTGCTTCATCATTAACGGTAGTTGATTTCAACGCGACGGTTCTGGGCGTAAGCGTCTTCGCTATGACCTTCAGCAGCGGGCTTTTCCTTGCCGTAGCTCACCGCTTCAACCTGAGCGTCGTTCACGCCCAGCAGGCCCAGAGAACGGCGCACGGCTTCAGCGCGCTTTTGACCCAGGGCCAGGTTGTATTCACGGCCGCCGCGCTCGTCGGTATGGCCTTCCAGCTGCACCTTGGCTGCGGGGTTGGCCTTGATGAACTTGGCATGGGCTTCGATCTGGGGCTGTGCATCAGCCTTGACAGAGTAGCTGTCAAAGTCGAAGTAGACGATGCGGCTGACACCCTGAGGGCCTGCCTTGGAAGCGGCGGAACCGGTCAGGTCCACGCCCGACACGCCACTTTGGCCCTGGCCGCTTGCGCCAGCACCCTGGCTGGACAGCGAACCGTCAACGGGCTTGTCGTCCAGCTTGACGCCAGAGCTGCAACCTGCGACCAGCGCGGTCACAGCCAAAGCCAGGGAAAGACGTTTGATAGTCAACATGAGATTTCTCCGAACAGTCCACAACGGACTTCATCACTAGAAAGAAAGAGGGAAAGCAAACTTCAGATCAGTGTTTTTGGAACGGGCCCCAGTCGGGCTCACGTATGTCTCCACTTGCACCGGCCAGACGCGCCTTGATCTTGCCGTCCAGCGTTGTGGTCATGAGTGCTTCACGGCCGCCCTGAATGGTGGCGTAAACAATCAGACGGCTATTGGGCGCAAAACTCGGGCTTTCGTCCGCCGTGGTGTCCGTGACCGAGTTCACTGTGCCTGTCGCCAGATCCATGACCTGGAGCTTGAAACCACCGCCTACGCGGGAGATATAGGCCAGCCATTTGCCGTCGGGGCTGATGGCGGGCGAGATGTTGTAGTTGCCGGTGAAGGTCACTCGCTCGGCGCTGCCGCCCGAGGACGAGACCTTGTAGACCTGAGGTGCACCGCCACGATCGCTGACAAAGTAAATGGTGCGGCCGTCACTGGAGAAGCAGGGCTCGGTATCGATGCCGCTGCTTTGCATGAGACGACGGGGCTCACCGCCCTGGGCGCTGAGCAGATACAGCTGCGAGCCGCCGTCGCGGCTCAGCGTCACGGCCAGACGGCTGCCGTCTGGCGACCAGGCGGGAGCGCTGTTGGAGCCGCGGAAGTTGGCCAGCAGACGACGATGGCCGCTGGCTACATCATGCACATAGACCACGGGCTTGCGTGACTCGAAGGACACATAGGCCAGTTGCGTGCCGTTGGGCGCCCAGGCTGGGGAAATGATGGGCTCGGGACTGGACAGCGCGGACTGGGCATTCTCGCCGTCTGCATCGGCAATCCACAGGCGGTAATGGGCACCTGCCTTGGTCACGTAGGCAATGCGGGTGGAGAAAATGCCTTTCTCGCCCGTGAGCTTTTCATAGATGTAGTCGGCAATGCGGTGGGCCACGAGGCGCAGATCGCCGGTGGTGACTGCGAAGCCCTGACCACCCAGATCCTGGCCCTTGACCACATCCCAAAGGCGGAAGCGCACATCCCAGCGGCCATCCGCCAGACGCGTGATGCTGCCGGTCGCCAGCGAATCGGCACCCTTCTGACGCCACTGGGCCACATCGGGGCGTGAGGTCTCGTCAAGCGCCAGGCCCGAGGCATCCACACCGCGGAACTGTCCGCTGCGCTCCAGGTCGGCCTGGATGATGGCGGAAATCTTCTGTGGGGCCGAGCCCTCTCCCTTGAACTGGGCAATTGCGATCGGCAACTGTGTCAGGCCCACGCCTGTTACCTCAACCCTGAACTGGGCCAGTGCCGGAAGGGCCGGCGTGGCGGCTAACGTTGCCAGCATGGCTCTGCGGGAAGCGCGCGGCCCTGCCGCCCAGGTTGTCAGGGATGGAAGTCGGTCAATAGTCATTGGCAGCCATCAAAATTTCCGGAATTGCCCGGTACAAACACAAGCGCGAATGTTACACACACTGACGGATTCCTGATGTAAGAACGTGCTCAGTAGGGTGATCAAACGCAAGTGCCACAAAACTTTCAGATCGGGAGCATGCCAGAGTCTGCAGGAGCGCAGAGGCAATCCCCTCGCCGATTCTGCCGCAGGCTTGCGCTTTATATTCAAACAGGCATAGTTGGTTACAACTTCATCCCAAATTTCATCTATTGAGATCCGTGCGGACTCCAAAAGCACAAGCCCTAAAATCACGCGCTTATGCAAGCCACACCGTCCCCATCGCCGAGCGAGACCGCCAAGGCCGTCCCTGCCCCAGCTCCCGCTCAAGCAGCCCCCGTCAATCCATCCGAGCTGCCGCTGATGCAGCGCCTCAAGCGCCTGACGCCTTATTTCTCGGGCCAGCGCTGGGCCTGGGGTCTGGCCATCCTGGCCACGCTGGTGGGGGCTGCCACCGAGCCCGCCATGCCGGCACTGCTCAAGCCCTTGCTTGACAGCGGCTTTACGGCTGGCTCGCTTGCGCTGTGGACGGTGCCGGTGTTTCTGATCGGCCTGTTCGTCATTCGCGGCCTGGCCCAGTTCACGGGCCAGTACGCTCTGGCACGCATCACCAATGACGGCATGCTGGGTCTGCGCCAGAAACTCTTCGAGCGTCTGCTGGCCGCCGACATGAGCCTGTTTTCCAGGCAATCGGCATCGGCGCTGTCCAACACCATCGTCTACGAGGTGCAGACCGGTGCCCAGCAACTGGTGCAGGCCATGATGAGTATCTCCCGCGACGGCTTCACGCTGATCGCCCTGCTTGGCTACCTGATCTATCTGAACTGGCAGCTCACGCTGATCGTGGCCTTCATGGTGCCGGGTGTGGCCTGGGTCATGAAGACGCTGTCGCGCCGCCTCTATCGCATCACCAAGTCCAGCCAGACGGCCACCGACGAGCTGGCCTATGTGGTGGAGGAGAACGTTCTGGCCCACCGCATGGTGCGCCTGCATGGTGCCCAGGCTTCGCAGCAGTCGCGCTTTGGCGAGTTGAGCCGGCAGCTGCGCGGCCTGAACACCAAGGCCACCATCGCCTCGGCCGCCATGACGCCGCTGACCCAGGTGCTGGCGGCGATTGCGCTGTCGGTGATTCTCTGCATCGCCCTGTGGCAAAGCCGCGAAGGCG